>Ga0208826_1001585_pt1 | contig 18751 bp, 13 predicted proteins | sample AD_UKC115_MetaG_FD_184451 | JGI IMG/M metagenome (GOLD analysis project Ga0208826, IMG submission 184451) | Active sludge microbial communities of municipal wastewater-treating anaerobic digesters from Hong Kong - AD_UKC115_MetaG (SPAdes)... | ecosystem: Engineered > Bioreactor > Anaerobic >...
ATAAGGGCATAGTATACATTCGTGCCGAATATCCCCTTGCAGTGGCAAGATTGAATACAGCAATAAGTCAGGCAAGGGAGCTTGGACTATTGGGTAAAAGTATATTTGGTACTGATTTTTGCTTTGATGTGACTTTGAAATATGGAGCGGGTGCCTTTGTGTGTGGTGAAGAAACGGCGCTTATCAATTCCTGTGAAGGTAAACGAGGTGAGCCTAATTACAAACCCCCCTATCCTGCACAGGAAGGATACTGGGGACACCCTACATGTGTAAATAATGTAGAGACCTTTGCCAATATTCCCGTCATCCTTACAAAGGGCGCGGAATGGTTTTCCTCTATGGGAACCGAAAAGAGTAAGGGGACAAAGGTATTTGCACTTGCAGGGAAAATAAACAATGTAGGTCTGGTAGAAGTGCCAATGGGTATCACATTGCGTGAAATAATCTATGAAATTGGAGGAGGAATACCTGGAGGTAAAAGGTTTAAGGCTGTGCAGACAGGTGGACCATCCGGTGGTGTTCTGACGGAAAAAGAATTGGATACGCCTATTGATTATGACAGCCTGTTGGCAGTGGGGTCAATGATGGGCTCAGGTGGGATGATTGTTATGGATGAAGATGATAACATGGTGAACATTGCGAAATTCTATCTTGAATTTACAATGGATGAGGCATGTGGAAGATGTAATCCAGGACGTATTGGAACTAAAAGGTTGTTTGAAATGCTTAATAAAATTACGCAAGGTAAGGCAACAATGGCGGAGTTGGACGCAATGAAGCAACTGGCGTATCTGATAAAGTCCAGCGCTTTGTGCGGGTTGTGCCAGACGGCTCCAAACCCTGTGATCAGCACAATGAAGCATTTCTGGAATGAATACATGGCTTTTGTAAAGGATGTGGATCATCCCCGAGGAGAAGGCAGATTCACTCCCAAGAACAAAATTGGAATAAAATCCTGAATGCTTAAAGAGGTGAAATAATGGTAGATAGTAAGGAAAACAATAAATCAAAGAAAGTAATTAATGTTAGGATAAACGACCAGGAACTAAAAGTACCGGAAGAAATAACTATTCTTGAGGCAGCACATGAAGCAGGAATAAAAATACCCACCCTATGCCATTTAGATCTGCACGATTTTCAGATGTACAACAATACAGCATCCTGTAGAGTTTGCATGGTCGAGCTGGTTGATGCTGTGAACAACCGCAACAGATTAGTTCCATCCTGCGTAACAAGGGTTCAGGATGGCATGGCAATACGCACTGATACTTTACGGGCGATAAGAGCGAGAAGAGGTGCAGTTGAACTTCTGTTGTCCAATCATCCCAATGAGTGTTTTACATGCCCTAAAAATCTTGAATGTGAGCTTCAAGCTTTGGCAGAGGAACTGAATGTGAGAGAAATCCGATGGGAAGGCGAGAGAATGAGCTATCCTAAGGATATTTCCAGTGATGCCATTGTAAAGGATGCTAATAAGTGCATATATTGCCGACGCTGCGAAACGGCTTGCAACGAAGTCCAGACATGTGGCATATTATCGGGTATAGGACGTGGGTTTAATGCCTTTGTAGGTCCTTTTGCCAATATACCGATGGTAGAGTCTTCCTGTACGTATTGCGGCCAATGTGTCCAGGTATGTCCTACAGCTGCGCTCACCGAGGTATATCATACCGATAAGGTATGGGAAGCGCTTCATGATCCCGACAAGCATGTAATCGTGCAGACCGCTCCGGCTATACGTGTAGCATTAGGAGAGCTTTTTGGTATGGATGCCGGGACAATAGTAACCGGTAAAATGGTAACTGCTCTAAAGCGTATGGGATTTGACGGCGTGTTTGACACCGATTTCGGTGCAGACCTTACGGTAATGGAAGAAGCATCTGAACTTATATACCGGATAAAGAACAACAAAACACTTCCGATACTTACAAATTGTTGTCCTGCCTGGGTAAAATTTATTGAGCACCAGTTCCCTGAACTGATACACGTTCCATCCACATGTAAATCTCCGCATATAATGTTTGGGACTATAGCCAAGACATATTATGCAGAGAAGAACGGGATAGATCCTGACAATATTGTAGTGGTTTCTGTAATGCCTTGCATAGCAAAAAAAGCAGAAGCCAAGCGGCCTGAGCTTACAAAGGATTCTCATAATAATGTAGATATAGTTATTACAACAAGGGAATTAGGAGCTATGATAAGGGAAGCTGGAATAGAATTTGACAAACTTCCTGACAATGAATTTGACCGACCTTTAGGGGAAACAACGGGAGCTTCCGTTATATTCGGTACAGCGGGAGGAGTGCTCGAAGCAGTAATGAGGACTGCTCATGAATGGATGACAGGAGAACCCCTGGAAAAGGTGGAATTTGATGAACTTAGAGGTTTTGAAGGGGTACGCAGAGCAACTGTAAAAATTGGTGATAAGGAGTTAAAAGTAGGAATAGCCAGTGGACTTGGAAATGCGAGAATGATTCTCGAGGATATAAGGGATGGAAAGGCTGATTACCATGCCATTGAAATTATGGCTTGCCCGGGAGGCTGTGTTGCAGGAGGAGGGCAACCCTATCACCATGGAAACAATGAGATTATTAAGAGCCGAATAGAAGCAATATATGAAGAGGATAAAGGGAAAAAGGTCAGAAAGTCCCATGAGAATAAGGAAATACTGGAACTTTATAAGAATTATCTTGGAGAACCCTTTGGTGAAAATGCCCATGAACTGCTCCATACCCATTTTGAAGAGAGAGAAAGAATATAGCGCTTTGATTGGCCTGATATAAAGGTAAATATGAATAAAGCCCGGTAACCCGGGACTTATTCATGTTTAAAGCAAATCTTATTGTTGTTGGGTAGGTGGAAGTTGTACTTTGTAGCTGGTAAATACATCAGATATGTCACTTATTTGCTGCTTGGTTGCAACGTCAGATTGGTATTCACCAAGGTTGAATAACTCGTTAAAGAGGCTTGTGTGTGCACCCTGAATATTATTACGATTATTGATAACCACCTCTCTAAGGTCGTCGTTGATTATTTCGTTAGCAGCTATCTGATAACTAACAAGGTTGTGTTTTTCATAAAACAGTATGTCATTAAATTTATCTCTGATGTTCAAGTTTGCGTCTTTCACTTTTGGTAGTCCCGGAGATACAGTTTTACCGATCTTTTGCACTCCTGTTTTGGAGGTTACTGTTAATTGAGTATCCATTATTGTACCTGACCTCCTTGTCTGCTGATAATTTGATCTACATAAACTAGTAGTCCTAAGTAATTCTGTTGGTGCATGCTTGCCAGACCGGCGAATACTTTTTTGTGCTCGGAATTTGTCTCCTGGTTGGCATAGTGAAAGCACTTTTTAGTTGTGAGCAGTTCCCATGACAATAAGTCTTTAATGTAGTTTACTTCTTTTGTAGAAAGATTTTGCATATAAAACCTCCTGGCTTTATTTATTAATGCCCTACGAAACTTCTTAGATTGGCTCTGTTACGAGTACTGGATTAGTATTTGCTAATTAAGAGTGAAAATATACTTTATAGCTAAAACTCATAACTATATCATAAAGCATGCACCCTTTGGTATTTACGTTAATTGACATTGTTGGAAGTCTGATATAAAATGGGTATGGTTTTATTGTTGTATTTTGGTTTAAATAGGAAAGTTTTTATTTGCATATCTTTAGTTTTTCGAAGTTTGACGATATTTAAAGTATTATTATCAGGGGGAAGAAAATGATGAAAAAGAAATATTTCAGGAAAGCAATTTTAACAAACGGATTAATTGTCGGAGTATTGACTATGGTGCTTCTGACTTCATGTAACCAGGACAGCCCGAGCAAAAAAACACCGGAAACAACAGTTTCGCCGGAAACCACAATGACCTCGGAGAATATGACAACACCGGACACAAAAATAAATTTGGAGTTTACCAAAGAAACTTACCCTAGGGTTGACGGCTCTACAGCGACAATACCACTGTCGGAAAGCATGGCAGCAAAACTATTATCCCTGTCAGAAGAGGAAGCTACAAGTTTTATAAAACATAATACAACCCATAACGCATATGTAAATCTTTTAGATGGGAAAGCAGATATCATTTTTGTTACCGAACCTTCCGAGGAAGAGTTGCAAATGGCAAAGGAAAAGGGAATTGAACTCGAAGTGGTACCTGTAGTCAAAGAGGCCTTTGTTTTTCTTCTGAATAAAGAGAATCCTGTTGAGAAAATTTCTGTGAAGCAGATTCAGGATATTTACCAGGGAAAAATAAAAAACTGGAAAGAGTTGGGCGGGCCGGACGAGGAAATCTTAGCGTATCAAAGACCTACCAATTCAGGCAGTCAGACAATTATGGAGAATCAGGTCATGAAGGGATTAAAAATGGCAGAGGCTCCGACGGAAATGAAGCCACAGGAAATGTCAGGACTTGTTGAGGTTATAGCTTCCTATGATAACTCAGACAGAGCTATCGGCTATTCCGTATACTATTATGCCAACTCGATGTACAGCAAGAATACAATCAAGTTCGTAAAGGTGGATGGAATAGAACCGAACAACCAGAATATAAGCAGCGGTGCTTATCCTTTTACAAGTGCCTATTATGCCGTTTTGAAGAAGGATGAACCTGTCGATTCAAATGCAAGAAAACTCTTGAATTGGTTATTATCCGAAGAAGGTCAGAAAGTTGCTGAGGACAGCGGCTATGTGAAGTTGAAATAGGAGGCATTATGATAAAGAAAATTGCGGCAATATGTATAGGTTTTATATTCTTGATAACGACTGCGGCATGCCAAACAGAATCTGACAAAAGCCCTCAAACGACTGAACCGTCAAAAACGACTGAATTGGCAAAAACGACTGAACCCGTCAAAACTACTGACCAAATTGTACAACATACAGACACAGAAGAATTCAGCATAGTTCCTCTTAGCGAAAGGAAGTTTATTTATACTAATGGTTTGAATATAGTAGACAATAATGATTCCTATAAAGAAGGGGAAGTTGGATATTATTATAAGTACTATCCTATTATCAGAGGCATTAAAAACAAGGACGTTGAGGAAAAACTGAATGATCAAATAATGTCAACTCTTGATACAGTGATGAAAGAGCTCGAACAGTCCATAACCAAAGAAACAAAGGAGCCGCTCACAATAGAATCAAAGCAAGGTAGTGCTTACGTATCCTATAATTGTAACAACGTAATGTTTATAGATTTCAATTTTTATTTGTCCGCAAATTCAGTTTATAGAAGTAAGACCATATCCCAGGGATATGACTTGAATACAGGAAATAGACTGAAACTCGAAGACCTTTTTGTTAAGAACAGTAATTATAGAGACTTGATTAATGATTCAATAGTGATGCATATTATTGAAAACAATTTTGATGACCCGGAGACCGAAGTTATGAAAAAGCCTTTTCAGGGAATACGGGAAAATCAGAGCTTCTCTTTTGGCACTAACAGTCTTCGCATAATAATTGATGAAAAGAATGATGAATTCGTTAGTACTTTTTATTCGGCGATGATAGAAATTCCTTTACAAGTTTTTGAGGATATCTTGGTAATATTTGACAAGTATTACAATAAGGAAATAAACCTTTTTGAAAAAGAACCGTTAAAATGTCTTATGCCTAATATGATAGAGTATAAAGAAACAAAAATTATCGAAGATTATGGAAGCAATTATTCTGTGCATATACGGGATGGAGAGTTTAAAAATGTCAACAACGAAGAGGCAAAAGGCCTTTTAGATGAGTTAACCAAATACAATCTGGATTCGGTAGGGTTAATGGAGCGGCTCAAAGCTAATAAAAATTCAGATTCTAAATCTGGAACAGGACATTATGTTTATCATTCAATGAACTCCGGTGGATACATAAGTGCTGTTGCTAATGATTGGATTGAAGAGAATGGCAATGTTACCAATACATGGAGAACTGTAAACTATGACTTTAATAAAAATAAGCCAATGAAGTTAAAAGATCTTTTTATTGAAGATTTTGATTATAAGGCCAAAATTGCCAAGTTAATAGTTGATTCTGAATCCTATCAGTTAATGGACGGTTCAAGAATCACCAAAGAGGATTTTGCAGCTTTGTCAGAAGATATTTTTAATTTTTCAGAGGGGTATGTAAGCATTATTTTTGAGGGGGTGCCTCAGGAAAAATATGGAGGATTTGTTACTGTTGAATTTAACCAAATAGGTATGGAGAATATAGCTCTTTACGATTAATAAAACTTATATGGTATTTGTGAGTTTTAGTATACTAAAGATCCAAGATTTATACTCCTTTCTTAGCAAACAGGGATAAAAAATGTTTTCTAAGAAAGGAGTATTTTTATTAAACATAATTACTAATGATTTGGGGATACTTTTATATAAAAAGTATGAAAGAAAGGACAAGATATGGCTGAGACAATACTTGAGAAAACGCAGGGAAGAGCTAGTTATCATGATTCGATTGAAGAAATGTTAAAGGTTATCAGAGAAGATGGAATGACCAATGTATTTGACCGATTTGTTCAGCAGGAAAAAATACGCTGTAAATTCTGTCTTGAGGGACTAAGCTGCCAGCTTTGTTCCCACGGGCCATGCAGATGGGTTCCGGACAAGGGAATTGATAAAGGTGTTTGTGGCATCGGGCCGGATGCAAATGCCATGAGAAAGCTGTTGATTCAGAACACTCTGGGAGCTGGAACATACAGCCATCATGCATATGAAGCATTTAGAACATTGAAGTCTATCGGTGAAGGAAAATCGCCATTTAAAATCAAAGATGAAAATAAACTCAGGTGGATGTGTGAAAAGCTTGGAATTGATTCGAAACAGGATATAAATAAACTGGCAGTTCAGCTCGCAGACTTGCTTGAAGTACAACAGCATATAGGAGTAGAGGATAAAAACTTAATGGTTGAAGCTTTTGCACCTAAAAAGAGGAAAGAAGTCTGGAAAAAACTTCATATCTACCCGGCAGGTACAGTTCATGAGGAGCAGAACTGTGTTGCCAGTTGCCTTACAAACGTTGATGGTGATTATGCATCTCTTGCGATAAAAGCTTTGCGTTTAGGTCTGGCAACCATATATAATTCACAAATCGGCCTTGAAATGGTTCAGGACATTATTTTCGGTACACCTATGCCACATGAAGTAAATACAGATCTGGGAATATTCGATCCCGATTATATAAATATAGTATTTAACGGACACCAGCCATGGATTGGTGCATTAACAATTGAAAAACTCCATAATTCAAAGTATCAGGATAAAGGAAAAGCAGTTGGAGCTAAAGGCATAAGGGTTATTGGTTCTATTGAGACGGGCCAGGAACTTCTTCAAAGATATCCTATCGATGATGTGTTTACAGGCCTTATGGGGAACTGGCTTGCAATTGAACCTATGCTGGCAACCGGAGCGGTGGACGTTCTGGCAATGGAAGAAAACTGTTCCCCTCCTGCAATTGATAGTTATGCAGAAAAATACCAGGTGTCACTAGTTGCGATAAGTACAATAATCGGAGTGCCCGGAATTCAGGGGAAGATACCTTATAATCCGGCAAAAGCTGACGAAATGTCTGAACAGTTAATTAGTATGGCAATTGAGAATTTTCCAAAAAGACATGGCAAAATAAGAACCCATGTACCAAAACGTGTACAGAAGGCTATTGCAGGATTTTCTACAGAGGCTGTATTAGGTGCCCTTGGAAATAAGCTGGATCCATTAGTTAATGTAATTGCAGAGGGAAAAATTAAAGGTGTAGTAGCACTGGCAAACTGCGCAACATTAAGAAATGGCCCTCACGATTGGAATACGGTTAATCTTACAAAAGAGTTGATAAAACGTGATATTTTAGTAGTTGCTGCAGGCTGTGGGAATCATGGACTTGAAGTTGCCGGACTTTGTAGTCTGGAGGCTGCAGATTTGGCTGGCGAAGGGCTTAAGTCCGTTTGCGGTCTACTTAAAATTCCACCTGTACTGAGTTTTGGAACCTGCACGGATACAGGGAGAATATCCATGTTGGTGTCTGCACTTGCAGACCATCTTGATGTGGATATACCACAGCTTCCTATTGCGGTAACGGCACCGGAATGGATGGAGCAGAAAGCGACGATAGACGGCATCTTTGCAGTGGCATACGGTGCGTATACGCACCTTTCACCGACGCCATTTGTTACAGGAGCTCCAAACCTTGTAAAATTTTTGACTGAAGGTGTAGAGGAGTTGACCGGTGGTAAGGTTGCCCTCGGAGATAATCCGGTTGAAGTTGCTGCTAATATTGAAGCGCACATTGTGAGCAAAAGAAAAGGTTTAGGATTAAAATAAAACAGAACCGTTAGGGAAAATGACTGCTTATTTAGGATACCTTTAGTGAAGATAAATTCCTTTATTTATCGCAGCGGAGTTTACAAATCTGTATGATTTTTCCGCTGCGATATAGCTCCTTAACAGAGAGCTTTTGTTTAATTCTATTGGCGCGAGATATTAGTTTTTTTCACTAATAATTTCCAGACCTTCAAAATATTAAAAATGCACTTCCGCTGTTTGTGACCCGTCTGCTCTAGACTTAATTTCTGTTACGGGTCACTGGGATTATTGTTGTTATTGAGGTTAGCCTCGGTTTTATGAATAACGATTGAATTGCTATAGATAATTCCCATTAATGCAATTATATATGTAAACCAGATTAAAGTAATTGAGTGTGAAATAACAGAACCTCTGATGCTTGTCATTCCGATTATACAATCGGATATGATAAAAAATACACTTCCAATTGCTGCTAATAAATAGCTTTTCCCAAGGGTCATATATAAAGCTAATGCAAAGGCAGCCGTTAAACATAAGAGTATCCCATATACCAGAGCACCAAAAGATAATAAAATCTTATTCGGGTTATAAATATAAAACCACCAGGCTAAGGTCATCAGAACAGGGTATATAATCAATCCGATTAGCAGCTTTGGTGTTGCTAAGCTTAAACCGCTGAATTTTGCTGTTTTGTTAAAACCTATTATAAACAATATGTGAGCAATGGAAAATGAGATTATGCCACAGATTAAGTTGTCAGGCAGTTTGATAATTGAAGCCATTATCAGGTCGCCGATAAAGCAAAAAATCATTCCCCAAAAAGCATATTTATTATAAATATATTTATTTTTGATCCATAAAACAAGAGAAGTCGCCAAAAATAGAAAACTTACAGTAAGGTCAAGGGGTTTGTAATACTCCGGAAAAAGAGCGCTTCCTGCAAACAAGACTAGTTGTAATACTATTATTAATGCCATACCTTTCATCTCCTTTGTAAAGTCAGGACTAACAAATTCCTGTTGTATTTGTTGGAAATACTTGGGTCAAGCCCTTGCCTTTTTATTATAACATTTATGTGATGATTTTTAACACATTAATTTATTATTCGATTACATGTAATAAATGTAAAGAAAAATATGTACCCATATAAGTCGCAAAATCATATTTTTCAGTAGGAACTTCACTTGACGGACTTCTTATCTTGTCATGCCCACCAGAAGTTTAAGGAAAAATATTCTACAAAACCTAGATAGCCATAAGAGATTGTGTTATAATATACTCGCTAGCATAATTAGAATTATTTAAGAATAATCTTAGCGTGAGACATTAATCAGAGAACCATAACGCAATATATGGGGATAGGTACAATTTTGGTAATTGGGGATTTATTTCATGAATATGAATAGGCACATCTTTGAATATAATAATAAATGGGAAATCAAACCTCTTCGGATTATATGCCTGCTTGGGGCACTGTTGGCACCGATTATAGCAATTATTTGGAGAATTCTGTATTCAGACTCTGAACTTATGATGAGAACGCATGCCTTTTTTTATGGAAGTATGTTTTTTACGCTTTTTATAAGCATATATATATTGTCATATATAAATGTATTTATCAGAAGAAATGCATATATATTTGTTAATCTTATTTTCTATACTGCAACGTCGATAGCGCTATATCTGGCATATTTGGATAATTTTAGCGAAAAACCCATTTTCCTCTTGCTTCTGGTATTTTTTGCAGCGATATTGATTTTGAAAAAGATTTTGCATCTGTTGATTTATATATGTACAATGGGTACACTAACTATGGTGTTATTATATATAGCTGTAGATCCTCCATTTAACAAGGGAAATATTGCTCTTTTTATAGTTCTTTTTTTCACACTTGCTTTTATTAGCATGAAACTAAAACTATATACACAAAAGGAGCTTGAAGCAAGAGAAGAACATTATAGGAAATTAGTTGAGATGGCTCCCCTCGGAATTCTTATTCATAGGAAGGGGGTAGTTCTATATGCAAATCCAATATTTTGCAAAATGGTCAAATTATCCGGGGAAGAAAATATTATCGGAAAACAAATTGGTGATCTAATTAATCATGATTGTGAAAATTGTGCAAAATTCGGCATGGATAAGAGCTTTAATTCTGTTGAAAGGACGCTTACATTGCTTGATGGAAGCACCATTGAAGTTGAGGCAGAAGCCATTGAGGTTGAACATTTGGGGAAATCGGTTATTATGTGCTTGTTTAGAGATATAACTGACAGGAAAAAGGCCGAAAAAAAGCTTGTTGAAGCGGAGTCCAGATACCGTGGTCTTATAGAAAGCACTTTGGTTGGAGTATTTCTGTATATGGAGAAATTTATATATGTAAATCCATACCTTGAGGAGCTTTTAGACTACTCAAAAGAGGAACTTTATAATATGACCATTTATGATATAGTACATCCGGAAGACAAATACTTGATTGGACAGTATAACCAGAGTAGTATAGGTTCCGATACAAGAATGCAGTATAGAATACTGAAAAGGGATAAAAGTGTTATATTTGTGGAGGCACATGCTGCAGAGACAATTTATGAAGGAAATCGGACAATTATCGTAACACTGCTGGATATATCCCATATTAAGAAAACTGAAGAGAAAATCAAGTTTATTGCTTATCACGATTCGTTGACCGGATTACCTAACAGATATATGTTAAATGATTATATCGATAAGGCAATTTCTCGCAAGAATTCTGATGATTCCAAGAATACGATGATGGGAGTAATGCTAGTAGATCTTGACAGATTTAAGATTATTAATGATTCCCTAGGGCACAGTTTTGGAGATATGGTTCTTAAAGAAGCCGCAGAAAGGTTAAAAAACTGCGTTGGAGAAAATGAAACCGTCTTCAGGTATGGAGGGGATGAGTTCGTAGTAATACTGCCTGATACAGATACCAAGGAATGTGCGGATGCTGCAAAAAGCATTTCCAACGCTTTCCGGACGCCATTTATCATAAATGAACAGAGAATATTTTCCACCATCAGTATAGGGATTAGCTTGTTCCCTGAGGATGGCAGCAATGCCGAGATGCTGATAAAGAATGCTGATGTGGCAATGTATGTTGTTAAGGACATTGGGAGAAATAACTACCAGTTTTATCATGAGAGCTTTAACAAAGAACTTTTAAGAAAAATGGAGCTTGAAAACGGACTTAGGAAAGCATTGGAAAATAATGAATTTTCCATTTATTATCAACCTCAGATAGATTTGAATTCTAAAAAGATTGTAGGACTTGAGGCGCTAATTCGATGGAATCACCCTGAATACGGACTGGTGTATCCTGCTGAGTTTATTCCTCTTGCCGAGGAAACCGGGCTTATTGTTCCAATCGGGAAATGGGTACTGGAAACTGCATGCAGACAAAATAAATCCTGGCAGGAGATGGGGCTTGATTGCATACCGGTTGCAGTAAATGTCTCTGCTTATCAGATACTTCACTCTGACCTTGCATCAATTGTATCTGAGGCACTTAATAAAACGAAATTGGATCCACGATATTTGATTCTGGAAATAACAGAAAGCATAATGCAGGATTTCAAAAAGACTGATCGCATAATTAATGACCTTAAGTCATTTAATGTAAAGGTGGCTATTGATGATTTCGGAACAGGTTATTCTTCAATTAGTTTGTTAAAAAATCTTAAATTTGATATTTTGAAAATTGATCCGTCATTTACCTTTGAACTGAAAAATGATAAGAATTCAATAGATTTAATCAAGTTGATCATTGATTTTGCCTGCCAGCGCAGCTATTCAATTATTGCCGAAGGGATAGAAGACGAAGAACAAGCGAGAATTCTGACGGAAAAAGGTTGCAATTGGGGTCAGGGATTCTATTACAGCGAACCTATACCTGCCGGATCAATTAAAGAATTTTTAAATGATTCTGCTTCCCTGTTAGATGCCTAATAGAATTATGTTATTTTCTTTATTATTTCACTGTGAGCAAAAGAGGAAGAGCATTTTTTGCATTATAAATAACGAGTAAAGGAATGAATCAAACGTAAATGAATGAAAAATGGAAAGAACGAATAGTGTTATTTTTAGCCAGCCAGACCATATCTCTTTTTGGTTCCTCTCTGGTTCAATATGCGATTAACTGGTATATTACATTAACAACTCAATCTGCAATAATGATGACAATATCTATTATTTGCGGTTTTTTACCGGCGTTTTTTATTTCGCCGTTTGCGGGAGTTTGGGCCGATCGGTATAACAGAAAAATACTTATAGTTTTAGCAGATTCTTTGATAGCCATATCAACTCTTATTATTGCCATTTTATTTTTCCTTGGATACGATAAGTTGTGGCTGCTCTTTGTGATTTCTGCCATAAGATCGGTGGGGACAGGAATACAGACACCGGCTGTAGGTGCTTTTATTCCGCAAATTGTTCCTGAGGATAAACTTACCCAAGTGAATGCAGCAAATGGCAGTATTCAATCAATGATTATGCTTTTGTCCCCAGCAATCAGTGGGGCACTGTTAAGCTTTTATTCAATCCAGAATATTTTCTTGGTGGATGTTATTACAGCAGCTATTGCGATTTTGACACTGACTTTGTTTTTAAATATAACTGCAAATGCGGTAACTGTAACTAACGAAAAAACAAGCTATTTTAAAGATATGAAAGAGGGCATAATATATATCAGAAATCATGACTATGTTAAGGCATTCTTTGCTTTCTGTACGTTATTCTTTGTACTGGTTTCTCCGGCAGCATTTCTGACACCGCTCCAGGTCACACGTAGTTATGGGAGCGATGTTTGGAGGCTGACTGCAATTGAGATTGCCTTTGCAGGAGGAATGTTGGTTGGTGGCATAATTATGCTTTCCTGGGGTGGGTTTAAGAATAAGGTCTATACGATGGTGTTTGCAAATATGGCTATTGGAATCTTTACCATGGCACTCGGTATTACCCCTGCGTTTTGGATTTACCTGATATTTATGGGTGTAGTTGGAATAACTATGCCGTTTTTTAATACTCCATCTACTGTTTTGCTACAACAGAAAGTAGAGCCGGAATATCTCGGTAGAGTATTTGGAATTATGGGAATGATATCAAGTATTATGATGCCGTCAGGAATGCTTATATTTGGACCATTAGCCGACTATGTCAAAATAGAGTGGATACTTTTAGGAACAGGCTTGTCAATAATAATTTTAAGCGGGTTTATTTTGAGAAACAAGGCATTGGTAGAGGCAGGGAAGCCGACGGGGTAATTCTCGCTGCTTATATCACGGGACCACATAAAAAGGGAATGTGAACATATAAAGAGTTCACATTCCTCATATAAGAAGCTGAAAAACTTTACTTATCATTTAATTTTTGCATTTCTTTTGCAAAATCTTCCGGTGATATCTGACCAGCAATTAATTCAACAACGAGATTCTTATGAATGTCTGCATCAGCAGATTCCAGAAATACATCCCACCAGAGAACCCATGCTGTAGAATCCTTAGTCATGTTAACCATTTGTTTGACCATAGGAGATATATTTGAATCATCTACCTGCACATTCCATCCTGGCATTCCTGCATTTGCCAGATAGGCTTCTCTTGCCATGTCTTCAGCTATAAACTTAACTACCTTAACGGCAAGGTCCTTATTTGGAGTGTTGGAGCTAACCATAAATCCATCTCCCGCACCTCCTAAATACTCTGTTGCAATCCCTTTTCCACCACTAATTAATGGAAACTTTGTTGCAATAATTTTGCCCTTAACCTGTGAAGTTTCACTTTCAACAACACCAGCTACCCAGTTACCATTGAAAAGCATTGCGGCCTTTCCTTCTGCAAATTGAGTGTTACCACTATCGTAGGACAATTTTAGTGGGTTTTCTCCAAAAGCTCCGGCTTTGGATAATTCAACCAACTTTGCTGCAGCATCAATAAATTCAGGGGAGTCAAAAGAAGACTTTTTGTTTAGAGCGTTTATACACTGCTGTGCTCCTGCTGTACGAAGTGCAAGAATGTCGTAATAGAACATGGCAGGCCATAATTCTTTGGCACCATTTACCATAGGAGTTATACCTTTTTTTGAGAAGGTATTTACTGCTGTTAGCAGTTCTTCATAGGTTTCCGGTATTTTAACACCATTCTGTTCAAACAGTTCCTTATTACAATACAAAGGAGCTACCTGCATCTGATAAGGTAAGCCGTACACTTTGCCGTCATAAGTCATACTGTCTGTTATACCGGGTAGGAGCTTGCCCTTTAGGTCTCCAATATACTCATCAAGAGCCAATACCTTGCCAGACTCCACAAAGGGTTTCGAAAATCCTGCTGACCATGTAAAGAAAATGTCAGGAAGCTGATTGGTAGACACAGAGTTCTTGAGTTTTGTCTTATAAGACTCGTTATCTATTCCTTCTACTACAAGCTCTACATCTTTAAACTGTTCTTCAACATGTTTTAAAACATTCTGAAATGGTTTTTTATTTCCATCACTATCGGATACCCACATGTGCCAAAGCTTGAGGGTTACCTTATCTTTAGCTCCGTTGTTATCTGTTTCCGATTTCTTTTCCGAGACAGGCTGATTTGTATCAGTTTTTGCTTCACCATTATTTGCACATGCTGACATACCGAATAGCAAAGCTGCTATGGAAATCACACAAAGTGCTTTTGAAAGTGCTTTTTTCATTGCGTATCCTCCTCTGTTTTTATTTCTAATGCCCACGACTTACTAACTATTGGTACTAAAGCTTCCTGGCAATAATATTTTGCACATTATTTAATATGGAATTTTGATACTGATTCACCTAAGTGTTCTGCCATGTTGTTTAATTCCTTGGAAATGCCGTACAATTCCTGGGAATACAGTGATTGCTGTTCGGTTGTTGCAGACACTTCCTCTGTAATGGAAGCAGTTCCCTGAGAAATAACAGCTATGTTTTCCATGGAAGTTGCAGCGTTATCTTTTGAATCTAAAACCTCTTTAATTGAATCGGATACATTATGTATACAAACTACTATATTTTCCATTGCACTAAATATTGCCTTAAATGAATCATTGGTTTCATTTACTACAGATACTTGATCGTTTACATTGCTGTGTGCACTATAGGCTACTTTTACAGTTTCTTCTGTTTTAACCAGAATACTGTTGATGATATTAGTTATCATGCTGGAAGCTTCTTTTGACTGTTCAGCAAGATTTTTTACCTCATTGGCAACTACACCGAAGCCTTTTCCTGCCTCTCCGGCTCTTGCTGATTCAATAGCCGCGTTAAGAGAAAGAAGGTTTGTCTGCTCGGCAATTCCTGCAATTGTTGCAATTATGTCCTTAATCTGATTCATATCCTTGCTGAGTGCGGTAATGTCTTGAATTACTTTGTTTGACGCGCTACTTGTTTTTGTAGTCTTGTCGTTTAAGGTTTCGACGATTTCAAGTGCATTCTGACTGAGTTTTTTTGTATTTGTCACTACTTCGGTCATCACTCCCATACTACTTTCGACTTTGTTAATCCCATCTGAAAGTACTCGGATGCTTGAGGCGCAAGAGTTTATTTCTGTTGCCTGTTCAGTGGCATCTGCAGCTATTTGCTGGATGATTTCCTCTATTTGTTTTGCAGAGAGACTGGTCTTTTCGGCTGCGTTATCCATTACTAGTATATCGTTAAGCAATTAACTGGACTGTTTGTCAACCTCCAGCTTAATTTCATCCATTTTGTATTTCCAGTGATATACCACAGGTTCCTCATTTATTTCGTTAAAATACTTATAGATTCGTTCTCTAAGTTCATCCTTTGACTGGACACGAATACCACGAATCATTTGCTTTGTCATTTTACTAAAAAACCCTTCTATCATATTTAGCCAAGAACCATGCTTGGGTGTAAAAACAAACTCAAAACGCCCTGGCATAGTTGTTAAATACGCATTTGTTTCCTTTGATGTATGTGCTGAGTGGTTATCAAGTATAACACGTATTTTATCTCCTTTAGGATACTTTTCATCAAGTATCATAAGAAAACGGATAAAATCAGAACTTTTATGTGTTTCGGCAACAAGTGGTATGGCTTCTCCGCTAAGAAGATCTATCCCTGCAAGAAGGGATAATGTTCCTAATCGTTTATATTCATAATCACGCTGAATCATACCATGCTGAGTTGTTGGATTTCTATCAGGTGAAGTCGTTGCAATTGCCTGAATACCTGGCTTTTCATCATATGACAACGTATGAGTCATTTGACCATCAACAGGAAGTAGGTTACCATTTTCATCAAACTGTAATTCCACCTGCTTATATACAACGAGTACATCATGCATTTTCTGCTCAAATTCAGGATCACGCTTTTCACAATAATATGTAATTTTGAAAGGCTTAATCTCTGCGGCATCTAAAATGTTCTTAATACTGGTCTTTGTCAAAGTTGACAGCCTTGCGTAGCCTACTGATTCTGCTGTGGAATTAATATGCTGTGTCAATTTTGTATAAGTCCATGTCTCAGCAGGGTATCCAAATTCTGCGGGCTTATGGCATGCAATGTCTATCACCCAGGTCTTCTCATCATCGGTGATTTCTGGATTACGCCCACGACCTGGGGCATCAGACAAGGCGTTTTCAACGCCACCTTCACTGTACTTCTTCAAACATAGCATAACGCTTTTTCTATTAATATCTAATTTATCTGCAATGGAGTCAATCGTTTCACCACTTTCTTTGAGAAGTAATATTTTCGCACGAGTTGCAACCTGTGCCTGTATTGTCCTTGTGCGAACCACTGACTCCAAATATTCTTTATCGTCATTTGAAACAACTAAAAACTGGGATTTTGCCATAATCAAAACACCTCCGATGTTTTAATTATACACTATAGCAGATAATTAGTCCATTTATTTATTTTACGTTATACTAGTGAGTGTTTTAAAACATCGCTTGAGGAAAGTTGAACATTAGATATAAGGGTACTTATGTTGAATATCATGTCTTTAAAGTCTTTTATTACATCTGAAATTTCATCTTTGCCATGATCTTCTATATTAGCTGTAAAATTACCGTTTTTAGCTTCATTCATAAGTACAGCCATTTTATTTAGCGGAATTGAAATACTCAGAGATATTGTAAGGGATACTATTACTGAAAGAATAATACATAAAATAATGAAGACAAACAGGGAATTTCGGATTTTCTCCGGTTCAGTTTTGGTAAAAGATAGAGGTATTTTGCCTGCAACTATCCAATCAGTTCCTTCAATAGATTTATAAGAAACCAAATAGTTGTTAAATTCAAAAACATTTATATTAGCTTTTGATTTATTGGTTATTTCATTAATAAGATTTTGTTCTCTGTAAATATCCCCAATCTCTTCCTGATTTTGAGATGAAATGACTGTGCCGTTTTTATCAATGATAAAAATTTCTGGATTTCCTCCGATGTCAACATCTTTGTAAATATTCTGCAATGCTTCATTTTTCAGACCTATAAATAAATACCCCAATTTTTTGTTGGTCTGCGAATCTTTGAGCATTTTTGTACAGACTAAGTCAAAATGAGTATCAAATGCTGCGGTTGTCCATAGAGGGGCTCCATCTCCTTCATCCGCCAACTTGGCTAAGGTGTCGGTTATTTTTTCTATTTCACTCGAGAATTGATAGTCTATAGGGTCATTATTTTCTATTTGAAATCTTACAAAAGATACGTCTTTAACAAGAGTGAATTTTGTAAGCAATAAACTCTCTAAAATTTTCATAGCCTTAAATTTCTCATAATCGTTATTAGAGGTAGAGATGGTTCGCGTTTGTTGCTGAATATCATTATCAATAGAAATATCAATAGCTTCTTGCTTATATTTATCCAATTGCCCATCAATACTTTTGTTTACCTGTTCCATAAATTGTTCGGTATAGCTATTGATTTTGGATTCTATAGCGTTTTTGGACAAGGTATAGGAAAAAATCCCGAGGAATGCAAGAGGGATTATTGAAAGCGTCATAAATGCCAATATTAACCTAATCTTAACCTTAGTCCTTCTCATAAAGCCTAATTGAGAAAGCTTATCAGATATTTTCTCCAGCATAATTTTATCTCCTTGTATCATATTTGTTATATTTCAAATAATTTAATCGGATAACTGCGTATAAATTAATTCAAATTATGTTTTGTAACAACAATAGAGTAAAATTATGTAGATTACATTAGAGATATCTCCTTATTATATTTCGAAAAAAAGCTCTTTAATAATTAGCTGTTTTTTACTGTATACAATGAAAGTTATTGGCAATTGAAAAACAAAGCAACTAGTGAAATAATAAAATATTCACGGCTAACGCATGTATGTAATTATATGGAATGCAAGTTCGTAAAACAGTTAAAAAGCTTAAAATAAAAGCGTTTTAACTGTTTTTTTATTTTTAAATATATGTTATAATTTATATAAATAATATA
>Ga0208826_1001586_pt1 | contig 18750 bp, 18 predicted proteins | sample AD_UKC115_MetaG_FD_184451 | JGI IMG/M metagenome (GOLD analysis project Ga0208826, IMG submission 184451) | Active sludge microbial communities of municipal wastewater-treating anaerobic digesters from Hong Kong - AD_UKC115_MetaG (SPAdes)... | ecosystem: Engineered > Bioreactor > Anaerobic >...
GCAACACGCCCCAGGCGGCGAGCACGGTGAGGATCACCGTGCGGGCGATGTAGTGGTCGTGCAGTTTCGGCCGCAGCATCATTTCCGCCGCCACCAGGTCCTGGCGATGCGGCCATCGCGGGCATACACCCAGGCGCCCAGGCCCAGCATCGGCAACAGCAGCCACCACAGCCCGGCCGCGGCCGGCAGCCTGCCCTCGGCCAGCCATTGGGTGCCCAGCATCATCAGGAAGATGCCGACCAGGTAGGCGAGGAAGGCCAGCAGCATCGAGCCGTAGCGCGCCTGCCGCGGCGAACTGCGCGACAGCGGCACCGCCAGCAGCACGAAGGCCAGCGCCAGCAGCGGCGGCGCGATCCGCCAGTGCAGCTGGGCATTGGCCGCGCGCGAGGAATCGCCGAGCAGCTGCAGGGTCGGCTTGAACGCCGGGTCGTCGCTGGGCCGCTCGTCGTCGGCCGCGGGCAGTTGCATTTCATTGCGGGCATAGCGCATCAGCCGGTAATCCAGGGCGGCGCCTGCGGTCGGCCCTTCGACCCGGAACCCGTCTTCCAGGGCGAGCACGCGCGCGCCCCGGTCGCGGTACAGCTCGCCGCTCTTGGCGGTGGCGACATCCATCCGCTCGCCCTTTTCGCGGTACACGAACACCCGGCCCAGGCGCTTGCCGTCGCTGGACATCACCCCGGCATATGCCACCCCGCCGTTCGCCATCGGGGTGAAACGACCCGGCTCCAGCCCGGCCACCAGCAGGTTCTTGTTGGCCTCGGCCACCATCCCGCGCGCCACCCGGTCCGCCCACGGGCCCAGCCACAGCGAACTCGCGGCGATGATCGCCAGCACCGGCGCCGCCACCAGCAACACCGGCCGCAACAGCCGGCGCGGGCCCACGCCCACCGCGGCCAGCACGTGCATTTCGGAATCGCGGTACAGCCGGCCCAGCGCCAACAGGAAGCCCAGCAACAGCGCCAACGGCAGGATCAAGGGCAGGTAGCGCACCAGGCGCAGGCCCAACTGGGACAGCAGCAAGGGCGGCGGCACCTTGCCGCGCGCCATTTCGCCCAGCAGGTCGGCGAACAGGCCGCCCAGGCTGACCATGCCCAACACCACCAGCGCCGCGAACACGGAGCGTGCGATCTCGCTGCTGAGGTATCGGTCCAGCTTCGGCATCGGGCCTGCTTGCTTCAGAACATGCTTTAGAATTGGGGGTTCATTGCGCAAGCGCCGGAACCACCCGCGGCCGCGCATTGTAAGCGACAGCCCCTGCACGACCGCGCCCAATGCCGCGCGGACGCCTTTCCCTTCCCCCGGAACTGTGGTCGATGAGCCTCGAATTCAGCCTGAACCAAACCGCCCCCGCCTCCGCCAGCGTCGATTGCGTGGTGGTCGGCGCCTACGCCGATGGCAGCCTGGCCCCGGCCGCCGCCGCCATCGACACCGCCAGCGGCGGCAAGCTCAAGGCCCTGATCGAGCGCGGCGACGTCGAAGGCAAGACCGGCAAGACCGCCCTGCTGCACGACCTGCCCGGCGTCACCGCGCCGCGCGTGCTGGTGATCGGGCTGGGCGATGCCGGCAAGTTCGGCGTGCCGCAGTACATCAAGGCGGTGGGCGATGCCGCGCGCACGCTGAAGACCGGCGTGGTCAAGTCGGCGTTGTTCACCCTCGGCGAAGTCGAAGTGAAGGGCCGCGATGCCGCCTGGAACCTGCGCACCGCCGTCATCGCCGCCGATCACGCCTGCTACCGCTACACCGCCACCCTCGGCACGAAGAACAAGAAGCGCGACGAGAAGGGCCTGGAACGCTTCGAGATCGCCGGCAGCGACAACATCGCCGATCAGAGCCGCGCCCTCGCCCACGGCATCGCCATCGCCGCCGGCGTGCAGTTCACCCGCGAGCTCGGCAACCTGCCGCCGAACGTGTGCAACCCGGCCTACCTGGCCCAGCAGGCGCAAGAATTCGCCGCGCGCAGCGACAAGGTCGAGTGCGAGGTGCTGGACGATGCGGCGATGGAAGCGCTCGGCATGGGCTCGCTGCTCGCGGTCGCGCGCGGTTCGGCGCAGCGCCCGCGCCTGGTGGTGCTGAAGTACAACAACGGCGGCGACGCCAAGCCCTACGTGCTGGTCGGCAAGGGCATCACCTTCGACACCGGCGGCGTCAACCTGAAGACCCAGGGCGGCATCGAGGAAATGAAGTACGACATGTGCGGCGCCGGCACCGTGCTCGGCACCTTCGTCGCCGCGGTCGGCATGCAGTTGCCGGTCAACCTGGTCGTCATCGCCGCCGCGGTCGAGAACGCCATCGACGGCAATGCCTATCGCCCGTCCGACGTGATCACCAGCATGTCCGGCAAGACCATCGAAGTGGGCAATACCGACGCCGAAGGCCGCCTGATCCTGTGCGACGCGCTGACCTATGCGCAGCGCTTCGAGCCGGCCGCGCTGATCGACGTCGCCACCCTCACCGGCGCGATGGTCGTGGCGCTCGGCAAGTACGCCACCGGCATCATGACCAAGAAGGACGACGACCTCGCCCGCGAACTGCTGGATGCCGGCGAGACCGCGTTCGACCGCGCCTGGCAGCTGCCGCTGTGGGACGAATACCAGGGCATGCTCGATTCCGCCTTCGCCGACGTCTACAACATCGGCGGCCGCTGGGCCGGCGCGATCACCGCCGGCTGCTTCCTGTCGCGCTTCACCGAAGGCCAGCGCTGGGCGCACATGGACATCGCCGGCGTCAGCAACGGCGACGGCAAGATGGGCATGGCCACCGGCCGCCCGGTCGGCCTGCTCTCGCAGTGGCTGCTGGACCGCGTCGCCGCGTGACCTGAGTGCCGCGCGCCGATTTCTACCTGATCGCCAAGGAGCGGTTCCGCGAGGAGCCGCTCCTGCTGGTTTGCGAGCTGGCCAAGCGCGGCTATGCCGCCAACCTGCCGATCCTGGTGCTGGCGCGCGACGCCGCGCAGGCGGAGGCGCTGGACGACCTCATGTGGTCGTTCGATCCCGATGAATACCTGCCGCACCAGATCGCCGGGCTGGACGAAGGCGACGACGACACCCCGATCCTGATCGCCACGCCGGACATGGACATCGCCGCGCGCGCGCTGCTGATCAACCTGCGCGATGCCGCGCCCACCGGCAGTTACGAACGCGTATTGGAAGTCGTACCCGCCGATCCCGCCGCGCGCGGCCCGCTGCGCGAGCGCTGGAAGCATTACCAGGCGCTCGGCTTCGACGTGAACAAACACGACATGTGAGCTGAAAAAGCGGGGTCAGAGTGGAGTTTCGAACTTTATGGCACTCCCTCCGGCCTCGCAGATTGAAACTCCACTCTGACCCCGCTTTTTCCTGCCTATGACCACGCTCGCCTCCGGCTACGACCCCAAGTCCTTCGAATCCCGCCTGTACCAGCAGTGGGAAGCCAGCGGCGCGTTCGCCCCGCAGGGCGACGGCCCGGCCTACACCATCCTGCTGCCGCCGCCGAACGTCACCGGCACCCTGCACATGGGCCATGCGTTCCAGCACACCCTGCAGGACGCGCTGATCCGCTACCACCGCATGCGCGGCTATCGCACGCTGTGGCAGATGGGCACCGACCACGCCGGCATCGCCACCGAGATGGTGGTGAGCCGCAACCTCGCCATCGCCGGTGAAGGCGAGACCCGCGACTCGCTGGGCCGCGACAAATTCATCGAGAAAGTGTGGGAGTGGAAGCAGCATTCCGGCGACACCATCGAGCGGCAGATGCGCCGCCTCGGCGCCAGCGGCGACTGGTCGCGCAGCGTGTTCACCATGGACCCGATGGCCAGCGAGGCCATCGTCGAAGCCTTCGTGCGCCTGCACGAACAGGGCCTGATCTATCGCGGCCAGCGCCTGGTCAACTGGGACCCGGTGCTGAAGACCGCGATCTCCGACCTGGAAGTGGCGAGCGAGGAAGAGAACGGCCACATGTGGTCGATCCGCTATCCGCTGGCCGATGGCGTGTCGTACGAACACGTGGAAGTCGATGCCGACGGCGTCGAGACCCTGCGCGAAACCCGCGACTACCTGGTCGTCGCCACCACCCGCCCGGAAACCATGCTCGGCGATACCGCGGCGATGGTGCATCCGGAAGATCCGCGCTACCTCGCGCTGCACGGCAAGTTCGTCGAGTTGCCGCTCACCAGCCGCCGCATCCCGGTGATCACCGACGATTACGTGGACCGCGATTTCGGCACCGGCGTGGTCAAGGTCACGCCCGCGCATGACTTCAACGACTACGCGGTGGGCCAGCGCCATGCGCTGCCGATGATCAATATCTTTACGCCTGATGCCACGATTATTGGTGGCGATAACGACGCGAAGTCCCTTGCACCGCTCATGCGAACCGGGATGCAAGCACTTGAGGCTGGCATTGATTCCGCAAATGCGTTGAATCACATACCTGTCGCTTATCGAGGGCTAGATCGCTTTGAGGCGCGCAAGCGGATCGTCGCCGACCTCGAAGCCGCCGGCCTGCTGGTCGAGATCAAGCCGCATCGCCTGCAGGTGCCGCGCGGCGACCGCAGTGGCCAGGTGATCGAACCGTTCCTCACCGACCAGTGGTTCGTGAAGATGGACGATCTGGCCAGGCGCGGCCTCGAACTGGTCGAATCCGGCGAAGTGAAGTTCGTGCCGCCGAACTGGATCAATACGTACCGCCACTGGCTGGAGAACATCCAGGACTGGACGATCAGCCGCCAGCTCTGGTGGGGCCACCGCATCCCGGCGTGGTTCGACGACGCCGGCAAGATCTACGTGGGCCGCAACGAAGCGGAAGTGCGCGCAACGCACAACCTCGGCGATGCGCCGCTGCGCCAGGATCCGGACGTGCTGGAAACCTGGTTCTCCTCCGCCATGTTCCCGTTCAGCACGCAGGGTTGGCCGAACCAGGACAAGATGGGCGAACTCGGCTTCGACGTCGCGCTGCCGACTTCGGTGCTGGTCACCGGCTTCGACATCATCTTCTTCTGGGTGGCACGGATGATCATGATGACCGACCAGCTGGTCGGCCAGGTGCCGTTCCGCGACGTCTACATCACCGGCCTGGTGCGCGACAAGGACGGCCAGAAGATGTCGAAGTCGAAGGGCAACATCCTCGACCCGCTCGACATCATCGACGGCATCGGCATCGACGCCCTGATCGCCAAGCGCACCACCGGCCTGATGAAGCCGACCGACGCGCCGAAGATCGAGAAGGCCACGCGCAAGGAATTCCCCGACGGCATCCCCGCCTTCGGCGCCGATGCGCTGCGCTTCACCATGGCCGCGCTGGCCGGCCCCGGCCGCGACATCAAGTTCGACCTGCAGCGCGCCGAGGGCTACAAGAACTTCTGCAACAAGCTGTGGAACGCGACCCGCTTCGCGCTGATGAACCTCGGCGATGCCACGTTCGCCGGCGCGCCGCAGCCGAAGACGGATGCCGAGAAGTGGATCCTCGCCCAGCTCGACCGCACCGCGGCCGAGGCGGCGGAGCACTACGCCAGCTACCGCTTCGACCTGCTGGCGCAATGCCTGTACGAATTCACCTGGAACCAGGTCTGCGATTGGTTCCTCGAACTCGCCAAGCCCGCGCTGCAGGGCGATGACGTCGATGCGGCAAACAGCACCCGCCACACCCTCGCCTACGTGCTGGAGGCGCTGCTGCGGATGCTGCATCCGCTGATCCCGTTCGTCACCGAGGAACTGTGGCAGGCGGTCGCGCCGAAGCTCGGCAAGTCCGGCAGCATCATGCTGCAGGCCTATCCGCAGCCCGGCGAACTCGATGCCGCGGCGTACGCGCAGGCCGACGCCGACATCGAATGGCTGAAGGCGATGGTGTCCGCGCTGCGCCGCATCCGCAGCGAACTCGGCGTCTCGCCGGCCAAGCAGGTGTCCTTGCTGGTGCGCGGCGGCAACGCCGACGACGCCGCGCGCGTGGCCCGCTTCGATGCGCAGCTGCGCTTCCTGTGCAAGCTCGAGCGCATCGAAACCCTCGCCGGCGAACCGCCGGCCGCCGCGCCCGCGGTGGTCGGCGAACTGCAGCTGTTCGTGCCGCTGGAAGGCCTGGTCGACCTCGATGCCGAGCGCGTGCGCCTGGACAAGGAAATCGTGAAGATCGCCGCCGAGAAGGACAAGAGCGAAGCCAAGCTGGCCAAGTTCGGTGCAGGCGTGCCGGCCGCCGTGGTCGAACAGGAACGCGCGCGCTTGATCGACTGGAGCGCGAAGCTGGAAGCGCTCACCGCGCAGCGCGCCCGGTTGGGCTGACCCGCCCCTCACCCAGGCGAGGGCCGATCCTAGCGTGGCGGCATCGTGTTGATGTCGTCCGGCAACAACTCCATCGCCATCACGATCGCGTCCTCGCGGCCGTTGTTGGCGGCGGGGTAGTAGCGCGGGCGGCGGCCGATCTCGTTGAAACCGCTGCGGTCGTAGAGTTCGATCGCGCGCGGGTTGGACGGCCGCACTTCCAGGAACACGCGCTGCGCGCCGTGCCCGCGCGCGATCCGCAGCAGGGCCTGCAGCATGCGCCGGCCCAGCCCCTGCCCTTCATGGCCCGGCGCGGTGCACAGGTTGAGCACGTGCGCCTCGTCGGCGGCGATGCTGAGCACGCCGTAGCCGACGATGGCGCCGGCCTGCTCCTGCACCCACATCGGGTAGTCCGCGCGCATGCAGTCGCGGAAGATGCCGAGCGTCCACGGGAATGGATAGGCGCGGGTCTCGATGCGCATGATCGCGTCGAGGTCGGCCTCGCGCATCGGCCGCAGGCTTGCGTCGCGCAGCGCCTCCTCCGCGCGCACCGCGCTCATCGCGCGTTCCGTCGCAATGCACGCAGGCGCGGCCACAGTGCGCGCTTGGCGGCGGCATCGCCGCGCAGGCGCGGCGTCATCGCGGCGATGTCCGCATGCGCGTGCAACGCATCGGCATCGATCCCCGCGGCGCGGGCGAGCCGCGCCAGCATGCCGGCATCCACTGCAACCGAGGCCGTTCGCGCATCGACCGGGCGATAGAGGACGTGGCCGAGTTCGGCCAGCGCCTCGCGCTGGAACGCATCCCAGCTCACCCAGCGGGTTCCAGCGGCGGCGCATTGCGGCGGCGGAACCACAGCAGCGGCCCGGACAGCGCGTACAGCACGGTCGCGACCAGCAGGGTCTTGGGCGCGTCGATGGCCAGCGCGATCAGCACCACCACCACGATCAGCAGGGCGAAGAACGGCACCCGGTCCGACTTCGGCCCGCTGCCGCTGCCCTTGAAGCTGGTGTAGCGGATCCGGCTGACCATCAGCAGGCCGGCGCAGATGGTCACCGCCAATGCGAAGTAGCGCAGCTCCTCGCCCGACAGGCCCAGGTCGCTGCTGGTCCAGACGAAGCTGGCCATCAAGCCCGCCGCGGCCGGACTGGCCAGGCCGATGAACCAGCGCTTGTCGACGGTGCCGACCTGGCTGTTGAAGCGGGCCAGGCGCAGGGCCGCGCAGGCGGCGTACAGGAAGGCGGCCAGCCAGCCCAGCTTGCCGGCGGTCACCCCGTCCAGCTTCATCGACGCGAGCGACCAGTGATACATCACCAGGGCCGGCGCCATGCCGAAGCTGACCAGGTCCGCCAGCGAGTCGTACTGCACCCCGAATTCGCTCTGGGTATTGGTCAGCCGGGCCACGCGGCCGTCCAGCCCGTCCAGGATCGCGGCGACGAAGATCGCCACGCAGGCGGCCTCGAAGCGCCCCTGCGAGGCGGCGATGATGGCGAAAAAACCGCCGAACAGGCCGCCGGTGGTGAACAGGTTGGGCAGCAGGTAGATGCCGCGGCCGCGCGGGCGCGGCGGGGCGTTGTCGTGGTTCGCGTCCATGCAGCCAGTGTACGGGCTTGCGGCAGGCCCGGCGCAGTGCTGCAATCGCCACTGGCTTCCCCGGAGTGCGCCATGAACCGTTCCCAGCTCGCCATCGCCGCAGTCCTGCTGGTGGCCACCGCCGCGACCGCAACCGCGCAGCAGCGCGTCTACCAGTGGAAGGACGCCAGCGGCGTGACCCACTACGCCGACATGCCGCCCAGCCAGAGCCACAAGACCCGCGACATCGACAACAAGTCGGGCAATGCGGCCGAAATCGCCACCGTGAAGGCGGTCGAAAGCCAGCCCTGCATGGATGCCCGCGCCAACCTGCTGCGCCTGCAGGGCGGCCAGGCGCTCGGCGTCGACACCAATGGCGACGGCAAGTCGGACCGCGAACTCAGCGCCAGCGAACGCAGCTCGCAGACCGAGCTGAACCAGGCCGCGATCAAGGCCTACTGCCCGCCCGCGAAGCCGTGAGGCAATTCGGGATGCTGCTGGTGGCGGTCGCGCTGGGCGCGGCCGCCTGGTGGTGGTTCAGCAGCGAGATGCCGCGCCGCGAGCGCGAACGCGCGGTCGCCGCGGAAGCCGCGGCCAGGCAGGCCGAACGCGCGAATTCGCTGTACCGCTGGCGCGACGCCGCCGGCAACCTGCAGATCACCGAAGACCCGCCCAAGGGCCGCAAGTACGAGCGGATCAGCCGCACGCCGCAGGACGGCATCCAGGTCAGCGGCGACCGCGACTGAGGCCCGGCGCGGCCGCGCATGGCAAAATGCGCGTTCCGCCTGTTCCGAAGCCCGCCATGCGCCTGTCGCAGTTCCATCTCCGCACCGAAAAGGAAACCCCCGCCGACGCCGAAGTGATCAGCCACAAGCTGATGCTGAAGGCCGGCATGATCCGCAAGCTCGCCGCCGGCCTGTACACCTGGTCGCCGCTGGGCCTGCGCGTGCTGCGCAAGGTGGAGGGCATCGTCCGCGAGGAAATGAACCGCGCCGGCGCGATCGAGATGGCGATGCCGTCGATCCAGCCGAAGGAACTGTGGGAGGAAACCGGGCGCTGGGCGAAGTTCGGTCCGCAATTGCTGAAGATCCGCGACCGCAAGGAGCAGGACTACTGCTTCACCCCGACCGCCGAGGAAGCGGTCACCGATTTCTTCCGCCAGGAAGTGGCCAGCTACAAGCAGCTGCCGGTGAACTTCTACCAGGTCACCACCAAGTTCCGCGACGAGATCCGCCCGCGCTTCGGGGTCATGCGCGCGCGCGAATTCATCATGAAGGACGCGTATTCCTTCCACATCGACGACGACTCGCTCGCCGCCGAATACAGGAACATGTACGACGCCTATTCGCGCATCTTCACCCGCCTGGGCCTGAAATTCCGCGCGGTGTTCGCCGATACCGGCGCGATCGGCGGCAGCGCCTCGCACGAATTCCACGTGCTGGCCGATTCCGGCGAGGACGCGCTGGCGTTCTCGGAAACCTCGGACTACGCGGCGAACGTCGAACTGGCCGAAGCGGTCTCGCCGGGCGAACGCCCCGCGCCGTCGGAAGCCCTGCGCGACATCGACACCCCCACCCAGAAAACCTGCGAGGACGTGGCCGCGCTGATGGGCATCCCGCTCGCGCGCACCGCCAAGTCGATCGCGATCGTCGGCGCCGATGCCGAAGGCAACGACCAGTTCGTGCTGGCGCTGGTGCGCGGCGACCACATGGTCAACGAGATCAAGCTGGCCAAGCTGCCGGGCCTGGCCGACTACCGCCTCGCGACCGAAGCGGAGATCGCGGAATTCCTCGGCAGCGAGCCGGGGTTCCTCGGTCCGCTCAATGCCAAGAAGCCGATCCGCGTGATCGCCGACCGCAGCGTGGCCGCGCTCGCCGACTTCGTGGTCGGGGCCAACAAGCCCGGCTTCCACATCGCCGGCGTCAACTGGGGCCGCGACCTGCCCGAACCCGAGACCGCCGACATCCGCAACGTGGTCGCCGGCGACGCCTCGCCGGACGGCAAGGGCGTGCTGGGCCTGGCGCGCGGCATCGAGGTCGGCCACGTGTTCGCGCTGGGCCGCAAGTATTCCGAGGCGATGCAGGCCAAGGTGCTGGATGCGGGCGGCAAGGCCGTGCATCCGGCGATGGGCTGCTACGGCATCGGCGTGAGCCGCATCGTCGCCGCGGCGATCGAACAGAACCACGACGACAACGGCATCCTCTGGCCGCAGGCGATGGCGCCGTGGCAGGTCGCGGTGTGCATGATCAATCCGAAGAACGACGCCGCGGTGAGCGAAGCCGCCGAGGCGCTGCATGCCGAATTGAACGCCGCCGGCATCGATACCGTGCTCGACGACCGCGGCCTGCGCCCGGGCGCGATGTTCGCCGACATGGAACTGATCGGCATCCCGCACCGCGTGGTGGTGTCCGGTCGCGGGCTGGAATCGGGCACCTTCGAATACCGCGCGCGCAACGCCGCCGAGGCGGAAAACCTGGACCGCGACGCACTGCTGCGCAAGCTTTGCGGCTGAGCGGAAAACCCGCCGCGGTTTGCGCGGGATACCCCCCGCATTTAGTATCGGATTAACCCCGATGGGCTGATCCGATAATCGAATCGAGGAAATGAACGCATGACCGTCAATCTTGAAGGCCTGAGCAGCAAGGAACTGGCCGAACTGATTTCCCGCGCCAACCAGCGCAAGAAAGTGCTGGCCAAGCGCAAGCCGGCCAACCAGGTGAAGGCGGCGGTCGCCAAGTTCCTGGCCAGCGTCGGCTGGACCTTCGACGAGCTGTACGGCAAGTCCGGCGGCGCCAAGCCGGCCGCGCCGGCCGCCGCCGGCGCAAGCAAGCCGGCGCGCAAGTCGACCAAGGGCCGCAAGCTGGGCAAGGTCGAGCCGAAATACCGCAACCCGGCCAACCCCAAGGAGACCTGGGCCGGCCGCGGCAAGCAGCCGAAGTGGCTGGCGGCGGAAACCGCCAAGGGCCGCAAGCTGGAAGACTTCCTGATCGGCTGAGCCGATGCGCGATCTTGCGGAAACGCCGGCAGACGCCGGCGTTTCCGTTTCGGGACACCCGCAACGCCACCGCGCCACTGGTGCGGGCCCGCGCCCGCCGCATCGGCGCCGCGGTTACAGGTTGCGCCGCGCCGACACCAGCAGGTTGCCGAATAGCAGGCCCGCGAGCAGCGCCATCAGCGTGTTCAGCGCGGCCATCGCCGCGTCCTGCCCGGCGCCGATGTCCTGCGCCTGCACCAGCGAGATCACCCCGCGCAGGGCGATGCTGCCGGGCACCAGCATGATGATGCCGGGCAGGCGGATCAGCGCACCCGGGCGGTTCACCCAGCGCGCATACGCATTGCCGGCGGCGGTCATCGCCAGCGCGGCGAGGAATACGCCGGCCTGCGGGCCGAATGCCTCGCCGCCGTAGCGCGAGATCAGGTAGCCGCCGGCCGCGGCCGCCATCACCAGCGGGTAGTCGCGCCGGTGCGCGCGGAACAGCACGGCGAAGGCGAACGCGCCCACCGCCAGCGCGCACCACACCACCCAGTCCGGTTGCGGCCGGGAGGCGCGCACCGCCGGCTCCAGCCCCAGCAACCCGGCGACCGAGAGGGCGATCGCGGTGCCGATGGTCAGTTTGAGGATGGTGGTCAGCGCGCCGGCGAAACGCGCGGTGCCGGACACCAGGTGGCGGCTGGTCAGTTCGTTCACCGCATTGGTCAAGGCCATGCCCGGCAGCAGCACGATCAGCGAGGCGATGATCACGGTATTGAGGTTGAGCGGCGCGACGAAGCCGGAGACCGCGATCGCCACCGCGCCCGCCACCAGTCCGGCCAGCGCATCGGAGGCCTCGGACAGGCGCGGCCGCTTCTGCGCGACGATGTCGAGCAAGCCGATCAGCAGGCCGATCACCCCGGCGGTGGCGATGTCCAGCCACGGCAGGCGCAACAGCCCGGCGACCGCCGCCGAGGCCATGCCGAAACCGAGCAGCTGCATCGCCTTGCCGCGCCAGCCGGCCGGGCGGTCGAGCGCGCGCAAGGCCTCGCGACCGGCGGCGATCTGGACGCGACCTGCCATCACGTCCTCGGCGATGCGATCGACCTCGCACAGCTTGTAGAGGTCGGTATCGCCCAGGCCCACGCGGATCACGCGGGTGGTGTCGGACTCGCCGGCCGGGCGCGCATGGTCGCTGAAGGCCAGGATCATCCCGGTGGGATTGACCCAGGGCTCGCACTCCAGCCCGAGCCGCTTGGCCACCGATTCGATCGCGCCTTCCAGCCGTTGCGCGGTGGTGCCGTAGGCGTGCAGGTGCTCGGCCAGCTCGACCACGAAGGCGATGCGTTCGGTGTAACCGGCATCGGTAGCGGGATCGCGCGTCTGCATCCGGCTAGCATGGCATGCGCCACGGCCGTTCACACCGTCGGCATGCGTTTGCGTAAGCTTGTCCCGTCCCACGCCCGAGCCTGCATGAGCGTCGCTCCCAACCACGCCCCGCCCGCCGTCGCCGTCGATCCGCAGGATCCGGCCAGGCTGCGCCTGTCGGGACGCTGGACGCTGCGCTACGCCAACGAAGTCGGCGAGGCCCTGCGCGCGGCGCCGGACGGGATCGCCTGCGTCGATGCCAGCGCGGTGGAACGCATCGATACCCTCGGCGTGCTGCAACTGCTGCGCTACGCCGACCGCAACAAGCTCGACTTCGACCGCTTCGCCTTCCGCGACGACCAGAAATCGCTGATCGCGGCGATCGAGGACGTCCACGACCAGCGCCCGAAGAAGCAGCGCGACCACGGCTTCCATGCCGCGCTGGGCCGGCTCGGCTTCGCGGTGGTCGACAACACCCGCGAAGTCGTCGCCCTGGTCGCCTTCCTCGGCGAGGTGCTGGCCAAGCTGCTGCGCCTGTTCAAGGAACCGCGCCGCTTCCGCCTCACCGCCACCGTCCACCACATGGAACAGGTCGGCCTGGACGCAGCGCCGCTGGTCGCGCTGCTGTCGTTCATGGTCGGCGCGGTGATCGCCTTCCTCGGCGCGATGGTGCTGCAGGACTTCGGCGCCACCATCTTCGTGGTCGAGCTGGTCAGCGCCGCCTTCCTGCGCGAATTCGGCGTGCTGCTGACCGCGATCCTGCTGGCCGGCCGCACCGCCAGCGCGTTCACCGCGCAGATCGGGATGATGGTCAACCGCGAGGAAGTCGACGCGATCCGCGTGCTCGGCCTGGACCCGATCGACCTGCTGGTGATCCCGCGCGTGCTGGCCCTGCTGGCGATGCTGCCGCTGCTGACCTTCATCGCGATGATGGCCGGCCTGCTCGGCGGCATGGCGGTGGGCGCGTTCAACCTCGACATCCCCGCCGCCGCCTACTTGGCGCGCATGCAGGAGATGATGGAGACCCGGCATTTCTGGGTCGGCATGTCCAAGGCGCCGGTGTTCGCGATGGTGATCGCGCTGATCGGCTGCCTGGAGGGCCTGCAGACCGAGGGCACCGCGCAATCGCTGGGCGAGCGCACCACCTCGAGCGTGGTGCAGTCGATCTCGATGGTGATCGTGCTCGACGCGCTGGCGGCGCTGTGGTTCATGGAGATGGATTTCTGATGACCGCGAACGCCGGCGCCACGCGCACGCTGGACGGCGTCGTGATCGGCGATGCGCCGCTGATCAGCGTGCGCGGCCTGGTCAACCGCTTCGGCGAGCAACTGGTCCACGACGGCGTCGACCTCGACGTGCGGCGCGGCGAGATCCTCGGCGTGGTCGGCGGCTCCGGCACCGGCAAGTCGGTGCTGATGCGCTCGATCCTGGGCCTGCGCAGGCCGGACGCCGGCCGCATCCGGGTGCTGGGCGTGGATGCGATGGCGGAGGATCCGGTCACCCGCCGCCACATCGACCGCAACAGCGGCGTGCTGTTCCAGGACGGCGCGTTGTTCTCCTCGCTGACCGTGGGCGAGAACGTGCAGGTGCCGCTCAAGGAGTACTACCCCGACCTGCCCGATTCGCTGCGCTACGAACTGGCCCTGCTCAAGATCAAGCTGGCCGGCCTGCCCGCGGATGCGCTGGACAAGCTGCCCTCGCAGCTCTCCGGCGGCATGCGCAAGCGCGCCGGGCTGGCGCGCGCGCTGTCGCTGGACCCGCCGCTGCTGTTCCTCGACGAACCCACCGCCGGCCTCGACCCGATCGGCGCGGCGGCGTTCGACAGCCTGATCCGCACCCTGCAGCAGGCGCTGGGCCTGACCGTGTTCCTGATCACGCACGACCTCGACACGCTATACGCTATCTGCGACCGGGTGGCGGTGCTGGCCGACCGCAAGGTCATCGCGGTGGCGCCGGTGGCCGAGCTGGAAACGCTGGACCACCCGTGGGTGCAGGACTATTTCAACGGCCCGCGCGGCCGTGCCGCACGCGATGCGATGCAGGAGACAGACTGATGGAGCGCAAGTGATGGAGACGCGTGCCAACTACGTGCTGATCGGCGCCTTCACCGTGCTGACCGCGGCCTGCCTGCTGCTGTTCGCGCTGTGGGCGGCGAAATTCAGCTCGGACCGCAACTGGCGCCAGTACGAAGTGGTCTTCACCGAACCGGTGACCGGCCTGACCGAAGGCGGCAGCGTGCAGTACAACGGCATCGGCGTGGGCACCGTGGACAAGCTCAGCCTGGCCCCGGACGACGCGCGCAAGGTGATCGCCCTGCTCAAGCTCAAGGCCGACGCCCCGATCAAGGTCGATACCCGCGCCAAGCTCTCCCAGCAGGGCATCACCGGCGTGCCCTTCATCCTGCTTTCGGGCGGCAGCCCGCAGGCGGCGCTGCTGGAGCCGAACGACAACGGCGACGTCCCGGTCATCCGCACCGAACCGTCCGCCCTGCAGAACATCGCCGACACCGCCAACCGGCTGGTGGCGCGGATGGACGAGCTGCTCAGCGAAAAGAACATCCGGCACATCAGCGGCACCCTGGAAAACCTCGACCAGGCCACCGGCAGCATCGCCGCGCAGCGCGAGGACATTTCCAGGCTGATCGTCAACGCGCGCGAGGCCACCGACACGCTGAAGCTGACCCTGGCGAACGCCAACGGCGCGATCGAGGGCATCGACCAGAACCTGGTGAAGCAGCTGCCCGCCTTGATGGCCAAGCTCGACAGCACCGTCGGCAAGCTGGACTCGGTGGCCGGCAATGCCGATGCGCTGATCGCGGAGAACCGCCCGGGCCTGCAGAGCTTCACCAACGACGGGCTGGCCCAGCTCGGCCCGACCCTGGCCGAGCTGCGCAGCCTGGTCCGCGACCTGCGCCGCATCAGCGACAGCCTCGACGGCGGCCCCGCGCGCTACATCCTGGGCCGCGACGCGCCGAAGGAGTTCGAACCCAAATGACCCGCTCGCAGAACACCCCGCATCGCATCGCCAGCGGCCTCGCCGCACTGCTGCTGGCCGGCTGCTCCGTGCTCGGCAGCCCGAAGGACGCACCGACCGTGTTCGCCCCCGAGGCGAAGGCGGAAGCCGACCCGGCCTGGCCGCGCGTGGCCTGGCAACTCGCCACCACCCGTCCGGGCGCGGCGCGGGTGCTGGACAGCAGCCGGATCGCGGTCAGCCCGGTCGTGGGCGAACTGCAGGTCTACAAGGGCGCCGCCTGGGCGCGCACCCCGCCGGAGATGCTGGAAGACGGCGTGCTGCGCACGCTGGAGGACTCCGGCAAGATCCCCGCGGTCGCGCGCCAGGGCAGCGGCATCGGCGCCGACTACCGGCTGGTGATGGAAATCCGCCATTTCGAGGCCGACTACGCCGGCGCGGCGGTGCCGTCCGCGGTGGTCGAAGTCAGCGCCAAGCTGCTGCATGCGAGCGACCAGGCGGTGGTCGGCAGCCGCGTGTTCCGCCATGCGCAGCCGGCCTCCGGCACCGAGGTGGCGCTGGTCGCCGAGGCCTTCTCGCAGGCGCTGGGCGCGACCAGCGGCGAGATCGCCGGCTGGGTGCTGGCGACCGGGCAGGCGCACGAAACCCGGCACCCGAGCGGCAAGCACTGAGCAGGTCCGCTCCTGTCTAGATTGCCGCCTCTACGCAAAGCCCGGAAAATCGCGGGCAGCCAGAGGAGAGCCAGATGAGCCAAGCGAACCAGGACGCCGTCGCCCGCGAATCGATGGAGTACGACGTTGTCGTGGTCGGGGCCGGCCCGGGCGGGCTCGCCACCGCGATCCGGCTGAAGCAACTGGCGGCCGACGCCGGCCGCGAGGTTGCGGTCTGCGTGCTGGAAAAGGGCTCGGAGCCGGGCGCGCACATCCTGTCCGGCGCGATCATGGACCCGAAGGCGCTGACCGAACTGTTCCCGGACTGGGCCGAACGCGGCGCGCCGCTCAAGCAGGCGGTGGCGAAGGACGAATTCCTGTTCCTCGACGAAACCGGTTCGAAGGCCACGCCGAACTGGCTGCTGCCGGAATGCTTCCACAACGAGGGCAACTACATCGTCAGCCTCGGCGCGGTGACGCGCTGGCTGGCGCAGCAGGCCGAAGCCCTCGGCGTGGAGATCTTCCCCGGCTTCGCCGCCGCCGAAGTGCTGTACGACGAGGCCGGCGCCGTCATGGGCGTCGCCACCGGCGACATGGGCATCGGCAAGGACGGCCAGCCCACCGACCAGTTCCAGCGCGGCATGGAGCTGCACGCGAAGTACACGATCTTCGCCGAAGGTTCGCGCGGCCAGCTGGGCCGGCAACTGATCGCGAAATACAAGCTCGATGCCGGCAAGGATCCGCAGAGCTACGGCATCGGCATCAAGGAGTTGTGGCAGGCGGATCCGGCCAAGCACCAGCCGGGCCTGGTCGTGCATACCGCCGGCTGGCCGCTGGATAGCGATACCTACGGCGGCTCGTTCCTGTACCACGCCGAGAACGGCCAGATCGCGGTCGGCTTCGTGGTCGGCCTCGACTACAGGAACCCGTGGCTGAGCCCGTTCAACGAGTTCCAGCGCTTCAAGACCCACCCGGCGATCCGCAAGCACCTGGAAGGCGGCAAGCGCATCGGCTACGGCGCGCGCGCGATCACCGCCGGCGGCCTGCTCAGCCTGCCCAAGCTGGTGTTCCCCGGCGGCGCACTGGTCGGCTGCGAGGCCGGCACCCTCAACGCCAGCCGGATCAAGGGCAGCCATGCCGCGATCAAGACCGGCATGCTGGCCGCCGACGCCGCGTTCGCGGCCTTGGGCGAAGGCCGCCAGCGCGATGAACTCGCCACCTACCCGGCCGCGTTCGAGAACAGCTGGCTGCACGCCGAGCTGCTGCAGGCCAAGAACTTCAAGCAGTGGTTCAAGAAAGGCCGCAGCTTCGCGACACTGATGACCGGCATCGAGCAATGGCTGCTGCCGAAACTCGGCATCCGCAATCCGCCGTGGACGATCCATCGGCAGAAGCCCGATTACGCCTGCCTGGAACCGGCGGCGACACAGCCGAAGATCGACTATCCCAAGCCCGACGGCGTGCTGAGCTTCGACCGCCTGAGCTCGGTGTTCCTGTCCAGCACCCACCACGACGAGAACCAGCCGGCGCACCTGACCCTGAAGAACCCGGCGATCCCGGTCGAAGTGAACCTGCGCGAATACGCCGGCCCCGAGGCGCGCTACTGCCCGGCGGCGGTGTACGAATTCGTCGGCGAGGAAGGCCAGGAACGGCTGCAGATCAATGCCGCCAACTGCGTGCACTGCAAGACCTGCGACATCAAGGACCCGACCCAGAACATCGTCTGGGTCGCGCCGCAGGGCGGTGGCGGACCGAACTACCAGAACATGTGAAACGAAGAAGCTGCCCGAGGGCGGCTTCTTCTTTGCGGCATTGCAAACGCGCGGTCAGTGCAGCGGCACGCCAGTCTTCTCCACCGCTTCCTCGCGGCTCACGCCATCGGCCAGCTCCACCAGCTTCAGCCCATCGGCAGTGACGTCGAACACGCCCAGCTCGGTGATGATCCGGTTGACCACGCCCACGCCGGTCAGCGGCAGCGTGCACTGCGGCAGGATCTTCGACGAACCGGCCTTGGTCACGTGCTCCATCAGCACCACCACGCGCTTCACGCCAGCGACCAGGTCCATCGCGCCGCCCATGCCCTTGACCATCTTGCCGGGCACCATCCAGTTGGCCAGGTCGCCCTTGTCGGTGACTTCCATCGCGCCGAGGATGGCCAGGTCGATGTGGCCGCCGCGGATCATCGCGAACGAGTCGTGGCTGCCGAAGTAGCTGGCGCCGGGCACCGCGGTCACGGTCTGCTTGCCGGCGTTGATCAGGTCGGCGTCGAGCTGCGCCTCGGTCGGGAACGGGCCGATGCCGAGCAGGCCGTTCTCGCTCTGCAGCCACACGTCCATGCCGTCCGGGATGTAGTTCGCCACCAGCGTCGGCAGGCCGATGCCGAGGTTCACGTAGGCGCCGTCGCTCAGCTCCTGCGCGGCGCGCTGCGCCATCTGTTCGCGGGTCCAGGCCATCTCAGTTGTCCTCCTGGCGGATGGTGCGTTGTTCGATGCGCTTCTCCGGCGTGGCGTTGACCACGATGCGGTCGACGTAGATGCCGGGCAGGTGCACGTGGTCGGGATCGATCTGGCCGATTTCGACCAGTTCTTCCACCTCCACCACGCAGGCCTTGCCGGCCATCGCCGCCGCCGGGTTGAAGTTGCGCGCGGTCTTGCGGAACACCAGGTTGCCGGCCTTGTCCGCCTTCCACGCCTTGACCAGCGAGACGTCGGCCCTCAGCGCGGTTTCCAGCACGTAGTGGCGGCCGTCGATCTCGCGGGTTTCCTTGCCGTCGGCGACGATCGTGCCGTAGCCGGTGGCGGTGAAGAACGCCGGGATGCCGGCGCCGCCCGCGCGCAGGCGCTCGGCCAGCGTGCCTTGCGGATTGAATTCCAGTTCGAGTTCGCCGCCCAGGTACTGGCGTTCGAATTCCTTGTTCTCGCCCACGTAGGACGAAATCATCTTGCGGATCTGCCGCGTGGTCAGCAGCTGGCCCAGGCCGAAGCCGTCC
>Ga0208826_1001587_pt1 | contig 18750 bp, 15 predicted proteins | sample AD_UKC115_MetaG_FD_184451 | JGI IMG/M metagenome (GOLD analysis project Ga0208826, IMG submission 184451) | Active sludge microbial communities of municipal wastewater-treating anaerobic digesters from Hong Kong - AD_UKC115_MetaG (SPAdes)... | ecosystem: Engineered > Bioreactor > Anaerobic >...
TCTCTCTCTCTCCCGGATGCCGACCCGAATCCTCGGATTCACACACTTTCTGCAGCGGCGGCAGTGTCCCATCTTATTGTTCCTCCGGCTTCACGAGCACCGCATACTTTTTGAGAATCTCCACGGCCAGATCCCGGAGTTCATCTGGCAGCATGCCCGAGGGGCCGCCGACCGGATCGTACTTGAAGACGCTGCCTCCAAACCGGAAGCGGCAGTTGTTGCCTTCCCCGGTCACAAAGAAGCCTTCGTTTTTGCCGGTGCGGAAATCCTCCTCATCGAGATAGAGGGTGAATTTTTCTTCATAGGGTTTGCCGTCGTACGGGCAATAGCAGGCGCAGGCCCCGCACTCGTCGCAGAATTCGGCAATATGTAAAATCGAGCGGGAGCCGTCCGGCAGCGTGATGCGGAGGTTGGCGCGGTTCGGGCAACACTCCACGCAGGATTCGCAGACCGTCTCGCACTCAAGGCAGAGGCCGCTCTCCGGGCATTTGGAGCAGTCGGGCGCCATCCTGCTGCGCTTCGGCAGAAAACCGAGGTCCGGCGCTTCGTTGAAGGGCAGCCAGCGGTCCCCGTGAAAGCGGATCAATTTTGAGGCGAATTTCTGCGCGTCGGCAACCGTCTCGGCAACCGAGGTTCGGCCGTGCGCCGCGTCGCCGATCACGGAGACATCCTTGTCGGCCTCATCGAAAAGCGGAGACGCGGGACGCTCCCCCAAGGCGGCGATGACGCAGTCCGCCGGAACCTTATCCTTCTCGCCGGTATCCGCCATCGGGACGGTGCCGTCCTTCTGCGGCTCGCCCGGCGCGGCCTTGTGGCAGAGCAGCCACCCGCCGCGGAGCCCGGTCGGCAGAAGAAGTTCCCGGAACTGGATGCCTTCGCTCTTTGCGGCGGCGATCATCTCCGGGCGCACGTCCATCCGCCCCATCGGGCAGTCCGCCACGACGGTAACGGTATCGACCGAGGTCAGACGCTTGACGGAGCGGGCGGCATCCACGGCCTCCATGCCGCTGCCGACGACCGCCACGTTTCCGGCGTAGGTTTCCGCGAGAGAATCCGGATTCTTCTTGTAGGTTTCGAGAAATTCCAGAGCGCCGGTGCTCTTTCCGAAGGCGAGCTTCAGCGGCACAGGCTCCTCCGCGCCGACGGCGAGCACGATATGCTCATAACCGAGATCCCGGAGTTCCTGCAGGGACGTGATCTCGTGATCGAGCTCCAGCTCGACGCCGAGGGCCTGCATCAGCGTGACATCCCACTCGATATCCGAATCCGGGATGCGGAATTTCGGGATATATTTCTGCACGGCGCCGCCCGGACGGGCAGATTTATCAAACACGGTGACAAGGCAGCCCCTCCTCGCGAGGAAGGCGCCCGCGGCGATCCCGGCGGGGCCGCATCCGACGACGGCCACCCGCAAGCTGTCCTTTTTCGTCTCCGAGAGCGCGTCGAGAACGTCGAAGCAGGCGTCCTTTGCCACGCGGTAGCGCTCGCCCCGGATGTCGATCGGGCACTCGTAGAAGCGGCGGGTGCAGGCATCCATGCACGGATGCGGGCAGACCGCGCCGGTCGTGAAAGGCAGGGGGTTGCGCTCAAGGATAACGCCGAGCGCCTCCTTCTTCTTCCCTTCTTTGATCAGACGGAGCAGGTAGGGAATATCCTGCCCCAGCGGGCAGGCGTCTCGGCAGGGGGAAATCCGGCAGGTTCCGGTCGGAATCGGGCCGGGCGTTTTTTTTGCGGGCAGCAGGTAGCGGCTCTTATATCTTCCGCTTTCGTAGACTTCCTTTTCGATATCCGGCAGGTTGCTTGTAAAGATGCCGGAAAACTGCGCATAATCGCAGTGGGAGACCGCGTCGGCGATTTGTTTGAGGCGGATATGGGCACCGGGCTTCATCAGCTCGGAGGCAAACGTGACCGGCCAGACCCCGGCTTCAAAGAGTTTTGCCGCGGTGGAGATATCGGCCCCGCCGGAATAGGAGATGCGCAGGCCGCCGCCGTACTCGTTGGCAATCTTTTCGGCCAGCGCGAAGGTGACCGGGAACAGCGCCTTTCCGGTGAGAAGCATCTCGCCGCCGGGCAGATTTCCCTCTCTCCGGACGGGCAGGCCGCCGCCGACCTTGACGCCGAATTCGAGGCGGTAGGAGTCGGCAAGAGACTGCAGCCGCAGGAACATGGCCTTCGCGTCGTCAAACGAGACATCCCGGTCGAAGCGCTCCTTATCGAGCTCCAGGTCGCCGTAACCGTTGATATCCAGAATGCCGCGGACGCTGTAATAGCCGAGCATCGTCGGATCGATCCGGACGAAGGTATGGAGTTTTTTCTCCTCGATGAGCCAGGCGGCCGCGGCCTCGATCTCCTCTGCGGTCGCTCCGGGCGCCGGCACATAGGTGACGGAATCGCTGACCCGAGCGCTGATGTCGGAGATGTAGGAGCCGTCCACGCCGTCCAGAAGATCCATATGGGCGCGGGCCCAGTTCTCGCATTCGCGCCAGATCGGCGTGTATTCGGCGCTCCGGAGACCCTCGATGAAGCTGTCGATGTTGCGGGATTTAAGCTCCTCAAGGCTGCCGCCGAGCGACATGTTGAAGATGAAGCCCTCCTGCACGCCGAGGTCGTAGCCGGAGGAGATCAGCTTGACTGCGTACCACGCCTTGACATACTCGTTAAAGGCCTGCTCCGCGGAAAGCTCCGTCGCGTTTCCGATGTGAAACATCTCGCCGGGCACGTCCATATAGGGCTTCGGCACCCGCTCCCCTTCTGAGAGAGTGCGAAGTTCGATGTACCGGGCCCCCGCCGCGTAGGCCGCGACGATGCCCTGCGCGAGCTGCGTGACCGGGCCTGCGGCGGCGCCGACCGGGTTTTCGATCCGCTGGCCGAAGACGGGGATTCTGGCTTTCCCCGCGTGATAGAGATCCGAAACGCCGAAGATGCTCCCCCGGTCGTTATGCTCGGCAATGATCATGCCCATCAGCTTTTGAAAAGATAATGGCTTTAAAATCCCCATCTTATGGCCTCCGTACCTCGTTTTATCCCGGCGGCGGTTCCGTTCCGAAGCGGAATCCGCCGCAGAGGGCAGATATACTTATACAAAATAATAATAGCATGAACGCCTCACGATTACAAGCCGCGCACCGGCGGTTTTTCGCTCTCCCGCCTGTGGGAGAGTTTCATCTGCGGAAGGTTCCTCCGGCCGAAGCACCGCCCGAAAAATTTTTGCGGAAGCGGTTTCCGTAAACGGAAAACAAAAAGACAGGAACCGAGAGCCGCTGCATCTGAAGAATTTCTCAAGAACAAGCCTCCCCTTGCCAAAACAAAAAAAGTGCCGTCCTCACGCGGGAGGAAACGGCATTTACAACGACAGACGCCTGAGGTATAATAAAATATTAGTTTGTATGGACGGAGGACACCGATGAAGGCCGCATTTTATACCCTTGGATGCAAGGTCAACCAATATGAGACGCAGATTATGGAGCAGGAATTCCGCAAGGCCGGGTTTGAGGTCGTGGACTGTGAGGAGGAGGCGGACGCCTATATCGTTAACTCCTGCACCGTCACCGGCACCGGCGACCGGAAATCCCGCCAGATGGTGCACCGCTTTCGCCGGGAACACCCCGGCGCCGTCGTCGCGCTGACCGGCTGCTTCCCGCAGGCCTTCCCGGAGGAGGCGGCCTCCGTGCTCGAGGCGGACATCATCCTCGGCGCGGCCGACCGGAGCGAGCTTCTGCCGGCCGTGCTCGATGCGCTGGACGGCAAGCGCGTCGTCCATATCACGCCGCACACGCCCGGGGAGCCTTTTGAGCCGATGATGGCCGAGGGCATGCTGGACCGCACCCGTGCCTTCGTCAAGATCGAGGACGGCTGCGACAACCGCTGCGCCTACTGCATCATTCCGAAGGCAAGGGGCTATGTTCGCTCGAAACCGCTCCGCGACCTCGAACGGGAGCTGGAATTTCTCTCTTCAAAAGGCTATCAGGAAGCCGTGCTCTCGGGCATCAACCTGCCGTTTTACGGCAAGGACCTCGGCCTCCGGCTCGCCGACGCCGTGGAACTCGCCTGCGAAATCATGCCGCGGGTCCGCCTCTCCTCGCTCGAGCCGGAACTCCTGACGCGGGAGGATATCGAGCGCTTCGCCGGCATGGAGAGCTTCTGCCCGTCGTTCCATCTCTCGCTCCAGAGCGGCTGCGACCGCACCCTCGCCGCGATGCGCCGCAGATACGACACCGATCTCTACCGCAACGTGGTGACGAATATCCGGGAGGTCTTTGAAAATCCGGCGCTCACCACGGACCTGATGGTCGGCTTTCCCGGTGAGACGGAGGAGGACTTTGAGGAGAGCCTCGCTTTCATCAAAGAAATCGCCTTTTCCAAGGTGCACGTCTTCGCCTATTCCAGAAGGCCCGGCACCGACGCCGCCGCCATGCCCGGCCAGATCTCCAATGCGGAAAAGGCCCGCCGCTCCGACCGCATCTCCGAGGCGGCCGCCGAAACCCGGAAGGCGTTTCTGCAGAATATGATCGGCCGAACCGAGCCGGTGCTCATTGAATCGGAGATCCGGAACGGCCTGATGCAGGGCTATACCAAAAACTATGTGCCGGTCACGATTCCTGCAGTCAAGAGCCTGCTCTGTACGGTGCAGGACATCCTGATCACCGGAACGGACGGCGACGTCTGCACCGGAATTATCAAGAATCCACCGGTCGGATACCAGCCGGGCGGCATGTTTGGAGAAGAAAAATGACCACGTATTATCAGCTTTTTGCTTCCTTTTTCAAAATCGGCTCGATCATGTTCGGCGGCGGATACGCCATGCTGCCGGTGCTTGAGCATGAGGTCGTCGACCGGCGCGGCTGGCTGACCGGCGAGGAGCTGATTGATCTTTTTGCTTTGGCTCAGTGCACACCGGGCGTCATCGCCGTCAACGTGGCCACCCATACCGGCTACAAAAAGCGCGGCGTTGTTGGCGCGGCCTTCTCGACGCTGGGCGTTATCACCCCTTCCCTTATTATCATTACTATTATCGCCGCCGTGCTGAACAATGTCGCGGATATCCCCGCGGTCCAGTCGGCGCTCGCCGGCATCCGGGTTGCCGCCTGCGCCCTGATGATCAACACGATGGTGAAAATGTGGAAAAACGGTATCAAGGATTGGCTCGGTATTGTGATTTTTGCGGTCATATCCCTGCTTGCGGTCTTTACGGATGTTTCCACCGTCTGGCTGGTTCTTGGGGCGCTCCTGACCGGCATCCTCTCCTTCCACAGTAAGAGGGAGGCGGAAAAATGAGCGACCTTTTCCTTCTTTGCTGGGAGTTCTTCAAGGCGGGCCTCTTCGCGGTCGGCGGCGGCCTTGCCACGCTACCTTTTATCCATGAAATGGCACGTAACTACGACTGGTTCACCGAGGCGGATGTGGCAAACATGATCGCCGTCTCCGAATCCACACCGGGGCCGATGGGCGTCAATATGGCGACCTTCGCCGGATATAAGACCTACGGGATTCCCGGGGCCCTTGCCACCACATTTTCGGTTGTGCTGCCATCTTATATTGTCATCATTGTCATTGCGAAATTTCTCGATAAATTCAGCGAGAACCCGCATGTGATCGACGCATTTTATGGCCTGCGCCCTGCGGTCTGCGGCGTGGTTCTCTCGGCATGGCTCTCCATCTTTCGGATCGCGGTGCTGACGCTACCTCGTTTTCAGGAGACCGGCGCCTGGGCCGATCTCGTGAACCCCGCCGCCGCCGTAATCTTCGTGTTGCTGTTCGTTCTTTCTTCCCGCTTCAAACGAGTTCCTCCTGTGGCGTTTATCGCCTCGGGTGCGCTGTTAGGGATTCTTTTCTTATAAAAAAGCCTTCCCTCTCCGCCCGAATATTCACGAAAAAAGACGAAAAAAAGCTCTTGACAAGAGCGGTCTTCTTATGTATAATAATCAACGTTGACCGTTAAAACGGTCACATGTGGCCTGGTAGTTCAGCTGGTTAGAACGCTAGCCTGTCACGCTAGAGGTCGTGGGTTCGATCCCCATCCAGGTCGCCACTTGCTGATGTAGCTCAGTAGGTAGAGCACATCCTTGGTAAGGATGAGGTCACGCGTTCGAATCGCGTCATCAGCTCCATCAAGCCTCCGAAAAAATGGCTTAAACAAGCCATGATGCGGAGGTTTTTTGTTAGGCTGATTTTTGACGGAGCAGCAATAAAACGCACAAATCCGCCTCGTTTGACATGGTCATCGTGTCAAAATCGTGTCAGCTTTTCACCCCGATTTACATGAAAAAAAGCCGTTCGGAATCACACCGGACGGCTTTTTCTTGTACTGATTTCGGCTGTTATTATGCTTCTATAACCGGCATTTTCGGTCTGAACACTCAAAAATGAAGCGCAACTCAATAGGTACCGAGGATGCTTGACGGGCCGGTGGGAGCGGCGGATCAGGTCCGCTGGCGGTCGCCCTACATACTGATGCCGTGATCAGATTCCTGTGTTGGTCAAAGCATTCCAGCATGGCCGGGGTGAAAAGCGTTCTGTTTGTGTATACGGATCAGTCTGTCTTAACCTGCCGCACCCAGAGGATGCCGATTGCCCGGGCCTATTGAGATTATTTTGGTGAAATCCGCGCAAAATAGACATATCTTGATTCTATCCGTCTAAATAACGAAAAAAAGATAAGGAGGAGCAGTTATGAAAAAGCTGAACTTCATTCTATCGTTGGTTTTTATTCTCGCGCTGGCGGCATGCAATAAAACAGGTGGCAGCGTACCGTCGCCGTCATCGTCGGAAAGCTCTAATCAGGCGCTTGCGTACAACGAATTGACCTTTGAAGTCCTTGAAAACGACCAGGGCTTGCCGGAAAATATGACTGAAAGTATAGGCAGTATCAGGGTATACGAAGGGTTCGCCTATTTCAAAGCGGAAGACGAATACGTCGTTTTTATCGGCATGGGCAAGAAGCCTACCGGCGGGTATGGAATTGAAGTAAAGACCGTTGAAGATATTGAAGGGTTGACGAAAATAACTGTGGAGGAAAAGTCCCCGCAAAATGGCGATGTCGTAACGCAAGCCTTAACTTACCCTTATGTGCTGGTTAAAATAAAAGGCTGCGCGGAGAATTTTGAAGTAGCAACCGTTACGCAGGAAAAATTACCCCTGATTGAAATAAAAACCGATTCCGGCAGGTATCAAGGCTTGGCGGATAATAATTTTATTGAGATTAAAATTAGCGGGGTACCCGATGAAAAAGGCTCCAGAGTATTTCAATTATCTGAAGAATTAAAAGAAAACTTTGAGCAGCTGAAACTTAAAAAAGACGATGATATCAAATTTCGCTATATGGAAAACGCCGGTGCAAATCCGGTGATTATTGAAATACAGCCTCTGGCCATTCAGACGATGGAGGTCGCCGTTTATTATTTGAAAAGCAATGAAAATGAGGTTTATCTGGTAAGAGAAGTACACCAGGTCGAAAAAAGTGAAAGAGTAGCGCTGGCCGCTTTAAACGAATTGATTCAAGGCGTTCCTGTAACTCCGGGAGCTTATCGGGTACTCCCGGCGGAGACCGAGATACTGGGCATCAGCATTGACCGCGGCCTTGCCACCGTTGATTTCTCAGGTGATGTGCTGAAGGCTAACGTCGGAGCCACGGGTGAAGCTTTGGGCATAAGCAGCATCGTCAATACGCTGACCGAGTTTCCGACTATTCAAAGGGTGCGATTCATCGTCGACGGGCAGGCTGACAAGGGAATGGACTGGTGGGGACACGTCGGGTTGTATGATCAGCCTTTTGAGCGAAATCTCAGCTTGGTTTACGAACCGGTTATATGGGTCACTGCCCCGGCGATCGGACAGGCCATAACGAGCCCGGTCAAGATTACCGGTAACGCTCGCATATTTGAAGCTGTTGTGAATTTCCGCTTGAAAGACGCCGATGGCAATATTTTAGCGGAGGGGTATGCCCAAGCTTCGGCAGGCGCTCCCGACAGGGGGGATTTTACTTCGGAACTGGCCTTTCCCGTTGAGGCAGCGGGGAAAGGGCAACTGGAAGTGTTCGAAGTGAGCATGAAAGACGGGAGCGATCAAAACCTTGTGGTGATTCCGGTCGAACTCAGATGAATTGAAATCTGAAATCAATACTGCAAAAGCAGCCGCAAGCGTCGCCATGGTTCCCAATATGGATCCGATCATGCTTGACGGGCCGGCGGGAGCGGCGGATCAGGTCTGCTCTGCCAGCAACTTCTCGATCTCCGCCTTTTGAGGAAACAGCGCACAGCCGCCGGTATGATCCTGAGCTTCAAAGTGATTCTCTCTTATTTTCCGGAATAAATCGGAATCGAGAGCGTCCCGAAGGCTGCCGTTTTTGAGGCTGATATCCGAATAAGGAGAAAACGGGCAGGGCTCGGCGCCTCCGGAAGCGTTGATATGAAAGAAGCCGCGTCCGGCAGCCAGACAGCCACCCAGCTTCTTTTCATCTCCGGGAAAGGAGAGAAGAATCATATCCGGGCAGCGCGCTTTTAGCTCGCCTTGGCGGGCTTCAAGGACCGCCCGGTCTTTTTCGTCCAGAGCCGGTTCTGCGTTGCCGTCGGCGGGAACGTATTCCACGAAAAAGACGAGGCGGCAGCCGGCTTCCTTCAAAGATAAAATGAACGCGTCGTCCAGCACCGTATCCAGATTGTCTTTCGTCACCGTGATGGATACGCCGTAGAACATGCCAAGGCCCGCCATGTTCTTCATCGTCCGCCGGATCACTTCAAAAATGCCTTCCCCGCGTCTTTGGTCGGTCTGTTGGCGGTCGCCTTCCATGCTGATCACCGGAATCAGATTCCTGTGCCGGTCAAAGCGTTCCAGCATGGCCGGGGTGAAAAGCGTTCCGTTTGTGAAAACGGGAAAGATCAGCTCCGGCGTCTTTGCCGCTTCTTCCAGCACGTCTTCCCTCTCAAGCGGCTCTCCTCCCGCCAGCAGAACAAAGGATACGCCCAGAGCACGGGCTTCTCTGAAAAGCTCTCCCCATCGTTCCGCGCTCATTTCCTCTTTCGACGACTGATCTATGCAAGTATGGTTTGCCCGCGCATAACACCCTACACAATGCAGGTTGCACCTGGTTGCAATACTTGCGATCAGAAACGGAGGCACGGAAACTCCGAGCGCGTCGGACTCCCGCCGTCTCTGCGCGGCTTCCTTTTGTATTTTTGCGGCCCGGTGTAGGAACCGGAGCTCCTTTATATTAAATTGAGAGGACCGTATCGCCTCCCGGAAAATATGTACGACGGATTCATTCAAGTATTCTGTGAGTTCCAATATTCGCTGTCCTTTCTGCCGGCAGGCATAACTTGTTCCCGTTGCCAGTTTCTAAGCATAATAACCGCACTCGTTTTTGTCAAGCCAATCCCGAAATATCGCAGAAAAGCAAGAATCCGGACGAAAAAAGGTGCTTTTTGCCTCAATTTCCGCTCCTTTTATGGTTTGGAATTTCGAATATCCAATCCCCATCTGCAAATACTTCCTTTGAGGTGATTCCATGGCAAAGGACAGCCAGCTCGATCCAAAAGCGGTACGCAAACAAAAATCCAAAGGCGGCCCCACATTTGCCGAAAGCGCTCTTGACGGCGAGAGCCGAAACAACAAGAAGCAATCCGGCAGCCGCCACAAACCGGGAAACGATAGATAGCGGAGGTTATGTACATGGCTAAAGCAGGCATGCGCCGCCCCGACCCTGAAGAACCGCACGGGACCGAAAGCAACCACAAGTCGCATTTCCCCAAAAACGACGTGCCCCCTGTGCCGGAACTTCAAGGGAAAGCCAAGTTGGCCGGCAAAAAAGCAAAGCCAATCACAGAATGACGGCCTTAATAATATGAGATTGTGGGTATCCTATATCCGAGGTGAATCATATGGAACCAAAGAAAAAACGGTCTATCGCAGACGGAAAAATCGAGAAGCCTATCCGGGATGATGTGTATCCGGAACTCAATACCGACCTTGCCCGGGATAACGTGGAAAACGATATTCCCGCCGCCGACCTGCAGGATTTATGAGGCCCCGCCGTCCGGATGGGCGGCTTTTTTATGCCCTGTTCTTCCCGGCCGGCAAAAAGAGCCGGAGCGTTCACATGCCCCGGCTCTTTTTTTGTGCTGTGCTTTACTCTTGAGGGTTTTTGAGGCGTCTGCCATGCCTTGGACAGCCAAAGCCATTCCAAAACGGGGCGGTTTGCTTTCAGGGAGTATTTTCCCCTGCCTCATTCAGTAAGATGTCGTCTTTATGAAGAAGATATCCGCTGAATTTGATATACGCAATATTATATACAATATTTCTTTCTTTGCAGTGGTTGACGCACTTGATTTTCATGAAGCATTTCGTGCTCTGGCATTTATATTTGCATGTTGACGGGTAGCACAAGGAGACCACCTTCGTAAAATGTTCAAATTCCTTCTCCTGATTCAGTTTGTAAACAAGGTTCTTTTCCAGCACAAATCTCAGCCGCAGCTTGGATTCGCAGATGGTTGTGCAGGAATAGCTGTCGATCACATCGGTCAGAGATTCCACCGTGGCCGCACTGTTTAAGCAGACAAAACTGCTGTATACGATCTCCGCATCGATTTTTTCGCATACGATTTCGGAGAAGATATCCATATCGGGGTTGGCTTCCTTTATGGTGCTCAAAGAGACGGTGGAGACTTTGGGGGCCATATTTACATCGGCGATGATATCCATATCGGATTGTAAGATCAATGTCAGGAATTTTTTGAGGTATCCTTCTTTTTCAAATGCTACCGAATAAATGCCAGCGGGTAACTCAAGGCAATAATGCGCATCAAATAAATACCGGTTGATTTCTCTGCAGTTGCTGTCATAGACGATCGCCAAAACATCATTCAATAACTCGCCCGTTTTGCAGTCAATGATATCTCCGCAGACCTTAATTTTTTTTGTGATAGTCACCGGTAGAATATCGATGCCCGCATCATGAAACACCGTCGTTTGTCCGCACCGTTCTTCAATAAAACCGGTATCGAAAATGATATGGCCTTCGTCGGAGAAGAATCCCGTTACCGAAATGAGCAGCGTTTCGGAAGAATTATGCATCAGATTATTGATGGTCCAGTCGATCTCATTCCCGAAGAAACTTGCGTTTCCTGCACTGGGAGTCAGCTGCGGGCCGGATTCTATGGTGAAAGAATTGCTAATATGGTCTATGACTTCCACATTCGGAATATCCGTGACTCCCGTGTTTGTCACCGTAATTCTGAATGTCCATGTCGCTATCTGACATTTTTCAACGGATACCGGGCCCGAGATCAGCTGCTTATCAGCAGTCAGTTGGTCCTGCCCATATACAAGGATGCCGTGATCGGCGAAGATCGTGGGGGGCAGGTCGGTTCCGTTTACGACTCCGGAATCAAGAACGTAGTGGCCAGCAGCCGTGAAATATCCGGCGAGATTGATCGTCAAAGCAACAATGGCACCGGGATTGATCGTGCCAATGTTCCAAGTAACCGTACGGGTTCCGGAGTTATAGGAGATGCCTGTATTTGGAATAAATACCGGCGGCGCCGCCAATACCATGATGGTGTTCAGCACATCAATCAGTACCACATTGTTTACAGGCACCGTACCACAGTTATAAACGGTAACAAGCAGCGTCCATGAATATGGGTCATTTGTGCAGATCGCAGTTGGGCCGGATACGATTTGTTTGGATACGCACAGGACGGGAGTGCCTACCGGCGGGTTGATGATTGCACCGCAGACGTATTCTTTGTTTATGACATTATCTTGGGTTGAAGTAAAGTAACACAGCCGATAGGTAGAGGATACAAAATTGAACGCGCCGAAGACACCGGTGGGAAGCGTAAAATCGAGGAAATAATCTTCATCGGGAACGATCGGGCTTGCGCAGGGAAAATGTACTCCCGCGCTGGTCACTCTCACGTTATCTGTCGGTTGAGAAGGATTGTTTAAAGTTATCGGAGGATTATAAATTAAAGCTGAAGAAGAATCCCTGACTTGCAGGTTATAGGTACTTCCGCTGGCATTTACAGAGATCGTAAACAGTACCGCGTTGGAACTGTTTCTTATTTCAACGCCCCATACAAATTCTTTAAGTGCATATAGATTGGGGTTATTGCTGAGCGGGTCTCCGTTCAGTCTCATCCTGAACGCCACTTCTGTAGGGGTTGGGCTTGGAGTGGGGAACAAATAATAGTATGCGGCAGGATCTTGCATGTCACCTACTATATCAACCCAACAGGGGTTTTCATTATTTGGAACAGCGTCCTGAATATACATGATCCAGTCGCTGTCATTTGGTGGAAACATAATCGGCCTCCTAATTTTCGTGTTGTGCTCCCTATAATTTTTATTCAGCAAGGGAATTTCGTGCCAAAATTTTGTAGGGTTTCAAGCTGCATTCCCATTATATGTAATTTTTGCACAACTGACTTCAAGAGGCCCGATAAGGCTTGACGTACCCATTTTGAAGACAATAACAACCGCAGCGGAACATAATCCGGCAAAATGCCAATGGCCAACTGAGGCGGCTCCGTACAGCCGGCTATCCGTCAAGCCACACGCACGCTTCTCCAATATAATCCACGGATTGCTTCCATGAATCGATACTCGTTTTTTGAACCATTAAAATAAAACGGCAAAAGGGAATCATTTGGTTTCTTTTATGAGCGGAGCACAAAAAATAGGGCCGGATCATCAAAGCGTAAAAAACTTTAAAAATAAATAAAAAGCGGAGAGTAAAGATGGATAGGAACTTCGTTCATTATTTGGAGTGGCTTTTATTCAGGCCCCGTTTCGCTGCCGAAAAATTGACAACGCGGAAAAAGAGGGCTATGATACTTGAGGAAAATTGGATAAAGGAGGAATCGTCATGGCAAAAACCGAAGAAGTCAGAAAGCAGATGATGGCCGCGATGAAGGCCGGCGACAGACCGCGGAAGGACGCCCTATCCTCCCTTCTCGCCGCCCTCAAGGCAAAACAGATCGATAAGCAGGCGGAACTCACCGAGGCGGAGGAAAACGCCGTGGTCGCCAAAGAGCTCAAGGAACTCCACGAGACGCTCGACACCACGCCCGCCGACCGCACGGAGGCGATCGCCGAAGCGAAAGCCCGGATCGCCGTCTTTGAGGAGTTTATGCCGAAACTCATGGAAGAAAAAGAGATCGGCGCGGCGATTGACGAAACATTTGCGGAGCTCGGCATCGGCACGCCCGCGCCTTCCGACAAGGGCAGGATCATGAAAGCCCTTATGCCGAAAGTCGCCGGAAAGGCCGACGGCAGGCTCGTAAACGAGCTGGTCTCCAAACGTTTCGCCTGAAAAAAACGTCCTTTCGGAATCCGGGGTCTCCCCCGGATTCTTTTTTTGTCCCGGTACAGCGGGTTCCGGCATGGGCGGACGGCGCCGGAACAAAAAGCGGCTGCTCCGCCCTGATCCTGCGGGGAAATGGAGAGGCCCGCCTACGGACGGCGCCTTTTCCTGCACCGTTCCGGGAAATCTTTTCAGAATTCCTCATGCTCATAGCGTTTTCCCGGATTACGGGCGGGCGCGGCCGGGAGAAAACTTCGGAGGCCGCGGATGCGCCGTTCTTTCCCCTGGAAAAGAATCCATTGAATTGTTGCCTGATAAATGATAATATAATAGGAGAAAAATGGCGGCAGAATCGGCAAAGGAGGGGTCATATGAAACGAGGGATCGTTCTCGCAGGCGGCGGTTCCAGAGGTGCCTACGAGATCGGATTTTGGCAGGCGATCCGCGAGCTCGGCATCACCTATCAGATCGTCACCGGCTCTTCGGTCGGCGCGCTGAACGGCGCCATGATGGCTGCGGGAAATTTCGACCGTGCAAAAGAGATGTGGCTCGGCCTTCGCACGGAGGACGTGATCCTGCGTTCCGGAAGAAGGCCCGCGCTGATCCCGGATATGAAGCTTCTTCCGGAATCCATGAAGGCGGTCTTTCTTGATTTTCTGGGCGAGGCCATCTCCGTAAAGATGGACCCCTCCCCGCTCAAGGCGCTGATGGGCGTCTGGTTCGACGAGGCGCAGATGCGGCAGAGCGGCGTCGATTACGGCATGATGACGACGGAATATCCGTCGATGAAGCCGGCGTCTTTCCTGCTTTCGGAGATTCCGGAGGGCATGCTGCCGGAATATATGATGGCCTCCTCCGCCGTCTTCCCCTCTATGCAGCCGAGGGAAATCAATGGGAAAAAATATATCGACGGCGGATACAGCGACAACCTGCCGGTCAACCTGGCGCTCGACATGGGCGCAGATGAAATCATTGCCGTGGATCTCAAGGCCGCCGGTTTGGAGCGCAGCTATGAGACCGACCTGCCGGTGCGCGTCATCCGGCCGCAGTGGCCCCTTGGCAAGAGCATGGAGTGGGACACCGCTCTTTCCGCGAAGAACCTGATCATGGGCTACAACGACACCATGAAGAGCTTTGGATATATGGACGGCTTCCGTTACAGCTTCATTCCGGGGACGGCCGGCTCGCTGACACAGGCGTGCATGGAGGCGTTCCCGGCGCTGCTGGTCGGAACGGGAATCTATGCTGAAGCCGCGGCGAAGGACTTTACCCACACCAAGCTCGTAAGGACCGTTGCGGAGAACCGGCGCCTGCGCCCGGGAAGAATGCCCGCCTTGTTTGGCCTCGTCTGCGCGGAGATCGCCGGCGAATGTTTTGAGATCGATCCGACCCCCGTTTACAGCGGCACCGACTTCACAACGGAAATCGCCAATACATTCCTGCCCTATTGGAATCAGGGTGCGGCACGAGTGGAGCTTGCGCTCGGCGCCGAAAGGGATCTCCGCCACCGCTCCGCCCTGCTGCGGAAACTTGAGCGCCGGGACATCGTCTCGTTCATCTATGCGCAGATCGCGCCCTCCATGACCGGGGCGAAGCTCCCTCAAGAATACCGGCTGCTGGCCGGATTTGTACCTCAGGAGCTCTGGGCCGCCCTGTGGCTTTACAGCGTCACCAATCTGACACCCGGGAAGTGATGGATTTCATGCTAAAAAAAAGTTTTGCCCTGCTGTTGGCGGCGATTCTCCTGTTCTGCGGCTGTTCCAAAACGCAGGACGCGGGAAAACAGTACCGGTTCGCCACCGGCGGCGCATCCGGCACCTATTACACCCTCGGCAACTATATGGCCGCCATCTGGGATAAATACGCCGGCTGTGACACGGAGATCCTCTCCACGACCGGATCCGTTGAGAATCTCGGTATGCTGGCAGGCGGCGATGCGGATTTCGGCATCGTGCAGAACGATATTTTATATTACGCCCTGAACGGCAAGGAGATGTTTGCGGAAAACAAACTCAAGGGCGTCTCCGTCGCCGCCGCGCTCTATGCCAAGACGGTGCAGGTTGTCGTGCCGGCGGAGAGCGAGGTCACCACGATCGGCGGCCTTGCCGGAAAGATCGTGGCCGTCGGGGCATCCGGCACCGCGACCGAAGCCGCCGCCAGAGTGATCCTCGAGGCGCATGGCATCTCCTACGACGACATCACCGTCAAGTACCAGAATTTTTCCGAAGCCTCGGAGGCCATGGCAAAGGGCACCGTGGATGCGGCGTTCGTCGTCTCCGCCCTGCCGAGCGCCGGCGTGCTCGATTACATCAAGACGCACGACATCCGGCTGCTGAGCATGACCTCGGTGGCCTCCGCGAAACTGACCGAAGCCTACCCGTTCTTCTCCTACGCCACCGTCACCGCGGACGTCTACAGCACGGATATTTCCTGCGCCACCCTCTCGGTTGAAACGCTTTTGGTCTGCCGCTCCGACCTCTCCGCCGACGAGGTGGAGAAGGTGCTCACCGGCCTCTTTGAAAACCTGGATGAACTCGCCTCCGCCCATGTGAAAGGCTCGGAGATCAGTGCCGAAACTGCCTATTCCTCGAAGGTCGGCACCTACCACAACGGCGCAAAGCGGTACTTTGGATAATGCACTTCGCTAATGCGAAGTGCTGCGAGTTTTTCTTCGCGGCCATGAAGGATGGCCGCGATTTCCTTTGGAAACCGAAAAATTCGTTGGAAACTGAAACCAAGTGCTGCGAGTTTGCCTTGCCCGCCTTGTAGAATGGCGGGTATTTGCTTCGCAAACCGGCGAACTCGTCGGATACCGAAATCAAATGCTGCGAGTTTTTCTTCGCGGCCATGAAGAATGGCCGCGATTTCCTTTGGAAGCCGAAAAATTCGTTGGAAACCGAAACCAAGTGCTGCAAGCTTGTTTATGCGCTCCAATACAGGAGCACGATCTTGGCCTCGCCAAAACCGGCGGACCACACCTTTGGTGCTTTAAATTTGTTTCTGCAGATTCCCCCATTTCTTATATTTTTATTATAAAAAAGCCCTGCCGCAACTTTTCGCGCGGCAGGGCTTTTCTTATGATTTTAGCCGGAGGTCATATGCTCCCTCAGGAGCGGGCATCCTCATGGCTCTCTTTTTTTCTGCGCACCGCCAGCAGGAAGACGGCGACCAGCACCGCCAATCCGGCCGCGGAGTAGGCAATCCAGATCCACGGGCTCGGTGCCTCGGTCTCGGCCTCGGCGGCCGCTCCCTCCACGCTGACGACCTGGAACCGGCTGAACCCGTCGATCTCAAACCGGATGCCGACAGGTACATTGTCCGCATAGACGAGCGTCCCTTCCGCCAGCTCCGTCGAGCCGCTTTCGTGCTCCACATAGACGCAGAGCGTCTGGAGGAACGCCTCGTCGGCCGTCTGCTCCTCGCTCAGGCCCTTCACCGGCAGCGTGACAGTGGCTCTGAGATCCTCCATGTTGGTTTCGATCCTCTTGGGCACACCGAAGACTTTGCCCGTCATATCCGGAGCGGAGAAAACCGACGTATCGCCGAGGAAGGCCGCCTCTGCCTCTTCCGTTTCGCCCGTTGCCTGCGCGATGCGGAAGCAGATCAATGTGCCGCTTTGGGCCGCCCGTTCGACTTCCTCCGCGGGAATTGCTATGGTTCCCGCAGGGGATGCGAGCGTCAGGCCGAGTCCGTTCTGCGAAAGCGCCGTAATCGCCTCCAACGGCGCCTCAAAGGTATATTCGTTTGCCGGATCCGCCGCAAAGTCGCCGATCGTCACCACAACGGAATCCGATACGCCGCCCTGCTCAACCAATTTCCGCACCGTATCGGCGGTCAGGATGATAGAATCGATCTTCGTACCGTCATCCAGCGTCGAGCGGTAGATGGGCTCGCTCCCGACGCTGTTTCCGACCTGTGCGGATGCGGTGCGCTCCGTCTCCGCGTACGTCTCCTCTCTCGACACGCCCTCCCGCCTGACAATCAGCAGGGACGTCATGGAAACCGTTTGGTCGCCTTCCGTTGCCGTGACCGTGAGCACGACGCTCGCGTCATGATCCTGCGGACGTGTGACGATGCCGATCATGCCGTCGTCGCCCTGCTCCATGCGGATCACGTCCGGATCGGAGGAGGCCCAAGTGATCTGTATGCCCTCGCTGCTGATGCCGCGTACCGTAAAGTTCGTGGTCACGCATTCCCAGCTATCACCCGGCGCGAAGGTAAATTCCGTTTCCAGCGGCAGAGCCGTTGCGCCGTTTCCGAACCATTTGGCATAAAGCGTCAAGTTCCCCGTAACGGCCGCGCTGAAATTATAGTTCCGGCTCAGGCCGTCGTCCGTGTACCAGCCGCCAAAGGTATAGCCATCCCGCACCGGATCGTCCGGCTCTCTGACGTTGCCGCCGTACGGAATACTCTGGCTCTCCACGATACTGCCGCCGTTGGAATCGAAGGAGACGGTATAAGTTCCGTCCGCATAGGAATTGGCTGTGTATTTAGCCGTCAGCGTCGTGTTTCCGGTAGACTCATCATAAACCTCTTCCCAACCGACGAAGGTATAGCCTTCGCGCTGCGGATTCTCCGGCAGAGTGGCCTCCTTGCCGTCTTCCACAATCCGAATCTTGAGCACCGTGCCGTCCCAATCCCGGAAGGTCACGGCATGGGTACCCGTCTCATCCGCCGGGCCGCTGTCGTTGGAGTTCATTCTGGCATAGGTATATCTGTCGTTCAGGTTCTCGGTGCTTGTGCCGCCTTTCGTCGTGACCGTCACATATACGGTACCGGCGCTGCCGGCAGGAGAAAACGCGACGATCTTGGTATCCGAAACGATCACGTAGGAAGTGGCGTCCACTTCTCCGAAGCGAACCGTAAGCACCTTTGTGAAATTCTTTCCACGGATCGTGACCCTCGTGCCGCCCGAAACCCGGCCTCTGTTCGGAGAGACCAAGGCAACCATCGGCGCAGGTTCGACCAATGCCGTGATCGTCAGCTCATTGGAGGCGAGATCTTCGCCCTCGGTGAGCTCCTCAACCGCGATCGTCAGGCTGAACGTCGTCACATCGGTATCGAAGTCCGCGTCGTCGTACGCAAGATTCACCGTGCAGTGCGTCGCATCCGTATAGACGACGCTCTCGATGCTCACGCCGTCCGGCGCATGGTTGAGCGTAAAGTTAGCCTGATCGAGCACATTATCTGCGAAGGTCACGTTCGAAAGCGCCACCGTCAGGCTGTTCGTATCCAGATTCTCTTCTTCCAGAGCGGAAGCCGGGGTGATCGCCGACGTGATAATCAGCGTTGTGAATTCCTCGACAGCACCGTAGGAGGTGCCTTCAATATTCGTCGCATAGGCACGCACATAGTATTTCGTTCCCTGAGCGAGCCCGGTTGTCGTCTCGCTGAAGGTGCCTATGCCTGTGCCGTTGTCATTCTTTGTGACGCCCGTCTCTCCGATCTCCGGC
>Ga0208826_1001589_pt1 | contig 18738 bp, 21 predicted proteins | sample AD_UKC115_MetaG_FD_184451 | JGI IMG/M metagenome (GOLD analysis project Ga0208826, IMG submission 184451) | Active sludge microbial communities of municipal wastewater-treating anaerobic digesters from Hong Kong - AD_UKC115_MetaG (SPAdes)... | ecosystem: Engineered > Bioreactor > Anaerobic >...
GACTATCCAAATATATTATGACATATCTGGCGCTATGTTTTCAAGGTTCATCAATAAATTTTGGCCTCCACAGCTTGACTTTTTTCTGTGGAATTGGTATCAATTACCTACAACTGCATAAGGCATGTGCTTATATTAACAATGTTTTCAATTTTGCTGGAATAATCGTTGGATATAACATATAACTCATCCAAGCATATACCGCTTTCACCCAAGTTATTGTAAAACTCTAATAGGTGCGTTGGTTGTAGCCTGTCTAACTTTATATGACCTAACGCCGGAATAATTCGTTTTTCGATTCGGGTTTTGTAGACATGTAGTGTGCTGGGTGCAAGGTCTTTTTCTGCATAGTCTGCAAGCCATTTATTAATAAATTCGCCAAAGGTAATTTTGCTCCCATCCAGGTAAGTTCCTTTTTCAACAGCTTCTTGAAATAGATTAAACTGTTTTTGCAGCTCTTTTTCACGCTGCTTTTCGGTCACGTTTGAAGGTAAGGTAATTGTTTTCTTTTTAAATATTTTTTTACCTCTGCTATCATAACCACAAGATACCGTAAGACGGTAAGAATTTTCTCCTCTTTTTTCGATTGCTGCCATTTTTCCACCCCTTTTTTATAAATATAACGATTACAAGCACAGGTAGAAGCATCTTTTCTGCCTGTGCTTGTGATGAAGGTTACTACTGTGCTTTGACTCTTCTGATATTGTTATAAATGACAATATTGCTTTCTTTTGAATCAAGTGCTTCTTCCTTAGCAGTTTGCATATTATTCAAAACAATTTTATTTAGCGTTTCAAGAAATAGTTCACAGTCAATCATATACTTTTTACCTTTGTTTCCAACTGCATAAAATGGGAATCTGCCTTGCTTGAGACCTATTCTGATTTCATATTCACTGAGACCGGATACTAAAGCGGCCTCTTTGACAGTTATCATTTTTTTCATTATATTTTTCACCTCGGATTTTAAATTAAATTTGGTATAGGCTTCAGAGTTAGAATATATATTTTCAGTTACATTTAATGCGGTATATTCTACATTCAATGCTTTGTATTAAGAGTCTTTTTTATGAGCTCTTCTGAATAACCTTTATGATTCAAAAAACGTACCAATTCTGATGATAAGTCTTCAAAGCAAATAGGCAGAACTGGTCTTGGAAGCTTTGCTTGCTTATCGCCTATAATGTTCAATTGGTAAAGTTTATTCAAATATCCACTAGCTCGGCGATAACCTAAACGAAAAATTTCCTCAATTACATTGCAAGAAATTGAATTAAGTCCAAGTGCATATATAATAATCTTTGCTAATAAGTCATCATCATTTCCTGATGAAGATGGAGCTGAGTTAATCATCAAATCATTTTTCGATTCTGTTTGCTGTTTTAAATCTGATTCTTTTATTTCAAATTTATATCTGCTATCTTGGTCATAGCTAATACAGCTGAGTGCTTTCATCATATCCCTTGGTGATACATATGACCCTTGGATGTGTTTAAGTCCATTTTGCTCTCGTGACTTAAACAGCAATTTTCCTTGCCCGGTTAGCTTTTCAGCGCCACCCTCGCCAAGGATTGTAACTGAATACTGCGGCTTGGCACAAGCAAATGCAATGCGCGCCGTTATATTACTTATGTCACATTTCATGTTCTTTACAGTGGGGTCTTGAGCAGCCAGAACGATGCTAATTTTAGCATGTCTGCCTCGGCGTAACAGGCTTGAAAGTGTTTCCGTTAATGCTTTTAATTCAACTTTGTCAATTATTTCTGAGATAAAAGATGGAAATTCGTCGATAATACACACGATGTTTGGTAATAATTTAAATTCAGCACTATTTTTAATTTCGATTCGCCTTTCCATTTCCTGCTTAAGTGCTGTCAAAACCCTAACTCCAGTCTGAGTATCTTTTATAATTGGGTGAGATAGATGAGGCAAATCACAGAATGGTACCAAGTCGCCTGCTCCCATATCAAATAGTAATAAATTTACTTTGTTCACAGATTTCATTAAAACTATACTCAGTATTAAAATAAGTAAGGCTGTAGTCTTACCTGAGTTTGTTGACCCCCCTATTACAAGGTGCGGACAATTCGCCAGATCTACTATAACCGTTTCACCTATAGTATCATGGCCTACAACATAAGGAATCCGCATTTTACTTAGAATGGATTTCATACTTCTCAAAGTTTCCCAGAAATTACTCTCATTTATCTTTTCTTCAGACACAACTATGCTAATAGAGATGTCATCCTTAACTAGCATGAAAAGTGGAAGCTTTAGCGACCGACGAATATCTTCTGCATAATCTGAAATTTGATGAACCCTTGTTCCCTTTGAGACCTTTACTTCAAAAATATAGCGGTCATTCAAAATGCTATAATCTGTAATGTTTATCGAAACTCCGTGAGCTTCGTAATGCCTGATAACTTTATCAGCTAATTTTTCTGCACGTTTTTCATTATAGGACATGCTTAATAACACCCTTTCAAATTGAGAATTTTTTGTTGCTTCACTTCTTCTGTTGAGTTATAAATATATATGAACTAGCATTAAATATGTAAAATACACGTATCTTATTATGCAACAGAAGAAAATAACGTATTGAACTTCGATTTTTTCCTCCTTGTAATGGGGTGAACTTTCAAGCTTAAACAGCTTGAATTTTACTTCATTTAAATTTTCAATGTACAAATTTCGTTGGGTGCATTGTATCAGTACACCCAAATCTCGGTTTTATCCTGTAATGGCTATTGTCATCCAGATAAAACACTTTAGTCTCCAGTATTATAAGCACTGGAGCGCTTATCAAATTATGTATCAAATCTACTAATCTCCTGTTGTATAGAATCATATCACGTTATATAATGACAAATAGGAGCAGAATGCTTTGTGATTTTGCTCTTGACTTTTTATGGTTTTTGTGATTCGGCATCTTCTTTCAAATTTAAAATCTTAGTGTATGGCACTTTCATTTTGTTGTTCTTTAGTGCCTTTCACAGAAAGGCATGGTCTCGATTATGGAAAACAAATCAATATACTTTAATTTTGATATGGGAAGGAAAGAGTACTTAAAAGAAATTGCAAAGTATCCGGATGTTTCTGATTCAGAATCTGATATCAGTCATTATAAAGAAAAATTTAGTGACTATTATGATATAAAATTGGACCACTTTCTTGTTGGCAAAGGTAAAGGTAAATTTTTAATACCATATGAAATGTCTGCACTTTTTTGCCTTATGATGGGTGTAATGAAATCAAATCCAACATTTGATGGCAGAAAAAATAATATGATGTATTCTTTAACGGATATAATCAAACATAACGAGAGGGTAATTAAGTCTATAGATAATTTGCCGGGCTGTTTGGCAGATTATCTCAAAATGACTCCTGAATATTATAATGCTATCTATTTGGTAAAATATATACCAATTATTTTAGAAAGGATGTCTGCTTTACTGCACCTTATACTTGATGCAACCAAAGTTCCAGCAATGAATATGGAAATACTTGACTACCTTATTGATGGGCTGGACGATGTGTATGAACGTTGCTTCTGGAAAAAAGTGCGAAGTGAAGATAATTCCGAATGGATGCTGAAACACAAGGATTTTTTGAAAGATCAAATAGTACAAGATATCTCTGAATCTAGTTCAGAAACTTATCATTTGCTAGACAATAAGCTTGCTATTTTCTTCGGCGACCTTGACCGTGGTAATTGGCCTGACGATGCTGAATCAAAGATTAAAGACCTCTTAAAAAAATGGGAAGAAAAATATAAGGATAAAAAAGATAAGGATGCTAAAATTAAAGACGAGTATCTATTTTGGTTATGTAATCAGGAATGGCATGTGTTACATAAAACAATTGCTAATCCAGTATCCCTTTTCCCTGACGCCCTAATTAATGAAAGGGTAACACAGTATGACAATAGATATAATAGAAACGCCATAATTTGTCCTCACTTTATGGGTAATAATAAAAAAAACCTCAACGAAGATGAAATTCAAAGATATAATGATGAAATATCCAGAATTGAGCAGTCATTACGGAATGAAATTGATACTTATTTAGTTCAATTTTTGATGTGCTATCTCCATGATTTATCAGTGTTTAAAGAAGTATTTCAGCAGCCGATCTTTAAATTGTTGAGTAAGCAAACATTCCTATTCATTAAGGAATTATTAAACATTAATTCAACAGAAAATGTCCTTAACTTATTATCATCATACTTAAAGAATACACAAAGCATGTTGAACAGATTTGATGATAAGTATAAAAGATATGAATTAAAAGAATACGTTAATGGAGTAATAGCAGGAACTAAAGGCATTACTAATTGTTGCAGAGAGATATATGCAAATATATTCGTAAAAATCCAGTCTCAAAAATGTGAACAATTTAGTAAAAAAGATTATCGTGGGTTGAAAGATAACATGGAGGATATAGCGGGAAAGGCACTTACGGAAATTATCAATAAAGATAAACCTTAAAGCCATTAAAATAATGACTTGCTACTCTTGCCGAAAAATAAGGGCAGTCTTTTGAAACATAGTTCTAGTTGTATTTTTTATTACATCATAAACCGAACTCAGCACCGCCCATTCAGGTGGTACTGGTTCGGTTTATTTGATGTTTATTGTGGAAATAGCAGAAAGAAAGGTTAAAAAAATTATAGGGAAGACACCGAGCATTGAGATACAGTTTAAAATTAGATGTCATACTCATGAAATTCCTTGACGGCAATGTGGTGTAAACGGGTTACCAATACAATCCTAGAAATCAAGACAGTATATTACCTGCTTTCAAATATATATTATACCTTTGAACAAGGATAGAGCTCCGGCTCTATCCTTGTATCTATTTATTCGGAGGTGTAAATAATGCATGTAAAAGAGCGCATAAAAAAATACGGTATAAATGCCATTACAGACGAAGAAGCAATAAATCTATTCACCGGAATCCCAGTCGAAGAAATACATAAAAACATAGAAGACTATGGACTTCCTGAACTTATTCGCTTTCGTAAAAACATGCTCCTTACCAGCCTTCAGGAGCAGAAGCTTGAACTTCTCTATCATCTTTCAAAACGTATCCGACTGGCTGACTTCAAGGAAAGACCTAATCTGAATTCCGCAAACCTTGCCGGAAAATACTTTGTAGAAATGCTTCAATTCTATGAAGTTGAGGTATTTGCTGTCTGCTTTCTCAATAATCAAAATAAGCTTATCAAATCGGAAATCCTGTTTCATGGTACAGTCAACATGTCTCATATCTATCCAAGGGAGATAATAAAGAAGGTCTTAAACTATAATGCATCCGCTGTTATTGTCGGACACAATCATCCAAGCGGGCTGAAAACTCCTTCGTCTGAAGATATTTCCGTAACGGTTGAATTGCTCAATGCCTTGAAGACTATAAAGGTTAAGCTGCTTGACCATATTATCGTATCAAAAGATACATATCACAGCATGAATAAAGCTGCTGATGTGGGTTTTATTTAATCTCTCTTTGAAGCACTTTATGGGTTAGGCTATCAAAATTCATATAAAGATAAACTTAAATTAGGAAAGGAAGTTGATATTATGTCAGCAAATGTAGAAAGCATGTTTTATGTAAGGGAAACTCCGTGGCATGGACTTGGCCTTAGAGTAGAAAATACTCTTAATTCAAAGGAAGCTTTGACAGCAGCAGGTCTTAACTGGAGAGTTGTTCAGAAAGAAATCGAAACAGTGGATAATTACCCGATTACCGGCTTCAAGGCAAACATAAGAGAAACGGATAATAAGGTTCTTGGTGTGGTTACAGACAGGTACAAAATAGTTCAGAATCATGAAGCCTTTGAATTTACCGACCAGCTTTTGGGCGAGGGAGTGAAATACGAAACCGCTGGAAGCCTTCAAAGTGGTAAAAAGGTATGGCTTTTGGCTAAGCTCCCTGACAAATATATCATTGCAGGAGATAGGATTACTCCGTATATGGTATTCTCAAACAGTCATGACGGCAGTGGAAGTATAAAGGTTGCAATGACACCCATAAGAGTGGTTTGCAGTAACACCCTCAATCTTGCGCTGCTTGATGCAAAAAGAATCTGGGCTACCATCCATACCGGAGATATTAAAAATAAGCTTGATGAAGCAAGGAAAACCCTTTTGCTTGCAGAGTTTTACATGGATAAGCTAGGTTCTGAGATAGATAAGCTTATAAAAACAAAAATGTCCGATAGCAAGGTAATGGAATACATTGCGGAACTTATACCTTCGCCAGAGAATTCTACTACTATACAGGAAAAGAATATAAAGCTCCTTCGTAATGATTTGGTTATGAGGTATTATGATGCACCCGATCTTGCCAACGTGGGCAAAAATGCTTACAGGTTCATTAATGCAGTATCGGATTTTGCAACTCATGCCAAGCCTTTAAGAGAAACAGCCTCCTTCAAGGAAAATCTGTTTGCCAAAACCATTGACGGTAATCCCATAATTGATAAGGCTATGGACTTGGTTAGAGCTATGTAGGAGAAATTCTTACATAGCTTATTTTATGCCAAATATAAAATCTACCCAATTATTGTACAGGTGAGAAGGGTAATCTCTGTTGTTTGTCAAAGGAGATGATGAAAATGTATAAAAGGCTTGTGTCTACTGAAAATATGTCTCGGGAAAAGTGGCTCGAATGGAGACGGAAAGGTATAGGCGGCAGCGATGCTTCAATAATTTGCGGAATAAATAAATATAAGTCTGGCGTGGAGCTTTGGATGGAGAAGGTGGGGGTGTCTGAAGCACAGCTTGCGGGGGAAGCCGCCTACTGGGGAACATTAATGGAGCCACTTATACGGGATGAATTTACCAAACAGACCGGACTCCAGGTAAAGCTAGAAAAATTCATACTGCAAAACGAGAAGTACCCCTTCATGCTTGCTAATGTTGATGGAATTATAGAATGCCCCGAATATGGTACTTGCATATTTGAAGCAAAGACTGCTAATGTATTCAAAACCACTGAATGGGAGGACAGAATTCCTGATGAATATCTGTTGCAGATACACCACTATATGGCAGTAACAGGCTTTAAGGCTACGTATATTGCCGTATTGATTGGAGGAAACCAATTTAAGTGGGAGCTTGTATTAAGGGATGAAGAAATAATTGAAATGCTCATAAAACTGGAGCAGGACTTCTGGCAGCATGTAACCAACAACACCCCTCCAACTCTTGACGGGTCAGAAGCTTCAACACAGCTTCTGAATAGCTCATTTCCAGAAGGAATGAAAGGCTCAAGCAAGCAGTTACCACCAGAAGCCCTTGCACTGATTGAGAAATTTGAAACAAATCAGGAGGCAGAAAAAGAGGCGGCAGCAAATAAGGATATGGCAGCAAATCAGCTTAAATGCCTTCTTGGTAACTATGAGACAGGCTACATTGAAAACAGGATTGTTGCATGGAGAACAGTAAACACAGAACGCTTTGATTCCAAGCAGCTTAATGCGGATAACCCTGAGATTTATTCGAGGTATACCGTACCATCGTGTTTTAGAAGATTCTCAGTAAAGTAAAGAAAGGGTTGAGATTATGGATAATAAAGCTTTGAAAAACAGAATGGCTGATAGGGTCGGCAGCACCAATAACACTGGAGTTATAGAACTTGTACCCAATAATCCTATGGAAATCGAGAATAAAAGGAATGAAAATGAAGCTATTGTAGCGGTATCGTTTGTTCCTGATTTTGCTATCAGCTTAAATGAAGCAAAACAGAGGATTGCGATGCTGCAGAGATTTGTTAAGGAAATTATGATACCCGGGGTTGATTTTGGCGTAGTGCCGGGTTGCAATAAGCCTACCCTGTTAAAGCCAGGTGCAGAAAAAATCTGTGATGTATACGGTTTCAGCAAATATGTTGAAGTCATAAACCGTGTAGAGCATTGGAACGAGGGACTATTTCATTATGAAGTAAAGGCTACTCTGATTAATAAAAGGACTGGATTTGTTGAAGCTGAAGGGATTGGCTGCTGTAATAACAGGGAGAAAAAGTATATAAAAAATGATGCTCTCAGTATTATTAATACAGTTTTGAAAATGGCGAAAAAGAGAGCTCTTGTTGATGCTGTATTGTCGGCTACTCGGAGTAGCGACATATTCACACAGGACGTCGAAGACTTGGATTTAGCTCTACCACCATCAAGAGATACAATGCCACTAAGGGAATCGGCAGCATATAAAGAAAATAATACTCAAAAATCTGAAGCTCTGCAAAGTAATTCTGCAGATAAAAATCAAACCCGAGAAATATCAAAGCTTTTGGGGGTCAGGAATATTCCTTCAAACAAGGCAAGGCTTATGATGCTTGAAAGGTATAAGGTTAATGACTACAAGCTGCTTTCACAGGAACAAGCAAGGGATTTCATAATGTATTTGCAGAGCCTACAGTGATAGATATGCAGTCTAGACGGATTATATAACAATTTAACAGTATAAAAAATACATTTTTGTTATTTACGGAAAAATTGATTAAGAGCTATAAGACGAAATTTAACTTATAGCTTTTTCAAATAACGATACTTTGGAGGTATACATGAATAAAAATCTCAATGTAGAAATATATGGTCACAGAATTGATAATGTTGCCGAAAAAATTGGCTCACTGTTTGGCGAAACTGGTACGGCAATCGGTAAGGCAATAGATAGCGTTACAAAAAACGTAACGATAAGAATCGATGACAAAAACGGCAATATGCATAAGGAGATGGATTGATGAGACTATTTGACATATTTAAAAGCAAATGTATGAAATGCCCCTTCAATCTTGGACTTGTAAGATTTATCATTAACCCATGCCCACTGTGTAAAATTAATCATTACAATATGTACTATCAGCTTCTTGAGGGCAAATATATGTCACTACGGAATAGAATAATAGAAATTCAACGAAATTTAGAAAGAAATAACCAGAACGATAAAAATGGAGACCAGCAATAAGCAATTATTATGGCGAATGTACAAAGACTGAAGGTCAGGAATCAGAACAATAACAAAAATCACAAGGAGGTTAAAATGACCAGCAAAGAATTATTACTTGCAATTCACAATCAATGTGAAGCTACCCAGAAGATTATCTCAGCACAATATAGTAGGCCATGTGTGGAGATATTAAAGGAAATACTGTATCTGCAATCTCTGCTCATAGCCTACATAATTAAGAATTTTTGAATACAACTTTTTCACGATACAGCTTTATATAATCAATCAAAAATGACAATTCATCGTCTGTTGCATTATTTAACAATGTAGTTATTGTGTCTTTTTTATCGATGATGGAAGGCTCTGGGGCTACGTTTCTGTCAAAAATTATAGAATCGGCACTAACCCCAAGTGCCTTACAAACACTTATCAGTGTTTCAACGCTTAAAGAAGATTCTCCACGTTCAAGAGTTCCAAGAAACGAAGAGGATATGCCTATCATTTCTGACAGTGTATCTATTGTCAGGTTCTTGCTTTTTCGGGCTATTCTAATATTTTCTCCGATATATTTTAAATTATTTTTCATATCATCACCTATGATAAATAGTATATGCAAGCAGATGAGATTAGAACCGTATGACACAGGTGTATAAAAAAACTGTGTTGCAGTTTTTAAACTTAACTGATATAATTTTTACAATTGAGAATGTGCAAAAATTACCATTACGAGCGAATACACTGTAACTTGGTATGTGAATGGAATGTAAAGGTAAGGATGAAATTATAGGGAGGTATAGAACATGGCGGGAAAGGATAATGAGTTTAAATCAAGATTATTAATCGCCAATGATATGGCAGACAAATTCTTTGCAAATTGTAAAACGCCAAATGATTTAGAACAAGATAAAGATGTCATAGAGTGTTTTTTGAAAGCGTTTGACCTAACAACCCCTGGATCAAAAGAAGAAAAAGAATTTTATTTCGATATTTCTGATTTCTATTTGTATAAAGGAATACGCTTAGTATCTGAAATAAAAAAAATTGCAGAAGAACGTAAGCGTCCAGTAAAACCTGAAGAACTAAAGGAAATCACTGACAATATTGTTTGCTATCTTGATGATGCTATTGCCCAAAATGATAGAAATAAAGCGGCATACATACAGAGAAAAGAAGAAATCCTTGCTGCATTCAATTCAGAACTGGCAAAGCATAAAATTGCAGTAAAAAAAGATGGTTGTTATATAGCTACAGCAGTTTATGGTTCATATGATTGCCCGCAAGTTTGGACATTGCGACGTTATCGTGACAGCACTCTTGCTAAGACCATCTTTGGCCGTACTTTTATTCGTATATATTATGCCATAAGTCCAATTATCGTAAAATGGTTTGGTAGAACAGAATGGCTTAATCTCTGTGGGCGAATTATGCTAGATAAATTCATTGTGAAATTGCAAGGCAAAGGACATGTGGATACTCCGTATATTGATATAAACCAGTAAGCAGATTGTATATACTAAACATAAAAGGGGTAATGAAGATGATAATATGGATATTGTTTATTGTAGGGCTTGTTGTTTCAACTATAATTGTTAACGGTTTTCAGAAACTGCTTATGAAATGGCTAAATCTAAGCGCAATGTTTATTAGCATCAAAACAAAAATAATTGCTATTGTCGTTATCGGCTTAATACTTACGGCATTTGCTTTGCAGCTTTTTGGAATTCAGATTCCTCATTAATTAACTCATTTCGAGAAAATAAAGTAACTCGCGAATAAACCGTGTAATGCGTTGCTTCAGTTATATATTATAGATGATGCAAGTGGATATAATGCCAATTAATTGGAATTGTTCGTACACGAATGGAAAAATGAAAGCAAAATTAATGTTGAAAAATGAAAAACTAAGGGGCATAATGAAATAATAGGGAATTTTGGATACTAAATTAAACTTTTGATATGTAGACAGGCTAAATTTTGAAAGCTACAGTCAAAAATGTTACAGAACAAAAGGAGGCAAAAATGAAAAAGATTAGCAAACTCGGTTATATCGTGATCGGAATGATTCTTACTTTCGCCATCGGTACGGCATCACCTGTTTTCGCGGTTTCCAAAGATGTATCGAAACAGATAACCGCATATTTTACATCAGGCGGCAAATCAATATCTGTTTACATCAATGGCGATAAGATTACGCCCAGAGACGGCAACGGAAATCAAGTATATCCGTTTACTGTCGATGGAACAACGTATCTTCCGGTTAGGGCTGTTGCTTCTGCTTTAGGAAAAGGTGTTGAATGGGATGCTGCCACTGCATCAGTTAAAATTATTAGTTATATAGATATTTCTATTCCTAAAAATGATACAATTGCTGATACAACCACTCAGGATTCCGTAAAAAAGCTCACAGCATATTACACATCCGGCGGTAAGACCATCAGCATTTACATCAATGGAACAAAACTCACACCTAAAGATGGCAATGGCAAAGTCGTTGACCCATTTACGGTTAACGGGACTACATACCTGCCTGTCAGAGCTATTGCGGAAGCTTTCGGAAAAACAGTTACTTGGGATGGTTCAACTGCATCAGTCAAGATTGATAATGTAAAGTTAAACATGCCCGGCAGCATCAAAGATACCAATGCAAAGCTTACAACCACAATTGATACCAATGATGAAAGACATGATAAACTGGATTACACATTCACACTGGATAAAGATGCAGTCGGTGAATGGCAATTCTTTGACTATTATGATGTTGATAAGATAGCAGACCAGTTTAATCCTAATGATGCTCCACATTCTCAGCTTTTAAATTGGAAGGGTAATAGTATTTATGAAGATGGTACAATGATTGAACATCACATTGATGGTCTTGGCGGTAGAGACTATACCGGATTTATATTTTACAATTGGACTAAGGGTTATATTATGGATGGAATAGACAAGGATGGCAATGTTCCTGCCTATGCAATAACTACTATCAACGGTAAGACATTTATGGTCATGGAATGGAAGAGCGGTTATTATAATAGAGCTGGTATTATTGAATGTTACTATGTGTTTGTAAAGACTTCTGATACTCCAGTTCATTCAGTTAATAAACCTGCTGAAATACCAACACCCATTTCTTATATCCAAGACAGCAATACAAAGCTCACTACTACAATTGATGGTAGTGGTGGAAAACATGACAGCTTAGAGTATACATTCACATTGGATAAAGATGCTATTGGGCAATGGAAAGAAATTGACTTTGTTAGAACAATTGAACAGTTTGATTCAACCATATTAACACGGAGGGAGTATATCCACCCTAATATTTATGACTTTTATGAAGACGGTAAAATGATAACAAATTATACTGGAGCTAAATTAACTGAAGAACGTAATTGGACTAAAGGTTATATTATAGGCTCGGTAGAATCAAATGATGCTATTCCAGCTTATGAAATAAAACAGCTCAATGGTAAAACATTTATGCTCGTTGAGTGGAAAAATGGCGATTATACCAGGATAGGTAGCAACCCTTATTATGTCATACTTGAGAAAATTTCTGACACCCCAGCTCCTGCTAATACAACAGCATCTAGTGATTCAAAGATTACTGTTACAAAAGATAGTAATGGTGTTATCCATGAATCTATGGATTATAAGTTTGAACTGGATAAGGATGCTGTTGGTAAATGGGAACAAATCAACTTTGTTGCATCACCTGACGATTTTGATGGAAAAGATATAACCCGTCAGAAATATATTGAGATGGGTACTCATAACTTCTATGAAGATGGTAGGGAAGTATCTTATGCTGATAAGTCCATAGGAACTGGAGAAACCAAGTGGACTAAGGGCTACATTCTCGGGATGGGTTCAAATGATACTATTTCAGAGTACGAAATAAGGCAGCTCAACGGTAAAACATTTATGTTTGTACAATGGAAAAGTGGTGACTATACAAATAGGGGTCAAAAACCTAATTACTTTGTGTATGTGAAAACTTCTGATAAACCAGACCCAGAGTTTGCTAAATAAGTTCATGTGAAAAGTAAAATATCCAGCTCTATAAAAGGACGTTGAGGCTAAAACCTTAAACGTCCTTTTATTTACGCAAAATACGAGAGGAGCAATTTTAATGAGCGAAAAATATGATAAATCAGAATTGCAGAAAGCCATCAGGCATAAACACGCAGAATTAAATGCCGTAGTTGATGCTGCTATCGAAAAAGGAGAGAAAATAAACGAGGCTGAGATTATGAGAATAAGCAAGGAACTTGATTTGCTTATAAATCAGTATATGGAATCAACCAGTGACACAGATGATGCTTGTAGCTAAAACGCTCGTTTTTGAATTCTATTTTATAAAGCCGTAATCCCCCTCAAATCGTCATGGTTTTGAGGGGGATTTTGTTTCAATACTCGTTCCAAAATCAAAGTCTCATATATCATATATCATATATTAATAAATGAGCTTTTTTGCATCAATTTCACCTATTTATTATTAATAATATTAATTTACTAAAGAATATATAATTTTCATTTTCCTTATTTCTATACAAAAAGATACGTATTACAACATTATTTTTAATGCAAGAATTTATACAAAAACTGATACAGAAAGTGCGTATAGAATCTTGTAAATATTACCATAGAAATGAGGAATATTTATGTTGAATTCTTCTCTTGGGAATCATACATTTACGCCATTTAGGGCATTGACACTTAAAGATGCACAATTGTTAAAAACTGATCTTTTTAATTATAGAGATATAACAGGTGAAATTAGAATTCGTCCTCCCGATAAAATGGATTCTTCTGAAAATTCATTTATTAATAAACTAAATTCCACGCTGCCTAAATATTACAGGATAGAATATACCGATAAATACAAAGGAATTTCATGGCTACTGAGAATTAGCAACAACTCACCTAAATTTTTTAATAGTGCAGCGGATGAAGATAAACCATGCAGCATTAAAGCAACTATTAATCCAAAAGTATTTACTGGCATAAAAGACTATGTATCAGCTGCCAATGTCAGCTATTTAAACGATGTTGAAACTTTATTTAATATCGAAGCCAAAAAAATATCTCCCATATTAGGAGAATTTTCATCCTATGGATTGAATCGTAATGATTATTGCATAAACTTCGACCTACAGGAATTAAATATTGGTTGTACTCCAGAGCAGATGATACAACTTATGAAGCGCTCCGACTGCCCTGAATACTTTAAAGAATGGACGAAATACGATAAATATAGTTCACATCGGAAAAAGTCCAATAAAGACAGTCTATATTTGAAAAATAACTCTGTTAATATTAATTGCTATTTAAAATATAAAGAACTGTGTGAAGATTTTAGTGACTGCCCAAGCTTAGAAAACGCTCGTTTCGTAATAAGATTTGAAGTACAGTGCAAATATTCGAAAATATATTCTATGTCAAAAATTATCAAAAATAAATCAGGAGCAGCCAACGTAATAAATGAAATGTTATCGGATGACGTTTCCAGCGATATTATTAATAAATACTACAATCGAATCTTCCAGAAAGGCAATTATTACACTTTAGAAATGGCAAGAAATATAGTGGAATCTCAGCATTTCAAATCCAAAAAAGAAAACCGGCTAATTGATACATTGAGCCAAATAAATGAATGTCGAGGGATATCTAAAGCAAAAGCTAAACTTCAAGACGGTGAATTGGAAGAGTTTAGACGGACTTTGAGAGAATTAGCTGAAATAGGAATAAATCCAGTTACTATTCCAAGGGAATGGGGCATAAAACACATCCCCAATCTTCTCAATGCGTACTACAATAAAATTGCAGATGAACAATTAAAGGAAATATCAGATAAACGAGCCCTTGACGATGTGATGTACTATTATGCGAAGCATAAAAGCTTAAAGGATTTTATATAAAAAGAAGTCCCTTCTGTTAGCACAAAAAGAACTGAATGATCGCAACATTGATAGTATAATGGATATGTTCACTAAACTGAATTTGTCGCCTGTGACCATCAGTATGATAGTGATTTGGTTTACAGACTTCTGCACTCGAAATTCAGTCTAAATTGAGGATTGTTATGAAGCAAAGGTCTCATATTTTGATTAACATTTGGCAGCAATAGATACAGTCTTTCTATTCCTGCCAAATATAAGCTGTCAAACTAAAATCTTTATAAAGATGATGGCCTTAATGTTGGCTGAAAAAATGTGCCTATTGTGACTTATTGTATGTTGACTCATTGTATTCAATTTTGTAATATAAATTTGAGGTGTTAAACGATAATGGATATAATAAAGGTCTTTGCTAATAATGTAAAAAAATATAGAACATTAAAAGGGTTATCACAAGAGGCCTTTGCTGAAAAAACAGGTTTGCATAGAACATATATTAGTGCTGTGGAGCGAGAGAAACGAAGCATTGCATTAGATAATGTTCAGAAAATTGCAGATGCTTTAGAAGTGGACACATACTTGCTATTTTTAGATCCTAATGCAGATAAGAATATCTAGACAGATAGAGAGGGGGCATATTCTTGAATAGAAGCAATTATTTTAATTATATAGAGGAAAAGATAGAGTTATTGGCATTACGTATAGAAAAGCGTGGAAAAATTAATCTTCTAGATTTAAATATATATTCTGAAACATTTTTTGCTGATTTATTGAATATGCTTTTCGATTATAAATTAATAAACTTAAATATCATTAAGCAAAATGTTGAGGGAATTGATTTAATTGATGAAAAAAATAAAGTTATTGCTCAAGTTTCATCAACTTGTACAAAACAAAAAGTTGAATCTTCATTAAAAAAAGAAATATTTAATACATATAAAGGATTCCGATTTAAATTTGTTTCGATTTCAAAGAATGCTGAAAAATTACGTGAGCAAGAGTTTGAGAACCCATATGGCGCTATGTTTTCACCAGAAGATGATATCATTGATACCGTCACCATAATAAATATAATTTTGAATATGTCAATCGATAAGCAAAGACAAGTATATGAATTTATTCAAAAAGAACTTGGTAATGAAATTGATATTGTAAAAGTGGATAGTAATTTAGCGACTATATTAAATATACTTGCAAGTGAAAATCTGGCACATAATATTGAATCTCCAGAAATCAATACGTTTGAAATTGAAAAGAAGATAAACTTTAATGATTTAATATCAGTTAATGATACCATCGATGAATATAAAGTGTATTATCACAAGCTTGATGAAAAATTTTCAGAATTTGATAAACAAGGAGCAAACAAAAGTTTATCAGTTTTCCGTGTGATAAAGAGTCAGTATACAAAGCTGTTACCAGAATGCAAAAACTCACACGATTTGTTTTATGCGATAATTGATGGGGTAATAGGAATAATAATAAATAGCAAAAATTACAAAGAAATACCATATGAAGAATTAGAAATGTGTGTTCATATATTGGTCGTAGATGCATTTGTTAGGTGTAAAATTTTTAAGAATCCGGAGGGCTATAACCATGTTATTACCAGATAATATACATCCGGAACTAAGCATTTATTATAATGGCTCAATAGTGCTGGAAGAATTAAAAATAAAAGAAAAACAACCTGTTTTTGATTTATATCAAAGAGTAAAAAACAAAAATGATATGTCCTTTCCGACCTTTATGTTAAGTTTGGATTGGTTGTATCTTATCGATTTGGCAATTATAGATAAGAATGGGTGGGTAGAGCTATGTTCATAAAAAAATTGATAATAACAACCCCTAAAGAAATAATAAGAGATATTGAATTTAAGTCGGGATTGAATTTAATTATAGATAATACCCCAACAACTGATGTGAAATTAACCGGAAACAATGTTGGAAAAACTACGGTTTTAAAGTTGGTAGATTTTTGCTTAGGAGCAGCACCATCAATTATTTATACTGATACTGAAAATAAAAAGGAAGTTTATGACTTAGTAAAAAACTATTTAGTTGATGAAGAAGTTGAAATTACTTTAATCTTAGTGGAGGATTTAAACGATCCTAATTCTAAGGAAATTGTAATACAACGTAATTTTTTATCTAGAAAAAATACTGTTAGAAATATAAATGGGAAAGCTATCCTTGATAAAGATTTTGAAGATGAACTGCTGAAGTTGTTAATACCACATCAAAAATCTGAGAAGCCGACATTTAGACAGATAATTTCACATAATATTAGATACAAAGATGAAAGCATCAACAATACACTCAAGACATTAGATAGATATACTTCTGATGTTGAGTACGAAACCTTATATCTATTTTTATTAGGCTGCACATTTAACGATGGGGCGAAAAAACAAGCTTTACTTACAAAAATGAAACAAGAAGAAACTTTTAAAGAGCGGTTAGAAAAGAAACAAACTAAGACAGCTTATGAAATTGCGTTATCAATGATTGAAGATGAAATATCGGCTCTAAATGAAAAGAAATCAAGTTTCAATATAAATGAAGATTTTGAAAATGACTTGGAAAAACTTAATAATATTAAATATAGGATTAACAAAACCAGTTCCATGATTAGCAAAATGAATATACGTAAAAATCTTATTGAAGAGTCAAAAACGGAATTAGAGCAAAGTATTTCATTAATTGATCTAAAACAGTTAGAAACATTGTATTCAGAAGCCACAGTTAACGTGGCAGGTATACAGAAGACTTTTTCAGACCTAGTTGCTTATCACAACAATATGCTAGTTGAAAAGGCTAAATTCATTGCAGCAGATTTGCCTTCTTTAGTCGAGAAGATAAAAGAAGAAGAAAAAATGATGGCAACATTATTAACTACAGAAAAAGAACTATCTGAAAAAATAGCTAAAGGAGATTCTTTTGAGGAATTAGAAAAAATAATTGTTGAATTGAATGAAAAGTATCGTACTAAAGGTGAATACGAAAGTATTATATCGCAATTAGACGAGGTTGATAATAATATTAAAGATTTAAATAGTGAAATTAAAATAATTGATGATAAGTTGTTTTCAGATGATTTTGAGGAGATATTAAAAATTCAGATTAAAAAATTTAATAAGCATTTTTCTGCTATATCCCAAGATTTATATGGCGAAAAGTATGCATTGAAATACGATAGGATAACAAACAAAAATAATCAGCAAGTTTACAAGTTTAGTGCTTTCAATGCAAATATGAGCTCAGGAAAAAAACAAGGGGAGATATTGTGCTTTGATTTGGCATATATTTTGTTTGCTGATGAAGAAGATATTCCCTGTTTGCACTTCCTGCTTAATGATAAAAAAGAATTAATGCATGATAATCAGTTAATTAAAGTTGCAGATTTTGTACAAAACAAAAATATTCAATTAATAGTATCAATATTAAAAGATAAACTCCCAGAAGGAATCATAAAGAAAGCTCATGTAGCAGTTGAACTTTCCCAAGAAAGTAAGCTCTTAAAAATTGAAGAAAGACAATAACGATGGGCATAACCCATCGTTATTGTCTTAAAGATATTGCAGCAAAATGATCAAGGTTAGCAACCACTTAAGCAGTTGTTTATGGGGGATAAAATGAACGAGCAAATATAATGATTTCAGATGTTTGGGTCTAAATAGGGGCTGCTGAACAACAACAGAACCCGCATAAAATCTGGATTTAAGCTCCACTTTTTGATATAATTGTGCATGGGAATCATAAAATTCCCATAAAAAACCTTGCACTTTAGGAGACAAAATCCATGTATAAATATACTGAACAGCAAATAATGATACCGCACGAATTTTTCCTCCCCTTTGGTGGAAAACTTAACCCAAATAACAGGTG
>Ga0208826_1001591_pt1 | contig 18716 bp, 8 predicted proteins | sample AD_UKC115_MetaG_FD_184451 | JGI IMG/M metagenome (GOLD analysis project Ga0208826, IMG submission 184451) | Active sludge microbial communities of municipal wastewater-treating anaerobic digesters from Hong Kong - AD_UKC115_MetaG (SPAdes)... | ecosystem: Engineered > Bioreactor > Anaerobic >...
TAAACAAAGGATTTATTTCTAACATAGAACAATCCAACCCTACATAAGCATTGTATAAATTGGTTACAAATTTTACGCAATTTTTAAAAGCATCGCCACTTAAACCTAAATTAAATGCAATTTTACGAGCTTGAAAACCTTGTAAACCACCACTTGGGTGTACCCATTCTTTAAATATTTTTTCAGGGGTATTATGTGCTACCTCTTCAATATCCATACCTCCTTCTGTAGAGTACATAATTACATTTTCTCCTTTAGCTCTATCTAATAAAATAGATAAATAAAACTCTTTTACAGGATTAGGACCAGGATAATAAACATCTTGTGCAATTAATACTTTATTTACTTTTTTACCAGCAGGACCCGTTTGTATTGTTACCAATGTACCACCTAAAATTCCTTTGGCATATTCAGTAATTTCTTCTAAACTTTTAGCAACTTTTACTCCATTTAATCCGCTTTCGTTTACTTTTCCTTTTCCACGACCACCAGCATGAATTTGAGCTTTAATTACAGCAAAATTATTGTTGGTTTGTGTTTTAATTTGTCTATAAGCATCTTCAGCACCCATAACACTTTCTACTGCTATACCTTCTTGAACAGGAACATTGTATTTTTTTAGTAATTCTTTAGCTTGATATTCATGTAAATTCATAAGTAAATATTTTGTGCGGCGAATATAAGTTAAGTTTAGGAAACACATTTTAAACTTTATTCAGTTTTTTTAGCCATTCAAAAAAATCATTTTTAAATTCCGTTTTTAAAAGATTTTAAGCTGCATTTTATTTATTATTAAATACCTTCTTAAATTACCTACACCGATATTTGTATTAATTTTTTGGCACTCAAAATTTTTTATTTGAAATGCTTTCAGTACATATTAATTGCACTTTGTACTCTGTTTTTTTGTAGTACAATCAATGCTCAGGTTAAATTTTCTTCTAACAGAATTAGTAAAAAGATTACTACTAAAGGAAAGGTAAAATTTGAAGCAAGAATAATTGTTCCTAATAGTTTTTATGTAAAAAATTACGACACTTCTTTTTATGCACTCAATACCAATAATGGCACAATAACTTGGTTGAAAAATATTCAAGTAGATAGCGTAGAAGTAGTGTATCGTTTTTTTAATTTTAATATTCAAACAACAGCCTCACGTTATAATTACGATAGTGTAAAAAATAATTTTCTTGTAAAACCATCTCTTATTTCTAAACGAAATAATACAACAGATTTATTTGGTGCCAATAATACTATGAATTATAACGGAAGTTTTGGAAGAAATTTAAGTTTTGGAAATAATCAAGATGCAGTTTTCAACTCTCAACTTAATTTACAAATAAGTGGTATGTTAGGCGATAGTATTGAAGTTGCTGCTGCCATAACAGATAATAATATTCCTATTCAACCAGATGGTACAACACAACAACTCAATGAGTTTGATAAAATTTTACTTCAATTTAAAAAGAAAAATTGGCAAATAAATTTGGGAGATATTGATGTAAGAAATAACCAATATTATTTCTTGAATTTTTATAAAAGATTACAAGGTGCCTCTTACGAAACAACTAATAAAAAAGGAACAAATAAATTTTCAATGGCTGCTGCAATAGCTAAAGGAAAATTTGCAAGAAATATTTTTAAAGGATTGGAGGGTAATCAAGGTCCATATCGTTTAACAGGCAATAACAACGAATTGTTTATGATTATTCTTGCAGGCACTGAACGTGTTTTTATAAATGGAGAATTATTGCAACGTGGCGAAGACCAAGATTATATTATTAACTACAATACTGCAGAAATTACATTCACTCAAAAAAGAATGATAACTCGGGAAAAGCGTATTCAGGTTGAGTTTGAGTATGCCGATAGAAATTATTTGAACACCATGTTATTTGCATCGAATGAAATGCAGATAAACAAAAAACTAAAAATCAGTATTGCTGCATACACCAATGCAGATGCAAAAAATTCACCTATCAACCAACAATTAGATGCTAAACAAAAACAATTTTTAAACAATGTAGGCGATAGTATTCAAAATGCTTTTTATCCATCTGCTTTTATAGACTCGTTTTCATCAACCAAAATTTTATATGCAAAAAGAGTAAATCCTGTCAATCCTTTATGGGATAGTATTTATGTTTTTTCTACACAACCAGATAGTGCAAAATACAGCTTGAACTTTGTGTATGTTGGCGAAAACAAAGGCAATTATGCACCTTTATTGAATGGTGTTAATGGAAAAGTGTATGAATATAAACCTCCTGTAAACACTGTGTTACAAGGCAGTTACGAACCTGCTATTTTTTTAGTTACACCTAAAAAACAATCTGTTGTTACAGCAAGTGCTATGTATAACATTGATAGCAAAACTGTATTAACTACCAATATAGCTTTAAGCAATTATGACATCAATACTTTTTCTACAAAAAATAAAGAAGATAATACAGGTTATGCGGGTAAATTTTTATTACAAAAAATAACCTTTATAAAAAGAAATGTTCAGCTAAATTCTACCTTAGGTTATGAGTTTGTAGATGAAAAGTTTAGACCTATTGAAAGGCTACGCCCTGTTGAGTTTACAAGAGATTGGGGCTTGCCTTTATTACCTAATTATGCTACTGAACATTTGCCTCAGTTGGCTTTTGAATTGAAAAATAATCAGAACAACAATAGCATACGTTATAGCATTAATGGGTATTTTAGAAATGATGGATTTAATGCAATAAAAAATACTTTTTTTATCAATCATCAATTGATTGAAACGGGTATTAATGTAAAATTTGATGGTAGTAGAGCAGATCATAATACACCTTTGGACAAAGGATATTTTTCAAAAATAAATTCGGAATTAAGTAAAACTTTTACTTCATTTCATCATTACAAACTTGCTTTAACTTATGTTGCTGAAAGAAATATTCAACGAAATAAATTATCTGATACGCTTACACCCATGACACTTGATTACAATATTATAGGTGCTTATATAAAAAGTAATACAGCTAAAAAGAACAACTGGTTTTTTCAATATTTTCATAGAACTAACAATACACCTTTTCAAAAGCAATTAATAGAATTGGACAAAAGTGATAATTTTAGTTTTACTTCAGAGTTATTTCAAAATAATCATCACAAGTTTAGGTTTAATGCTACTTATAGAGCTTTGTATATTAAAAATAACAACACAACAACAAGCCCTGATAAAACTTTATTAGGCAGGGCAGAATATTTATTTAATGAATGGAAAGGTTTTATTACTGGTTCAATGCTATATGAATTAGGAGCAGGGCAGGAGCAACAAAGAGATTTTTCTTATGTAGAAGTTCCAGCAGGAAAAGGTGAATATACTTGGATAGATTACAACAACGATGGCTTACCACAATTAAACGAATTTGAAATTGCAATTTTTCCAGACCAAGCAAAATATATTCGTATATACACACCTACTAACAAATTTGTAAAAGCAGGTTATGTACAATTCAATTACACTTTAAATATTACACCAATAGCTATTGCATCTAAAATTTTCAACAAAAATTTTAGAAATTTTATTACCCGATTTTCTTTACAATCTGCTTTGCAAACCAGTAAAAAAAATATAGCCAATGGCAATCCTTTATTCAATCCATTTAAAGATAAAATTGCAGATACAGCATTGATAAATATGCAACAATTTGCAAGTAATACTATTTCTTTCAATCGCTTTAGTAGCAAGTGGGGAGCAGATGTAAGCAATATTCAAAATACATCAAAAGCACTGCTAACCTATGGTTTTGAAAGTAGAAAAAATAATGAATGGATTATACGAACAAGAGTAAATTTTAAAAAGCAATACACGCTGGAATTAACAAATAAAATAGGCTCTGTACAATTATTTACTCCTCTTTTTTTGAATAGAAATTACGACATAAAAACATTGAGTGTTGAGCCAAAAATTAGCTATACTTATTTTACAAAATACAGGCTGCAACTTTCTTATTTGTATTTACAAAAAGAAAATGCAATAATGTATGGAGGAGAAAAATCTATTAGCAATAGCATTATTGCAGAAGGCAAAATGAATGTACTAAACAACACAAGTTTATTGGCAAAAATTAGTATCAATAATATTCAATACACAGGCACAAACAACACAACTGTTAGTTACATTATGTTAGATGCTTTTTTGCCTGGTAAAAATTATTTGTGGACTATTGAATTTACAAAACGCTTAGGCAATAACCTTGAATTAAATTTAAACTATGAAGGTCGTAAGTCTGCAGATGCAAGGGTTATACATATTGGCAGAGCAGGCATTAGAGCCTTATTATAAAAAAACAAGGCTTGAAAAATCAAACCTTGTTTAAAAATATTCTGATTATTTTTTGTTTACCAAATTTTAATTCTTTCTTCTGGTTTACGATACATTTTATCGCCTTCTTGTACATTAAAGGCTTTATAAAATGGCTCAAAATTCATGAGTGGTGCTAACACACGCCACATTGCTGGTGAATGAGGGTCGGTATTGATGCGTTGTAAAATAGTTGCATTAGTAAATTTAGCTCTCCAAATTTGTGCTAATGACATAAAGAATCTTTGGTCTGGTGTATAACCATCAATCTTTGTTGTATCTTGTCCTTGCTTTGTCATTTTAAAAGCTTCATAAGCAATAGCAACACCACCAAAATCTGCAATATTTTCTCCTGTTGTTAAGCTACCATTTACATGTATAGAATCTAAAACTGTAAAACTATCATACAGTTTTTGTATTTGTTTTACTTTTTCTTGAAACTTAGCTTTATCTTCTTTAGTCCACCAATCATGAATGTTGCCAACTTTATCGTATTGCGAACCTTGATCATCAAAACCATGTGTTATTTCATGTCCTATAACCATTCCTATTCCTCCATAATTAATAGCATCATCTGCATCTTTATCAAAGAAAGGAAATTGTAAAATACCTGCTGGGAAATTAATGTCATTTTGTGTTGGGTCGTAATAAGCATTGATGGTTGGAGGTGTCATGCCCCAAATAGTTTCATCAACTGGTTTGCCTAATTGAGAAAGTTGAAAGTTATATTCGTTTTGTGCAGCAGAAACAATGTTTTCAAAATATTTTGATTTATCAATAGTTACTTTACTGTAATCTCTCCATTTTTCTGGGTAGCCAATTTTTCTACGAATAGCTTTTAATTTATCTTCTGCTACCACTTTTGTTGCATCGCTCATCCAATCTAAATTTTTAATTCTGTTGGCAAATGCTTTGGTAAGATTATCAATTAATTCTTCCATTCTTTTTTTAGCTTCTGGCGGAAAATATTTTTCTACATATAGTTGTCCTAAAGCTTCGCCTAAATAACCATCAGTAGCCATAACCATTCTTTCCCAACGTTGTTTTTGAACTTTTTGTCCTGTTAAAACACTGTTATATGCAAAAGATGCATCTTGAAAAGCTTTGCTTAATACATTGCTGTAAGCACCAATAACATTGGCTTTCACATACAATTTCCAATCATCAACTGATACTGATTTCAATAATTCGTTTAATTTATTATAATAAGCAGGTTGCCCCATATCCAACGAATCTACTTTAGCACCAATATTTGTTAAGTAAGTATTCCAATCAATATTAGGTTGAGATTTTTGAATAGATGCTACAGACACTTTATTATAATTAGCAGTTACATCTCTAAGCTGAACATTGGTTTTATGTGAGCTTGCCATTTGTTTTTCAATGCCATAAACAATATCAGTATTTTTCTTTGCAGTTGCTTCATCTGTTCCTGTAAGTGTAAATAAAGTGGTAATACATTTTTTATAAGCTTCTTGAATGGCAAGGGTAGAAGCATCTGTTTTAAAATAATAATCTCTGTCTGGTAACCCTAATCCTGTTTGATATAAAACTAAAATATTCATTTTACTATTCTTTTGGTCAGAGCCTACATAAGCACCAATAATTGAGCTATTCGAATTTTTTGTTTCATCTGCTACAAACTGCATTAACGAAGGAATATCTTTTATAGCATCAATTTTTGCAAGCAAAGGTTTAATAGGTTCATAGCCTCTTTTTTCAATGGTTACAGTATCCATTCCTGAGTTAAAAAAGTCGCCCACTTTTTGTTGAATACTTCCTGCTGCACCTGGGTTTTTAGCAGCATCTTCAATTAATGCTTTTAGTTTATTGCGTGTTTCATCTGATAATTGGTTAAAGCCTCCTACAGAAGTTTTATCACTTGGAATTTTTGCAGTATCTAACCATTTGCCATTTACAAATTGATAAAAATTATCACTTGGTTTGGTAGAACTATCAATATATTGAGTTTCTAAAAAATGAGTTCGCTTGTCAGCATTTTGGGTTTCCTTGTTTTTACAAGCAGCAAATACGCAAAGCGATGAAGCTGCTATTAAAGAAAATTTGAGTTTGTTCATGTTTTTTTAAATTATGAGTTGTGAATGAAGAATTGCTGGTTTATTATTAATAATTTGTTGCAGGCTTTTATATTGCTTAACTGCACCCCATTTTTATAATTTTATTTTTGAAGTAATAGATTTTGGTAATGCTTTTTTATTTACCATTACACTAATAGATTTATATTGCACATAAGCTTTTGAAACGTAGATAAGCCCTTTGTAATCGTTGCTTTCGCCCCAAGAATTTTTTACAATATAATATTCTTTTCCATTTTGATCTTTTGCTAAGCCTACAATGTGCATATCATGATCGTCTGTAGTACTATTATTTTCTATTCCCTGCTGACGAAATTCAGCAGTAATGGTTGGTTCTTGTTTAGGGCTACCAAATAAAAAATGTTTCTCTTCTTTGGTTAATCGTCCTCTATATTTTTCAGGATTTTCTGGAACAAATGCTACGCCATTGGGCCAACTAAAATAAGGTTCAGAAACATCAGTTGCCCAAGCTACTGTATAACCATTTTTTAAAGCATAATCTATAATAGTTATAAAATCTGCTGATGGAATATTCCAACACCATTGAAAAGCCCAATTATCAGGAATCATCATCATTGCCATTTTCCAATAAGGCGTATTATTTTGAGAAATAAATTCTACATAATTATCAGGGTTTAAACCAACTCTTTCTTTAGCAAAGCTAAGTGGGGTATAGGTTTTACCTTCATACTCAAAAGTTGCAGGAACTTTTCCCAAGTAAGCATCTAAAGTGTCGTTGAAGTTTTTCTTCCAAGCAATATCTACTTTTCCTGAAGGAACTTTTAAAATAGAATCTAACATTGCTTTTAAGGATTTTTGCATTTTTGTGAAATTGTGTTTCGTAGATCCATTGATTAAACCTGTATAAACAGATTCTGGCATAGTGCCATATTTTGCATACATATTTACTGCATCGTGTGGCTCTCCACCATCGCCATAATTTACACTACCTCCCATGCGTATATAGTTTTGTGCTTTTTCGAAATAAGAATTTCTTGCAGTAAAAATTTTTGCTAAGTGCAGTGGTTGTTTACCAGCTTTTATCATTTCAGATTCTAAGAAAGAATTGGTAGCATAACTCCAGCAAGTACCTGCTGAGCCTTGATTTTCTATGGCTGTTCTTTCAAGATTAATGATTTGTGTAAATTGAAATCCTACACTATCGCTTTTATTTTCGCTTGTTTTTTTTACTAATTCATCTTGAGCAAATAAAAATGTTGCTGAAGTTGAAAGCATAGCTACAACAGCAATAAGAATTTTTTTTCTGTACATGAATATTAATTTTTGAATAAAAAAGAATGAACCAAACTAAGACTTTATAATGTATTAATTGAACATTTTTTACAAATGGCTTGAGAGAAGGAGTGAATAACTGGTTATTTTCTTGATAAACTAAAGCCTCCTTCAACCACCAAACTAAGCATCATAACCAATAAAGCACCAATTACATTAAGCCATAAAAACCCTAAACCTATGGTGCCATTTTTATCTAAGATAAACAAAGCAATAACCAAAATTTCGCTGATGATTGCTGCTATAAAAACTGCATTGCCTTTAATTTTTTTCATGTAAAACCCTACTAAAAATATTCCAAGAATTACGCCATAAAATAACGAGCCTAAAACATTTACAGCTTCTATTAAACTTCCCATGCCAACTACAGTTTCTGCAACTACAATACAAAAAATACCCCATAAAAAAGTGTATAGTTTTGAATAACGATAGTCTTTTATGTTTTGTTTATCCTCGTCAATGTCGTTTTTTTTCTTACTAAACCTTTTATGAAAATCTATCATAGTGCAGGCTGCTAAAGAGTTTAAAGCTGCTGCAATACTGCCCCATGCTGCTAAAAAAATAATAGCAATTAAAAGTCCTACTAAACCTACTGGTAAATTATCTATCACAAAACGAAGGAAAATATAATTGGTATCATTATCATCTCCTTGAATGTTTGCTGTTTTAAACAATGCTTTGTATTGCTTTTTTAAAATAGTTGCAGAGTCGTTTAATTGATGTAAGGTTTTTTTCGTTTCTTCTTGTTTGGTAGAATAATTTTTTAAAGTTGCAGCTTTTAAAGTATTTATTTTTTCAAATTCATGTTGCAATAAAATGGCACTATCTTTTTTATTGCTTTGCAATAATTTTTGTTCTTGCACAGGATTGAAAAAAATAGGTTGTGGTTTAAACTGATAAAATGCAAACAACAAAACACCTATTAATAAAATAAAAAACTGCATGGGTACTTTTATCAATCCATTCATCAATAATCCTAAACGGCTTTCAGTATTATTTTTAGCTGTTAAGTAGCGTCCTACTTGACTTTGGTCAGTTCCAAAATAACTTAATGCAAGAAAAAATCCTCCAATAATTCCGCTAATAATATTGTATTTATCTTTCCAGTTATAACCATCATTTTCAAAACCTGTAGTAATAATATTCATTTTATTATTGCTGCCACTAATTTTCAAAGCATCAATAAAACCAATATCTTCAGGCAATAATTTTATAATCATATAACCTGCAAAAAACATGGCAGCAAAAATGATGATGAGTTGAAGTTGTTGGGTATAAGCTACTGCTTTTGCACCTCCAGAAACAGTGTAAATAATTAATAAACCTCCCATTACAATATTGGTAAAAAAAATATCCCAACCCATTAAGGAAGATAAAATAATAGAAGGTGCGTAAATGCTTATACCTGTGCTTAACCCTCTTGATAATAAAAAAAGGAAGGAAGTAAAAGCTCTTGTTTTAATATCAAATCGTTGTTCTAAAAATTCGTAAGCTGTAAAAATTTTTAGCTTACCAAATAAAGGAACAAAAGTTATTGATAACACCACCATGGCTAAAGGCAAACCAAAATAATATTGCACAAACCGCATTCCATCTGTAAAAGCTTGTCCTGGTGCTGAAAGAAAAGTTATAGCACTTGCTTGTGTACCCATGATACTTAACAACACCAAATACCATGGCATACTACGATTGCTAAGAAAATATCCTTCTAAATTTTTTGAAGTATAACTTTTGTATAAACCATAAGCTATAATGCTTGCTAATGTTATAATTAAAACAATCCAGTCAAGATTACTTCTCATGATTTTAAATAAAAATTATGTATTGAATTTTTTAGTAAGCCAATAAAAAATTGCTATTAATATCAATAATACAATGATAAGAAAAGCATACCATTTGCTCCATTTGTTGAATAAGGGTATTTTATTATCACTCATTTTTAATAACAAATAAATAAGGAATTTTTACTAAAATTAATGCCTACTTAAAGCAATCATATTTGCTAATAATTTATAACCACCAGCAATGCCAGCAGGTAATTGCCTAAATAAAGTTAAGCCACAATATACAAAATTTCCTTTACCATATTTTGCAATAATTAAACTACTGTTGGTTTCAGGCTCTCCTGTATCATTCATGCCTACAATACATTCAAAATTTTTATCCAATTTTTCTGCCTGATAAGTGCTTCTTTCCTGCACCCAATTTTCAAAATCTTTATTAGTTATTTTATTAGGATAATTTAAAACTTCATGCTGAGGCAAAAGAAATTTTACTGCTGCATTTTCTTCTGTAACTCTTGAACGAGCGTTTACTGTAAAAGAATAAGGACCTGCTGCAATATTTTTTGAACCAATGGTATTAGCTTTAATATATTGTACAATAAGGTTTCCACCATTTTTTATATACTCATTAAATACATTGTTTTTATCAGTTAAATATTCATGAATGTTATAAGCTCTAATACCTGTAACAATAGCATCAAATTGTTGAAGTGTAGTAATATTTATATCTTTTTCAGAAAGAAAAGTTACTTTATAATTTAGTGCCTGTAATGCTTCAGGAATTTTATCTCCTGCACCTGCTATATATCCTACATTTAAAACTTTTGTGTTTATTTTTTCGTTGATAACTTTTGTGGTATCTCTAAAAAAATAATGTTGGTTAAAAATATGTTCGTAATTAATGTTTTCTAAATTTAAAGTATAAACTTCTTTTTTGTTATTAATATTCAATGAAACTGAAGCTGTGATTGCGTTTCCTGCATTTGATAAATAAATATTTTTGAATGGAATTTGTAATGGATAAGTTTCGCTATTTTTCAAATTCACTATTTGTGTGTTTTTATAAATAACTGTACTGCCTTGAAATAATTCTACTTCAACAGGAATGTTATTTGCATTAATGTATGAGGTATATTGTACTTGTAGTGATTGATGATTAATTGTTTTATTATTTTCAACTACATGGTTTAAAATTACACTTGGGCTTAATGCAACTATTACAGGAGGCATTACTGTTAATGGTTCATAAATTTCGCCACGAACAGGATGCACAAACTTATATTGTACTGGAGTTTTAACAGTAAAATCAGTTCCTTCAATTTGTATAATAAATTGTGCAGTATAAGCTGCTTCATTTTCTGCATTGCCTAAAGTTGCATAATCTTTTGTTTGAAACATATTGTCTTGTATAGGTTTTTCTAACCAATAAGGTTGTGATATTGCTGCATTTGAAGGAATTAAAAAATCTTTTGAAAAATTTTGATTAGCGTTTTTAGTTAAAACAATATTGCAGGTTGTGTCGTAAGGTGCAACACTATTGGTAGCCAAATAAATTTTCTTTAAGATAACATTATTGGCTGCTCGATTGTTGATGAAAAAGTTGATGTTTAATTTTTCGCCTTGTACTGCAAACTCAGTGTTTGTAGTAGTTTCAATAAATATGCCACTACATTGAAGAATTAATTTTTGAATGGCATCAGTTTTTAATTGTACCCAATTATTGGTTTGATTTAATTGTTGTACATCGTTGTAAATAGATACAAGTTTAGGTACTGTTAAAGAAGGATTTTCGAAATTAAAAGATGCAATGGCTACATTAATTTCCTGTTGAATTTTTTCTGCACCTTTAATTCTGCTCCAAGTTGTATTGATATTTTCCATGAAATCACTTGTTGCACTATCGCCTTTTATTGATGCAAAATATTCTGTAATACTTCCTTTGCGTTGTGGTCTTCCTTCTCCTTGACTTTTGTGCATGGTTCTTGCAATACCTCCAATTTCGCCATAACTTTTTCCCAGCAAAGCATTATAACTGCCTATTTCAAGTTTTAATTGAGTATCGCTGGTAGTATTTGTATTGCCAAAGTTGAAAGTATTCCAAACAATTCTTTTTGCTTGCCAGGGTTGAACTCCATGTTTAAATTGTTCTGGGAATTTTGTAGCATCTGCTGCTGCTGTAAATGCTTCTTCAGCAATAATTGCTGCTGCTGCATGATGCCCATGACCTGCTCTTTTATCTGGTGGAAATCTGTTGATAATAACATCTGGTTGATATTTTCTGATAACCCAAACAACATCTGCCAACACTTTTTCTTTATCCCAAATATGTAAAGTTTCATCTGCACTTTTACTGAAACCAAATTCGTAAGCAGTAGTAAAATATTGTTCGCTGCCATCAATTTTTCTGGCTTCAAGTAATTCTTGTGTACGAATCATTCCTAATTCAATACCTTGTTCATCGCCAATTAAATTTTGTCCTCCATCGCCTCTTGTAATACTTAAATAGGCTGTTCTATACAATTTTTCTTTTGCTAAATAGGGTAGTAGTGTATTGTTCTCATCATCAGGATGTGCACCAATGTATAAAACGCTTCCTAAAACATTTAGTTTTTTTAAGTTTAAATAAATTTCTGCACTATTGTTTTGTGCTTGTGAAAAAAGAAAACAAACAGTAAATAAAGGGATTAAAAAATGTTTCAAAATGTTTAATTTTTGTAAAGAGTAAACAAATATTTTATTCATTACCTACTAAAAAAACTGCATTGCACAACATCAATTTTCCATTTTCCCAAAACATTCTAAACAAAGGATTATCTGCAAAAAATACAATATTGCCTCTGCCGTTTTCTATTGCTCCAAAAGCTGTTCCATCTTTTAAATTTTCTTTTACTTTATAACCTGCAAAGCCTGTAACATAATTTTCTTTTTTTAGGAATCCTACATTCCAGCCTTCTTTCATAAACTCATAAATATTGGCATCTAATTTTAAAGTGTAATAAATACTATCATAACCAAATGCTAATGGATGTGTATTATCTACATCAATTTTATAAATAGCTCCAGGAATTGAAGAGGGTAAATAATCCACCTCTCTATCTGCATATTTTTTCAATAAACTATAATCCGATTTATCTGCATCTTTATCTGTTGTGTTTTTTAATTTAAAGCCTAACTCTAAATTTGCTAATTGATTTACTGCACCTTCTAATGCTATAATTTTTCCTCCTGACGTTACGAAATTTTTAAATTTCTCTAAAGCTGTTTTATCATTCAAAAATTTATAATAACCATCTGGCATAATTATTACTTGATAGCGATTAAGATTTATTCTATTAAAATTTTCTGCACCAATTAAAGTAATGGGATATTCTAATTGTTTATCAAAAAAATTCCAAACCTCACCAGCCGCTAAAGATGAAACTCCTTCGCCTGTAAGCATTAAAACATTAGGGCGTTTAATTAACTTTACATAAGGGCTTCCAAAGTCTAAGCCTTTATCCATAAAACCTGTTGCAACACTATCTATATCTACATCTATTTCTTTACCAACGTTATTTACTACTTCATTTATTTTGTTTAAATCGTTGCCAGCTTTTACAACAATTAAAGTTCCTCTTTCATAATTTTTACCATTATATACAAAAGGTTTTTCTGCATAACGAACTTTAATGCCTTGCTCTAATAATTTAGTTAAAAATTTTACAGAGTTGATAGAATTGTATTTAATAAGAAAGCCATAATTGGTATGATAATTTTTTAGTCTTGCATTTAAAATTACAGCATAATTAATTTCTTTTTTTTCTTTTAAAGCATAGGTTTCAACACCAAAGGCATAACCCAAACTCCAAGCTGTTATATCATAAGTGGCACTATCGCTTAATTTACTTTTTGGCTCTAATAAAATATTTGCCAATATACCTTTAGGCTGACAAGTTGAAATTGCAATAGTGTATGTTAAAGGCTTTATTTCTACCTCTTTATTTGCTTGATAATTGTAGGCTTTTAATCCTGCAACATTTAATGTGCCAAACAAAATATTATTTTTTGTAAGTAAATCTTTTATAGCCTGAATTTTATAATGATTGTTTGATGTAAGAATGTAAGTTTTGTATAAAACATTTTTTCCTGCTATAGCATCATTAAAATATCTTTCAAATTCTGTTACCACTTTTTTTGCATGCAATGAGGTTGCTTCAATAGTTGAGATACCAGAAGTAAAATGATGTACAACTCTATCCATTAAAGTTAATGTATCACCATCGTTTTTTACAATAGCTAATCCACCTCTGCTATGACCACCTTGTTCATAAGTCATGCCAATACTTCCATTGTAAATAGGATAAGTGTCACCATAGGAAGGATAAAACAAATCAAAACTTTCTTTTGTAAAATACAACCATCCATTAGCATCAAAATATTTTGCATTATTTTTTCCTACAACTTCTTGAAACTCTTTCTGCCAAGGCGTTATAGCTTCATGCAATGGCTCAGCAGCAGGAGCAAAATAATAAGGATTGTCATGGTATTGTTCGTGAAAATCTACATGCACATGAGGCATCCATTGATTGTATTTTTTTATACGTTCTTGGCTTTCAATTTGTGTTTGCCAAGCCCAATCTCTGTTTAAATCAAAATTGTAATGATTGCTTCTGCCATTAGGCCAAGGCTCACTATGTTCTCTACTTTGTGGGTCTGCATTTACATTTGTTCCTACTACTTGATTGTACCAATTTACATATCTGTCTCTTCCATCAGGATTTAAACAAGGATCAATAATTACAACAGTATTTTTCAACCATTCTTTTGCTTGTTGATTTGCAGGGTTTACTAAAGCATACAAAGTTAGCATTGCTGCTTCACTGCTACTTGGTTCGTTGCCATGCACATTATAACTAAGCCATACAATAGCAGGTGCATTAGCAGTTACAGACTTTTCTGCATCTTTTAAAATGCCTGTAATTCTTACATTATTTTTACGAATATTTTCTAAATTGTTGATATTTTCTGGAGAAGAAATATATAACAACATCAATTCTCTTCCTTCGTTGGTTGTGCCATATTTTTCAGCAATAACCATATCTTTTTTAGTGGCTGCTACAGCTTTTACATACTCCATAATTTTGTGATGAGGTGTAAGTTTTGAACCAATTTTATAGCCTAAAAAATCTTCTGGAGATTGCAGGTTTTGTGCATTGGAAAAATAATTAAACACTAAAAAACATACAACAAAAACAATTCTTTTATTCATAATTATATTTTTAAAAGTTAAATCTACTCAACAATTAAATTTTTACCATAATACCTACGCCTAATAAAGATTTTAATTGCAAACCAGGAGCATCTTTATTTGTTCCAAAAAGTTTTACATCATCATCATAAATTAAATCCAAACTCCAAGTAGCTGAAAGAATTTTTGAAAGTTTGGCAGAAAATAAATTGGTCATAAAAATATCTATATTCTGTGGATTTTTTCTATAGTTAGAAAACAAATCCAGTTTGCCTTTGTAAGTAATGATTTTATTTAAGTTTTTGGCATAAGTAACACTTGCAAAAGCACCAATATCAAATACTGAATTTTTTCCAGGTTCAACTCCATACATTCCTTTTGCAGAAAGGGTTTTGTCGTTTACAATAACAGTTCTTGATGTAATAGGAGAAACAAAAATAGATAAATCTTTTACAGGCTTATAATCAAAACCCAAGCTCAATAAAACATAAGCAGGTGCAAGAAAATCTGAAGTTAAATTGGCTGTATTAGCATTAGGATATTCGTAGCCTTTAAAAAATTGTGTTCTAAAATTTAGTAATGCTGCAACATTCAATTTTGGGTTAAGAGCATAACCATATTTTGATGTAAAATCAATTCTATCATCGTTTTTTCTTGCTCCTAAAGAAGTAGTATTTACATAGCCTAAATAAAAATCTACATTATTATCCCAACTATGTTTTTCTTTTTTGTAATAAGCATAAGCATTTACATAAAGATTTACAGACATAGAAAAATTATCGCCACCAGCAGCCCAATTACTTAATGAACCTTGAGCTAAATTCAAACTAAATAACCCGCCCTTTTTCCATGCTTTTGAAGAGGTATCGCTTTCATCTTTTTTAATTGTTTTGCCTGCTTCACTTTTTAATTTAGTTACTGTTGCATCTTGAGCAAATAAATAGTTACTGGCAATAAAAATGGTTAATATCGCTAAACACTTTTTCATCATATTTTTTAAATTTTAAGTGTGCAATAATAACAAGATTAATGTTTTTTCTAAAGCTATTATCCTAATTAATCGTTGTATTTTACTTCAAAATAGATAAATACATGCTGCCTATTACCTTTGCAGCGTTTTAATAAAAAAAATTATGCTGATAGGTTTACAAAATCTAACATTTGAATTTGGTGCAAGAGTAATTGTTGAAGATGCAACTTGGCACATTCATCCAGGAGAAAGAATTGGTTTAATTGGCTATAATGGTACAGGAAAATCTACTTTATTAAAAGTATTAACTCAACAATACACACCAAGTAAAGGTACTGTTGAAAAAAGTAAAGACACCACCATAGGTTATTTGCATCAGGATTTATTGAGTTTTGATACCAATGAATCTATTCTTGAAGTTGCTATGGGTGCTTTCGAAAAAGTAAAACAATTAGAAAAAGAAATTGAAGAATTAGGAATTAAACTAACTGAAAATAGTGATGATGAAAGTTTATTGATGTTGTATAGTGATAAACTACATGATTTGGAAGTTGCTGGTGGCTATTCTATTCATCATAAAACAGAAGAAGTTTTACAAGGTTTAGGCTTTGAAAATAAAGATTTACAACGCCCATATAAAGAATTTAGTGGTGGTTGGCGAATGCGTGTTTTATTGGCTAAAATGATATTACAACAACCTGATGTTTTGTTGTTAGATGAACCTACCAATCACCTTGATTTACCCAGTATAGAATGGTTGGAAAAATATTTAATGCATTATCAAGGGAGTGTAGTTATCGTAAGCCACGATAAATATTTTTTAAACAGAATGGTTAATAAAATTGTTGAATTGTATCAACAACAGTTACACATTTATTCGGGTAATTATGAATATTATGAAACTGAAAAAGCTGTTCGTATAGAAATGCAACAAAAGGCTTATGAAAACCAGCAAGATTATATAAGACAAAACGAAAGATTAATTGAACGTTTTAGAGCTAAAGCCAGCAAAGCTGCAATGGCTCAAAGTCTTATTAAAAAATTAGATAAAATAGAAAGAATTGAAACAGCCGAATTAGAACGACCCAACATTAAAATTAATTTTCAGGTGGACAAACAACCAGGAAAAATAATTGCTTCACTTAAAAATATTCATAAAAGTTTTGGCGAAAATGTAATAATAAAAAATGGAAATGCTGAGATAGACAGAGGCGATAAAATTGCTTTAATAGGAGCTAATGGTAAAGGAAAATCTACTTTGCTTAGAATAATTGCAGGTACTGAAAAGTTTGATGGACAAAGAGAATGGGGGCATAATGTTGAAGAAAGTTTTTATGCACAACACCAATTAGAGGCATTGAATTTAAACAACACCATTTTAGATGAAATGAAAGAATGTGGCAGCCAAAAAACTGAATTGGAGTTAAGAGCATTATTGGGTTGCTTTTTATTTAGTGGCGATGAAACAGATAAAAAAATAAAAGTATTAAGTGGAGGCGAAAAAGCAAGAGTTGCCTTAGCTAAAGTTATTGTAAGCAAAAGTAATTTTTTAATGTTAGATGAGCCTACTAACCATTTGGATATGCACAGTGTAGAGCTTTTAGCAGATGCATTAAATAAATACGAAGGCAGCTTAATTTTAGTGAGCCACGATAGGTATTTTATTTCTAAAACAGCCAATAAAATTTGGGAAATTGTAGATAACGAAATAAAAGAATTTAAAGGAACTTATACAGAATGGGTGGCATGGAACGAAAGAATGGCAAAACAAAAAGCACTGCTTGAAAAACAAAAAATAGAGCCTGAAAAACAGGTTGTAATAGAAAAGAAAAAAGAAGAAAAAAAACAACAAAACACACACGAAACAACTGGTTTAAAAAATGATTTAAAACAGTTACAGAAAAAATTAAAAAAAACAGAAGAAACAATAAATGAATTTGCTCAACAAAAAGAAACAATAGAATTAGAGTTGGCAAAACCAGAAAATTATACCAACCATATAGCATTTGCAGCATTAGAGGCTAACTATAAAAAAGTAGTGGATGAAAAAAAACAATTAGATAAAAACTACGAAACCCTATTTGAACAAATAATGGAGTTAGAAGAAAAAATAGAAAAGAGATAGACAGGCATATAAACTAAACAAAAACTCTAAATAGTTTAATAGTTGTAGATTACAGATTGAAAGCAATAAAATGAAATATAGAACCAAATTCCTTTAACACCTATCAATATTATGCTTACAGCAAAATATGAGTTATAAAACCTATAATAAGTTGCTAAGAATAGCTTACAAATTCTAAAAGAACAACATTACTGCCCTTCCTTATATTTGCAAACTAACAACTGTAAGTTTATGAATATAGAATTAAACAGAAACGAAGATTGGATGAAATTAAAGTTGAGTGAAGTAAAACAACACTTAAATAAAATTAAATTAGGAGGTGGTAAAAAATCTATTGACAAACAACACGAAAAAAACAAACTTACTGCAAGAGAAAGAATAGAATATTTATGTGATAAGGATAAACCTTTTGTTGAAATTGGCTCATTTGCAGGTTTTGAAATGTACGAAGCAGAAGGAGGTTGCCCAGCAGGTGGAACTGTTGCAGGCTTAGGTTATGTAAGTGGCAGACAATGTGTAATTGTAGCAAACGATCAAACAGTAAAAGCAGGTGCTTGGTTTCCTATAACAGGAAAGAAAAATTTACGCATGCAAGAAATTGCAACAGAAAATCATTTACCCATTATTTATTTAGTAGATAGTGCAGGTGTTTATTTACCCATGCAAGATGAAATTTTTCCTGATAAAGAACACTTTGGTAGAATATTTAGAAACAATGCAAAAATGAGTGCAGAAGGCATTGTACAAATTGCTGCAGTAATGGGTGCCTGTGTTGCTGGTGGTGCTTATTTACCTATTATGAGTGATGAAACTTTAATGGTAGAAAACAATGGAAGTATTTTTTTGGCAGGAAGCTATTTAGTAAAAGCAGCCATTGGTGAAAGCATA
>Ga0208826_1001592_pt1 | contig 18709 bp, 14 predicted proteins | sample AD_UKC115_MetaG_FD_184451 | JGI IMG/M metagenome (GOLD analysis project Ga0208826, IMG submission 184451) | Active sludge microbial communities of municipal wastewater-treating anaerobic digesters from Hong Kong - AD_UKC115_MetaG (SPAdes)... | ecosystem: Engineered > Bioreactor > Anaerobic >...
TGAAAAGATTGTTACTGGTAGTTCTGAGCCTGATGATGGTTATCATTCTCGTGGCTGCTCCTGTAAAACTGACTATTCTTCATATGAACGATACACATGGACATATGTGGACTTACGGAGATAAAAACGCCACAGGTGGTTTTGAAAGAATCCAGGCCATAATAACCATGGTTAAATCCAAAGCTGCTGAAGAAAACGGGCATGTTCTTGTTCTTCATGCAGGTGATGTAAACACCGGAATACCAGAGTCAGACCAGCTTAATGCTATTCCTGACTTTCTTGGTCTAAGCGTTATGGGAGTAGATGCTATGTGTCCGGGAAACCATGAGTTTGACAAAGAAGCTGATGTTCTTGCCCTACAGCAGATGGTAGCTTCCTTCCCTATAATAAGCAGCAACTATGTTGACGAGAAGGGAAACACTGTATTAAAACCTTACATAATAAAAGACTTTGGAAATCTCAAGGTAGGTATAATAGGCGCTACTACCGAACAGACACTTATTCTTGAACCTATACACCTTGGCACAAACACTTTCAAGAATGTTTCAGAATCGGTTGCAAAGTACCTTCCCGAAGTAAGGAAACAGGCTGATGTTGTTATTGTCCTGGGACACCTTGGATACAATGAAAAACCTGTGTTTCCTATCAAGTACACAACTTCGGATATGCTAGCACAGGAAGTTTCCGGCATAGACGCTATAGTTGATGGCCACTCCCATACAGTCATCGATAAGAAAACAGTAATCAACGGTACTCTTATCGGTCAGGCTGGAGAATGGGGAAAATATCTAGGAAAGATGGATCTATGGGTGGAAAACGGAAAGGTTGTAAACTCTGAATATAGTCTTATCCCAATAGATGCACAGATACCTTCTGATCCTCTTATAGCCAGACTTGCAAAATCATATCAGGAAAAAGGCGCTGAAAAACTAAATGTGGTTATTGGAAAGACAGATATCGTCCTTGATGGCGAAAGAGCAAGTGTAAGAGCCAAGGATACCAATCTTGCCCATCTCATAACTGATTCATTCATATGGAAAACCGGCGCTGACTTCGCATTGACCAACGGCGGTGGAATAAGAGCTTCTATTCCTGTAGGAAGCATCACTTACAAAAGTGTCCTTACGGTTCTTCCTTTCGGAAATACAGTATCAATTGTCGAAATAACCGGAAAAGATGTTATTGATCTGGTAACTTATGCAGCATCTATACCTGACGGTCAGGGAGCAAGACCACAGACGGCTCTTCTTACCTTTGATATAGTGAACGGTAAACCAGAAAACATACTTATTAACAAGAAACCGGTAGATATTGGAAAAACTTATAAAGTTGCTACCAACGATTATGTTGCGGCAGGTGGTGACGGTTACACCATATTTAAGGGTAAACCTTCTTACAATACAGGTTTTGTAATGGCAGACGTTGTAAAGGACTATATAACCTTACTAGGAACCATCAAGTATTATGACGATGTTCCAAGGATAGTAAAAAAATAAGATAAAAAATTTAAGGCAGCCTTACGGCTGCCTTTGTTTTATTCTTCAGTACTCAGTGATGCCTTCAAGACTTTTCTCCACTTACGTACCATCTTCAAGCCTGTTTCAATAACTTCATCAATATCATCGAGATTAAATGGTTTGAGTATGTAGTCATTTGCACCATATTCAATGGCTGTGAGAACCCTATCTATACTTGAGTTGCCTGTAATAACAGCTGTATAAGTCAGTGCGTTTAGTGATTTGAGATTCTTGACCAGCTCCAGACCGTCCATCTGCGGAAGAACAATATCGACAATTGCTACATGCACCGTGTTTATCTTGCCAAAATCAATGGCTTTCATAGGATCTTCAAAACAGATTACGTTAAGCTCTTCCTTTGTCTTTATATATGTCTCAAGACTCTCAAGGATAGATTCATCATCATCCACAATAACTACGTTATATCCCATTTTCAAGACTCCTTTCAGGTATATAGATATTAAAAGCTGTTCCTTTGTTGTAACTGCTTTCCACTTCTATTCTTCCATTTATGCATGCGATTACAGAGCTTACAATCATAAGACCATATCCCATGCCGCGAAGAGATTTGGTTGTAAAAAATGGTGAAAATAATCTTTTTTTGGTTTCCTCTGACATGCCTATTCCGTTGTCTTTTATTCTGATAAGAATATAGCCTTGATTATGAGGCTGACGCATCAAGTTTATTTCTATGATCCCTTTTTCTCTGCGAGCTTGCTCTATTGCTTCGGCAGCATTTTTGAGAATATTATTCACGGCAATCTTAAACATATCCACATCAAGGAATACTTCGGGATCTTCTGTATCGTCTTCAAACAGTATCGCTGTTTTTTCACTCTGGATAATACCGTTATGGTACATCATATTCACACAGTCTCTTACAATCTTTGCAAGATGCTCTGTACTTTGCTGTGGAGATTTTTTGAAAAGATTTTTCATTACTTCAATTACTTTTTGTATTCTTATTAGTGACTCGTCTATTTTTTCAAGTGCAAGACCTTCAGAAATAATCTTTCTTTTAGCCATATCCATATTAAGAAAAGCACTTGTAAGAGGATTATTTATTTCATGCATAATACCTACGGTAAGCTGCCCTGCAGTAAGAAACTTCTCGTTTTCCAGAACCATTTCTCTTATCCGGTCTGTATCCGAAAAAAGAGCCTGTATTATAAATCTTTCTCCTTCAAACGGCTTTACAACAAGTTTATAACTGATTCCGCTTTTCACAAAAACAGACTGCTTATCCTTCTGATCATCTGAGGTAATTTCAAATGAAGGAAATCTCCTTATGCTTTTTAGGAAAATGTCATGATAGTTTTTATTAAGTATATCAAGAAAGCTTCTGCTGCTACCTATAAGACTAGCAGCTTTTTCGTTGCAATACAGAATCTGCAGCTCTTTGTCTGTAACTATGATGGGAAGATCCATAATGTCAAGTACCCTGAAGATTTTCTCGTCACCCATGGCTGCCTCCCCAAACGGCACTTTATCCGCTTATTCAAAATAAGACTTAAGACTGTCAAGCTGCTCCAACCTGGCTATGCTTAAGCCGTGGCATACAAGATCCCTGTACTTCTGAACATCATTAAAAAAATCCTTCAGCCCAAGAAATCTTAGTTCAGCACCTTCAAAAGTTTCAGTAAACGGCTGTGTTTTTTTCATCACACATGTGAAGCTGTTTATTATTTTAGGATTTTCAAAAATGCTTAAGGTCAAAGGATACGCAGAAAAAATCTTTTTTATAAAAATATCAAACTCATCGTTAAACGCTTTATTTACCATAAAAAGACTGTTAAAAAACGCCTCCAATGGAGAAAAACTTTTATTGAGACTATAGAAGTGCGCATTTGCCCTTTTTTCTTTTTTTATTATACCAAGATCCTCAAGATCATTTATCGCTTTTAAAGTACTTCCAGCACCGGTTTTCAATGAGCGCATAAGCTCGTTGACATTCTGCTCGCTGTTCTCAAGCAAGGAGAAAATTATCTTCATTTCCATATTTTTATACAATGGATCTATCATGAACAACCTCCTGACGGAACATTAAATTCTTTTTTTGGAATATTTTATTACTATTATAATAAAATACTATTACTCTTGTCAAGTATGACATTTTTTCCCCGAAATGTTTTTTTGTTGTATAATTAAACTTGAAAACTGTCAATACAGGAGGTAAAAATGAAAAAATATTTATTGATCCTTATGGTTTTTATATTTTCTTCAGTGCTTTATACAAGACAAATTGAAGTCTGGCATACTTATGGAGGCTGCAAAAAGGAGTTTTTACAAAAAACTTGTACTTTGTACGCACAAGACAACACACAGGTCACGATAAAGCTTGTAGGCTTTTCTGATTATGCTTCAATGATGACAGCACTTAATTTATCCATAAAAAGCAGCATTCCGCCGGATGTCCTGATATGTCCAGACAGTCTTTCTAAAATACTTATTGACAGTGGAGCAGTGCTGACCGTACAAAAATTTATAGATACCGATACAGACTTCTCTCAAAAAAACCTGTTTCCGTTTATACTTGAAAAATTCAAGTATAAACAAACCATACAGGCTTTACCCTTCAATCCTGTTATTTTGATGAGTTTTTACAATTCTTCACTTTCAAAAAAACTTGGATTGGACAGCACATCTATACCAAGTACCTTGAGTGAAATTCTTCAGAATGCTAAGAGCGCTGCTATGTCAGAACTGTACATCCAGGAAGATATTTCATATGTAAGCATGCCTCTTGACAGCATTATGCTTGAAAATTTTCTGTGCATGACAAATCTGCCTTTTACCGACCATGATAATGGTAGATCGGAAAGCCCTGATTCAATTATGCCCGACAGCTCACAGATATATTCTTTCTTAGACTTCTGGCTCAGCATGCAGAACCTTGGATATGCAAAGCTATACGGCTATGATAGCTGGCAGGAAGCCATGGACTCTTTCATAAACGGGAAAACTTGTCTGACCTTTTCCTGGTCAGACAACATTAAAAGCATCCTGAATCAATCTGAAAAAAGAAAGTTTAAAACTGCTCTAGGCTTTGTACCTGTTTTTAAAAGAATGGAAGGCGGTCCTTTGGTAAGTTGTGAAGGTCTTTGGCTGGTAAGCGGCCATACCCAAGATGAGATTAAAGAGACATGGAACTTTTTGAAGTTTCTTGTTTCCGAAAAAATTCAGGCTGAATGTTTTTTATCCTGTGGAAGCATTCCTGTAAATACTTTGAGCATTGATTACCTTCTAGATAAAGACTTTACTGCCCAAACCTTTGCATACTACCTGCCTTTAATGAAACTGCTTGTTTCAAATACTTCATTCCAGAGTGCCGGTGCATTTTTTTCAGGTCATATATATGCACGAAAAACGCTAAATGATTTTTTAAAAAAATCTCTTTCGCTTAAGACGTACAGCTCGGATATTTCTTTGAACGAGCTGATCCTAAAGGCAAAAGAGAATATTGACAGTCACATATCTTTTTATAATGATCTTAACAGTTATACGAGATAACTCATTTAAGTTTCACAACCAATACCTGAAGCTCTTTTTCTGAAATGTTTTTAAATCCATGCTCTATGTTTTTGGGTGAATAAACGACTGTTCCCTGGGATGCGGATAAACTTTCACTACCTACGTAAAACTCCCCTTCACCCTGTATAACAAAAAATAAAGCATCCACAGGAGTTTTATGTTTTTTCAGCTCTGAAAATCCACTCAGTTTTATGACTATAAACTCGCTTGCATCATATTCAAATAACTTCCTTGCTTTTATATCGCTTTTGTCAATTTTAACCTGTGCATCTTCCCATCTGACAACTTCCATACTATCACCTCCGTTTCAATTATATCCATACGGAGGGGTTCTTTCCGTAACCTATGTTACATACCGTCTTTTTCCAGTATAAATTCAAGCATCTGCCTAAAAATTTCATTCTGCTGTTGTATCATTCCGATACCTGCACTGCTTTCAAAACTTTGGAGAGAACAGCTGAACTGTACACCATCGCCTTCGGGAATAAAATAATACTCTGTTTCCTTTGGAAGATACTCTTTGGCTTTTTCCACCTTCAGGGGAGGAGACATTTTGTCTTTCCCTGCATAAATAGAAAGCACCCTGATGTTCTCACCTTCGAGACTGTTCTGAGAGTCTGGATAAGCTCCCAGAAGAATCAGTCCTGATATTTTTTCAGTTCTGTCTTTTATATAAGAACATGCCAGTCTGCCTCCAGAGGAATGTCCTGCTATGTACCAGTCTTTTATGCCAGGATAATTTTCAATTATTTCAGCTGGCTTGATTACTTTAAGCGGATCATAAACAATGTAGGGAATATCTATCAAAACGCAGAATATTCCTTCTTCTGCCAGTCTTCTCATAAGTGGACCGTAGGATAAGCTTCCAAATTGTTTTTCTGGGTAAAAAATAAGACCTTTTCCCATATTCAAATGTTTGTTTGAAAAAACTGTCTTATCCTTTCTTTCAACTTCTACATCTTCTGAACTTTCAAGACTTTTAGATATATAATCTTTGTGCATTATGCCTTTTTTCAGAGAAGATGAATCCATGACAACTATTTGCCTTAAAGAAAAAAGCATAATCGGAAACATGAAAAAAGTAAAAAGTAAAATAATATTGTCGCTTCCCAACATTACTATCACCCCTGTTAAACAAATGATTGCTTACAGCTTACCAAAAAAATTACTGCTTCATTCTGATAAACTTTAAAATACTTGAAAGCAGCTCATCTTGTTGCTGCTGTCTGGATATATCGGCCTGACCATCACCATCTTGGGTAAGATACCAGCCGAACTGAGTATGATTGCCACCTTGTATGCAATAATATACAGTCTGCGGCGGAAGAAGTCTTTTTGTGCTGTCAATCTTCTGAACAGTAGCTAACCCGTCATTGGAAGCATATATGGATAAAACATCTAGATCATTAGAAGAAAGATCATCTCCCTGAGCCGGATAAGATGCAAGAAGTATCAGACCGGCTATATCCTCCGCGCTGTTTTTGACAAAGCTGCAGGCCATAGCACCGCCCAACGAATGACCGGCTATATACCAGTCTTTAATATACGGGTATCTTTTTATAACCCGTGAAGCAGACATAGGGGAAAAAACCGCAAGATTAAAAGGCATAGGAACGATTACTGTGAATGCACCTCTTTTGGCAAGTTCAAACATCAAAGGTGCATAAGCTTTAGGATCCACCCTCCCACCCGGGTAAAATATTATTCCTTTCGCATTATTAGCATTCAACCCCGAAAAAGTAATGTACTCTCCTTCATCAACTTTAACCTCCTGCGTAGTTTGCATAAAGTCTAAAGCCTGCTGCATTGGCATTGCAGGTGTGTTTACCCATCCTACAAGCCAGCCAGCACCTGCAAGAACAACAAGAAAAGCTGTCAATGCAAGTATTTTCAACACATCCAAAAAAAATCACCCCCTGTCTGAAAGGAATGAACTCAGAGTATCAACTATGAAGTTCACATCTTCCCTGTTAACCCAATAATTAGTCACAAATCTGTACACACCATTTTCAGGCGGATTTATCTTTATACCGTTTGTAAGAAAATATTCTACAACTTCCGAAGGATTCACAGAACTATTGATTTTGAAAAAAACCATATTTATGTGGACATCTTCTGAATTTACCGAAATATTTTTCAGCTCAGAGAGCCTGTCAGCCATGAATCTTGCATTTTCATGATCCTTTCTCAATTCTCCCCGCATACTGTCAATAGCCACTATTCCGGCGGCCGCAAGAAAACCTGCCTGTCTGAGCCCTCCCCCCATCAGCTTTCTCTTCTTTTTGGCAGAAGTTATAAAAGACTTGGTAGATGCGAGAATAGATCCAACCGGAGCACAAAGTCCCTTGGAAAGACAGAACATTACCGAATCGGTATATGCTGTTATTTCGGCAGGAGAAACTTTCAGATACTCCGAGGCATTAAAAAGCCTTGCCCCGTCAAGATGCACAGGAACCGATTTTTCATGTGCTGCCTCATATATTTTTTTCATGACTTCAAGAGGAATTACTCTTCCGTTGGAATGGGCATTTTCAACACATACAAGACCAGTGGAAGGATAGTGGATATCTTCTTCCCCGTTTCTTATTCTGCTTTTTACTTCACATGGATCTATGACTCCCCTTATGCTTGGAACTGTTCTGAGTTGAACCCCGGCTATAACAGAGCTTGCGCCAACTTCATGAACAACTATATGGCAGTCATCACCCAAAATTACTTCTTCTCCCCTTTTACAATGAGTAAAAAGGGCAAGCTGATTTCCAAAAGTTCCGCTAGGAACAAATAAAGCAGCCTCTTTACCGGTCAACTCTGCCGCTTTTCTTTCAAGTTCCTTGACAGTGGGATCCTCATCGTAAACATCATCTCCAACGACAGCATTAAGCATCGCATCTCTCATCGCTTGAGTAGGCTGAGTTACCGTATCGCTTCTTACATCTATGTATCTCATCTCAATCACCATCCATAAATAATATCTATTAAAATTATATCTTTTTTTTATCATTATTAGTAATAATAATAATAGAGCTTTTATAGAATTGTTTTTTCTCATTATATTTTTTATAGAACTGTCAATGGTACGGTTACTCAGATTTATAAATTTTTGTTAAAGCTGATTCTGAATAAACTTTTTTACCATCATCAGATGACTGGTACATTTCTCTCCAAGTTACCGCTTCAAATGACGAAGCTATTTCTGTCAAGCATGATGGTTTTAACGTTTGTATAGCCAAAATTCAATGACATATGCAAAAATTTAGCAGGATTTAATTTCTGCCAGATTTTCTTTTCAATAGTTTGTTTTTTTATAATACTTACTATTAATATTTAACATAATCAAAGCATTAAACTTATTTTCTAATGGTAAAATATGCGATATGTTTGGAAGTTTTTATTTAATAGTTCTGAACTGCTTTTTTAGCATATTATACAATTATTCTTAATCAACATCTTTAAAGGAGGGTTTCTCAATGCGTAAAACCGTTGTTTTCTCACTTTTGGTTATTTTAGGCATGGTTTTGGTATCCTGTATCAAACCGGTTCCACTGAAAGTTAAGACCCCCGTCATATCTCCTGCAGGCGGAACTTATACACAAGCTCAAAACGTTACTATCACATGCGAAATTCCAGACACAGAGATAAGATACACTCTTGACGGAAGTGAGCCTTCGAAGTCCAGCACCTTATATACAGGAGTTGTTAATATTTCTTCTTCTGCTACTCTAACAGCTAAGGCTTTTAAACCTAATTGGACTGACAGCGATACTGTTTCACAGACATACACTATAACAGGTAAAGTCACAACTCCTGTGGTTAATCCTGTTGGCGGAACATATACTCAGGCTCAGAACGTTACTATTACTTGTGTAACTCCCGATGCAGAGATAAGATACACTCTTGATGAAACCGAACCTTCTACATCCAGTACTTTATATACAGGAGCTATTAATATTTCTTCTTCTGCTACACTAACAGCTAAAGCTTTTAAACAGAATTAGACTGACAGCGATACTGTTTCACAGACATACACTATAACAGGTAAAGTCACAACTCCTGTGGTTAATCCTGTTGGCGGAACATATACTCAGACTCAGAACGTAACTATTACTTGTGTAACTCCCGGTGCAGAGATAAGATACACTCTTGATGAAACCGAACCTTCTACATCCAGTACTTTATATACAGGAGCTATTAATATTTCTTCTTCTGCTACACTAACAGCTAAGGCTTATAAACCTAATTGGACTGACAGCGATACTGTTTCACAGACTTATACTCTTAAGGTTCAGTCTCCGGTTATGGATCCTGTAGGCGGAACCTATACAGATGCTCAAAACGTTACTATTACTTGCGCAACTTCAGGTGCAGAGATAAGGTATACTCTTGACGGAAGTGAGCCTTCAAAGTCTAGTACTTTATATACAGGAGCTATTAATATTTCTAATCCAACAACTATAAAGGCCAAAGCTTTTAAACTTAACTGGACTGACAGCGATACTGTTTCACAGGCTTATACTCTTAAGGTTCAGTCTCCGGTTATGGATCCTGTAGGCGGAACCTATACAGATGCTCAGAACGTTACTATTACTTGCGCAACTTCAGGTGCAGAGATAAGGTATACTCTTGACGGAAGTGAGCCTTCTACATCCAGTACTTTATATACAGGAGCTATTAATATTTCTAATCCAACAACTATAAAGGCTAAAGCTTTTAAACCCGGTTGGACTGAAAGCGATACTGTTTCACATGTTTATAAATTTTTCCTAAAAATGAGACTAAGTAAATGTTTTGGAGGAACTGATTATGACTATTTATATAACGTTATCCAGACAAACGATGGCGGATATCTTGCTGTTGGATACACAAATTCAAAGAACGGTGATGTTTCTAGCAATCACGGAAAAAGAGATGGATGGTTAATAAAAGTTGATTCAACCGGCAATACGATATGGTCTAAAGCTTTTGGAGGAACAGGTACTGACTATTTATGTATTGTTAGACAAACAGACGATAACGGATATGTTGCTGTTGGATATACTGCTTCAAACGACGGTGATATTTCTGGCAATCACGGCGGGTATGACGGATGGATAATAAAAATTGATTCAAACGGTAATACGATATGGTCTAAAGCTTTCGGAGGAACAGGCGATGATTCTCTACAGAGTATCATCATAGCATCAGATGGTGGATACCTTGCTGTAGGGCATACTGTTTCCAATGACGGTGATATTTCAGACAATCACGGCAATGGGGACGGTTGGATAGTAAAAGTTGACGCAACTGGTACTAAAGTATGGTCGAAATGTTTCGGCGGATTTGGTGCTGAAAAGTTGAATAGCATATATCAAACATCAGATGGCGGATATGTTGCTGTAGGATATACATTATCAAATGATGGATGGATAATAAAAGTTGATTCAAGTGGTAACCTACTTTGGTCTAAAGCTTTCGGCGGATCTAGTAGTGACATTTTATATAACGTTATCCAGACAGATGATGGTGGATATATAGCTGTTGGAAATACATATTCAAATAACGGTGATATTTCAGGCAATCACGGCGGGTATGAAGGATGGATAATAAAAGTTGATTCAAGTGGTAACCTGCTTTGGTCTAAAGTTTTCGGAGGAACTAGTGCTGAACAGTTAAATAGCATATATCAATCAGATGATGGCGGATATATAGCTGTTGGATATGCATATTCAAATGACGGTGACATTTCAGGCAATCACGGTAATGGGGACGGTTGGATACTAAAAGTTGATGAAACCGGAAATAAAGAATGGTCAGAAGTTTTTGGTGGAACCAACTATGACAGTTTTGACAGCATTATAAAAACATCAAATGGTGAATATATTACTGTCGGATATACAGAATCCAATGACGGTGATGTTTCAGGCAATCACGGCAATGGGGACGGTTGGATAGTTAAATTTAAATAATTTTTATATAAAAATCTGGCAGGAGTTAACTCCTGCCAGATTTTATTTATGCTCAAAATTTTTAACAAAAATTTCATTGGTCTTATTTATGATTGATTTGTTAAAAAATATTTTTGAGTGATATAATTAAATTAAAATAAAAAACACCGAGTTACAAAATAACATCTATAAAAAACTCGAAATTTTAATATGCATATATTATTTACAAATGCACAGATATTTTATCGTATTTATCGGTTCTGCGATTCTCAAATTTTAAGAAACTACCTTGATTTCTATAAGAAAAATTAATTTTTATATCTTTTATTGGGAGGTTTTAAAATTGAAAAAAGTTTTAGGTGTTTTAACGCTTCTAGTATTATTATTTGCATTGTCTTCTTGTTTAAACCCACCTGAAAAAATGGACGATGGCCCATTAAAAGCTTCTTATAACCCTAATACAGGCTACATAAATCTAAAATGGATTTATGATGAAAAGTATACTACTTTTTTTGTTTATGCTAAAGGTACAAATGATTCCGACTATGTTCTTTTAAACTCATTAAATAAAAAAGAATTAACCTTTTCTCCTCCTCAAGGTCTCAGTTGTTCCGTTATGGTCGAAGCGGAATATAACGGTATCAAAAGTACTGGAATCACAACAACAGTAAGTACTCCTTATCTTTCTATAGTTGGCACATACAAGATATACGTTTTGTTAGACGAGGATATTTATTTTACTAATTTTGTTATTTTATCCCAAGATGAAGGAACTATGTACGCTAAATTCGGAGTTGATACATCTTATAAGTACTTTTCAAGCGCTAATTTTGATGGAACTTTTGAAAAAAAACAAAGCAAGAAATATTCTTGAGTTTAAAGTACAAACAGATCAAAATACTTTTTTAGTATATAAAGGAGCCTTATCTAGAGATCAAAATTATGATATAACTATGGGAGGCAAACTTTATTTTCAAAAGGACTCTTTGGAAGCAACTGTAGGATACTGGAATACAACATTATCAGAATTGGTTCCTAAAAAACAGACAGATAAAAAAAAGAAACTGGTGGATATGCAAGAACTTTTAACTTACATGAACTCTACTAAGTAGAAAATTTTTGTTATCTATACAAAAAAAGAATTTTACTGTTATAAGAATGGAGGGAGAAAAAATCCGAGATGGTATATTAAAAAATTTTTTTATTCATGGTATAATTAAGTAAAAATAGTAATAAGGAGTTGACTTAATGGTAAAGATCGGTATCTACAGCCAAAAAGAGGGAGAAAAAACCGCTTTTCTATTAAGTACCTATAATTATTTTGTACAGAAGGCAAAGGGTGAAAAAATAACTATCGGTACTTCAAATATCAATACTGAAAAGACTTTGAGAACTCTTATGGATCAGTTTTTTTCGGTCAAAACCATCCCTGGCGCAGGAAAAGAGCAGAATCTGGATTTTTTCTTTGATTACAACGGGTTCAACTCTTACTATAGAATCTTAAGTTACCCTTATACCGCATGGGATGAAAATGCTGACTTGTCAAAAAAAGTTATTCATTCCTCAGACGGATTTATTTTCATGATTGATGCCAGATCTTTCAACGATAAAGCATATGAGCTTTCAGTAATCAAAACTCTTCAGACAATCTTTAACAAAAATAAGAACAGTTACAATCTTCCTTTATGCATTCTTGTCAGTGACTTGGAAATATCTTTGGAGTACTTCTTAAAAGAGTACTTCCCAGGCATCAGGGAGTTTCTTGATAAGTACGGAATAAACTACGAAATACTTAGTTACAACTCTATTTTGATGGAAACACAGGATCCTGAGCTTAATGAAAGTCAAAAGATAGAAGAAGTATACTTATGGCTTATCAGAAAGATTTTTTTGCTGGAAAATTTTACACCCTCCACAGAAGGCAGGCACATACCCGTTACTACCCCTAAAGATAAAAACTCGGGAAATGCCCTTAAGATAACGATAACGGTAGTCGCTGTAATAACAATATTGGTTTCTTTATTCTTCCTTGTGAAGGATTTATCCATAAACCGTGCGGGAATGGCGGAAAATGCTTATCTTAATCTTTTTAACGATTATCTCAGGAGCAGTGAGTCAAAAAACACTGATGCAAAGCATTGGTTGAATCTGGAAGAAAAAAGCACGAGCTTTAAAAATAAGACTCTTTCGAAAATAAGCAAAAACGACTCCCTAAAAGAAAAAACAGACTCTCTGATAACTGATATAAGGATCACACGGATATTTTTAAGCACGTACTATGTTATCAAAGAAGATTTTCAGAATATGTACACCAGCAGAGAAGAAGATCCCAAAAAATGGGAGGAGCTACGAAAAAGAGTTGACTCTTTTAAGGATGCTTATGAAAAAACCCATATTGCCCGGTTCGGCTTTTCTGAAGATTTTGCAAGGATATATGAAAGAACAGTTCTGATTACTTCCATAATAAAAATGAGGACTGATTACGCTCTTATATTCAATGATCTCATGCAGGGCGATATTTTTAAGGCAGAACAGAAGCTCCATTCCTATATTGAGAATTATCCACGCGCACTCACCAATGAAGATGTGTCAAAAGTTAACAACTATATCTCTTTTTTATCAAAGAAAAATTTTACCGTTACAGCTCTGAATATTGATTTGTGGGATTATGACAGTCAAGGACTTTCCGTTCAGCTTACATCCGTACTAGGAAGCAGGAAATACGATTATGGCATGACAAAAGCCATTGAGGAACAATGTGCGGGGGATGTAAAAATAAAGATTCTGAAAAAGGACGACGCTCTTATGACGGCAAACCTAAGCTTTGAGGATATAAAAAACGGATTGGAAAAATCCTTTTCCCAGCCGTTGCAGTACAAGAGCCTGGAGGTTGATACGGCAGTTCTCTTCAAAAGTACTCCGGAAAGTCCGGCAGGAACGGCAACCTTTTCAATAGGCTTTGATATAGATCTTTTCCTTAAAAACCCGGCGAATTATAAAATATTTAACTGAGGGGCTTGCATATGATTGCATTGAATCAGGTAAGACAGATGATGAACATCCGTGATGCTAAAATCTTCAGATTTCTTGACCACGGGGATAACCTTTTGCTTCCTACCCAGGCTGGTATACAAAAGTCAAAAGATCTTATAAATCTTTATTTCAAATACATACCATTTGATGAAGATTGCAGGCTGAACTGCATTTTTACATTTAAAAACCAGGATATCTCTTTTATACGGGAGCTCATTACAGATGAGGTTTTTTCGTTTTTGCAGGAAAATATATTTCTTCTGGAAAGCGGGTTTACAGTTCTTGATACAAAATCACAAAAACCTTTTGTGGAACCTGAAATTACACTTACACTAAAGGAAAGAACCGAGCTTAATCATGAATCAGACTATGAAAGCATTAAAAAAGTTCTGCTTCATATAAACGCTCCGGTATATACCGAAAGAAGAATACGTTCAATTCTTATAAGCGGCGATAACACTTTCAGGGTAAAGCCTTATAACCTGAGATTTATAGGTGAGCTTTTCAAATACGGTATATTTGAAGGTATAGAGCTGAAATGCCCGGCCTTGAATCCTGAACTGGGAAAGATAATACTATTGAGAGAAGAAGAAAATATGGAAGGTTTTTCAGAAAGGCTGAAAAAAGCGGTTGGAAACAATTTCTTGTTTTTTAGTTCTTCAGATAACCAAGAGATGACAAATTTTGCAGAAAAAACTCTTAAAGATATGTACAGAGAGTTTGAACTTTTAATGCCGACAGAGCGTCTTGAACTTACTGGCTGCAGATTTGTATTTCCAAATCGTGAGAACTCAAACGGCAGTAAGCTTGAGATGAAAACTTTTCTGGAAAACTTTTCAATACCTTTCTCAGAAAGATTTCTCCAACAAATACGCGATATAATGATCGATTTTGACATACAAAGCTACAACTTCGATACAGCAGACAGAATGCTTGATCTGATTATAAGTTCACATAAAACACTTGACCGGATTTACTACTTTTTAAACAGCATAAACCCAAACTTTCCCAATACAATCTCTTATGCTCTGGAAAATGCCATGGATGTTGTTGCCGTGTTTGAAAAAAAACACTCCCTGGTGCTTCTTATTCCTTCCAAAAGGCAGGAAATAAGCCAGAGAATATCGTTGCTTAAAGATAAATCGGCAATGAAAAAATTTAAAATTGAACATGCACTGGATATTTTAAAACCACTTATAGTAGCTATGGGGGAGATAAGCGATCTATGCATGAGGAACTCCTCGCTAATAAAAAGAGACCTAAAACTTTCGGAATTGGAAAAAGAACTTTATGATCTTCTCAAAAATGAGCTTATAGAAATGACAAAACCGGCAGTTTAAAGCACTGCCGGTTTTTTATTTTTTATGCCCCTCTAAGTACTACTTCCATCTGCGAAAGCTTTGTAAGCATCTTTGATTCTACTTTATTTACATCCTCGTCTGTAAGAGTTTTTTCAAAAGACCTGTAAACCATAGTTATGGTTATGCTCATCTTATCCGGATCGATTCCTTTTCCTTTATAGATATCAAAGATATTTATGCTCTCAATTATTTTTCCGCTGGACTGTATAATGCTGTGGATATCTTCAAACTTTGCCTGAACAGGAGCGATGAATGAATACTCGCGTTTTATGGCTGGATAATCAAAGGTTTTAAGCTTTTTGGATATGGGTTTTTTCATTTCAAAGAGCATATCCATATCTACTTCAGCTATGTAAACACTCGACTTTATATCGTAGAGTTTGTCTGAAATATCTTTTTCCAAAAGACCCATGAATCCTATTTTTTTATCTCCTATAAATATATCGGCACTTTGGGCTTTGCTTAATCCTGTTATTTCAGCCCTTTCATATCTGGCATTTAAATTAAGGCTTTCAAAAAGACCTTCGAGCGCTCCCTTTACGGTAAAAAACGATACTTCCCTCTTGTCGGTATAATCATAGGGATTTTCCCTTCCGCAGGCTACTATTGCGGCTTTGGTAGTCTCCTTGATGCCCGTGTCAAAAGAACTGTCTCTTACGAAGGTTTTTCCTATTTCAAATAACCTTATATCCTTGTTCTGATTCCTGAAATTATATGATGCCGATTCAAGAATACCATACACCAGGATAGGACGCATATACTCATACTCGGCAGAAAGAGGGTTAAGAATTCTGATATCCGACTTATCCATCCACATATTTTTTATATTCATCATCGAATACGTCATAGCTTCATGGTAGCCTTCCTGTCTAAGGGTATAGGCTGCTTCATCTTTGAATGAAACAAACTCACTTTTTGATCCCTTGAACATTTTTACCACAGGTAACGCAGAACTAATATTGTAATACCCGTATGCTCTTGCGACTTCTTCCACAAGATCTTCTTCTATTGAAAGGTCGGGCCGTTTAGTTGGAACGGTTATATCCCATCCGTCACCGTTTGTCTTATATTCAAAACCGTATCTTCCGAGTATACTTTCTATCTCTTCTATGGGAATGACTTTTCCAAGCCTTTCATCTACATACCACTTACGCAGATGAATGCACTTAGGCTCCTGCGCTAGCGGATATATATCGGTAACTCCCTCATGGACAGTACCACATGCTATGTCTTTTATAAGCAAAGCTAACCTGCCCATTACAAACATTGCATCATTGGGATCTACACCTCTTTCAAAACGGTATGAGGCATCTGTTGAAAGCTTATGGTACTTAGCAGACTTTCTGGTAATTACTGGATCGAAGTATGCAACCTCCAGTAAAATATTCGTGGTTTGGGAAGTTATACCGCTGTTTTGACAGCCCATCACACCTCCAAGAGCAAGTATGCCGTTTTCACCGGTAATAAGAGTTTCAGTTCCATTGAGCTCATATTCTTTCTCATCCAGAAGAACTGTTTTTTCTCCTTTGAGCGCTTTTCTCACTACAATTTTTCTTCCTATGACATCCAGATCGAAAGCATGGACAGGGTGTCCGCTTTCGAGCATAACATAGTTGGTTATATCAACGATATTGTTTATGCTTCTTATGCCGCAGGTAGCAAGTCTACGGATGAGCCACAGAGGCGACGGACCAACCTTGATGTTTCTCATTTCTAGGGCAGTATATCTTTTGCATCCTTCGTACTCTATACTCACATCAAAACCATCTGTCCTGAGAAGTTTCTCATACTCCGGCAGTTTAAAGTCTTGCGCAGCTTTTATGACTTGCAGTTCCTTAGCCGCACCAATATAGGAAAGCAGATCCGGTCTGTTTGGAAACACTTCTATTTCAACAATACCGTCCTTAAGCTTAAAGTATTCTATGAAATCGCTACCCAGAGGAACCTCTTCTTTCAGTTTGTAAACTCCGTCAGACTTTTCTTCAAGCCCAAGCTCTGAAAGAGAACAGAACATGCCTTGGGACTCTATCCCTCTCATTTTTCTGTCTTTTATTTCCATACCGCTCGCAAGTTTGGCTCCATTTACAGCTACAGGTATAACATCTCCTTCTTTAACAGAAAGATCTGCCGTAAGAATCTGCTTATAACCGTTTCCCATATTTACCCTGCATACGATAAGCTTATCTGCATCAGGATGCTTTTGCACTTGCTCTACCTTTCCGACAATTACGTTGCACAGATCCCCGTTTACCGCCTGTACCGACTCCACATTGGTTGTATGGAGCTTTATCTGTTTGGACAGCTCGGCCGGGCTCTTAAGAACTCTTATATAATCAGAAATCCATTCAATTGAAAGTCTCATAAGCCACCCCTTATTCTATTACCCTTATATCGTTTCTGGTGAACTCTCTCAGATTGTTCACGCCATATTTCAAAAGTGCTATTCTTTCTGCACCCATACCAAAAGCAAAACCTTGCCATTCATTAGGATCTATGCCGCTATTCCTCAGAACGTTCGGATGTACAAGTCCGGCTCCCAGTATTTCTATCCAGCCTGTGTTTTTACAGACATTACAGCCTTTACCTCCACAGTTCATACAGCTTACATCCACTTCAAACCCCGGTTCCACAAAAGCAAAGTAACTTGGTCTCAGAAGCACCTGCATTCTATCTCCAAACATTGATTTAGCAAGAATTTCAAGAAACATTTTGAGATGAGCTACAGTAACCTGCCTATCTATGTAAAGACCTTCAACCTGATTGAACATAGCAGCATGCGTAGCATCTATCTCATCTTTCCTATAGACTCTGCCCGGAGATATTATAGCTAAAGGCGGCTTGCTCTTAAGCATGGTTCTTACCTGCACTGGTGATGTGTGCGTCCTGAGAATTAAATTTTTATCGGATTCAATGTAGAATGTATCCTGCATATCTCTTGCAGGATGCCAAGGAGCTATATTCAACGCATCAAAATTATACCAGGGCATCTCTATTTCCGGCCCCTCAACTACAGTACAACCCATATTTATAAAAACGTCAGAAATTTCTCTTATGGCTTTCATAACCAGATGCTCGCTTCCTACCGCCCTTCTGGCGCCAGGAAGTGTAACGTCAACCCAGTTTTTGGTTTCAAGCGATTTCTTTTCCAGCTCCCTGACCTGCTCTTCCTTCTTCTCAAGAACTGCTTCAATATCATTTTTAAGCTCATTGACCAGCATTCCGTACTCTTTTTTACTCTCCGGCGGAATTCTGCCAATCTCTTTCATAAGATCTGTTACCGTACCTTTTTTGCCCAGATATCTGGCCTTTATATTTTGCAGATCCTGAATATTTGAAACATTGAGAA
>Ga0208826_1001593_pt1 | contig 18709 bp, 11 predicted proteins | sample AD_UKC115_MetaG_FD_184451 | JGI IMG/M metagenome (GOLD analysis project Ga0208826, IMG submission 184451) | Active sludge microbial communities of municipal wastewater-treating anaerobic digesters from Hong Kong - AD_UKC115_MetaG (SPAdes)... | ecosystem: Engineered > Bioreactor > Anaerobic >...
CCGAGAGCGTCACGCTCATGCTCTTCAGATCCACATCGAAGATTTTCTCGGCGAGCGCCTGGTCGATCAGCGCCAGGCTGTTCCGGTTGGCGAAGGCGCCTTGCATTGCCCAGTTGAATCGGTTGTACACACCCTGGGGAGCCTCGAACGCGACTCCCGGCAAATCGAAGGGACGACTGGTCAGCGGATCATTGCCCAGGGCCTCCACGGGAATTCTTTCTCGGCCCGTGTTCAGCAGACCGGGATTCGCCCTTGCCACGCTCACCAGCGCCGCAAAGATCTCCTGCACGGCTGGATCGACCGACATCTCTTCGGCCTCCTTGTGCGCGCTCGCGGCGAGCGCATCGAGCGCCTCTCCGGCCGTGGCGCCCGCCTCTGCCTGGGCCAGCTGTTGTGCGGCCGCGGCGGAAGCCGCATCCAGATAGCGGTTGTATTTGCGGATGACGCCGGCGTCCATGTCGTAGACGAAGGCCAGACCCAAGCCCTCGGTATTGACCGCCTTCGCGCGCATCTGCTCGGCGCCGCAGCCGCGGCATTGCCTCGCGGGAAACACCGTGACGGCCTGTGCCGAAGCGACACCCATCATCATTCCTAGCAGCGCGAAACCCCCGAGACTTCGCGAGCGTGCAATCACGTCAAACCTCCTCTGCTTGGAATACCCCCCTGCAGAAACGCATATGTACACAATGATGCTACATCAAGACAAGACTCGCGCCGGCGAGCGAGCGCCTCGCGGGGGCGTTCGCGGGGCGCGTCGTCGTCCGGCGCAACCGCAGGGCGCGGCGGCACGCCGTACCACGGGGAAGTCCTTGGCGCGTTTCGCCGCACTGCACCGACGGGGTGGGTTCGACGAACACCCGACGCAGCCGCTGCGATGCCCTCAGCCCCGGTCACGGGGATTGCCGTGCCGCCCGCCATGAGTCCATCTTCCGCAGGCGGGCGCGGGTGGCGCCCTCCCGCCCACGGAGGAGCCCCCAACCCGACCATCGGCGTGTCAGCCGGGACCTGGGCGCGCACGATTGCGGGCCCTGAGACTGTCGGCCGTGGCGTGCTCTGCGCACCCTCGGACCGGAAGTCAGCGGCGGCGTGCGGCAGCGCGACGCTGCCGCAGCGATGGCTCGGAGGTTCGACCGCTGCGAGTGCCTTGCCGCGGTGAGCCTGGCGGAGGCGGCTGCTCGCGCTACGCCGCCTTGCTCTCAAACGGCTTCAACAACCAGCGGCAGTTGGCCGGCAGGAAGATCAAGGCGGCGAACATGTTGACCACGAACATGAAGGTGAGCATCACGCCCATGTCGGCCTGGAACTTGAGGTCGGACCAGATCCACATGGCCACGCCCACCGCCAGGGTCAGCGCGGTGTAGAAGATGGCGATGCCGGTGGTCTTGAGCGCGATGAAGTAAGCCTCGGTCAGAGGCTTGCCCTGCTGCATGGCTTCGCGCATGCGGGCAAAGATGTAGATCGCGTAGTCCACGCCGATGCCGACGCCCAACGCCACCACGGTGAGGGTGTTGATCTTCATGCCGATGCCGAGCTTGACCATGAGCGCGTGGCCCATCTCGGTCACCAGCACCAGCGGCAGCACGATGCACAGCGCAGCCAGCGGATTGCGGAAGCTCAGCAGGCACATGACGAACACGGCGCCGTAGAGCAGGTACAGCATCACGTCCTTGACCTCGCGCACCTTCTCGTTGATGGCCGCCATCACGCCGACGTTGCCGGTGGCGAGGCGCAGGTTGAGCTGGTCGGTGTGGAAGGTCTGGCCGGCGTCGGTGGCGGCCTTGGCGTCGGCGGCGAGCTTCTGCGCGAGGTTGACGTTTCCGCCGGACCACACGCCATTTTCCGTACGGAACTGCTTCACGGCACCCACCACGCGGTCGATGGTGGTGGCGCGGTGGTCGGCCAGGAACATCATCACGGGCATGGCGCTGCAGCTGTCGTTGAGCAGGCCGGAGTCGGTCTCGAAACCCTGGGTGTCCAGGCGCAGCAGGTCGGGATTGCGCGGCAGCGCGCGCCAGCGCAGGTTGCCTTCGTTCCAGCCGCCGTTGACGATCTTGGCTGCCATCGGCAGGGTGATGACCTGCTCCACGCCCTCGACGTTGCGCATGTGCCAGGCGAAGCGGTCGAGCGTCTCCATCACCGGGTAGCTGGTGGTGCAGGCCGACGGCCCCGATTCGGCGATGACGCTCATCACGTCCACGCCCAGGGCGAACTTGCTGCTGATCAGCTCGGCGTCGCGGTTGTAGCGCGCGTCGGGCTTGAGCTCGGCCACGCCCTGCTGGGCGTCTCCGATCATCACCTTGTGGCCGTAGTCGCGCGCCACCCACCAGCCGCCGACGCCGATCAGCATGATCACGGCCGCGGGGAGCGGGCGGCTGAAGCGGGCGAGGAAGGACCAGATCTTGTCGAACTGGGTGAGCTGGCGCAGGCGGTAGGCGCGCTTGCCCTCGAGGTTGCGCAGCCGGCAGTAGGACAGCAGTACCGGCAGCAGCACCAGGTCGGTGAGGATGGTCAGCGCGACGCCGGCCGTGGCGGTGATGGCCAGCTCGAAGATGATGCGGATGGGAATCAGCAGGATGGTGGCGAAGCCGATGCAGCCGGCGATCAGCGCCACCGAGCCCGGCACCAGCAGCATACGGAAAGCGAGTCGCGCGGCGGTTTCGGCGTCCACGCCCTGGCGCGTGCGCAGCTCCTCCACCGTGCCGTCCTCCAGGCCACCGAAGAACAGCTCGCCGCGGAAGCGGTTGATCATCTGTTCGCCGTGGCTCACCGCGATGGCGAAGATGAGGAACGGCGTCAGCATGTTCATCGGATCGATGCCGAAGCCGAGCAGGCGCAGGGCACCGAGCATCCACAGCACCGCGACCAGGGCGCAGAACACGGTGAGCGAGGCGAGCTTGACCGAGGCCGAGTAGAGGAACAGCAGCAGCCAGGTGAAGGCGATGGTGAGGAAGAAGAACTTCACCACGCTCTTGGCGCCATCGGAGATGTCGCCCACCATCTTGGCGAAGCCGATGACCGCGACGGTGGTGTTCTCGTTCTCGTATTTCTGGCGGATCGCCTCGACCTGCTGCGCAATCTTGTTGTAGTCGACCTTGACGCCCTGCTCGGGGTTTTCCGGCACGAGGTCGACCCACACCATGGCGCCGGAGAAGTCCTTGGCGACGAGGCGACCGACGATGCCGGCCTTCTCGATGTTGGCCTTGATCGTGGCGAACTGCTCGGCGTTGGCCTGGAAGCCCTCCACATTGGGCGTGAACTCGGCGGGAATCACGTTGCCACCGGCGAAACCGTCTTCCACCACCTCCACGAAGCGCACGTTCGGCGTGAAGATCGAACGCACGCGCGCCTCGTCCACGCTGTCGATGGTCTTCACGTCCTGGGTGATGTGTTCCATCGTCTGGAAAAACGGCTGGTTGAACATGTCGCCGTTCTTGTCGATCACCGCGATGAGAATGCGGTTGGCGCCGCCGAACTCCTTCTCGTAGTCGAGGAAGGTGCGCATGTACTCGTGGTCGAGTGGGATCTGCTTCTTGAAGCCCGCGTCCACGCGCAGTTGCGACGCGAAGAAGGCCATGGCCACGGTGACCAGCGCGAACAGCGCCAGCACCACCGCGCGATTGCCGAACACCAGGCGCTCGGCGAAGCGGTGGAAGGCACTGGGTTCGCGCACGCTGTTGGAAGCTCCCGCCATGATCGAATTCCCCTGCAAGAAGGCCTGCGACGCCGCGCTGGCGCCGCGCTGGGTGGGTGTTACTGCCTGGGCTGGTAGCGCATCACGCCGTTCTCGCCGACGACGGTGAAGGCATTGCCGCCCTCCGCCACCAGCGCTGACGCGAGGGCGCCGGAGGGCTCTGCCACGCCGGCGCGGAACGGCTCTGTGCCGCTGCGACGCAGCAGCACCAGGCCGTTGGCGCCGACCAGCGCGGCACCGCCATTGGCCAGGCGTACTCCGCCCAGCAGGCTGAGTTCGGTTCCCGTCGCCACTTCGGTCCAGTGCTCGCCAAGGTCGGCGGATTCGTAGGCGTGTCCGCGCAGGCCGAAGACCAGCACCTTGGCGCCCTCGAAGCCGATGACGCCGAACATCGACCCGTTGTAGGGCCACTTCAGGTGCTGCCAGGTGGCGCCCTGGTCGCGCGAGCGGAAGGCCACGCCGCGTTCGCCGGCGATGAACAGCGAGCCGTCGCCGGTGCGGGCGATGGCGTTGAAATGCGGATCGGCTTCCTCGCCGATGGCGAGCTGCTCGCGCGTGAAGGTGCCGGTCTCGCCCGCGGCGGGGCCGGCCTCGCTCGCGCCGGCGGCCGGGCGCGCGACGCGCTGCGCGGCCCAGGTGGTGCCGCCATCGTGGGTGACCAACAGCTGGCTGTAGGCGCCGACGGCGAACCCGTTGCTTTCGTCGAGGAACAGCACGTCCAGCAGCGGCGTGCCCTGGCGCGGATCGGAGGTGGCGGCATCACCCGGCGGCGCGTGCCAGGGATCCTTGCGCTGCAGGGTCCAGTGCTGACCGGCGTCGGCGCTGGCGAGGATCACGCCGTCGTGGCCCACCGCCCAGAGCTTGTTGCCGACGGCGGTGACGGCGGTCAGCGTGGAGCGCGTCGGCACGTCGGCCACCTGCTCCCAGTGGCTGCGGTCGGTGCTGCGCAGGACGATGCCGTGGGCGCCCACGGCGACGGCCGCGTTGCCGACCTCGGTCAGCCCCAGCAGCAGCGCGTGCGCCGCCTGCGGCATCAGCTCGCTGGGTTGGTCCACCGGGTCGCGCCAGGCGCCGGCGCTCGCCGCCTCGTCCGCCTGCGTGGCCGGTGCCAGCCCCGCGAGCATCGCTGTCATCAGGGCCGCCGCGGCGCGCCGCGGGAGTCTGCCGTGCCTTGCTCTCATCGACCTGATCCCCTGCTGTCCGAGCGGGTCGGGCTTGGGTTTCCCGACCCCGAAAGTGCGATCAGCCGCCCACGGGGGCGGCTGATCGAGGGTACTACTACCAACGCCTTGCCGACATCGTGGCCTGCATGCGGCAACGGTGCGACGTCACTGGATGCCGCGCTGGCGCAGCGACTGCGGCGTGAACATGTCCGGCGTGGTCTGGAACGAGAAGTCGTACTCCGCGTCCTGGTTGTCCAGACCCTGCACCAGATAGCGTCCGGCCTTGAGGTCGTAGTGGATTTCCAGCGTGGTCCAGAACACCGGCACTTCGTAGTAGTTCACGCTGGGCGCCTCGGAGTAGCGCCACAGCTTGCCCTGGCTGTCGTAGTGGTCGATTTCCAGGATCTGCCAGCTGTCCTCGTCGAGGTAGAAGGTGCGCCGCGGATTGATGTGGCGCATGCCCGGCTTGATCGTCGCCTCCACCACCCAGATGCGGTGCAGCTCATAGCGCAGCAGGTCGGGGTTGATGAAGCCCGGCTTGATCAGGTCGTCCACCTTGGTCTTGTCGCTGTGCGCCTTGTAGGAGTTGTACGGCACGTACAGCTCCTTCTTGCCCACCAGCTTCCAGTCGTAGCGGTCCATCGCACCGTTGAACACGTCGGTCATGTCGTTGGTGCGCAGGCCGTCGGAGGCCGTGCCCGGATTGTCGTAGGCGACGTTGGGCGCGCGACGCACGCGGCGCTGGCCGGGGTTGTACACCCACGCCTGGCGCGGCTCCTTCTTCGAATCCAGGGTCTCGTGCACCAGCAGCACCTGGCCGGCCAGGCGCGGCGGCGCGACCACTTCTTCGTAGAAGTACAGCAGGATGTTGTTGATGTCCTTCAGCGTGTTGCCCGGCTTGTAGTACAGGCCCAGGCCTTCCTCGCGGAAGCGGATCAGGGTGTACTGGCCGGAGGCGGTCGGCATGGCCTGGTTGTTCCAGCGCGCGAAGGCCACGCCCTTGAACTTGAGCTTGTGGTTCCAGATGGCTTCCATGCCGGCCTTGGCTGGATCCTTGTCCAGAATCGGGAAGGGGAAACCTTCGGCCACGTTGGCCACGCCTTCACCGTCGTTGGTGAGTTCACCCGTCGCGGCGTTCTTCAGCGTCATCTCGTAAGTGCGCTGCGGGAACGAGGCCGTGCGGCGCGTCTCGTACACCGGCATGCGCCAGTTCGGATACTTCTCGAACATGGCGATCTGGCCGGCCGACAGGTGCTCGGCGTACTGCTTGTAGTTCTTGCCGTCGATGGTGAACTTCACCTTGTCGTTCGGGAACGGGTCGGGATGGTGGTCGCCGACCTTGTAGCCCGACACGGGCTGGGTGATACCGCCTTTCCACTCCGGAATGGTGCCGTCCTTGTTGCCGGCGCGTTCCGCACCGACGGGCGTCAGCGGGGTGCTGTTGGCGCCGAGCTTGGCCACTTCGGCCTGGGGCGCCTTCGCCAGCGCCGCCGTGGACACCATCAGCGCGGCGATCAGGCCGGCAAGGGCGGTCTGCTTGAGCATGGTCATCTCGAATTCCTCCCGCGCTTAGAACGAGTACTTCACGGCCACGGACACGAAGTCGCGGTCGCCGATGAGGTTTAGGTTGCCGGCACCGAAGAAGCTGGTGTAGCTCAGATCCAGGCCCAGGTTGTTGAGATAGGTGGCTTCCGCACCGAGCGTGACCGACTTGCGTCCCTCGATGAAGCTGCCGCCGGGGCCCGGCGTGATGCCGTGCACGTCGTGGTTGAAGGCAACGCGCGGCGACACGGTGAACGCCGAGCCGAAGGCGTTGTTGTAGTCGGCGCGCGCCGCGATGCGGTAGCCCCAGGAGAAATCGGTGGGGAAGCCCTTGACCTGGGTGATCGGGTTGCGGCCGGCGCCGGTCAGCACGTCGTAGCCGCCGCCGGTGTCGGTGCCGTCACCCTGGAAGCGCAGGTTGTCGGGCAGCTGCGTCTTGTTGAAGCCGACTTCACCCACGACGGCAATCTGGTCGGCACCGAGGAAGTTGTTCGGACCGAACAGCTTGGTCGCCGTCATCTGGAACTGCGTCTGCTTGTGGCGCTCCCAGCCGCGGATCTCCTGACCCGGGCCGTACTGGCCGAGCTGCGAGACGAAGCGCTGGTAGGGTGCCGGGATCAGCGCGTTCAGCGGCGACAGGCCGGCGAACAGCAGTTCCACGTCGTCGATCTGGAACGGCGCATTGGGGCGGTAGGACAACTCACCCTGCAGGGCAACGCCGGAGCCCTCGAGCTGGGTGTTGAACGACACGCCGAACAGACGGATGTCTTCCGGATATTCGACGAAGTAACGACCCGTCTGCGGCGCCTGACCCGTCACCGAGATACCGCTGATCAGCGGCAGGCGGCTGTGGTAGTTCATGGCGTAGAAGCCGAACTCGGTGTTCTTCAGCCAGTCGGCGAAGTAGTGCGCCGCCACGCCGTACTGGCCCGAACTCTTCGGGTAGCGGTCCGGCGCGCGCGGGAAGGCACCGGCGCAACCCAGCGCCACGGCGGCCGGCGGCAGACCGGTGTCGCTGTGGGTGTAGTGCTTGTCGTTGCACACGTCGTAGTACAGGTCCGGATTCATCACCGGCTGCGGCAGCGTGCCGAAGTTCAGCATCACGTAACGACCGCCGAGGGTGGCGAAGTCGTTGGTGGAGAAGTAGGTACCGGCTGGCTCGGGTTCGGTCTGCTCGAACTCGAATTGGTAGAAGCCTTCCACCGAGAAGGCGTCGTTGATGTTGTACGAGCCCCACAGCATGTTCACCGGCAGGAAGGCTTCCTTCAGCTCGGCGCCGGCGACGCGCAGTTTGGACACGTCGACGGGGTTGATGACGTTGATGCCGCCCTGGATGAAGGTGCTTTCGCCCCAGCTCACCACCTGTTGGCCCAGGCGGATCGTGCCGCTCTGCTCGTTGATGTTGAAGTTGTGGAAGACGAAGGCGTCGAGGAAGCGCACTTCGTGGCCGACCTTCTTCTTGGCCTCCGAGGACAGGTCGTCGCGCTTGGCGTTCTCCCAGTCGTAGAAGCCGTAGCCGCGGAAGAAGCCGCCCCAGTTCTGGCCGTAGAGGATGTTCAGTTCGACCGTGGCCTTGAGGGCGTTGGAGACGACGTCGCCGCTGTACCACTTCTGATCGGCGTCGTCGGAATTCACCGACCAGCGCCCCTTGGACTCACGCTGTTGCGCGTTGGTCTTGGAGGAAGTGGTCGGGTCGAGGTTGGCCTTGCCGATGAGGCCGCGATCGGGATCCTGCACGCGCCAGGACACGCCGTAGGTCACGGTCGTGTTCACGGTGCCGTGGAAACCGTCCTGGTCGCCGAAGTCGATCGCCTGGGCCGGCGACATGGCGGCACCGGCGAGCGCAAAGGCCACCGCCAGCGCGATGGGCCGCAGGCGGGAGGGAGTCGGGTGGGTGTGGGTCATGGTGGTCATCCCTCTGCGCTTACTGCGTCTTGATCACGGATGTGTTGGTCACCTGCACGGCGTTGCCGCCGCTGACCAGCATGCTGGCCATTTCAGTCTGCATCTCCACGGTCACCGCCGGCGCCTGGGTCGGATCCAGCAGCGAGCCGTGGTTGCCCTGGGTGAAGCGCACCACACCGCGGATGCCGGTGGCGGACTGCGCGCTGGCCGTGATCGGCGCCAGGCCGAGCGCGGCGATCAGCGGCTCGGTGCCGGAGAGCGGCGCGCCTTGGACGCTGTTCGGAATCACCTGGTCACTGGTCGCGGCACTGGTGCCGACCACTTCCTGCAGGAGCACCTTGCGGTTGGCCAGGGCGTAGGCAAAGTTGATCGGATCGGCCGAATCCACCGCCTGCTGGGCGGCGCCGAAGAAGCGGTCGAAATCCGGCGTGTTGGGCTGCAGGCCGGCGGCGGCGAGGCCGGCGCGGATGCGCGGACCGAAGGTCGGCGAGGCGTTGAGCAGGCCCGGGATGCCGCCACCGGGCACGTTCAGCACCGCCGCCGCCACGGCCGGATTCACCGCCGTGAAGTCGGTACCGATGATGCCGCCCAGCGACTGGCCGACGAACTGGATTCGCGAACCGTCGAAGGCGGTGGTGCTGCCGTCGAGACTGATGGACGGGATGGCGCGCGAGAGCACGAGCAGGTCGGCCACCGCCTGGCGGATGTTGTCGCGCGAGGTCAGCAGGCTGGTCAGGTTGATGAAGTAGCTGCCCGACGCGTCGATCTTGCCGTCGGGACCGGCGGCGCCCGTGTCGTTGTTGCTGTAGTCGACGTCGAAGGTGCGCTCATGGGCGCCCAGCGCCGCAAACGGACTGTTGCCGATGTAGAACGGACTGGTCTTGTCGGTGATGCCGTGCAGCGGTGCATCGATGGCGATCACGGCGAAGCCCTGCGAGGCCAGCGTCTGCGCGATGGCGAAGGCATCGGTGCGGTTGCGCGTGATGCCGTGCTGGAAGATCACCACCGGCCAGCCAGCGGCCGGCTTGGTCTTACCCGAGGCGGCGTTGGGCAGGGTCAGCAGCACCGGGATCGTCTCGGTCTTGGTCGCCACCGGGAAGGGGTTGAAGGCGGTGACGTTGCGCGAGGTGGGATCCAGTCCGGCCTGATTGAAGGGCGCCACGTAGGCTCCCGGCGCGGCCTGCCAGAACGTGGTCAGGGGCGCGGTGGGCGCCTGCGCGCTGGGTGCGCCAAGGTAGTAGGGCACGTCGAGCGTGCCGATGTAGATGTTGGCGATCGGCGCCAGGCCGAGGCCGAGGTCACCGAGCGTCTTGCCGGTGTTGGCGAAGCGCGTGGTGGCCACGGGCGTCTGCGCGATCTTGCTGGCCAGCTGGCCGAGCACGGCCGTGGTCGACTGCGTGGTGGCCACCCAGCTCACCACCACCTTGTCGGGGCTGATGCCCTTGCTGGCCGCAGCGGCCAGCTGCGAATTGGTGAGCAGGCGCAGCGGCTCGAGCGCGCAGGCATTGGCATCCGGCAGCAGCGGCTCGGTCGACTTGCCGTTGACGCACAGCGCACTGGTGCGCTTGGCGAGGAAGTAGGTTGTATCCGGCGTGGCATCATTGCCGCTGGCGTCGGTCACGCCCGAGGTGACCACCGCCATGTAGCTGGTGAGCTGCTTCAGCGGCTTGGTCGGCACGATGGCGTAGGTGCGGCCGGAAGTGTCGGACTGCTGCGCCGCCACGACGAACTCGGCCGGCGAGGCCAGCTCGCGCGTGACCCCCGTGACGCCGCCGCCCGGGTCGGTCAAGGTGACCTCGAACACGCGCACCGTGCTGCCGCCGACCGCCGTGCCCGCCTTGGGCGCCGCGGAGAAGGAGAATGACCAGGGCGAGACCGTGCTCCAGCCATCCAGCGCGTTCAGCGCCACCTGCGGATCGCCGTAGTTGGCGGGATTCGCCACGGGGATATTGAGGGTGAGGTCCGTGGTGCCCGACAGCAGCAGGTTGTTCGGCAGCGGCACCACGCCGGCGGAGGGATCAAAGCGGGCAGTGATCACGCCAGTGGCCGGCGTACCGTTGCCGTTGGTCGCCGGCGGGGTGGGCACCGCGCGCGAGCTGTTGCTGCCACCGCCGCACGCGGCGAGCAGCACGGACGACAACGCCAATGCCAGAGTCAGTCGGGCCTGCATAGGGAATTCCTTCTTGCGGAATGGACGGTCCTGCCGCACGCGCCCGACGGGAAGAGGATTGACTGGCTCCTCCCGCCCGGCCGCGCGGCTTCGGTGTCCCGACCGGACCGCATCGGGACGAGTCTTGCGGCGCGATCTCCCCCGGGAAATCGCGCGCAACGGCAGCGGCATCTTAGGCAGTTCAAACGGCCGTTGGCAACGGCGGCTTAACGCTTACTTTCACCTCGGCGATTGCTGCGCCGCAGCATGCGCAGTCCGTGGAAATGGCAACAGATTGCTTTTTACATGGATGGCCGTGCCGGCCGGAGCGCCTGCGGCAGCCAATCCGCGGCCCGCGGCTGGAAGCCGCGGGGACTGATGCCCAATGCGCCCGCGGCCGCGGCATTGTCGACGACCAGATCGCGACGCAGGCGCGCCACAGCGCCCCGCCACGGCGCAGGCAGGACGGCGGCGGTACCGACCACGGGCAGGGGCACGGGCAGGCAGGGGACGCCCAGGCTGCGGCGCAGCCGCTGCAACAGGGCGCTGACGGGCAGCCGCTCGCCCCCGCCCAGCGCCAGGATGCGGCCGACTGCCGCAGGCCGTTGCCAGGCCGCCAGGCAGGCGACGGTCAGGTCCTCGACGTGCAGCGGCTGGCGCAAGCCGCTGGCCCAGGGCACCCAGGGAAACATGTGCAGGCGCCGCGCCAGTCCGGCCAGGCGAGTCAGGCTGCGGTCCCGCCCGGCGCCGTACAACAGGGTCGGCCGCAGCACGGTGCAGGCGATGCCGCGCGCATCGCAGGCGGCCAGCAGCGCCGACTCCGCTTCGCGCAGGCGGCGCGCCAGATCGCGCTCGGCGGGATCGGGTGACGCGGCCTTGGTGTCGGCACTGGTGGAAGACAGCGCCACCACGGCACGGGTGGCAGCTTGCGCGGCGACGAACCAGCGGGCGAAGCGGTCCAGCGGCCCCAGGCTGAAGATCACCGCACTCGGCGGCACGGCGGCGGGCATCCCGGCGTCGAGATCGGCCTGCAGCCAGTGCAGCGCGGCGCCATCGGCCCGCACCTGGCGCGACACCCCGAGCACGGACCGTTCCAGCGCGACCAGCCGCGGCAGCAGGAAGTCGCCGACCTGTCCGCTGGCGCCGAACACCAGCAGCGGCTCGCGGCCGGGCGCCACTCAGAAGCGGTGGGCGCCGAGCACCCGCGCCGGCAGGGCGCGCAGACGCGCCAGGAAGCTGGTCGACAGCTGCCGTGCGGAGGTGCCCGGCTCGGCTGCCGCGGCCGGCGCGACCTGGAAGCGCCGCGTCGCCAGCGGGTTGGACTTCAGCTGCCAGTAACGCCCCAGGGCGGAGTCAACCGAGAGCCGGCAGGAGCCCATGCGCACGGGCTTGAGCAGCATGCGGTAGACCTGCCCCTCGTTGATCAACTCGATCACGGTCTGCGCATTGGCGCGCTCGGTGACCACGACGGTGGCGATGTGCGGGTGGAACTGCTTGAGCGCCTTCAGCAGCGCCGTGAGGTCGCCGTGGCCGGTCTCGGTCTCGGAGATCACCACGCCGGTCTCGTGCTGCTCGAGGATCTGCAGGGCGCGCTCGGCGGTGTTGGCGAAACGCACCTGGTAGTGCGGCTGCAGGATCTCGCGCAGGCGCTGCTGCACCGTCGGGTCGTCCTCGATGACCAGGATGCCGACTTCCGATCGCACCAGCGCCTTGTCGGCCTCGCTGATCGGCTGGTCGGCGGCCAGCACCGGCGCCTCGCGCGCGATGCGGCCCGCCTCGAACACGAGGTTGCGCAGGTCGGCATTGACCCAGGGTTTGTTGACGAACCGATAGACCTCGCCCTCGTTGACCGAGCCGAGCACCGATTTCAGGTCGGAATAGCCCGTCAGCAGGATGCGCATGGCGCGCGGATGCGAATGGCGGATCTCGCGCAGCACCTCCGCTCCCAGCACCTCTGGCATGCGCTGGTCACACACCACCACGTCCACGTCGTGCGCACCGGCCAGGCCAGCCGCCTCGCGCGGGTCGGCCGTGGTGTAGACCTCGACGTCACGGAACAGCGCCTTCAGGGCTCGCAGGATGCGCGCCTCGTCGTCCACGAACAGCACGCGCAGCGGCCCTGTCGCCACTGCCGCGCGCATCGGCACGAGGTCTTCGTTCATTGCACCCCCGCCGCGGCCAGCGCCGCCTTGGGCGGCTCGACCGGCAGGGCCACGGTGAACTCAGTGCCCTTGCCCGGCGTCGTGCGCACCTTGATCGAGCCGCCGTGCGACTTGACGATCTTGTGCACGATGGCGAGGCCCAGGCCGGTGCCTTCGCCGGGCGCCTTGGTGGTGAAGAAGGGATCGAAGATCTTCGGCAGCACATCGTCCGGTATGCCCGGCCCGTTGTCGGCGAAGCTCACTTCCACGCTGCCGTCGGCGGCGCGCGAGGCCACGGTGAGGCGACCGGCATCGCCCATGGCCTGGGCGGCGTTGGTGATGAGGTTGAGGAATACCTGGTTGATCTGCGAGGGCATGCAGCGCACCTTCGGCACGGCACCCAGGTTGCGCACCACTTCGATGCGGTCGCGCAGCTGGTGGCGGGCGATGGTGAGGGCGCTCTCCACGCCTTCGTTCACATCCATCGTATCCATGCCGTCGCGGTCGAGGCGCGTGAATCCCTTGAGGTTCTGCACCAGTCCGGCGAGCTGGGTGATGCCTTCGCGCGAATCATTGAGCAGTTCCTTGGCTTCCTCCACGAGCGGGCTCTTCATGACCACCGCGCGCGCCTCGAACAGCTTGCGCCGCGCGTCCTCGACGTGCTTCACGAGCTTGTCCAGCGAGGCCTTGTCGGCGCCGAAGATGAGCTCCACCGGCTGCAGGCAGTACTGCACGGCCGCGTCGTAGTCCTTGACCTGCTTGCGGTAGTCGTCGAACAGGTCGCCGACAACCTCGACGTTGCTCTTGACGAAGCCCAGCGGCGTGTTCAGCTCGTGCGCCACCCCGGCGACCATCTGGCCGAGCGACGCCAGCTTGGTGGTGTGGATGACCTGCGCCTGGCTGGACTGCAGCTGCTTGAGCTCGGCGGCGGCCTTGGCGTGCTGCTCGAGCAGCACCGCGTTCTCCCTGCGCTGGCGTTGCGCCGCCACGCCCAGGGCAATGGCGGCTGCAAGCAGCAGGAGCAAGGCAACGATGTAGGCGATTTCCATCCTTCACCCTCCGTGGCAGGAGTATAGCGACAGCCCACCGCCGCGAACGTGCGCCAGGGCGCCACCCATCGGCGTGGGCGTGACGCGCTTCACCGAACGCGCGGCCACCGGCTCAGGCCGCGGCGAGCCAAGCCTGCCACAGGAAGAAGGCCAAGTAGGCCAGCAGCAGGATGGCGCCCTCGCGGCGCGACAACTGTGCGTCGCCGCGCAGCATGGGATAGAGCGCCAGGGCGAGCAATGCGAGGGCGGGCAGTTCGACCTCGACGAGCTGGCGCGGCACCGCGATGGGTCCCCACAGGGCGCTGGCTCCTAGCACCAGGGTGAGGTTGGCCACGCTGCCGCCGATGACGTTGCCCAATGCCAGGTCGCCGTGGCCGCGCCGTGCCGCCAGGGCGGCGGTCAGCAGCTCCGGCAGCAGCGTGCCCAGGGCGACGAGGGTCAGGCCGACCCGCAGATCCGACCAGCCCCAGATGCCAGCGAGCTGGGTGGCGGCGTGCACCGCGTGCAGGCTGCCGAATCCCAGCAAGGCCACGCCCACGGCGATGCGGAACAGCGCCAGTCCGGTCCCGGGTCGGGTCGCCGCGGCGGCGGCGAAGACACCCTGCACGTCGGCCGATTCGCGCCCCGCGCGCGCCAGCACCAGCACCAGCGCCACGCCGCCGAGCGCCAGCAAGACCGCGGCGTCGAAGCGGGTCAGCACGCTGTCGCCCCCCAGTAGGCCCAGGATCACCGTGCAGGCCACCACCAGCGGCAAGAGGACGACGCCCAGGCGCAGCCCGACGGCGAAGGGCGCAACCAGCGCGGCCACACCGAGCACCAGGCCGAAGTTGGCGATGCTGCTGCCAACGGCATTGCCCAGGGCAATGCCCGCATGTCCGGCACGCATGGCGGCGAGGTTGACCGCAAGTTCCGGCAGGGACGTCCCCAGGCCCAGCACCACCAGTCCCACCAGGAAGGGGCGCACGCGCAGCGCCAGGGCCATGCCGGCCGCGCCCCGGAGCAGGGAATCCGCGCCCAGCAACAGCAGCACCGCCCCCAGTGCGAACCAGCCCGCCTGCATCAGCATATGTCCTCCCCCCGGATCGGCCGCGTTGCGGCCGCCCGCAATCCGCGCAAGCCTGCCACGTGCCGTCGGTCACTGGCAAAGGCCTGCCGAGGCGATGCTAAGCTGCCGCCGCCGCCCCTCCCCGGAGAGACTGCATGATCGCGCGCATCTGGCGTGGCCTCACCGCGGCCGACAAGGCCGACGCCTATGTGGCCTACTTCAACCAGACCGGCCTGCGGGACTTCGCCATGACGCCTGGTAATCGCGGCGTCTACCTCGTGCGCCGCAGCGTTGGGGACCGCTGCGAGTTCCAGATCATCTCGCTATGGGATTCGATGGACGCGGTTCGCCGCTTTGCCGGTGAGGACACCGAGCGCTCGCGCTACTACCCCGAGGACGAGCAGTTCCTGCTGGAGATGGAACCGCTGGTGCGCCACTACGACGTGGCCGAATTCCTGCGCGACCCGGCGCCGAACTTCGACCGGGAATGATCGCCCTCCCGCGGCGCCGCGGGAGGGCGCAAGACCGCCTCAGCGCAGCTCGCAGAAGCAGTAGGCGAACACTGCCGGCTTGCCGGCGCGCACCTGCTGCAGCAGGCGCAGCGGACGGCGCAGGTCCACGTCGGCGAGCAGCGAGGCGTGTGACCAGGGCAGGTCCAGGCGCGCAACGACGCGGGCCAGCGCGCTGTCACTGAAGCCGAGCAGGAAGCGGTCGAGCGTGCCCAGCGGGCGCTCCACATAGCGCAACTGGTAGTCCTTGCCGATGCGCGCGCTCTCCGCCGCCGCGGCGACCGCCTCGCGCAGACCGCCCAGCTCGTCCACCAGACCGCGTTCCTTGGCCTGAGCGCCGCTCCACACGCGGCCGCGGGCGATCTTGTCGATCTCCGCCGCGTCCTTGCCGCGCGCCGCGGCGACGCGGCCGATGAAATCCTGGTAGCCCTTGTCGATCACCGCCTGGATCACCTCGCCCACCTGCGGATCGAGCGGGCGCCGGATGTCGAAGGCCCCGGCGAAGGAGGTGGTGCCCACCCCGTCCACGCGCACGCCGAGCTTGGCCAGGGTGTTGGGCACATTGACGAACATGCCGAAGATGCCGATCGAGCCGGTGATGGTGGTGGGCTCGGCGTAGATGCGATCGGCGTTCATGGCGATCCAGTAACCACCGGAGGCCGCCACGTCGCCCATGGACACCACCACGGGCTTGCCTGCGGCGCGGGTGAGCTCCACTTCGCGCCGGATCTGCTCGGAGGCGAACACCTCGCCACCAGGCGAGTTCACGCGCAGCACCAGCGCCTTGACGTTGTCATCCTCGCGCGCGGCACGCACCAGCTGCGCGGCGGACTCGCCGCCCACCGTGCCGGGCTGCTGCTCGCCGCCGATGATTTCGCCCTCGGCCACCACCACGGCAACGCTCGGGCGCGCGTCCGGCAGTGCGGCGCGGTTGAGCAGCGCCAGGTAGTCGCGGAAGTCGACCTGGCGGAAGTCGCGCCCGCTGTCGTCCTTCGCGCCTTTCGCCATGAGCATCTCGCGCGCCTGATCGCGCGTGGCGAGCTGGTCCACCAGGTTGCCGGTCAGGGCCAGCCGCGCCAGGTCGCCGCCGGCGGCGCGCAGGGACTGCGGCAGGTTCTCGATACCCGCTTGCAGCGCGCCCTTGGGCAGGCTGCGGCGTGCGCTGACCTCGGCGACGTAGTCCTGCCACAGGCCGTTCAGCCAGAAGTAGTCGGCTTCGCGGGCCTCCTTCGAGGCGCCGTTGAGCACGAAGGGCTCGGCCGCGGACTTGTACTCGCCCACGCGGAACAGGTGCACCTCAACCGCGAGCTTGTCCAGCAGCTCCTTGAAGTAGCTGCGATAACTGCCGAAACCCTGCAGCAGCACGGCGCCGTCGGGATGCAACAGGATGCGGTCGGCGTGCGTGGCGAGCAGGTACTGCGCCTGGTTCATGCCGTCGGACACGGCGACGACTTCCTTGCCGGCGGCGCGGAAACGGTCCAGGGCGGCGCCCAGTTCGCGGATCGTGGCCAGGCCGACGCGGCCGATGTCGTCCGGGCGCAGCACGATGCGCTCGATGTTGGCGTCCTTGGCGGCGGCATCGATCACTCGCAGCAGGTCGCGCAGCTGCACCTCCTTCACGTCGTCCCCGAGCAGGTGCGCTACCGCGCGCGCGCCGGGGTCGGCGCGGTACTGCTCGACGATGTCGCCGCGCGGCGCCAGCACCAGCGCGGTGCGCGGCGACAGGTGCGGGGCGCCGCCGAGCAGGGCGCCGACCAAGGCCAGGAGGAACACCAGGAAGATCGCATTGAGGACCAGGCGCCGGGTGAAGTTCAACCCGGCCCACAGGCCGCCGAAGAAACGCCGGATCAACCCGGGCCGCGGGGTGTCGTTCATGCAAGACCGCTCCAGAATGTGAGGCCAGGCCGCGCCACCTGCCGCGGCTTGCGGAAAATCGGGGCAGGCGGCCGGCCCGGCCGGCGACGCTCGCGCTTCCGCAGCGCCTGCGCGTGCCGCGCCGCGCCGCTGAGGCTGCAGGTGCTACACAGCCTAGCCCAAGCCTGCCCGGGCGGCACGCGCCGCAAGTCAGGGGTCAGGGTGAAGGCGGCGTCGCGGCCGCCGCGCGCTGCGCGACGTAGCGCGCCGCCAGACGGCGAAAACGCAGGAACAGGAGCAGCGCCGCCATGCTCAGCCCGGCGATCAGCCCCATCCACATGCCGCGCGCGCCCAGCTCCTGGCGGAAACCCAGCCACCAGCCGGTGCCCATGCCTACGCCCCAGTAGGCGAAGGTGGTGATGAACATGGGTACGCGCGTGTCCTTGAGGCCGCGCAGTGCGCCGTTGGCCGCCACCTGGATGCCGTCGGAGAACTGGAACAGCCCGGCCAGCAGCATCAGTTGCGCCGCCAGGGCGATCACCGCTGCGTCCCCGGTGTACAGGGCAGCGATGCGCTGCGGCAGCAGCAGCATGGCCAGCGAGGACACCGCCTGCGTGGCGAACGTCAGCGCGATCCCGACCTGCCCGGCCAGGCGCACGCCGAGCGCATCGCCGCGACCGACGGCGTGCCCCACGCGCACGGTGATGGCCATGGCCAGGCCCAGCGGCAGCATGAAGGCCACTGAGGCCACATTGAGTGCCACTTGGTGCGCCGCGACCACGGTTTCCCCCAGGCGGCCGATGAGCAGGGCCACGGCGACGAACAGGCCGGCCTCCATCAGCAGGGTGACGCCCATGGGCACGCCCACGCGCAGCAGTTCCGCCAGCGCGCTCCAGCGCGGCGGATCGGGCCGAGCGAACAGTTGCAGGGCGCGGTACTGCGGCCGCCAGCGCAGCCAGGCGAACCAGGCCAGGGCCTGCAGCCACAACACCGTGGCGGTGGCCGCTCCGCTGCCGCCGGCGCCGTGGGCGGAAAAGCCCAGGCGCCCATACATCAGGGCCCAGCCCACCGGCAGCAGCAAGACCAGTCCGAGCAGGCTGAAGTACATGGTGGGACGCGTGTAGGCCAGGCCCTCGGACAGCCCGCGGGCGACGAACACCAGGGCGAGTGCCGGAGCCCCCCAGGCCACGCCGCGCAGGAAGGCCGCCGTATCCGCCTGCAGCCGGGGATCCACTCCGATCAGGCCGAGCAGACTCGGCCCGAGGAAGCGCACCGCCAGCAACAGCAGCAGGCCCAGGCCGAGCGCCAGCCACAGCGCCTGGCGAAACAACGGCGCAATGTCGCCATATCTCCCGCCGCCGGCCAGCTGCGCGACCGAGGGTGGCAGGGCCAGCATCACACCGATCACCGCCACGAGGGCCAGGGTCCAGACGCTGCCGCCGACGGCCACCGCGCCCAGGGTATGCGCGTCCAGATGCCCTGCCAGCACGGCGTCCACCACGTTCATGCCCACGGCCGAGAGCTGACCCGCCATCAAGGGCAGGGCCAGGCGCAGCAGGGCGCGGGCCTCCGCGGCGGCGCGTGGAGGCGGCGTGGTGGGGCTGTCGAACATGGATGCCGGGGGGCCGGAACGGCGGCCCGCCAGTGTAGCCCATGCCGTC
>Ga0208826_1001597_pt1 | contig 18683 bp, 15 predicted proteins | sample AD_UKC115_MetaG_FD_184451 | JGI IMG/M metagenome (GOLD analysis project Ga0208826, IMG submission 184451) | Active sludge microbial communities of municipal wastewater-treating anaerobic digesters from Hong Kong - AD_UKC115_MetaG (SPAdes)... | ecosystem: Engineered > Bioreactor > Anaerobic >...
CGAACAAAGCGAGTTCCGCAGCACCGCCCCGCGCGCGAGCATCGCAGGCTGCCCGCAGCGAAGCGAAGGGACACGGCCAGTGGGGTCGCCTTTCTTTTGCCTACTTTTCTTTGGCGACGAAAAGAAAAGTAGGTGCGCCGCCGGGCGCATATCCCGGCCAGCAGGCGCATGCAGAACCACAGAAGAAGCAAACAACAGCGAACAATCCAACGCCAGCGGCCCCTCACCCCGGCCCTCTCCCCAGAGGGGCGAGGGAGCGAAGCCGGGCGCAGTCCTGCGCGGAGGGTGCATCCAACTCCCGCGGCACCTCACCCCAGTCCCCTCCCCGAAGGGGCCAGGAAGCAAGGTCGGCCCGCCATGGGTGATCTGCAGGACTGGTTTCAGACGCCCCCTGGTCAGCAGGTGCTGGCCTGGGAGCGCGCACGGCTGGATGAGGCACTGACGGATGTGTTTGGCTATCACGCCTTGCAGCTCGGGCTGGCGGACATCGACGCGCTGGGGGCCAACCGCATGCCGCACCGTTGGCTGGCCCGCGAGACGCCGTTGCCGGCGGATGACGTGGACGAGCGCCGCCCGGCGCTGGTCGCGGACAGCCGTGCCCTGCCGTTCGCCGAGGCCAGCCTGGACCTGGTGGTGCTGCCCCACACGCTGGAGTTCAGCGAGGATCCGCACGCCAGCCTGCGCGAGGTGCAGCGCGTGCTGGTGGCGGAAGGGCGCGTGGCGATCACCGGTTTCAACCCGGTCAGCCTGTGGGGCTGGCGCCAGTGGCGGGCGCGCTGGCTGGGCGGCCGGCCGTACCTGCCTGCCGCCGGCGAGTTCATCAGCCCCGCGCGACTGCGCGACTGGCTGCGGCTGCTGGAGTTCGAACTGGAGTCGGCCGAGTTCGGCTGCTACCAGCCAGCCGTGCGCGGCGCCGGCGCGCTGGCGCGCTTTGGCTGGCTGGAGCGGCTGGGCGAGCGCTGGTGGCCGATTCTGGGGGCCACGTACTGCATCGTGGCCGTCAAGCGCGTGCGCGGGCCGCTGCTGATCGGCCAGAGCTGGCGCAAGATGGCCGCCAGCGTGGGCAAGCAACCCTCCGTTGCCGGACGCGTGAAGCCGACCGGCCAGCACAAGGAAAACAATCTTGGATCGCATTGAGATGTACACCGACGGCGCCTGCAAGGGCAATCCGGGCCCCGGCGGCTGGGGCGTGCTGCTGCGCTCGCCCGGCCACGAAAAGGAGTTGTGCGGCGGCGAGCCGCTGACCACCAACAACCGCATGGAGCTGACCGCGGTGATCGAGGGCCTGTCGGCGCTCAAGCGCCCCTGCCAGGTGGCGCTGTACCTGGACAGCCAGTACGTGCGCCAGGGCATCACCAGCTGGATCAAGGGCTGGAAGGCCAAGGGCTGGCGCACCTCCACCGGCCAGCCGGTGAAGAACGTGGATCTGTGGCAGCGCCTGGACGCACTGGTTGCCGGCAGCGGCCATCGCATCGACTGGCACTGGGTGCGCGGCCACGCCGGCCACGAGGGCAACGAGCGCGCCGACGCGCTGGCCAACCGCGGCGTGCGTTACAACTGAAAAACCGGCTCGGACGGGTCGGCAGATGCTACATTTTGAAAGTTTTGGCGCAACGTCTGCGCCGCGCCGGAGATGAGCCGATCTTGAAGACTGCGACTTCTGTCATTGCCGTGGTGGCGCTGGCCGGCGCCGTGGGCGCGGCGTGGTGGCTGCAGCGCGCGCCCGTGGGGACACGCGCGCCCGGCACGGCCGAGGTCAAGGGCGCACCCGCCGCCGCGTCGGCGCGTGGGGCAGGGCCGGCGGTGGCGGTCGAGGCCGCTGCGGCGCGTCGGCAGGCGGTGGCCGATGACGTCGAGGCGGTGGGCTCGCTGCGCTCGCGCCAGGGGACGATGGTGCGCGCCGAGGTCAGCGCGCGCGTGCTGCACATTGCTTTTCGAGATGGGCAGAAGGTTGCCAAGGGCCAACTGCTGGTGCAGTTGGATGACCGCTTGCAACAGGCGCAGTTGCAACAGGCGCTGGCCGAGCTGTCGATTGCCGAGGCCAACCACAAGCGCAACAGCGAGCTGGTGGCGCAAGGTTTCATCAGCCAGCGCGGCCTGGACGAAAGCGCGGCCGCCGTCAAGGTGGCGCAGGCCAAGGCCGAGCTGGCGCGCGCCACGGTGGCGCGCCTGCGCGTGCTGGCGCCGTTCGACGGCGTGACGGGCCTGCGCAACATCAGCGTGGGCGACTACCTGAAGGACGGCGCCGACATCGTCAACCTGGAGGACATGAACGCGATGTACGTGGACTTTCGCCTGCCCGAGCGCTGGCAGGCGCGCGTGCGGCCGGGCCAGGGGGTGCGCGTGCAGGTCGAGGCGCTGCCGGATCGCGCCTTTGCCGCCGTGGTGCAGGCGGTGGACCCGCTGATCGACGCCAACGGCCGCAGCCTGAACGTGCGCGGCTGCATCGACAACCGGCGCCTGGACTTGCGCCCCGGCATGTTCGCGCGCGTGGCCACGCGCCTGGGCGAGGACCGGCAGGCCCTGATGATCCCCGAGCAGGCGGTGGTCTCGCAGGGCGGGCGCCAGAGCGTGATTCGCCTGATCAAGACCGAAGGGCCCGAGGGTGCGCCGGCCTGGCGCAGCGAGCGGGTGGACGTGCAAACGGGCACGCGCCGGGGCGGGCAGGTCGAGGTGGTGCGCGGGCTGGCTGAGGGCGAGCGGGTCGTCACCGCCGGCCAGCAGCGCATTCAGGGCGACGGCGCGCTGCTGCGCGTGAGCGAGCCGGTGGCGGCGCCAGCCGATGGGCCGGCGTCCGGTGCGTCGGCGGCGCGACCCGCCGATGCGGCCGCCTTGCCGATGGCGCCGGTACTGCCGGGCCAGAACCCCTGCGACCTGCCGGCCCGCTCCTGACCCGTCATGCAACTGAGCGAGCTGTCGATTCGCCGCCCGGTGTTCGCCACCGTGCTGTCGCTGCTGATCCTGCTGGTGGGCGCGGTGAGCTACACGCGCCTGTCGGTGCGCGAATACCCCAAGATCGACGAGCCGGTGGTGACCGTGAGCGTGCGCTACGCCGGCGCCTCGGCCGAGGTGATCGAGACTCAGGTGACCAAGCCGCTGGAAGACTCGATTGCCGGCATCGACGCGGTGGACGTGCTGACTTCCATCAGCCGCCCCGAGCAGGCGCAGATCAGCGTGCGCTTTCGGCTCGAAAAAGACGCCGACACGGCCGCGGCCGAGGTGCGCGACCGCGTCTCGCGCGTGCGCAACAAGCTGCCGCAGGCCATCGACGAGCCGGTGATCGCCAAGGTCGAGGCCGATGCCTTTCCGGTGATCTGGCTGGCCTTCTCCAGCGACACGCGCGGGCCGCTGGAGATCAACGACCTGGTCAACCGCATCGTCAAGGCCCGGCTGCAGACGGTGACCGGCGTGGCCGACGTGCGCATCTTCGGCGAGCGCAAGTACGCCATGCGCGTGTGGCTGGACGCCGACCGGTTGGCGGGCTACAGGCTGACCACGCAGGACGTGGAGGACGCCATCCGCCGCAGCAACCTGGAGCTGCCGGCGGGGCGCATCGAGTCGCAGCAGCGCGAGTTCTCCGTCACCTCGCAGACCGACCTGCTGACACCCGCGCAGTTTGCCGACATCGTGGTGCGCAGCGTGAGCGGCTTTCCGGTGCGCATCCGCGACGTGGGGCGGGTGGAAGAGGGTGCCGCCGACGAGCGCAGCGCCGTGCGCCTGAACGGGCGTCCGTCAATCTCCGCCGGAGTGATCCGCCAGGCCACGGCCAACCCGCTGGAGCTGTCCAGGGGCGTGCAGGCCATGCTGCCGCGCCTGCAGCAGGACTTGCCGCCCGACGTCAAGATCGACATCGCCAACGACAACTCGGTGTTCATCGACCGCGCGGTCAAGAGCGTGTATTCGACCATCGTCGAGGCCATCGTGCTGGTGGCCCTGGTGATCTTCGTGTTCCTGCGCACGGTGCGCGCCTCCATCATTCCCATCATCACCATCCCGGTCAGCCTGATCGGCGCGTTTGGCCTGATGGCGCTGGCGGGCTTCTCGATCAACACGCTGACCTTGCTGGCGCTGGTGCTGGCCATCGGCCTGGTGGTGGACGACGCCATCGTGATGCTGGAGAACATCTACCGCCACATCGAGGAGGGCATGGCGCCTTTTGCCGCCGCCATCCACGGCGCGCGCGAGATCAGCTTTGCCATCGTCGCCATGACGCTCACGTTGGCGGCGGTGTTCGCGCCGCTGGCCTTCACGCCCGGGCGCACCGGGCGGCTGTTCGTCGAGTTCGCGCTGGCGCTGGCCGGCGCCGTGCTGGTGTCGGGCTTCGTGGCGCTCACGCTCTCGCCCATGCTGTGCTCCAAGCTGCTGCGCCACAACCCCAGTCCGGGCTGGTTTGACCGCACGATGGAGCAGTGGCTGACCGCGCTGGCCGACGGCTACGCGCGGCTGCTGCGCCGGGTGCTCACGCGGTGGCGCTGGCTGGTGCTGCTGGTGATGCTGGGCTGCGCCGCGGCCATTGCCCTGGTGTATCCCGGCATGCGGCAAGAGCTGTCGCCGCTGGAAGACCGCGGCGTGATCCTGGCCAACATCAACGCCCCTGACGGCGCCACGCTGGACTTTACCGACCGCTATGCGCGCGAGCTGGAGCGCATCGGCGAGCAGTACCCCGAGTTCGACCGCATCTTCGCCAGCATCGGCAATCCCTCGGTGTCGCAGGGCAGCGTGGTGTACCGCGCGGTGGACTGGAGCGAGCGCCAGCGCTCCACGCTGGACATTGCACGCGAGCTGCAACCGCGCTTCAACCGCATCGCGGGGGTGACGGCCTTTCCGATCACGCCGCCCTCGTTGGGCCAGGGCTTTCGCGAGCGCCCGGTCAATTTCGTGGTGCAGACCTCCGACAGCTATGCCGACCTGAACCGGATGATGCGCCAGCTCATGGACGAGGTGGGCAAGAACCCCGGCTTTGTCGCGCCCGACCTGGACTTGCGTCTGTCCAAGCCCGAGCTGCGCGTGGAGGTGGACCGCGAGCGCGCGGCCGATCTGGGCGTGGGCGTGGATGCCGTGGCGCGCGCCATCGAGACCATGCTGGGCGGGCGCGTGGTCACGCGCTACAAGCGCGACGCTGAGCAGTACGACGTGATCGTGCAGACCTCGGCGCTGGGGCGCAATACGCCCGAGGACATTGACCGCATCCAGCTGCGTGCCAGCAAGGGCGGGGTCGATTCGATGGTGCCGCTGTCGGCGCTGGTCAGCGTGCGCGAGAGCGTGTCGCCGCGCGAGCTCAACCACTTCGGCCAGCGCCGCTCGGCCACGCTCACGGCCAATCTGGCGCCCGACTATTCGCTGGGCGAGGCGCTGGCGTTCCTGCAGCAGACGTCGGACCGGGTGCTCAAGGGTGGCGCCACCACCGACCTCAACGGCATCTCGCGCGAGTTCCGCTCCTCGCAGGGCGCGCTGATGATCGTTTTCGTGCTGGCGCTGCTGTTCATTTTCCTGGTGCTGGCCGCGCAGTTCGAGAGCTTCGTCGATCCGCTGGTCATCATGCTGTCGGTGCCGCTGTCGATGATCGGCGCGCTGCTGGCGCTCAAGTGGAGTGGCGGCTCGCTCAACGTGTACTCGCAGATCGGGCTGATCACCCTGGTGGGCCTGGTCACCAAGCACGGTATTTTGATTGTCGAGTTCACCAACCAGCTGCGCCAGCGCGGCGAGCCCATGCTTGCGGCTCTGGTGCACGCCAGCAGCCAGCGCCTGCGGCCGATTTTGATGACCACCGGCGCCATGGTGCTGGGCGCGCTGCCGCTGGCGCTGGCCACCGGCGCGGGCGCCGAAAGCCGCCGCCAGATCGGCTGGGTCATCGTCGGCGGCATGAGCCTGGGCACCTTGCTGACGGTGTTCGTGGTGCCCACCGTGTATTCGCTGCTGGCGCGCCGGCGCGTGCCGGGCGCCATCACCGAGCCCGTGCTCGCGCCGTCGGCGGCGCACGACTGAGAGATTGAGAGTCTTTTGCCCATGCCCGCTGATCACGCCAAAACACGCCCACTCGTCGTTGCAAATACTCGCCGTAGCTCAAGCTACGACTGCGCTTTGCGTCTCGATTGGCCGCGTTTTGACGCGCTCCTCGAGCACGTCCAAAAAACTCTCAACCTCTGAGGGCACCCGGCCGGGAAGGCGCGTCAAGCGCGGCCAGAAACGCCCGCGCCGGCCCCACGGCTTTCTTCTTCCCTTTGCGTTTCGAATAAAACAAGGCCAGCGCCGGCTTCCACCAAGCGCCAACAGCTATTAAAATGAGAGCGGACGCGATATCAAGCGCCCGCGCCCCATGCGTTGGCAGCGGCCGGGCCGACATGTATGCCCCGCACGCCCTGCCGCCGGCCTGCGGTCGGCGGCGGCTGGCCATGGGGCCGGAAGGCCTCGCGTCTCGTCGGCCGGCGGACCTCAGGTGTCCCGCGCGGTCACGCGGCTGCGCCCATCGACAAACCAGGCGCGCACGCCGGGATGGGCAGCCACCAGGGCGTCGGCCCGCGCGGGCGGCACGATGCACAGCGCGGTGGACAGGCCGTCGGCCAGCGTGGCATTGGGCGCGGCTACAGAGACCGACGCGTGGTAGTTGGCGCTGTGTCCGCTGCGCGGATCCAGCAGGTGGTGCACGCGCGGGTCGGTGCCGAAGACCGTGCCGTAGCCGCCAGACGTGGCCAGCGCCGGCCATTGGCCGCGGTCGTTGCCCAGCGCCAGGTCGAACAGGGTGCGCTCGGTGTGGGCCGGGTCGCGGACGGCGGCGCGCCAGGGCTGGCCGTCGGCGTGCCGGCCCATGGCGCGGGCCTCGCCCAGGTCGAGCAGCACGTTGTCCAGGCCGCCGGCACGCAGCAGCGACGCGACCCGATCGGTGATGAAGCCCTGGGCGACGCCGTTGAGCGTGAGCGCGGCGCCCGGCCGGTGCAGGCGCACGTGGTCGCTGTCCAGCTCGACGTCGGCAAAGCCGACCGACGCCAGGGCCCGCTTGATCCGCGCGGGCGGTGGTCCGGCGGGGGCGGCGCCGGGCTGGCTGAAGTGCTCGAGGTAGGTCTTGAACAGCGGCTGCACGCTCGGATCGAAGGCGCCGTCGGTGGCACGCGCCAGCGCCAGGCTGAACGACAGCAGCTCGACCAGCTCGGCCGGCGGCGCGTCCAGCCGGCCCGCCGCGTTCAGGCGCGAGAGCACCGAGTCGGGCCGATAGAGGCTGAAGATGCCCTCCAGTCGCTCGATCTCGGCCAGGCTGCGCGTCAGCAGCGCCTGGGCGTGCGCACGGTCGGGGTGGACGATGGACATTGACGCCAGCGCGCCCAGGGTCACGCCCTTCCAGACCACCGGCTGCGGCGCGGGGGCGGCCATCGCGGCGGCGGGGCCGAGCGCGCTCCAGGTTGCGGCAATGGCCAGAAAACGTCGACGTTGCGGCATGACAGGCTCCTTCAGGGTCGGGCCGCACCCGATGCGGGCGCAGCGGGCGCGGGCGGCACGCGGGAATGGGTGGGCGAATGGTCGGCATGGCCGTCCGGCGCGCTCGCGCCGCCGGACGCGGGCTTCAGATCGACCGGTCCCAGCACATAGGCGTCGGGAATCTCCTTGAGCCGCAGCACCTTGCCGCCGTGCGCCTGTCGAAACGCGTCGGCTGCCGCGCGCTCGCCAAAGGGAATGGCCTCGGGCGCGCCCATGCCGCCACGGCGGTCGCTGTCGATCACATACCAGGCCGTGCTTGCGTTGATCCAGGTGCCGGCCTCGGGATGCTCCCAGTCGCGGGCCCGACCCATGTCGTTGACGTAGATGGCGCTGATGTCGCGCGGCTCTTCGGGCAGGCGCGTGAAGGCGATGGTGTCTCGCACCGACGAAAACCACAGCGGCTTGTCGCGCTGCGCCAGGTGGATCTGGCCCTTGGGGCCCGCGTGGTCGGCCAGCAGCATGCCGCAGTAGTAGCCCGTGGCTTCGAAGGCGACGTCGCCGGTCAGCTCGGCCGCCGCAGGCACGGCCGCCGCGGGCTCGGTCCGGTCGCAGCCGGCCAGCAGAGCGCAGGCCGCCAGCAGGGCAGCCATGCACGCGCGTCGCGCGGGCGACGATGGCCACGCCGTCGCCCAGGCGAAGCGCGCGCTCATATCGATCTCCTTTGAAAGGCGAGGACGGCCAGCGCCAAGGGCGCCAGCACCCAGGCCGTCAACGCCGCCAGCAGCGCACCGGCCGGCAGGCCGGTCGCGGTCCCGGGCCCGGCCATGCCGCTGTAGACCGCGGCGCCGGCGCTGGCGCTCATGTTGAACAGGCGGTAGACGTCGGCCGGGTTGAGCAGCAGGGCCACGTCGAGCGCCTGCGTGCCCAGATGGCGGCCGGTATCGGCAACCAGCACGCCGAGCAACGCCGTGTCGTAGAGCAACACGAAGAACAGCCACACGGCCACCGCCAGGCCCGCCGCCGTGGCGCGCTCGCGCACCAGGGTGCTGGCCAGCGTGCCCATGGCCACGAAGGCCGCGCCCAGCATGACCGAGGTCAGCACCATGGCGGCAAAGCCGCCCCAGGCCTGCAGGGCCGCCGCCGAGGTCAGCCACAGCGCCGCCGCCGCCACGCCATAACCGATCAGCGTGGCGATGGCCAGGATGACGACCTGCCCCAGCACCTTGCCGACGACCACCTGCCAGCGCGCCACCGGGTAGGCCAGCAGCAGCATCAGCGTGCCGCGCTCGTGCTCGCCGACGATGGCGTCGAACGACAGCAGCAGCGCAATCAGCGGCACCAGGAAGATGGTGAGGCTGGACAGGCTGACGATGACCACCGCCAGCGGGTCGGCCTTGACCGTGCCGGTGGGTGCGCTGCCCAGCAGCACCAGCGACAGCGCCAGCGCCGCCAGCAGCAGGGTGGTGGCCAGCACCCAGCGGTTGCGCAGCCCGACGCGGATTTCCTGCATGGCGATGAGTCCCGTCTTCATGCCGCCACGCCCGCTTCGCCCCGCGCCTCGACCAGGTCGCGGTACAGCGCCTCGAGTCCCGGCGTGGCGATCTCCACGTCCTCAACCTCCGCGCCCAGGCCGGCAATGGCGTGCAACACCTCCATCTTGCGCGTGCGCGGCAGCTCGATCGCCAGGCCGCCGGCACGCGCGGTGCAGCGCAGGCCTTGCGGCAGGCGGGCCGCCACATCCGCCGCCGCCTGCGGCCGCAGGCGCAGCTGCATGCGCACTTCGGCACGCACGCCGTGGCGCAGCTCGGCCAGCGTGCCGGCGGCCAGCAGGTGGCCGCGATGCATGATTGCCACGCGGTCGACGCGCTGCTCGACCTCGGCCAGCGCATGCGTCGAAACCAGCACCGTCGCACCGCCCGCGCGCAGGCTGTCGATGGTGTCGAACACCTCCACGCGCGACGCGGGGTCGAGCCCGCTGGTCGGCTCGTCGAACAGCAGCAGCCGGGGCTCGCCGATCAGCGCCTGGGCGATGCCCAGGCGCTGGCGCATGCCCTTGGAATAGGTGGCCACGCGCCGCCGCGCCGCGGCGGCGAGACCGACACGCGCCAGCAAGTCCGCGTTGCCCGCGGGCGCACAGCCCTTCAGGCGCGCGTAGAAAGCCATCAGCTCGACCGCCGTCATGGCGCCGTGAAAGGCCACGTTCTCGGGCAGGAAACCCAGCGTGCGCCGCGCCTGGGCACCACCGCGTCCGGCCGGGTTCTGGCCCTGCACCTCGACGCGGCCGACGCTGGGGCGGATCAGGCCCAGCAGCAGCTTGATCAGCGTCGTCTTGCCGGCGCCGTTGTGGCCGACCAGGGCCGTCACCTCGCCCGGCCGCAGCGCCAGCGAAACGTCCTCGACGGCGACCAGCGGCCCGTAGCGCTTGCCGACTTCCACCCATTGCGCGATCGGGGTCATGGCAGCGGCTCGGCCGGCTTGGGCACGCGCACCGGGCGCATCAGCGGCGCGCTGTCGAAGACGCCGCCCGGGTAGAGCGCCGGAAAGCGCGCCTGCGCCCAGCGCACCAGTTGCACCGCCGGGCTGTTGGCCAGCAGCTTGGCCTGCGGGCGCGTCCAGAGAATTTCGTCCATGACGTCGTTGGGCCGGTAGGGTCGATCGGCAATGCCGTCGCCGTCGAGGTCGAAGGCGGGGTTGTCGCTCCAGTAGTTGCCGCGCCCGCCGGCGGCCCAGTCGATGAAGCGTGTGCCCACGTACTTGACCTGCACGCGGTTGGCGACGAAGGCGTTGCCGGTCATCACGTTGCCCTCGGAGCCTGCGGTGAAGTGGATGCCGATCGGGCAGCCCTCGAACCAGTTGTTCTCGAGCCGGTTGTTGTTGGCGTTGTAGACGAAGACGCATTTTTCGCCGCCGTGGCGCACCACGTTGCCGATCACCCGCGAGTCGTTGGTGGAGTTCAGCAGCAGGCCGTGGTCGCGGTCGTCGTCGGAGACGTTGTCCTCGATATCCAGGCGCTCGGAATACATGATCGCCCAGCCGACATGGTTGCCGCGCGAGCGGTTGCCGGCGATGCGGCTGTCGTTGGTGTACATGTAGTGGATGGCGAAGCGCAGCCTGGAGAAGGTGTTGTTCTCGAAGCGGTTGTGATGGCTGATCTTGACGTAGATGCCGTCGCGCCCGTGGCTGATGGTGTTGCCGATGATCGCGGCGCCCGGCGCGTTCCAGATCGACACGCCGTTGCCGGCCTCGGCCAGGCGCAGGTCCCGGCGGCCGTCGATGACGTTGCTTTCGACCCGCGAATCGGCGGCGCCGTGCAGGTAGACGCCGAACAGGTTGTTCATGATCCGGTTGCCGCGCACCATCGCGCGCGGCGCCGTCTGCTGCACCAGGATGGCCGAATCCATGGCCGGCAGGTCGATGCCCGAGCCGGTGATTTCCAGCCCTTCGATCCGCACGTCGGGCGCCGACACGGTGATGACGCTGCCGGTGCCCGGGCCCTCGACGATGGCGCCTGGTTCGCCGCGCAGCGCGAGCGGGCGATCGATCACGAGCGGACCCGCGTGACGGCCCGGCGCGAGCAGCAGCACATCGCCCGGCGCCGCCGCCTCGATCAGCGGCTGCAGCGGCGTGTCCGGCTCGACCCGGTGCTGGGCGGCGCCGGCGCTGCCCAGCACCGCCAGCCCCAGCACCACTGGCGCCAGAGCCCGCCAGCTCAGGTCAGGCACGCCTGGCCTCGACCAGCATGCGCCCCTTCATCTCCATGTGCAGCGCATGGCAGAACCAGGAGCAGTAGTACCAGAAGACACCCGGGCGGTCGGCGGTGAAGGTGACCGAGGCGGTGGCTTGCGGCGCCACCTCGAAATTGATGCCATAGCTGCCGAGGCCAAAGCCGTGCGTCAGGTCCTCCAACGTGTCGCGGTTGGTGACGTAGATCGTCACTTCGTCGCCCTGCCTGACCTTGAAGTCGGTCAGGCTGAAGGTGGGTGCCACCGAGAACATGTACACGCGCACCTTGTGCCCGTCGCGAATGACCGTGGCCGCTTCCTCCAGCTTCACGCCGTCAGCGGCCGCCTGCTTGACGGCGTCGGCGAAAAACGGATCGTCGCGCTTCCAGATGCTGATCGGGTTGACCTTGGAGCGGTGGATGATGGTCGCGTCATGCGGTTCGGCGTACGAGGGGCCGTCGTGCACCAGGATCATCTGGTCGCCCGAGATGTCGATCAGCTGGTCGTTCTCGGGCTTCAGCGGCCCGACGTTGAGGAAGCGGTCCTTGGAGAACTTGTTGAGCGACAGCAGCCACTTGCCGTCGGCCTCCTTGGTTTGTCCCATCGACGTGTGGTTGTGGCCGGGCTGGTAGTGCACGTCCAGCTTCTGGATGATGGGGTCGGCGTCCTTGCCGTTGAACTTGTCGATCGCCTTGGCGATGTTCCACTTGCAGATCTGGCTGTCGATGAACAGCGTCGTGTAGGCGTTGCCCTTGCCGTCGAAGGCCGTGTGCAGCGGCCCCAGGCCCAGCTCGGGCTCGGCGACGACGACGTCGCGCGGCTTGATCTTGTCGTCGAACAGGTCGTCGAACCGGCGCACGTCGAACACCGTGCAGGTCGGCGACAGCTTGCCGTTGGCGATGACATGGATGCCGTCGGGCGCGGTGTTGATGCCGTGCGGGCTGTTGGGCACGGGGACGTAGCGCGTGTAGGGCGAATCCTTGCCGTCCTTCTTGCGGCCGTCGAGCACCGGCACGCCGTTGATCATCTGGGCCTTGCCGGCCTTGACCCCTTCCTCGATGCGCTGGATGTTGAAGATCGTCACCCAGTCCTGTTCGGCCGCCGTCATCTCGGCCAGCGTGAAGCCCTGCTCCGAGTTGTAGCAGGTGGAAAACGCGTACTTGCCCTGGTAGTCGGCGTCCACGTTGTCGAGGTTGCCATCGACCATCACCTGCCAGGCGATCTTCATGGTCTCGCCGTCGATCGCGGTGAAGAAGCAGCGATACGCGGCCTTGTCGTCGACGTTGGTGCCGTCGTTGGGCGAGGGGATGCGGTTTTCGCCGTTGACGAACACGTAGCCGGTTTTCGGATACTTCTGCACGCGCAGGCCGTGCGCGCTGAAGGCGTTGGGGATTTCGATGATCTTGTCGCACTTCATGACGTCACAGCGCACGCGCGCCACGCGCGTGTTGGCCTTGTCCTGCATGTACAGGTAGCGCCCGTCGTAGGTGCCGTCGGTGAACGACATGTGCGGGTGGTGCAGGTCGCCGTTGAGGAAAATGCCGCCGCGCTTTTGCAGAAACTTGCGCGTCTCCGGCGTCAGGCCCTCGGTCAGGATCTTGCGGCTTTCGTTGGTCAGGCCCCAGCCGGTGGCGCCGTCGTAGTTGAATACCGGCACGCGCATCAGCTCGCGCATCGAGGGCAGGCCGTAGATGCGCAGCTCGCCCGACTGGCCGCTGGAGAAGAACACGTAGTACTCGTCGAGTTCGCCCGGGCCGACGTGGGTGCGGTCGAGCGCCGCCTGCAGCGCCGACTTGGCGGGCGCCAGCGCTGCCTGCGACGCCTGCGATGCCGGCTTGCTGGCCGTCGGTGCAGCGGTGGTCGTGGCCTGTTCGCCCTGGCCGCAGCCGGCGAGCAGACCGGTGGCGGCCGCCCCGGCGGTGACAGCGACGGCCTTGACGCCGCCTCCGAGAACGGCGCGGCGGCTCGGGTCGTGATGCTCCGATCTGGATTTGTCCTCGCTCATTTCGCTACTCCTTGGTCTCACAATGGTGGCGCTCAACCAGCGCCGGGTCATGCCGAACCGGGCAATTCGGACTTCATGCGGTGCACCTGCGTGGCCACCGCCGCGCCGGTCGACGACTGCATGGCCTCGCGCTTTTCGCGCTTCAGGCGTTTCTGGATCATCACCGGGCACTTGCGGTCATGGTGATAGAGCACCTGGCAGTGCAGGCAGCCGATGCACTCGTTCGGGTTGATGTGGCCTTCGGGGTGAATGGCCTCGACCGGGCATTCGTGGTAGCAGCGCATGCACGGGTTGCCACATTCGCGATAGCGCTTGAGCCACTCGAACAGGCGCATGCGCCCCGGGATGGCCAGCGCCCCGCCGAGTGGGCACATGTAGCGGCAGAAAAACCGCTCGATGAACAGGCCCGGCAGCAGCACCGCCAGTGCGAAGACCACGAACCAGGCCTGGCGCATGAAGTGCAGGATGATGGCCGTCTTGAAGGGTTCGACCTCGGACAGCATTTCGGCCAGCGCCAGCGAGCCGAGCGAAACGCCGAACAGGCCCAGGAAGATGATGTACTTGATGGGCACCAGGCGCTCGTGCACGGCCCACGGTACCTTGATCTGCGGCACCCGCAGCGCCTTGGCGATGCGGTTGGCGAGTTCCTGCAGCGCGCCGAAGGGGCACAGCCAGCCGCAGAACGGCCCGCGGCCCCAGAACAGCAGGGCGGCCGCCACCGAGGTCCAGAGGATGAAGATCAGCGGGTCGATCAGGAAGGCCTCCCAGTGAAAGCCCTCGCGCAGCGCCGTGAGGAAGGTCAGCACGTTGACCACCGACAGCTGCGCCTGCGCCACCCAGCCGAGCCACAGGAGAATGATGGCCAGATACACGAGCCGCACGCGGTCGAACAGCTTCTCGCGGCGCACGAACCAGGTCTGGAAAAAGAAGATCACCGTCAACGCCACCAGCATCAGACCCAGCACGACGATGGCGGCGATCTTGCTTTTCCACATGCGCTGCCACAGCGGAACGGCTTCCAGGTCGTCGAGCGCCGCCACGCCGTTGCCGGTGGCTGCGACGGCGGGCGTCGCGGATGCGGCTGACGCCGCCGATGCCGTCGGCGCGGTGGCGGCCGTCGGGGCGGGGGCCGGCGCGGGGGTGGCCGGTGGGGTCACGGCCCGGGTGTATTTCGTGGGCAGGTCGTAGGGCAGCTCGAACGAGACGAACGCCTTGTCGAGCGCGCCGATGGGGCGCTGCACCAGCAGTTGCAGACGCCAGGGCGCGGCGGGATCGAACTCGGCGCCCTCGGGCACGACGAACACATCGACCTCCCGGAAATTCGGCGCGCCCGCGGCCTGCAGCGCGCCGACGCGACGGTGCCCGCGGTCGGTGAAGCGGATGGTCTCGGTGCCCTGCACCAGCTCGATGCGGTCGAAGATGCCACCGCGCACGTAGCCCGAGCCCTTGAAGGAATAGACGCCGTCGCCCGCCACCAGGATCGCCTGTTGCCCGGGCGCCAGCATCTGCCGCACGGCGTCGAACTCGGTCTCGCCCAGCAGGCTGCGGCCGATGGCGGGCTGCGATACCTGCGCCACGTAGAGGTCGATGAAGGGGTCATCTGGCGCACCCGCTTGCGGTCGCTGGATGGCCTGCGCGTTGCCCGAGGCCTTGAAGGCATCGTTGACCTTGCCCACGGTCAAGTGCAACGCGGCGATGGAGCCGTCGGCCAGCAGCGCGGACCAGCTCTGGATGCCGCCGGCTTGCGAATCGATCACACGCTTGGGTGCCGCCGCAGCCGTCTCCGCTGCCGGCCCCGTGCCCCCCAGGCCGAGCAGGCGCGACACCCGCACCGCCGAGCGCACGATGCCTTCGCCGATGACCAGCACCGTCACCGTGGCGCCGCTGACGATGTCGGCCTTGGGAGGGCCCTTGCCCTCGGCTGCCGCCTTCAGCGGGTTGTAGCCGATGAACGGCTTGATCGACTCGACGATGCGCTGCTCGGGGATGCCGATCAGCACGATCGGCTCGCTGTGTGCCGCCAGGTGCAGGCCGACGATGGTGCCGCTGGTGTCGAGCCCGACCAGGGTGTGGATGGGCTTGCCCGAGTAGCCGTTGGTGTTGACGAACTGCGAGCTCAGGTACGCGTAACCGATCAGCTGCTCGCCCTTGAACGCGGGGGCCACCGGCGGGTCGGCCCGCGTCGGCCCGAACCGGTCGGCGCCGGGCACCAGATCAGACGGCTGCACGGATTTCAGAAAGCTGTCCAGCGTCGGCGCACTCTGGGCCAGTGCCTTTCCCCAGGGCAGGGCAAGGAGGAAAGCAACGAGCATCGCCGTCGCCGCCTGTCTGAATGTCTTGATCAATTGCCTCTCCAGACGTCCGCGTCGGACGGGTTGGGTGCATGGCAGCTTCGGGCCAGTATAGAAATCGACCCCCGATCAAAGTGTCAACACCCGTAACGGTGGGTCTGGTACCTTGACGTTGTTTGATCAAAATCAAATGAAGGAGCGTGCTCCGGGTGCTTGTTGGGCTTACAAAGTGAAGGGCTGTCTCTGGGCAAAGCGGTGCCGGCGCGGTTGTGCGCATCGCCCGCGCGCGCCGAGGCGGTGCGCGCTGTCCGCCCCGGCATCGTCAAGGCCCGGAATCGGCCCGTGGCCGCCAGACCAAGGAGCACCGCATGCCTGAACGCAACCTGCATCAACCCCGGCTCCAGCATGACCCGGAGATCGAGTCGGTGAGCATGCGCGAGCTCGTCGGCATGGCCAACGCCCTCGAGGAGCAGGCCGTGCACCGTTACGGCGAACTGATCGAGCACATGGAGCAGCGCGGTGAGATCGCCACTGCGGCGGCATTCCGGGTCTTGCGCGAGCACGCGAGCGAGCATGCCGAGACAGTGCGGCGCTGGGCCGCGCAGCTGGGCCAGCCGGTCGGGGCGGTGGCAAGCTTTGCCGCACGGCTGCCGCCCAGCCTGTCGACCGCCTGGGACGAAGCGCTTGGCAGCGCGTTGCTGACGCCGTATCGCGCCTTTGCGCTGGCGGTGGACAACCGCGAGCGCGGCTTTGCCTTCTACAGCTATCTGGCCGCGCGCGCGGCCGACCCCCGCGTGCGGGACGAGGCCGAGCGACTGGGCACCGAGCAGCTGCGCCGCGCCGGCGTGCTGCGCCGCTTTCGGCGCCGCGCCTGGCACGAGGAGCGGCGCCCGGTGCGCCTGCCCGATCTGACGGTGAGCTCGCCCAAGGCGCTGGAGGAGGTGCTGGCCCAGCACGAGACGGCCATCGCCAGCCGGCACCGCGCGCTGGCTGCGCGGTTGCGCGCGATCGGCGACCCGGAAAGCGCGGCCTTGCTCGAGGCGATGCTGCCGTCGGCCCCGGGTTCGGCGGCGCCGTCCGCCGATCGGGCCGACGACGATGTGGTCGCGCGCGGGCGCGTGTCGATCGCCGAAGGTGGCCAGGACGCGCGTGCCCTGCTGGCCGGCTGGGCCCAGGGCCACGCGGCGGGCGCTGCTGCTGCCACGGCCGACCAGCCGGCGCATCTGCTGGTGGAGGCGCAAAAGCCGCTGGAAGCCTTCAGCGAGACGCTGGAGGCGATCATGCGCACCAGCGACGGCGCCCTGTTCGAGCGGGCCGCGGCGGCCATGAGCGATGTCATTGCCCGGCTGGCGCGCATCTCGCTGCTGGCGGCGCGCCGGCAGCAGCCGGATCGCGCCTGAGCAGCGGCCGGGCCGCGGGCCATGTCATGCGCGCCTCGGGTGCCCGCAGATGCAGGCGCACGGTCCGCCCGCCCGCAAGCGGCGCCGCGTGATCGCTACTGCCGCACGAAGTCGATCACCACGCCCTCGGGCGAGCGCTGGCGGTATTCGATGTGCACGCCTTCGCCGTAGCGCGCCTGCAGCTGGCCCAGCAGCGGGATCGGGTCGTGGTCGTTGACGAAGCGCATGGTCTCGCCGGGGTTCAGCGCGTCCAGCGCGCCGAAGATGGCCGAGTGGCGAAAGCGCCGCGCGATGCCGCGCGCGTCGAAGCCGTAGATGGCCTCGGGGGTGGTGTGGTCGTGTCCGGGTGGGTTTGACATGGCTGTCCAAAGCGCCCCTATTGCATGGCGCAGAGTTTGAAAATCAGCGTTGCAGTTGCTCGCGCTTTGGCCCGACCTTGGCCCACTCGTCGGCGTCGGGCAGGGCCGGGATCTTGCGCGAGATGGTCTTCCAGCCCTTGGCCAGTTCTTCGTTCAGCGGGATGAAGTCGAGCTGGTCCTTGGGCACATCCTCGTCGGCATAGATGGCGTTGACGGGGCACTCGGGCACGCAGACGGCGCAGTCGATGCAGTCCTCGGGCTCGATCACCAGGAAGTTGGGGCCTTCGCGAAATGCGTCGGTGGGGCAAACGTCCACGCAGTCGGTGTATTTGCAGCGGATGCAGGCTTCGGTAACGACAAAAGTCATGATGAGGGACCTTGCGAGTCAGTCCTAAAAATGCATAATGAATACATCTTTTAATGTACGCCATGGCACGCACGCCCGCAACGCAAGTCCGCGTTGCCAGCAGGGCGGCCCGGGCGTGATTTTCGCCGATGCGGGTCACCACCTTTTCCGACTACGCCTTGCGCGTGCTGATGTACCTGGCGGTGCAAGCCGATCGCCGCGCCACGGTGGACGAGATTGCCGCCGCCTACGGCATTTCATCCAACCACCTGACCAAGGTGGTGCATCTGCTGGGGCGTGCCGGCTGGGTGCAGACGGTGCGCGGCAAGGGCGGCGGCCTGCGGCTGGGGCAGCCGGCCGAGTCGATTCGTCTGGGCGAGGTGGTGCGCCTGTGCGAGGGCAGCGCCGCGTATGTCGAATGCATGGTGGTCGATCTCAGCCACCACTGCCGCATTGCGCCGGCGTGCAAGCTGTCGGGCATCCTGAGCGGCGCCTTCAAGGTGTTTTATGCCGAGCTGGACAAGCACACCCTGGCCGACCTGGTGCAGGAGCCCGCGGCGCTGACCGAGTTGCTGGCGGCGCCGTCTTGAGCGCGCCGCCGCGCCGCCGCCGCAGCAAGGCGCGGCCATGCTGATCGGAACGGGCGGCGCGCCCGAAGCCTACGTCGCCCTGCTGGCCTGCGCGCCGGCGCTGGCGCTGGCCATCGATCGCGTGCTGGGCGAGCCGGCGGCGCGCTGGCACCCGGTGGTGTGGATGGGACGCTATCTGTCCTGGGCCGGCGCGCGCCTGGCGCCGCTGGCCGGTGCGCCGCGGGTGCTGTCCGACGAGCGCACCTTCTGGGGCGCGGCGCTGGCCTGGTGCGGCGCGGCAAGCGCGGTGTTCGCGCTGTCTTGGCTGCTGCAGGCCTGGGTGCTGGAGCAGCCGGCATGGCTGGCGACGCTGGCGCTTGCGCTGTTCCTCAAGCCCTTGCTGGCCTGGGCCATGCTGCACGACGAGGTGCTGGCGGTGGAACGCGCGCTGGGCGAGTCGCTCGGCGCTGGCCGCGCGCAGCTGGCGCGGCTGGTCAGCCGCGATGTGAGCCAGCTGTCCGGGCATGAGCTGCGCGAGAGCGCCATCGAGAGCCTGGCCGAGAACCTGAACGACTCGCTGG
>Ga0208826_1001598_pt1 | contig 18677 bp, 16 predicted proteins | sample AD_UKC115_MetaG_FD_184451 | JGI IMG/M metagenome (GOLD analysis project Ga0208826, IMG submission 184451) | Active sludge microbial communities of municipal wastewater-treating anaerobic digesters from Hong Kong - AD_UKC115_MetaG (SPAdes)... | ecosystem: Engineered > Bioreactor > Anaerobic >...
GGAGAAAGTGAAAGTGAACATGATGTTTCAGAAAGATACTTTTGCCTATGCAGAAGATGAAAAGGCTCAATACCTGGATATGCCTTATGGCAACAAAGCTTTCAGCATGACAATAATTTTACCGAAAAATGGAAATACAACGGCAGATTTATTGGAATATCTCACGGTAAATCAGTGGAATAGCATTCTTCAAAGTTTATCTATGAGAAAAGTGGAAGTTTATTTTCCGCGATTCAGCAGTAAAAATAAATTCCTTTTAAACGATCCGCTGATTGATATGGGCATGAAGTTGGCGTTTACCGATAATGCCGATTTCAGTAATATTGCCGATGAAAATCTTTTTATTTCCAGGGTACTTCACAATACTTATATCGAAGTAACAGAAGAAGGGACTGAAGCCGCTGCTGTAACAGTAGTTGAAATTGGATATACGTCAGTTCCTATGATTCCGGTATTTCAAGTAAACAAACCATTTTTGTTTGTGATTCGCGAAAACAGCACGGGAGTTATTCTCTTTATGGGCAAAATGGGGAATGTTGAACTTTTTTAATGACTTATAAAACATTTTTTGATTTTCTTTTTTCAAAAATATTTTTTCTGAAAGGAAGCCTTTATGCTAAACATTTATCGTGCTTCGGCTGGTTCGGGTAAAACTTATCGTTTGACTCAAGATTATATTCGTTTATTGTTTTCTCCTCAACGTGAAGACATGTACCGCCATATCCTGGCTGTTACCTTCACCAACAAAGCCACTGATGAGATGAAATCTCGTATTCTCAAAGAATTAAATAAATTATCAGAAGGTTTATCTTCCAATTATCGAACCGATTTAATGCAAGAATTTCATTTAACGGAAGAGGAAGTTAACCAAAAGGCACGAAAAATTTTGATTTCACTTTTGCATGAATATTCTTTGTTTTCTGTCAGTACGATTGACGCTTTTTTTCAGCAAGTTATTCGCAATTTTGCTCGTGAAATTGGTATTCATGGGGGTTATAAAGTTGAAATGGATGCGGAATTAATGTTGAATCAAGCGGTGGACAATCTTTTTTTTGAATTATCGCAAAAAGAAAACGAACAACTGCTAAATTGGCTCATTGATTTTGCAGAGGAAACCATCGAACAAACAGGAAATTGGAATCTTGAAGACAACATAAAAAAATTGGGCAATGAAATTTTTAAAGAAAATTATCAATATAAAGTCGAAGAGATTAATGTAAAATTGCATGACCGTGATTTTTTAAGAAGTTATATTCAGAAAATAAAAAAGATAAAAATTGATTTTGAAACAAAAGTCAAACAAACGGCTGAACAAGCTTTACATATTCTTGCTTCTTATGATTTAAAACATGAAGATTTCAAATGGTCCCTCACTAATACTTTTGAAAAATTAAAGAATGGAAACTTTGAAATTTCAAATAGATTTATCGATTGTGCTTATGAAGTGACAAATTGCTATAAAAAAGATACAAATAACGATATTATTAACATAATTGAACAGGCTTACCAGAATGGACTCCAACAATGTTTTATTGGTATCGTAGAGCTTTTTAATATGGATTTTTTTATTTACAATTCTGCAATTATTATCTTAAAAAATATCAATACACTAGGAATTTTGACCGACATAGCTGCCCAGATTAAAAAACTTACTACCGATCAAAATACTATGTTGATTTCTGATGTCAACTTGTTGTTAAACAGAATTATTGATCACAGCGACGCTCCTTATGTATTTGAAAAAATTGGTACCAGACTGGAGCATTTTATGATTGATGAGTTTCAGGATACCTCTGTTTTACAATGGAAAAATTTTTATCCGCTGATTTTAAATAGTTTATCAGAAGGAAAATTTAACCTCGTGGTGGGTGATGTGAAGCAAAGTATTTACCGTTGGCGAAATTCAGACTGGAAAATTCTTGATGAACAAATCTACAATGATTTCTCATTGGAACAATTGCATGAAGAAAATTTGGCAACTAATTGGCGAAGCGACAGAAATATTGTAGAATTTAATAATGCATTTTTCTTTCAAGCTGCACGTTTGCTCCAATCAAAACTGAATGAGGCAATGAAAAGTGTTTTATCACAGTACAATGAATTAAATAAATTCACCACTAAAATTGAACATGCCTATTCAAATGTTTATCAACAAATTTCTCCCAAAGCAGGGTTGGGACATGTAAAATTCACTTTTATCGATGAAGAAGAAAATGAAGAGGGCTGGCAAGCTGAAAGTTTGAATAGATTGCCTTCTTTGTTGGAAGATTTGCAGGATAGAGGTTATCAACCAAAAGACATAGCCATTTTAGTACGAAAAAATGAAGAAGCTCAAGCTGTGGTAGAAAAATTACTGAATTACAAAACTACTCCTGAAGCAAAAGAAAATTGCTGTTATGATGTGCTCGGAAATGAAGGATTATTGATTGGAAATTCGGGCGGTGTACGTTTTATTTTGGGAATTTTATATCTTTTTATAAATCAGAAAGATAGCATTCAGCAAACCATTTTAAATTACGAATATGCAAAAGGACGATTAAAAAAGAGTGAAAATGAAGCTCTTCAACTTGGTTTTTCTGATGTAGATACTGAAAAAGATGCTTTTTCTCCTTTGTTTACGAAAGAAGAAAACTGTCAATTGAATTATCTTCAACATTGTCCTCTTTACGATATGGTAGAAGGAATTATTTCCCTTTTTGAAGTAGGCAATTGGCAAAATGAAGCGGTTTTTGTTCAAGCATTTCAGGATTTGGTGTTTGACTTTTCTGTCAATAAAACTGCTGATTTGAACAGCTTTTTGGAATGGTGGGAAGAAACTGGTTTTCAAAAATTTATTCCGATGCCTGAAAATCAAAATGCTATTCGTATCATGACCATTCACAAAGCCAAAGGGCTGGCTTTCAATGTGGTGATTATTCCTTTTTGTGACTGGAATATGGATACACGTCAACGGAATATTATATGGTGCAAGCCCAAAATTCCTCCTTTTAATGAATTACCTTTATTGCCTGTTGAATATACTTCCAAACTGGAAAATTCAATTTTTACCGTGGATTATTTTAGTGAGCAATTGCATCTTTACATTGACAATTTAAACATTGCTTATGTAGCCTTTACACGAGCTAAAAACGAATTGATCGGCTTTTGTAAAATGCCTAAAAAAAATAGTAAAGTAGTTTCTTTATCAACTTTACTAATGACAAGTTTTGAAAATGTTGCCGAAAATTCTGAATTAAATGCTCATTTTTCTTCAGAAACCAATACATTTGAATGGGACAAACCTACTATTGCTTTTAAAGAAGCTGAAAATGAGAATTTTATAAGCGAAAAAATAAATCGCTATCCTTGTGTGAGCAGTAAAGACCGATTACAAATTCGCTCACAAAATTTCATTCAATTTTTAGACAACCAACACTTAACCGATTCACGTTTGAATTATGGCATGGTGATGCATAAAGTGTTACGCCAGATGATAAATAGAAGCGATCAGGAAAAAGCGATACAAAAAATGATAATGATGGGGGCTATTACGGCTGAAGAAAGCAAAATTGTAGAGCAAGAACTTGAAGCTTTCTGGAATTTATCTGAAACAAAAAAATGGTTTGCAGCAGATGTAAAAGTAATGAATGAAATTACCATTCTTATGCCAACAGGCGAACAATTTCGTCCAGACCGTGTCGTGATTCGTGGCAACGAAGCAACAGTAATTGATTATAAATTTGGAGAAAAAGAATCAGGCAATTATTTGCAACAAGTGAAACAGTATATGAATTTAATTTCACAAATGGGTTATAAAGTAAAGGGTTATGTTTGTTATGTTAGTTTGAGGAAAGTAGTGAAAGTCAATTAGTTAAAAAATTAACTCTTTGAAGCTAAACCAAAATGGTAGTTAAATTTCTCTTATTTTTAAAGGGTTATATGAAATTTGATAATCAAAAGTATCAAGATTTTCTTTTTTCTTTATCCACTTTACAATCACATTTGTTAAGGGTAAAACCAAAATTTCATAAAAGGTTTTCATAGTTGTTTGTGTAACAATTAAAAGCAACAAATCGTGAAGAGGAATAACACCACCGAAAGCAATTAAAAAGAACACTATTGAATCTCCACTTTCACCAACCAGCGTCGAGGCAACTGCCCGTATTGAAAAATGACGTCCATGCTGAAGAATTTTCATCTTGCTCATCACATAAGCATTTAAAAAAGAACCAAAAAGAAAAGCAAGGAAACTTGCAAAAGTGATACGCTGAGTATTATTTAGCACTAATGCATATGCGTCCTGCTGAGAAAAATTTTCAGAACTAGGGACCATAATACTCAATTTAAAAATCAATACTGCCAGAAAATTCATTACAAAACCGCTCCAAATAATGAGACGGGCTTTCTTATAACCCCATACTTCAGCAATTAGATCATTTATAATGTATGAAATAGGGAAAATAAGTAAACCTGCAGTGGCTTCAATAGGTCCAATAGAAATAAGTTTTTGCTCAACGATATTTGCTACTATCAAACAAACGGTAAAAAGTAGCGAACAAAACATAAAAGAGAGAGAAACTTGTTTTTTCATTTCCTTGTTTTTTACGTGGTTTTCAAGCACACGTTTTGCAAAAAATAGTGCAAAAGTAATTGTTTTTTATCGAATAGTAGGAAAAAAATAGGAGCTTTTTCTTACTTTATTTCCGATCTGTCTCCCACTGGCGACATCCGTTGAAATATAGTGGTTTGTTAAAAAAATTGAGAGTTACAGCTCTTTTGATTGATAACATATATAAAAAAGGTTCACCATTTTTTGCAGGATAGTTTTTTATTCATTGTTATTTGTACAATATGAAACTATGACCCATTCCACCACTTCCTTTACTACTGTTTGGATACTTAATATTATTTGGAAAAAATTTAAAATAATTATTTCTATCCTAAAAGTTAATAAATAAAACTCAAAATCATTAAAAAAACGACCATAAATTACCAATAGCAAATAAGAATATCCTTATTCCATAAATTAATTTCATTCTCAATTATCTCTGCTCAGTATAAGTTTTAATCCTTAAAAGATACTGGTGTGCCAATCAATGTTTGCCATCTTAATAGCAGTAATTCCAGCTTCGAATCCTTTATTGCCATGTAAGCCACCTGCTCTGTCAAGTGCTTGTTGTAAATTTTGAGTAGTAAGTATTCCAAAGATGACAGGACATCCATTTGAATTCGTATTTAATGTGGCAATTCCATAAGTAACTCCTTGACAAACATAAGTGAAATGAGGTGTTTCTCCTTGAATCACACAACCTAAGGCAATAATAGCAGCATATTTATGAACTTTCATATTGTCTATTTCAGAATATTCATCCATAAATTGTTTGGCTGCAAAGATGAGCTCAAAAGTGCCGGGTACATGGATAATAGTAATTAAATCGGGGTTGGCGCCATTACCAATTAAAGCATCATAAGTACCTTGTAGTAATGATTGTGTCACTTGAGGATTCCAATCGGCTACTACAATAGCATATTGTTGTGTAAATACCTTTTTTTTATCAGGCATTTCATCTTCATTATAACTGGATAAATTTTTATATTGCGTTGACATTTGTATTTTTTTTAAAATAATTTTTTTAATGAAGATTATAAATTTGTTTACTTTTGAACGCGAGCAAGATATTTGTCAATGTCTGTAGCCTCCATACTTTTAGGATAATTTTCTTTTATTTCCATATAGTATTTTTCTGCTTTTTGAGGTTGGTTCATCGATTCACATAATAAACCTGCTTTTTTTAAATATACAGGAGTTAAAACATTGTTTTTTGTTGCAATAGCTTTCTCAAAGTATCCTAAAGCTTTATCTTTTTCTCCTAATTCTACATAACTATCTCCAATTAAGCCAAGTACTGCTGTTGTAAAATAAGTGTCTTTTTTGTCAAATTGAGTAAGATATTTAATAGCGTTTTTGTAATCACCCAATTTGTAATAACAAATACCTGCATAAGCAGCAGCGAGTTTACCTGAATTTGTAAAGCCGTATTCTGAAACGATTTGCTTAAATCCAATAAATTCTGGCTCTTTTCCTTCTAATGCTACTTGAAATGAATCAACACTAAAATAATATTGAGCCTTATACATTTCGTTTTCAGCCGCTTTTTCTCGTGGTTGAATATAAAAGTTTCGAACTGCCAATAATAGCAAAACAAGGAGGACAATTCCTCCAACTACATATAATATTTGTTTCTGATACTTTTCTATAAAAATTTCTGAAGCTGTTAAAGCTCCTTCCACATTTTTAAATTCGTCTTTCTTTTTTTCTTTTTTTGACATAAAAATGGTCTTCTTTTAGTTTATTAAATTGAAGATTGTTTAAATAAATGAGCAACAAAATTAAGATTTTTCTTTTAGATAATGAAATTTTAGGTTAAGTTTTTAAAGCTTCTCATTAAATTCGCTGAAACAAATGAATTGTGAAGAAAACTGTTTTTGCAGTTTATTCATGAGAGTTGGTGGATTTTTTTATTATTTTTGTCGCAAAAGAATGACTATTTTAAAAAGAGGTTAGAAAATATGGGAAAAACAAAAGAAGAATTACGAATTGTTTTCATGGGAACGCCAGAATTTGCCGTTGAAAGTTTAAAAACATTGGTTGAAAATGGTTATAATGTGGTTGGTGTGGTTACTATGCCTGATAAACCGGCTGGCAGAGGTTACAAAGTTCAGTTCTCACCAATAAAACAATATGCTCTGTCGAAAAACTTGAACTTGCTTCAGCCTGAAAAATTGAAAGACGAAACTTTTTTGGAAAATCTACGAGCACTGAAAGCTGATTTACAAATTGTAGTAGCTTTTCGCATGTTGCCGGAAGTAGTTTGGAATATGCCGCCATTAGGAACTTTCAATCTTCACGCTTCCTTACTTCCCCAATATAGAGGAGCAGCTCCTATCAACTGGGTAATTATCAATGGTGAAAAAGAAACTGGTGTAACAACTTTCTTTCTAACCCACGAAATTGATACCGGTAAAATTATTCTTCAGGAAAAAATTCCCATTTTACCTTCTGACAATGCTGGTATTTTGCACGATAAATTAATGGTATTGGGTGCAGAATTGGTTAAAAAAACGGTAGATATGATTATTTCAGATAAAATTGAAACAATAGAACAATCTCAATTAGCGAATAATAACGTAGAATTAAAATCGGCTCCAAAAATCTTCAAAGAAACATGTGAAATTGATATTTCCTGGAACGTTGAACGTGCTCATAACTTTGTACGAGGACTTTCTCCTTATCCGGGAGCTTGGATAAGGATAAATCTCCCAAATTCTCCTGAAAGAATAATTTTAAAGATTTTTCAGACAGAACCAGAATTTTCTTCTCATCAATTACCATTAGGAAAAGTAGTAACCGACGGGAAAAAATTTGCCAAAATAGCCTTAAAGGATGGTTTTTTGGTTTTGAAAGAAGTGCAAGCCCCCAACAAAAAGCGAATGGAAATTGGCGAATTTCTACGAGGTTTGCGGTAAATTTCTTATTTTACAGCTATTGTTTCAATTTCCACCAAAGCTCCTTGTGGAAGTCCTTTTACAGCAACCGTTGAACGAGCAGGACAATTATGGGGGAAATATTTTTTATATACTTCATTCATAGCCGCAAAATGGTTCATGTCCGTTAGAAAAACGGTTGTTTTGATTACATTTTCAAAAGAATAACCAGCAAACTTTAAAATAGCTTCAATATTTGAAAAAATCTGTTCTGTTTGTTCCGAAACAGTTAATGAAACAATTTTTCCTTCCTTTGGCAAAATAGGAATTTGTCCTGAAATAAAAAGCATATTATTTATTTCTATAGCCTGATTATAAGGTCCAATAGCTGTCGGAGCGTTGGGAGTATTGATAATTTTTTTCATAATAATAAAAAATTTAGAATAAACACTTTAAATAAATCGTACTTAATTTTTTTAATATAAATTTTCTCATCATATTTTCACAGTTTAGCTTCAACAATAGTTGCAAAAATAACTAAATCAATAACTTATAAATTACAGAATCATTAAAATTGACTTTTTGAAATAGGTTTTACAAATAATTTTTTAAAATAATATAAATAACTATTCATTTTTAAATTTATACCTCAATTCTGTTAATATATAGTGTTTTTTGGTTGAAAATTTTTCAAAAAGGTTTGAGAAAAAACAAAACATTCAAGTACTAACTCTAAAAACTATTTTTATATAACAATTATTATGAAATAAAAAAATTTATTTTTCTTTTTTTTAATTATTTACTAACTAATTTTTTCTTTGGCAAAGAAAAAAATTTTTTAACTTCAAGTTTTTAAATAGATTGTTAATAACAAATAAAATCTTTTAAAAATAAAACAAATACACTTTTCTTTTCTGTTAAAAAACCAATATAAAGAGTTGAAAAAATATATTTTACTTTTTAAAAAAAACTTATCCACTTTTTCAACAATCTATCATTATCTTTATCTTTATTACATATCAATTAAAATATTTATTTATAGTACCTTGAAAAAAAAAATTTCTAATACAGTTATAATATTTCTCAAAATTAGAGTCACTAATTAAGTAAAAAAAATAAATTTGTTATTAATCTATGAAATAAAAAAAGAAAATTCTAACAGGCTTCAAGGAGAAAAATAGCAATTGAAGTGAATTATATTATTGTATTATTAGAGAATTATACGAAAATCAGGATATTATTAAATTATGTATATTTACAAAATATAAATGATGATTTTGGACTGTGTCTGGATTTTAAGGTATACATGTAATATTGTAATTATAAATTGCATTATCAGAGAATTAACATAAAGACACTAGTAGAGTTATATCAACTTACAATATAAAAAGAAAAAAAAGAGCTATTGTATAACAAAAATCATTATAATCATTAAAAATAATGAATAAAATCAACTGAAAAGTAACTAATAACAGTACTGAGAATTGTAGTAATATAAAGTTTAATTATTTTTGTTTAAAATATTTAAATAGACTCTTAAAAATAATACTCTATAGCTTATAATTAAGGTAAATTTTTTTTTTAAAATTATCATGAAAAACACACAAATTACCATTAAGGATATTGCAAAAGCCCTCAATATTTCTCCGTCCACTGTATCTAGAGCTTTAAAAAACCATCCCGATATTAGTGAAAAAACAAAAAAAGAGGTTCAAAAATATGCTCAAAAATTTAATTACAAACCTAATGTACTTGCTTCGAATTTACGAATGAGTAAGAACAATACGATAGGGGTTATTGTTCCAGAGATTATTCATTATTTTTTTTCTTCGGTTTTGTCGGGAATCGAACAAGTATCAAATAGAGAGGGGTACAATGTAATTATTTGCCAGTCAAGCGAAAATTATGAAAAAGAAATACGAAATGTTGATGCTTTAATTTCTTCCAGAGTTGCGGGAGTATTGGCATGTTTATCAAAAACTACCTCTACTTATGACCATTTTCAGCAAATTATTAATCATGGCATTCCACTCGTTTTTTATGACCGTGTTTGTATTAGTATCAATACCGATCGTGTAGTAGTTGATGATTACACGGGTGCTTTTTCTGCAGTAGAATATTTGATTCAAACTGGTTGTAAAAGGATAGCTTTTTATTCTTCGCCCTTGCACCTGGAAATTTCTAAAAATAGAAGAAATGGCTATTTGGATGCTTTATATAAATATGGGCTTCCCATGGACGAATCTTTGATAAGAATTTGTGATACCCGCGAAGAAGCTATTATAATTACACCTGAAATTTTAGATCGTCCCGATCGTCCTGATGGCTTTTTTGCCATTAACGACCATTGTGCCTCAGGTATTTTATATGCCACAAAACTCGCCAAATTAAGTGTCCCTGAAGATGTTTCCATTTGTGGCTTTTCTGATGGCGAATTAGCAAAAGCTTGTGATCCTATGTTGACTACTGTTGAACAACATGGTTATGAAATGGGTATAAACGCGGCTGAATTGTTAATTTCAAAAATCAAAGGAGAAACTCAAGGAAAATATACTAATAAAATTATAAAAACTAACCTTATTATTAGAGGAACTACTAAATAGCTAAAAGTATGAATTTTAAAAAAATAGCAATAAACATAATAAATTCAGAATCAATTTTTTATTCAAATTAATTGAAAAGATATAGGAGAATAATAAAATATTAGAAAAAAGAAAAAACCAACCTTTTCATTTTTTCAAATCCTTTCAATAAATATGGATTTTTGGGTATCCAAATTGGATATGTTTTATAAAATGCTAATGCAAGTAGAATATTAAAAACTTTAGGAGCAGACATTGAACAAATTTCATGGTTTTGGTTGGCAGTTCTTCTTACCGAAATGATTATTCAACTAATCATTGGTCATTATTCTGATCAAACCTTGATTCGTTTAAGGAGACAAAGATCTTGTTTCTTTGTGGGGGGCATCATTGCTGCAGTTGTTTTTATTAATGCCAAATGCTGTTATTTTTGCTATTGTTTTATTTGCTGTGTTTGTAGGGACAGTGTCTTCCTTGATTGGTGATACATTTACTAAAAAAACGGATATTGGATCATTTCCACTAGTTATCTATCTGTTGGTCAAACTTAATTCTGCTTTTAATCAGACGATAGCACTACCTGCTGAGTTGGAGCATTTCCTGTAAAAACCTCTTCACGGGGAAAAACTGCCTTTTATTAAATTTTTCTGAAGACATTTCGCTTTCCACCGAGCATTCTTTACCTCATTCTTTCGAGTAAGCTACTGCTTAATAAAATAAAGATTAGCGAGTTTTTTATAAAAAATCTAATAATGAGGTATAGCCCCAGTAACTATATAACATACAACTATCATATCGGGAGTAAACATTTGTAATATTTTTCTAAAGTTTTTACTTGTTCTTTCAAAATATAAGTAAATAAATACACTGTCTTTTTGAATATTAATGCCACATGCTTTTTCTATAAAATTTACCAGATTGAATTGTTAAATAATTAGTTTATTTTATAAGTTGATAATAAAAATAACATTTGTGTTTAGATCATCGTATGATAAATCATTAAAGTTATTATGCTCTTGATTTTTATTTTTGCTTGCTTGGAAATACATCGATTTTCATCTAATTTTGTATTTAAAAAAAATGTGGAATATGTCTGAAAATGAAGTTAAAAAAATTTATTATGAGCCGATGCATACGTGTGAGCATATTCTAAACCAAACTATGATTCGGATATTTGGTTGCGAGCGTTCAAAAAATGCTCATATCGAAAAAAAGAAAAGTAAATGTGATTATTTTTTGCCTCAACCTCCTACTGAAGCTCAAATTCTTGAATTAACCAGAAGAGTCAACGACGTAATCAATCAAAATTTACCTGTTATTATTGAATATGTGACCCGTGAAGAAGCAGCTAAAATCGTTGATCTTTCAAAATTGCCTGCTGAAACTCCTGATTTATTAAGAATCGTTCATGTAGGGGATTATGATGCTTGTGCTTGTATTGGGCAACATGTTCAAAATACTTCTGAAATTGGACATTTTGAAATTATCAGTCATAATTATGAAAAGGGATGCTGGAGAGTTCGTTTTCGTTTGGTTTGACGTGTCTCAATAATCATTTTTCACAATATAATGAAACGATTCAGTAAATTTTTAAAAAATTTTTTTGTTTTATTTGTCATCATCTCAGTGGGATGGGTAATTTTTTATCGCTTTGTACCCGTTTTTGTTACCCCATTAATGCTGATTCGTTCTGTCGAAACAATTTCAGACGGTGAGGTTCCTAAAATTAATAAAAGATGGGTCACGATAGAAAAAATTTCACCCAATATGATTCAAGCTGCGGTAGCAGCCGAAGACGACCAGTTTATGGAACATCATGGTTTTTCATTCGAAGCCATTAATAAAGCCATCGAACACAACAAAAGAAGTAGACGAATCAGAGGAGGAAGCACTATTTCACAACAAACGGCAAAAAATGTTTTTCTTTGGCCTCATCGCTCTTATTTACGAAAAGGACTGGAAGCTTATTTTACAGTTTTAATAGAATTATTCTGGACAAAAGAAAGAATCATGGAAGTTTATCTGAACGTTATTGAAACAGGGGACGGCATTTATGGTATAGAAGCAGCCTCCATGAAATATTTTGGAAAACATGCCTCAAAGCTTACAAAATCAGAAGCAGCTTTGATAGCAGCCTGCCTACCAAATCCACGACGTTTTAATCCAGCCCATCCTTCTCCTTATATTTTACGTCGTCAAGCTGCCATTATGAGAATGATGGGAAAAATTTCACCGGTAGAATTTCATAAAACATCTTTACCTAAAAAAACCAAACATAAACATCGATAAAAAGATGAACTCTCAAATTAAATATTTTGATTGGGGAATCATTGAATATGAAGAAGCTTTAAAAAAGCAAGAAATTCTTTTTTTAGATACGATTGAAAGAAAAAAACGTGGACTTTCTACTTTGAATTATTTCATTTTTTGCGAACACCCGTCTGTCTTTACCTTAGGGAAAAATGGGCAAACAAATAATTTGCTTATTTCAGCCAATGAACTGGAAAAGATAAATGCCACTTTTTCGCTGACCAATCGTGGCGGAGATATTACCTATCATGGACCTGGACAAATAGTGGGTTATACCATTTTTGATATGGAAAATTTTCAATTGGGACTGAAACAATTTGTTGAAAAAATAGAAGAAACTATCATTCAACTTTTGAAACTTTACCAAATATCAGCAACCAGGCTCAAAGGTGCTACAGGTGTGTGGATGGATGTTGCAACTGAGAGAGCAAGGAAAATTTGTGCTATTGGACTTCGAAGTTCTCATTTTGTCACCATGCATGGTTTTGCTTTAAATGTAAATACGGATATGAATTATTTTAATTATATTCATCCCTGTGGGTTTGTGGATAAAGGAGTTACTTCAATGGAAAGAGAACTAAAGCAGAAAGTTGATATCATTCAAGTGAAAGAAAACTTAAAAAAATGTTTGGAAGAACAATTTGCTTAGAGATACTGAAAGTTAAAACTAACTTTTTGAAACTTATGTACTCAATTGATATTAAACACATTTACTACTTTTCTGCTAAATTTTCCCAACAAAACTTGATATTTCGTTTAATACAAAAAGTGGAAAATTCTTTCCCTTAATTAGAGCTTTTTTGTGCAAGTTATTATACATACAACTTGAGCGTAAATTCAAGTAATTAATGCAACTTTTTCAGGGGAGAATAAAATTATTGTCTTGACGAAACAAGTTCTTTATTTCCTTTTATAAAAAATTATAAAAAACATTTAACTATACTGTAGAATAAAAGTACAAAATCTTGGCATTGAGAAATAAAAGAATTTAATTATACAGTAGCAGAAACATTTCTTGACATTCGTTTTCGTTCATTCTCATCAAGATAGATTTTTCGTAATCGAATATTGGAAGGAGTAATCTCCACATATTCATCCTCTTTTATATATTCCAAGGCTTCTTCGAGGCTAAATGTGACAGGAGGAGTAAGTTTAATTTTTTCGTCTGAGCCAGAAGCTCTCATATTGGTTAATTTTTTAGATTTAGTGACATTTACTACAATATCACCCTCTTTTGAACTTTCTCCTACCACCTGTCCCGCATAAACTTCTTCTTGGGGTAAAATAAAAAATCTACCTCGATCTTGTAATTTATCCAATGCATATGCAAAAGCTGTGCCTGTTTCCATTGCAATTAATGAACCATTTGTCCTTTTTTCGATAGGTCCTTTATAAGGTTGATATTCAAGAAAACGATGACTCATAATAGCTTCACCGCCTGATGCAGTTAACACTTGATTGCGAAGTCCAATAATACCTCGCGAAGGAATTATAAATTCTAATTGAATACGATCGTTCATCGTTTCCATTTTCAACATTTCTCCTTTACGGGAAGCTACCATTTCAATAATTCTGCCGCTGTATTCTTCGGGTAGATTAATTATCAGTTGTTCAACAGGTTCACAACGGACACCATTTATCATCTTGAAAATTACTTGCGGCTGTCCCACTTGTAATTCATAACCTTCGCGACGCATGGTTTCTATTAAAATGGATAAATGAAGCACTCCTCTGCCATAAACATGCCAAATATCTTTATCGGGTTCCTTTTCTACTCGTAAAGCAAGATCTTTATCCAATTCACGCATCAATCGTTCATGTAAATGCCTTGAAGTGATGTATTTTCCTTCCTGCCCATAAAAAGGAGAATTGTTAATGGTAAACACCATACTCATGGTTGGTTCATCAACAGCAATAGGTTTTAAAGGCTCAGGCTGATTAATATCCGCAATAGAATCTCCAATTTCAAAATTATCAATCCCGATTAAAGCACAAATATCCCCTGATTTTACTTCTGAAATTCTTTTTCGTTCCAGTCCTATAAAAGTATATAGTTCTTTAATTTTAGTTTTAACGATAGAATTATCCCTTTTTACTAAACTCACATCCATACCTTCGTACAGTGTACCACGATGAACACGTCCTACTGCAATTCTACCTACATAAGGAGAATAGTCCAAAGAAGTAATCAGCATTTGAGGTGTTCCTTCCAGATAGAGAGGCTCAGGGATATATTTGATAATAGCATCCAATAGCGGAAAAATATTGTTTGTTGGTTTTCTCCAATCTTCTGACATCCAATTTTGTTTGGCAGAACCAAAAATTGTATGAAAATTCAGTTGTTCTTCGGTAGCATTCAAATGATACATTAAATCAAAAACTGCTTCCTGAACTTCATCAGGGCGACAATTAGGCTTATCCACCTTGTTAATCACAACAATAGGAATAAGTTCCAATTGCAAAGCCTTTTGTAAAACAAATCGTGTTTGAGGCATTGGCCCTTCAAAAGCATCCACCAGCAGTAAAACTCCGTCAGCCATGTTGAGTACCCGCTCTACTTCACCACCAAAGTCAGCGTGACCAGGAGTATCAATAATGTTGATTTTATAGCCATTGTAATTGATCGAAGCATTTTTTGCCAGAATCGTAATTCCTCTTTCACGTTCTATTTCATTATTGTCCATGATTAATTCGCCGACCTTTTCATTGTCTCTGAAAAGATGACCAGCCAACAACATCTTATCAACCAGCGTGGTTTTTCCGTGATCAACATGAGCAATAATTGCAACATTTCTAATTTTTTGCATGTATCCAACTCCTCATTTTTTAAGCTTGCAAATTTAATCAAAAAAATTGAATTTTAATTGGTTATGTTATTAAAATTACTTGAGTGTAGATTCAACCAGCAAGTGCGAAATTACACAAAATGTTTGAAAAACTCATTTTTAGGAGAATTAAAGTTTAATTTTTCTCGAGGTCTACGATTCAATTTGTACTGAATATTTTTGATATCCTGATCCGAATAATTTTTAAATGAAGCCTTTTTAGGGATATATTGCCTGATGAGTTTATTCCCGTTCTCAATTGCTCCCTTTTGCCAGGAACTGTAGGGATCGGCAAAATAAACCGGAACCTTTAACATTTTAGTTATTAACTCATGTGCAGCGAACTCCGATCCATTATCGGTTGTAATCGTTTTAAGTTTATCCTTGAAAGGCAGTAATATTTTAAAGACCTCCTTTGCAAGCTCTTCGGAATCCCTTCCCTTCGGTAATTTTTGTATCATTATATAATTCGTTTTTCGCTCTGTTATTGTCAGTATAGCCTCTGAATGATTCTGTCCGATAATCGTGTCCATCTCGAAGTCACCAAACCTGCTTCCGTCAGCTTCTTTAGGCCTTTGGTGTATACTCGTACGGTTAGGTATGTTTTTAACCAAACCCACAGGTCTTTTTCGGTGTTTGAGCCTGTGGCGGCAATGCTTGTACAACTCCCCGCCGTTTTGCTTGTCCTTGCGAATCAATTTGTAAATGGTTTCGTGTGAGACAGCAATATTTTCATATTTCTTTAAATACCCGCTGATCTGTTTGGGAGACCAATCTTCTCGGATTAATTCCGTCACTTTTTCTTTAATCCACGGCGGAGTTGACCTGTTGCCCGGTAAACGTTCTTTACGCTCTCCTGCCATTTCATGTGCCAGATGCCAGGAATATCCGCCACTCTTGTTTTTGTTTCGTTTCAACTCTCTATACAAGGTCGAGACGTGAACTCCTATTCGTAATGCAATATCTTTTTTACTTGTTCCTTCTTTCAGACCCAAATAGATTGCGTATCTTTGCTCTGAAGTTAATTGTTTGTATTTCATAAGCAACATAATAATTAATTTTAGGGAGACTTCGGTCTCCTTTTTTGTTAAATTATGTTGCTGGTTGATTCTAACACTCTTTGGGGGTTTTGCACCCCCAGCCGCTTGGCAATCCCCCGCAATGTTTTTCATAGTTTTGTTTTAAAAAACCTATGTAAAACTTATCAGGAAATTTGCACTTCTAAGTTGAACTTAGGGAGCAATCATCTATTATTAAACAACAAACTTTGTCAGCAAATAAAAACGCATGTAAGACAGGTAAGCTTGTAGAGAGACAATAATTTTTTTTTCAATGGATTAAATTTTGTTTAAAAAATTCAAATTTTTAATTGAAATTTGATGGCTCGTTTGTATTTTGATCTTAGTAAATTAGTTCGCTATTTAAAAGTTTTTTAGGATAGCAACCATATATTGGATTTTTTTCATAAGTTTTTCTTTTCACAATTTACGTTAACTTGTAAAAATTCTGATTTACCATATTGTGCATTTTTACTAAGGGGAATGGTTTGCCTTATCGCTTTTAATTGGTTAATAAATTTACTCAAATAAAAAATAATATTTCTTTGTCGTGGATATTTAAAACATACATCTTTTCTTGTTTTATCCATTTTGAGGGTAGAAGCATAAAGGGAATGATTGATAATATCGTAGGTACATTTTTCCCTTAAAATGTTATTAAGAAATAAATATGCCAGAAAAAATTATTGTAACAATATTAAACATTAATATCGCTTATATCAAGATATTGGTCAATTATTTTATAAAATTTGTTTCGTCAAATGAATTGATTTTTTCAGAAGAATGGATAACCTTGAACATGTTTATTAAATTTTTTACCTAAATAATAAGTGAAAAATTTTTATTCAGATAAGCTTTCAACAACTTTTTTCAAGGTCCCCCGATTTTTTTAACATCTTTTGATGCGGATTTAAAAGTCTAATTAGAGTTTTATTACTTTAATTTCTGTAATTTTGTAAAAAATTCTTTTATCTACATAAAATTATGGTAATTTCTGATTCATCTTTTAAAGTATTTTCAGGGACGAACAGTAGATATCTTGCTGAGAAAATTTGCAAGTTTTTAGATAGTCCTTTAGGAAAAATGAACACTGAATTTTTTTCAGATGGAGAATTTGCAGTTACTTATGAAGAGTCCATTCGAGGTCAAAATGTTTATTTGGTACAGTCCACTTTCCCGAATGCAAATAATTTAATGGAATTGCTTTTAATGATTGATGCTGCAAAACGAGCATCCGCTTATAAAATTATTGCTGTGATTCCTTATTTTGGCTGGGCTCGTCAGGACAGGAAGGACAAACCCCGGGTATCATTAGGAGCAAAACTTATTGCTGATATGCTAAGTGTTGCTGGAATTGATAGATTGATTACAATGGATTTACATGCTGATCAGATTCAAGGTTTTTTTGATGTACCAGTGGATCATTTGTATGCTTCTACTATTTTCGCTCCTTACATTGAGTCGTTGAATTTGCCAAATTTGGCAATAGCTACTCCTGATGTAGGAGGATCAAAAAGAGCGGGTTCCTATTCAAAATATTTAGATGTGCCGATGGTATTATGTCACAAAACTCGCGAAAAGGCTAATGTGGTAGATGAAATGAGAATCATTGGTGAGGTAGTAGGCAAAGATGTAGTAATAGTTGATGACATAATAGATACGGGAGGCACTTTGTGTATGGCTGCTAATTTAATGATGGAAAAAGGCGCTAACAGTGTACGAGCTATTGTATCGCATGGAGTTATGTCTGGATCAGCATCCGAAAAAGTTAGCAAATCAGCTTTGGTAGAATTGGCTTTTACTGATTCTATTCCTTATGATACAACTAAATGTTCAAAAGTAAAAGTATTGTCTGTAGCAGAAATGTTTGCCGACACCATTTGTCGAGTTCAAGAGCACAAATCTATTAGTGAACAGTACATTTTTTAGGTGATTTGATCGTTAGTTAATAGGAAGAATATACATCAACACCAACGAATGTTAAAAAATCAAGGAAATTTAAAAAAGAGTTGGATGGTTTGATGAAGAAAAAATAAAATTTTTATTTAGTTAGCACTTTAATTGTAAGATTCTTGTCTATTTGGTAAAAATTTAAACCCAAGCCCTAAATTTTTAAGTAATAGATATTTTCATTTTCTCCAGTAGTTTTTTTGGGGTTTATTAATTTCGACAATTACGAATTCATCAGGTGCAAATTTTATTTTTGAAAAATTACCAGCAGCAAATAAAACGGCTTCCAAAGCATGTATTAACGCATTGAAAAATTGTGATATTTATCTAGGAATTTTTGATAAAGAATGTAGTTCCGAAGACGAAAAGAATAGGTACTTAAAAGTAATTAGTCATTCCTTAAAAAGTCTATTTTTAAGCGGCAAGGTTATAAAAGTTTTGGCGAAAAAGTAATCGAAAAATGAAACAAAAAAACTCTTCTTTGAGTT
>Ga0208826_1001599_pt1 | contig 18672 bp, 14 predicted proteins | sample AD_UKC115_MetaG_FD_184451 | JGI IMG/M metagenome (GOLD analysis project Ga0208826, IMG submission 184451) | Active sludge microbial communities of municipal wastewater-treating anaerobic digesters from Hong Kong - AD_UKC115_MetaG (SPAdes)... | ecosystem: Engineered > Bioreactor > Anaerobic >...
GTGATACCATTCTTTCGCTGCGATCCCGCCGCCGCGACAACCCCGCGGCTCCGGGTTTGCATATAGAAAAACCCGAGACTTTGAAAAGAGGTAAAATTATGTACAAAGCACTTGTGAAAATGCGCAACAAAAAAGGCTTCACCCTGATGGAGCTGCTGATCGTTGTCGCGATCATCGCCATCCTGGCCGCCATCGCCATCCCGACCTTCTCCAGCTCGCTGACCAAGGCGAAGAACGCCGCCGACGAGGCCAACGCTCGTTCTTTGTATGCCGCTGTCGCCATGGATTATATGACGGCTGACACGGCGAACCCATTTAATCCGCCTGCGACGGCTACGGTTGCGGCTAACGATGCAGTCACCTACAATACCGTCGAATATACCTTTAATGGCGGAGCAAGTATTACTTATACAGCGGGTACTTCCTGGGTAATCACCGCGGGCGGCGAAACTTGGACTCTTGATCTGGCATCTGGCTCCTAATTCCCCGTACTTATTTTTCGCGGTAAGCATGCGCCGCGGATGAAAACTCAACCCATTTGCGGGAGGGCCGGTAGGGTTGACGGCTCTCCCGTATCCCTAAAAACATACCGACCGGAGGCCTCATGCTGTATCTGACGCCGTTTATTACGATTTATTTCTGCCTTCTTGCCGCGCTGCTCGGCGCGTGTATGGGCAGCTTTCTCAACTGCACGGCATGGCGTGCCCTCCACGGAGAATCCGTTTTAAAAGGGCGCTCCCACTGCGACAAGTGCGGGCACGTCCTCGGGGCGAAGGATCTCGTCCCGGTTTTGAGCTACCTTGTTTTAAAGGGCAGGTGCCGCTACTGCGGAGAAAAGATGTCCGCCGGGTTTCTCTGGTCGGAGGTCGTTTCCGCCGTGGTGTTTGTCTCCCTGCTGCTCCGCTATGATATATCGCTCCAGACCCTCGAATTTCTGCTGCTGGCCTCGGTGCTTCTGGCCTCGGCCTTTGCAGATCTGGAGGAATATATCATCCCGGACCGGTTTATCCTTGCCGGCATCGGGATCCGCGTGATTTTCATCCTGATTTCCGGCGACGTGCTCCATGAGGCGCTGCGCTCGTTCATCGGCGGCGCATCCGTCGCGGCGGCCCTGCTCGCGGTCTCGCTTCTGCTTGAGAAAGTTCTCAAGCGCGACGCGATGGGCGGCGGCGACATCAAACTGATTTTTCTGACCGGCTTCTATTTCGGCTGGCAGAGAAACCTCTTCTGCCTGATTCTGGCCTGCTTTGCGGGCATCCTCTTCGGCATCGTGACGATGCGCGCGCGGGAGGGGAAAGAGGACGCGAAGCTGATCCCTTGGGGGCCTTCCATCGCCTTTGCCGCGTGGATGACCGCCCTGTTCGGCCAAAACGTATTGGATTGGTATATGAGTCTTTTTTGAGGAACGGAGTTGAAAGCTTTGTCGAACAACATTATCGCGATTGACTTTGGCGAATCCAGGCTAAAAATGGTGCAGATCTCCGGCGGCAGGGTCAGAAAGACCGCCTATGCCGAGACCCCGGACAACATCATCCGGGACGGCATCATTCCCTCGATGGATGCCATGGCGGAGTTCGTAAAGGAGACCGCGCGCCTCAACAAAATCCCGAAAGGGAACTGCGCCGTGGTTCTGCCGGACGCGCTGGCATTCACCAAGAATGTCACGATCCCGGTCATGACGGAAGACCAGCTCCGCTACAACCTCCCCTTTGAGTTCCGCGACTACACGACGGAGGAGAAGGGACGCTATTTTTACGACTATGCGGTCGAGCGTGTGGTCGCGGATGAGAACGGCGAGCCCAAGGAGCTTGAGCTCTTCGCCTGCGCGGCGCTCAAGACCACTATTGAGGAATACCGGACGATGCTCCGGCGCGCGGGCTTCCGCCTGAAGGCCGCGATACCCGAGGTATTCGCCTACTCGTCCCTGATCCAGAAGTATCAGGAACGTTCGGGCGAGCAGGAGGCCGAGAGCTGCATTATCGACATCGGCTACAAGAGCACGAGGATGGTGATCCTGCACGAAGGCTGGTACTTCACGCAGAGAACCTTCCCGATGGGCACGCAGGATCTGGTGCGCGTGATCGCCGAGGAGACCGAGGTCGGCGACCATATGGCCGGCACCTATCTCGCCTGCAACTACAACGGGATTCTCGAGGCCAATTCCTGCAAGGAAGTCTATAACCGCATGGCGATCGAGATTATGAAAGCGATCAACTTCTATAACTTCAACAACCGCGAAAATTCTCTCAGCAAACTCTATCTCTGCGGTGGAGGCGCCGCCATTCCGCAGTTGGTGGATGCCATTTCCGCCGCCGTCGGTCTGGAGGTGCACGGCGTACAGGAACTGATGCCGGGATTCGACGCAGAGGACGCAAAGCCCTGGCTCTTCGCCAAGGCGGTCGGCATCGGCCTGAAGGCCTGAGGGGGGAAGATAATAATGAAAGTGATGCTCAAACCGGCAAAATTCCCTACCAAGCAAAGCGTCAACCTGGTCATGCGGGAAGAGCAGGCCGTCAGCCCCGTCACGTTCGTGCTGATGCTGACCCTCATCTTTGTGGCCACGTTCGCCATCGCAAAATTCGCGGTCATCGACCAATACGCCCGCCTCAACGAGGCCGAGCGCGCGTACAACCAGGTATACGATCAGCGCCTCGCGATGGACAGCGAGCTCGCCGATTACAACGATGTGTTGAGCGAATACCGCAAGTACTCCATGTCGTGGCTCGGCGAGGATGAATACATAGTGACCGACCGCCTGGATGTGCTGAGCCTGATCGAAAAGAAGATGAAATCCGTCGGTACGGTCCATTCCGCGGCCGTGACCGGCAGCAATCTGGTCGTCTCCATGGGAGGCATGACGCTCAAACAGATTTCCGACCTGATCTCCAGCCTGGCGCAGGATCCCATCGTGCAGGCCGTGGCGGTCAACGTCGCATCGACCACCGAGGAGAATGCCGCCGTCGGCAACGTGTGGGATGCGGAGCTGGAATTCTCCCTGATCATTACGCTTCAGGCTGCCGCAGAGGAGGTTGAAGGATGAAACGAGCGTTTTCGAGCCGTGAAAAAGTGCTTTTGACCGTCTTTATTTTGCTGCTGCTGTTTGTCGGGTATTTCAAGCTCATCCTTGAGCCGATCAACGCGAAGATCGCCGAATATCAATCCAACGCCGCCGCCGAGCAGGATATCATGGTCGCCGAGGCCGGCACGCTGGCTGAAAAGAAGCGGATGGAAACGGAGCTCGCGGAGATCCGCGCCTCCGCCGATTTCAAGGAGATCCCCGATTACGACAATATCCAGAACGTCATCAAGGAAATGGACGGCATCCTGCAGAGCAATTCGGCGGATTATTCCCTGTACTTCAAGGAGATCGTCGAGACCGACAACATCGTGCGCCGCACGATCCTCATGGATTACAAGACCGAAACCTATCAGCAGGCCCGTGCGGTCGTCAACGCCCTGCACGCCTGCAAATACCCCAACCAGATCTCGGATCTCGCCTATACCTATCTCGAGGACGAATCCGGGAACCAGGGGCAGGCCGTCGAAGTCAATCTGACGGTCACTTTCTACGAACTGGATTACTGAGCGACCGACCGGGGAAGGCAGTTTCTGCCGTCTCCGGTCCGGCCATATTTTCCCGGGCCGGTTCCGGAGAGCCGGCGCCCGAGTCCATTTTCATCACGCCGGCGGGGCCTTTTCCGCCGGGAGGGAGGCGAAACTGTGAAAAATGCGGAAAACCGGATCCGAAACGAACGCGGCGCATCCATTCTTGCCGCGCTGCTTCTGGTTCTGGTGCTGACGACCGTCAGCGCGATCATTTTACTCTACGCCTCCGCCAACTATGGGCGCCTGCCCGGCCGTCTCAGGGAAAAGCAGGAGAAGACGGCTCTGATCTCCGCGGCCTCGCTGATCCGCGATGAGCTGGATCGGCAGTCCGTCACGGTGAAGACCACGACGACCACAACCACGACTTATAATTATTATGGATATGTGGTGAGCACGACCACCAACGTCGTCAAGGAGAAGTACTCCAGCGATACGGACGGCATGATCGAGGAATTCGCCGAACTCCCGATCTTTGCGGGCACGTCGGCGACAAGCTCCCTTGTGGCGGTCCTCTCGCTGGACAACGCGGCCTTCATCTCGCTCGAGGCGGATATCTCCCTGTATAAAAACGACAGCGACGCGATCATCGTCGAGGCGGATATCCACCCCGCCGACGATTCGGATCATATTTATGCGTACTGGGCCGTTTCGGACAGCACCAGCACTACCTCCTCCACCACAACGGGGTACCTCACTTCGACCTATGTCGAGACCGAGGAAGTGACCTATACGTTTTCCGCAGAGAACATTACCGAGGTGAAGAACGAATGAAGCCTATCCTGAAAAAACTGCGCCAAAGCCGCGGCGAAACGCTGATTGAATCGCTTTGCGCGATTCTGGTGATCGCGTTGATCAGCGCGGGCTTCTGCGCCTCCGTCATGGCCGTCGCGAAGATCACCGAGCGCGTTCGCGCGGAGGACGACGAATTCTATTCCACCGCGGTGGCCAGCAGCGAAAGTGGCACCGCGACCGTCAGCATCGGCGGGACAAATTATCAATATTCGATCACATACACCCATTACAAATCGGGGCTGGTGGATTATGCCAAAACAGCTTAACGCGAAGATCTTCAAAAAACTGAATACCGGCTCAGGCATGACGATTCTGGAGATGCTCGTATCCATGCTCATCGTCGTGATGGTGTTTGTCGCCGTCTCCACCGGCGTCTCCGTCGGGCAGAGGGTATTTTTCGACAGCACAAAAACGTCGCAGTCCCAGATTCTGATGGAATCCCTGATTGCGGCGGTGGAGGGCGATCTCAAGTACGCAACGGATGTGAGCACGGATTCCAACCAGATCCGCTTTACCAACGCGGAACGCAATTTTCTGGACGCGACGCTGATGTATGACGACGGGAAGCTCGTGGTCAGCACGGGTTCCGATTCGTACGATCTGGTTCCCGAGCCGACCTATACGGTGGAGGTCTCGGGATTCACGGCGGCCCGCACCGGAGATACCATCAACATGACGATAGAGCTTTCCAACGGCTATTCGAGGAGTTTTGCCGTTTCCCTTGTGAATGATAAGGAGACAAGCGAATGACGAGGTTTGAAAAGCGCAGATCCGGTTTCACTTTTATAGAGACGATGGTTGTCGTCGCAATTGTGGTCATCCTGGCGGCGGTTGCCGTGGCGGGGGTGACCGGCTATGCGAGCAGCCTCACGCACCTTGAGCGCATGAACAGCGCCAAGGCGATCTATATTGCTGCGCAGAACAGGCTTGTGAACCTCAAAACCCTAAATAAAGCCTCCATCTTTCAGGAGGAGGCTCTCTCTCAGTATTACACGGCAAGTGAAGCGCAGGACGACGACGGCACCGTGATTGCGGGCCTCGTCTATGTCGACGAAAACAAGACGGCCGTGGTCGACGAGCTGCTGCCGGAGGGCGCGATTTCCAGCGACGTCCGCAACGACGGCTATTATTATATCGATTTTGACCCCGTAAACGGGTATATTTACGGCGTCTTCTTTTCTGAAGAAAGTTTCAATTACAGCGCGGTTTCCGCGATCCGCGGCGACGAGTCCGCCCTGAAACGCGCGGAGGTGGGCTATTACGGCCAGTCCTCCCTTGCGAACATCAACGGCTCCGTCGTCAAACTTTCCCCGGCTTTTAGCCTGACCAACGGCGAGGAGCTTGTCGTCACGGCGAAATACACCAATTACTTCGTATCGGAGACGGCCGCCGCCAACTGGGAGCTCTCGGTCACGATGGACGGCCTCAGCAGCGGGGAATCCCATACCTTCCAGACGATCCCGGCGGATGTTCAGCTCTCCGGGAATACCGTCACCATCGAATTCGTCGCCGACAGCCTCAAGCCCGGCGAGAGTTTCTATGAGCAATTCGGCGCGTCGGGTTACGAACCGGGCGAGAAGCTGAGCTTCACGGCGCAGATGACCTATACCGGCAGCGCCGTCACCGCAACGCCGAGCGACAACCGCTCCGTCGGCACGGCGAACAGCCTTTACGAAAACGTCATCGGCGCGGATGTGCACGTTGCGAACGGACGCCATCTGCAGAATCTGTCCAAAGCCGTGAGCCGCGTCTCCTATGCCGGCACGCTGCCGGTCGATGCGGTCACCGCGGTCACGTTTACCAGCGACATCGACTGGGAAAACGGCACGCTCAGCTATTACAGCGGCAAATACGGCAGTTCCGGCGACATCACCTTCGAGCCGCTGGAAAACAGCGACTTCTTCGGCACAACCGGTGCGGCGAGCGGCGTGACGATCGCGGGCGGAAAGCACATCGTCTCCAACGTCACGATCTCCGGAGGCATCTCCTCCTCCTGCGCCGGCTTCTTCCCGGTGCTCAATCTGGGAACCGGAAAGGTCACGAACCTTTTCCTCCGGAATTTGGAGGTCGCCGCGGAGGACTCCCAATACATAGGCGGTTTTACAGGGTATCTGGTCAGCGGCAGCATCACGGGATGCGGAGTCTACGGCGAGAGTTCCTATGAGGACGTTCAGATCCGCTCCACCGCAACCTCCGTGACGAACCCCGCCGGACTGGTCGGCGGTTTCGCCGGCAGAAACAGCGGCACAATCAAGGAATCCTTCTCCGTCGGCATGGTGAACGCGAGGGCGAATAACGCGGGCGGCTTCTCCGGATGGAACGACGGCACGATCGAATGCTGTTATGCCAACTGCTACACCTATGCGTGGTACCGGGCGGCGGGATTCTCCGTCACCAACCGCGGCAAGATCTACGGCAGCTTCTCGCTGATCTGTGCCGAGAGCGACACCGCGGCCTCCGGTACCTCAGCCGGATTTGTGCTTACGAACAGCAGCGGAACCATTTCCGGCTGCTATGCCGCCATGGACGACGTGGATTATGAAGGCAGCGCCTATGAGCTCACCTACACCTTCGCCCCCCTCGGCGTGGGCTCCATGACCAACTGCTACTATTATTATAGCGGCATTTATAACAGCGGAATCCAGGCCGGCACGCGCCTCTACACGTCCGAGCTGCGCGAAGCCGCCTCCCGGCTCACCTACAACGACGGCGTCTCTACCAAGAACCCGTGGCGCTCCACCCTGCCGGTCACCAAAAAATACAGCCACATCGAGGTCGGCGCGGATCAGTACATTTATCCCACCCCGCTGACCACGTTCTACGGCGACTGGCCGGCGGACAGCACGCTCCGGATCAACGGCGTCTATCCCACCAAGGTCGTGGATCATCTTCAGGAGCTCGATCAGGAGCCTTACAGCAACTATTATGTGGAGCTTCCCTATGACGCAAACGGCCGTCCGGTCTATGACGCGGAGGGTAACCCCACCACGGTGAAGTACTGGCTGGTCAACGAGGACGAGGCGGAGGATTTCACGGCGGTCGTCAACGACGATCCGAGCCTGTATACGATCACATGGCTTTCCACCGCGGGCGCGGTCGAAAGGACGAGCAACGTCACGTCGAGGCTCTATGCCGGAGACGATACGGCGCTCTATACCATCAGCGCGGTCGAGAAAAACTCCGGCAGCCGGGCGATCGCCTATGTGATCGTCTATTCCGTCAAGGTGGCGATCGATCCGGAGACGCTGAACCTGTACTATGAAGACAGAACCGAAGCGGATATCGACATTGTGCTGACCGTGGAGCCGGAAGCCCTTAGGACGATCAACTGGATGCCGCTCGAGAGATACATCGACGGTGACGTCGACTGGGATATCGAGCCCTACGCCACCGGTGCGAATCTGGTTGTCGGGAATGCGGGCAGCGATAACGAGACCATCACGGTCGAACTGATTCCGAGCGGTTCCGCCTACCGTTTCGGCACCTCCTATGTGACGGCCACGTTTACGGATACGCTCACCGGGTTGGAGCACGAGCTGGTCTCCACGGTGAGCTCGCTTCCTTCCAATACGGCGGCCGCCTACCTTGAATTTGACAAGGACAACAAGGTTTCGGGCTTCTTCCTCGTAAATAACGACGGCAACTATATCGACAACATCTCCACCAACAACGAGAACGACATCACATCTTGGTATTACGGCGTCGTCTCGCCGAAGAGCACGCTGAGTGTCCCCTACACATCCGGGCACCGGTCGGTCACGATCACGCTGTCCGACGGAAGCAAAGTCGACTACTATTTCTATCAGTTTACGGATGCCGGCACCGCAGCGCCCGCCGTCGGAAAACCGGTGAACCGGCAGCTGACGGTGGATGGCTCCACCTACACCTATCACATGCTGTTCGCCTGCGGTATCAAAAAGGGCACCGGCACGATCAACGCGACCAACAACACCTTCCAGGTGCGTACCTCCGATCAGCTTCAGAATATCAACTTTGCGGATAGCTACTTGAATGGAAACAACACTTACAACCAGACGCACGACATCTCCATTGCGCCCGGTTTTGAGCCGATCGGACGCGGCGGCGTCGGAACCGTGGCTTTCATCGGAATTTACGACGGCCATGGCTATACGCTTGAGGATTTCGTCAATACGGATTATCCGGAGAAGCGTTTCATCGGCCTGTTCGGCCAGCTCGGCGAGATGAGCGTCGACGACAGTAAAACCGCGACGGTTTCCAATGAGAAGCCCGGAGTCATCCGAAACGTCGTGCTGCTTGCCACCAATCCGGAGGAGCAGAGCGGGAGGATCGTTGCGACATACAACCCGACGACGAATATCGGCGATACGTCGGTCGGTACGCTTGTGGGCCTGATCTATACGCCGAATTCTGCCATTGAGAACTGCGTGGTCAGCGGATACACGGTCAGCTATACGAATAAAGTCGGAGCGGGCATCTACAGCCATGTCGGAGGACTGGTCGGCATCAACATGGGCACGGTGAAGAACTGCTGCGTCATTTCCAGCACCATCACCGCAACAGCCACGAACAGTAATATCAAGACCTATGTCAGCGGGCTTGTCGGGGCCAACTTCGGCACGATCGAGAGCTGTTATGCCGGCGGAGAGCTTTCCATCGGCTCCTACTCAGGCGCCACCAAGGTCATCAGCGGCCTGGCCGGCTTCTCGGGCGGCACCTGGGGCAACCGTCCCTACCATACCTACGGCACGAAGGTCACCCGAAACAGCTATTCAATCTGCCGGATCCAGCCTACCACCGCCACCGTGTATCCGGTCTCCCCGACGTCATGTGTTTACGGCGGGACCACCTATACGCAGACGGTCACAAACTGTTATTATCTTACCAATACCGTGAGCGCCACCGTCGCCGGCAGCGGCAGCGGCGGTACCGGCCTTGCTTATCAGATCATGGACGGTACGCAGCTTTACAACGGAAATACTTTCACACAGACGCTCAACGCCGGCATCTCCGCGGGGAACCGGAATTTCGGAAATGCGACGGCGGTTCATACTTACCCGTATTCGGGTAAGCTCACCGCGCGGCCGTATCCGTTCCCGGCCATCGTCCGGAATACGGTCGTCGATCAGGGCATCACGACTTCTTTCTATGTTCATTACGGCGACTGGCCGCTGCTCACGGACTATTCCATTTCGATCACGGGCGATTCGACCGTGGCGATCGGAGATTCTATCGAGCTCACCGTGCGGTCCAACAACGAGGAAATGACCATCAGCCGGATTTCGAGCATCAGGAACTTTGATACCAATATCATCTCCGTCATGTTCGAGGGAAGCAGCATCACCGTGACCGGCGTGGATGAGGGCGAAACCACGATGCTCGTCACCGTGGTGGGTAGTGATGGGCTGATCTACCAAGCGACCGCGACAATCACGGTCACCGTGCCGAAAGTTTCGCTCATCGCCGCTCCGGATCCGTGCGAGATACTGGCCGGCAGAACGGCTTACCTCACGGTTTCCGCTCCGTCCGGCTGGTCCTTCGACGAAGCGGACGGGAACCCCGTGCTGGAGATCACGCCGGAAAACATCGGAGATCCTCAGAGCTTTGAGATTGTGGGCTGGGAGCTCCAGAACGAAAAATACTGGGTCGCCGAGATCCGGGGCACCTTTGCATCCTCCACGAATGTAGCGGTGCAGAGCGCCCTGATCGTCAACGACCTGAATACGAGCCAGAAGAAGCAGACCCTGTCGGAGGATCAGGTAACCGTAACCGTTTATCCCATGCCCGACGGCTTCGAAGCGGAACCCGCGAGCATCTATATGGACGAGGGCGTGTCGGAGGACCTGACTCTCACGCTGCCGGAAGACTGCACAAACAACAGCCCCGCCGTCACCTTCAAGGTCTACGATTCCACGGAGACGGAGCTCGCGGAGGCCGACTGGCCGTTCACACTCAACAATCCTGCATGGACTCCCGGCACGGACGAAGAGGGCAGAACGACCTATACAAACGCCATCACCTCCAAGGAGGACGCATGGGGCGATTACCGGATCGAGATTTACCTTGCGGAATATACCTTCACGTTTGGCGAGGAAGAGATTCCGGTCACGCCGTCCGGTCCGCAGTCCGTTGCGCTTCATATTTCGCCAGTCACGTTTGCCGTCTCGCTCGATGAGAGCAAGGTGGGGCAGGAGCGCGAGATCACGCTGGGAGAGGTAAAGGAGCAGATGTACGTCATGCCGGTATCCGCGGCAAAGGCGGATTCTGCGATTCTCAACGCGACGGTCACCGCCGACAACCCGGATCTCACCGGCACTTATCTCTGGACGGCGGAGGACGTCTTCACCGCAGAGGCGGTTTCTCTGGATGGGGTCACAGCGGATGACGACAGCATCACGCTTTCCAATGAAACGCTGGCTGCTCCTTCGCTCTACCGGGTAACCTGCACGTTTACCGCGAAAGGGAAGATCTATACCGATTCCTATTATGTGCTGGTCTATGAGATCACGGTCACCCCGGCCGTCTCGCCGACCACTTTGGAATTTGCGGCGACGGGCAGGGAACAGGCAATTCCTCTGACGGCGATCTTCTCCACGGCGCTTTCCAGCAGCGAATATTATGAGATCACCGGAACCGGTGTCACGGTATGGAGCAGCGAAACGACCACAGAGAGCGGTACCGCGACCCATACCGTCACCTATACCGTCACCTACACGGATGAATGGGGCAACGCCTGGATCGGTGCGGCATCGGCCGCCGGAACTTCGGATCACTTCATCAACGGCGGCGTCCTGAGCAACCAGATCGATATCGGCGCCACCTATACGGTGACGCGCACCTCCTATGTCGCCAAGACCATCTATGTTCTGGTGGATGCTCCTTCGGACGGCAACACCTATATCATTCTTAATAGACAGACAGTGGGTAACGGATACGCGCTGAAGGGTAGAATCGGCGGGAACAGCAGCACACAGGATGCGGTGCAGCTCAGCGTGGATAGCGAGACCTTCTACGACGATGCTGAGGGTTCCGGCATGACAATATACACGGCCTATCTTGATCCGGCAGACCTTACATGGCTTACATGGACCTACGTCAGGTACAGTTCCAGCAGCGGATATCTCCGGAGCACACAGGATTCAGGTTATGATCTGTACTCTTCGGGGAGCAACAACCTCGTGGTGAGCACAAGAAATAGCACTGCGTGGTCATATAACACCAGCTACGATAGGCTTAGAAGAGGTACCAGCGGCAGTGTTTACCTGCGTCTGAATAGCAGCAATCTATATACGACAGGCTCCGCTACATCGGTCTACTTCTACGAGGCCACGACGGTCTACGTCGAGGAGTGACCTCTCGCTTCCGCTAAAAAACCAATCAAAAAAGTATCCCCTTCTTCAGCAAAAAGAAGGGGATACTTTTTTGATAAACAGATTCGCAGAGGATTCTTTCGGGCTCCCTTTGTTTTTTCTTTTTTTGCTCCGAAAGATTCTGCCGCGCGGCTCTGCCGAATGGCCCGGGCGCGTTTTTGATACCGCAAAGAAAACGGAAAATACTAAAGGCATAAAAACGCCGCCCGAAAATCATTGGGCGGCGGGATGGTTCAAAGATCGCCGCGCAGCTTTTTAAGCAGCGCGATCTCGGCGGCGTAGCCGGCCTCGTCGTTCGGCGTCTCAAGAATAAACGGCAGCCCCTCGAGCGACGGGTGCCGGATGATCCGCGCAATGGCCTCAAGGCTGAGCGCGCCCTCTGTGATCCGCGCATGGCGGTCCTTTCTGGAGCCGCGGGGATTCAGGCTGTTGTTGAGGTGCACCGCCCGGAGCTTCGGCAGCCCGACCACCCGGTCAAACTCCGTGAGCACGCCGTCAAGGTCGTTTTCGAGGTCGTAGCCCGCGTCCCAGACGTGGCAGGTGTCGAGGCACACGCCCATTTTTGCTTGGAGGTTCACCCGGTCGAGGATCTCCCGGAGTTCCTCAAACCGCCCGCCGACCTCGCTGCCCTTCCCGGCCATCGTCTCCAGCAAAACGGTGGTCGTCATCTCCGGGAACAGTGTTTCGCCCAGAAGTTCGGCAATTTTTTCAATGCCGGTTTCAATGCCCTGCCCAACGTGGCTGCCCGGATGAAAATTGTAAAACTCCCCGGGCGTCGCCTCCATTCGCTGCAGGTCGTCCGCAAAAACCATGCGCGCGAATTCCCGCACGTTTTCCTTATCCGCGCAGGGGTTCAGCGTGTAAGGCGCGTGGGCGACGATCCGGTCGATGCCGTGCTCCCGGCGGAAGTCCTGAAACGCCCGCACGTCGTCCGGGTCGATCGGCTTCGAGGCGCCGCCTCTCGGGTTCCGCGTAAAAAATGCAAACGTGTTGGCGCCGAGCGCGGCGGCACGCTCCCCCATGGCAAGGTATCCTCCCGCCGAAGAAATATGGCTCCCGATCCGGAACATCAACATTCCCCCTCCGTCGATTTCCTTTATTATACCTTCTACGGCGGCCGGAAAAAAGCCCGATTTATTAAAAAGAGCCGCTTTTGTCGCCAAAAGGCACTTGGTTAACTAAGAATTATTCTTATGTAGCTTTTGAAAGTGGAAATAAAACGTAAAATATTGTATCATTTGAGACAGAAAGAGGGGAATTCAATGCTGAAGCGCGACCGCGAGACGTTACGGACCTCGGAGCTCTTTGAGGGAGCGCCGCAGGAGGCACTCGACCGCTGGCTCTCCGACGAGGGATGCTGGACGGTTGGGGCCGGCAGCGGAGAGACGATCCTCGGCTGTATGGAATTCTGCCGCTGTCTGGGCGTACTGCTGCGGGGCAGGGCGACGGTGTATAAAGTTTGCCCCGGCGGGCGCAAGGTCATCCTGAGTGTGCTGGAGCAGGGGAAGACATTCGGGATGTCGACGCTGTTTTATGAAGCCGCCGCCTGCCCGACCGAGATCGTCGCCTCCGGCGCGTGCAGGATGGTCTTCTTTTCCAAGGAGCTGGTGGAGCGCGCCTTCGCCGAATCTCCGGAGTTCGCCCGTTCCTATGTCACTCTTCTCTCCCGGAAAATCCATTTTCTCAACCGCAGACTCGCGACCTTCGTGGAAGCGGACTGCCGGGATAAGCTGCTGAGCTATCTTTCCGGCATCTACGCCGGCGGGGAGAGTGTGCTGCTGCCCGGCAGCATGTCGGAGCTTGCGCAGACGCTCGGCGTCGGCAGGGCCTCGCTCTACCGCGCGTTCGACGCGCTGGAGGAGGAAGGTATCCTGTGCCGGGATGGAAGAAATATTCTCGTTAGGAATGCCGAAAGGCTTTCTATAGAATGAAAAAATCTATGAGGTGATTTTGATGAAAAAACTGTTTGCTGTCCTGATGAGCCTGCTGATGATCGCGGCGTTCTCCGCCTGCGCCGGCACGAAGAAGCCCGCGGAATCGGAAGCGCCCGAATCGGTGCCGGAGGTTTCCGAGCCGGAAACTTCCCAGGAGCCGGCCTATGAGGGAACAACGATCAATATCGGCATGCTGAAGGGCCCGACCGGCATGGGAGCCGCCTGGCTGATGGAGCAGGATTCCCTCGGCGCCACCGTCAACGACTATAACTTCACGATCGCCGGAGCCCCGGATGTGCTGACTTCCCAGCTCCTTTCCGGAGAGATGGATATCGCCGCCCTGCCGACCAACGTGATCTCGACGCTGTATAATAAAGCGAACGGCGAGGTTGAGATCCTCGGCGTCAACACGCTCGGCGTGCTCTATATCCTCGAAAACGGCGATACCGTCCAGTCCGTCGCGGATCTCAGCGGCAAGACCATTCTTGCCTCCGGACAGGGTTCCACCGCGGAATATATCCTGGACAATATCCTTGCGCAGAACGGCCTTACCGTCGGCGAGGATGTCGAGATCTTCTGGGCCACCGAGCACAGCGAAGCCGCGACGCTCGCCCTTGCCGGGGAGTATGACGTCGTCATGCTGCCGGAGCCTTTCGTCACCAGCGTGACCACTCAGTCCGACGACTTCCGCGTCGCCCTTGACCTGACCGCCGAATGGGAGGCGCTCGGCAACGGGGAGCTCACCATGGGCGGCATCGCGGTCCGTAAGGCGTTTGCCGAAGAGAATCCGGAGGCCGTCGCCGCTTTCCTTGAGGAATACGGTGAAAGCATCACCTATACGCAGGAAAACACGGCCGATGCCGCCGCGCTGATCGAGAAATATGAGATCGCAACGGCCGCCGTCGCACAGACCGCTCTGCCGCGCTGCAACATCGTGTGGTACACGGGCGAAGCGATGAAGGCCCCGCTTGAGAGCTTCTATCAGGTCCTTTACGACTACAATCCCGCCACGGTCGGCGGCACGCTGCCGGGCGAAGATTTCTACTATGAGGCATAAAGAGAATTGACACTTCCTTATGAGCACGGAAGGAGGGGGAAACCCGGATGAAAAAACTGCTGCGCGGTCTTCTGGTCATGGCGTTCTGGCTGCTCTGTTGGCAGGGCGTCGCAATGCTGGTCGGAAAAACCGTCCTGCTTCCCCCTCCGCTTTCCGTGCTCAAAGCGCTGCTCACTCTCGCCGGCACATGGGAGTTCTGGTTCTCCGCCGCGAATTCCGTGCTCAGAGTTCTGGAGGGCCTGCTTCTCGGCGTGCTGGCCGGGGTGCTGACCGCGGCCGGAACTGCGCGCTTTCCGGCGCTGCAGAGCCTGCTCTCGCCGGTCATGTCGGCGATCAAGGCGACGCCGATTGCCTCGTTCATCATTCTGGCGCTGGTCTGGTTCCGGGTGAGCTTTATCCCGGTCTTTACGGCGTTTCTGATCGTTTACCCGCTGGTCTGGGCCAACGTGGAGCAGGGCATCCGCAGCACCGACCCGGCGCTGCTCGAGATGGCCCATGCCTTCCGGATGCCGCGCAAAAACCTGCTGACAAAAATCTACGTGCCCTCCATCAAGCCGTATTTTCTGGCGGCCTTTAACTCCGGCATGGGCATGGCCTGGAAGGCAGGAATCGCCGCGGAGGTCATCTGCTCCGCCCGCACCTCCATCGGCGGCGCGCTGCACGACGCCAAAATCTATCTCGAGACGGAAAACCTGTTTGCGTGGACCTTTGCGGTCATTCTGCTGAGCATTTTGCTCGAGAAGCTGTTTTTCCGCCTCGCCGCATGGGAAGGGAGGCGCCGGGATGCCTGAATTTCGAGACGTAAGTCTCTCTTTTGACGGCCGCACCATTCTGGATCATTTCCAGTTCTCTTTGGAAGAAAAGACCCGCACCGCCGTTCTTGGGACCTCCGGCAGCGGCAAGACGACGATTCTACGCCTCGTTTCCGGCCTGCAGAAGCCGGATTCCGGCACTGTCGGATCGTTTTCCGGGAAGCCGTCCTTCCTGTTTCAGGACGACCGCCTGCTGCCGTGGAGCAGCGCGCTGGAAAATCTGACCGCGCTCGGCATTCCGCCGGAGCGCGCGAAGAAGTATCTCGCGAAGGTCGGGCTCGCCGGCGAGGAGGATAAGCTGCCGGAGGAGCTCTCCGGCGGGATGAAGCGCAGGCTTGCGATTGCCCGCTGCTTTGCCCACGGCGGCGACACGTTTTATCTGGACGAGCCGCTTCAGGGCCTCGACCTCAAGACCGCCGGCGACGTGCTGGCCTTCATGGCCGGGGAGCTGCGCGGGAAATCGGCCCTGCTGATTACGCACAACCCGGAGGAGGCGCTCACGCTTGCCGACCGCGTCGTGATTGTCTCCGGGCCGCCGCTGCAGGTGGTTTCGGACCGTCCGTCCGCCGATTTTTCGGATCCGGATGAGCTGAAAACGGCGCTTGCCGGAAAATAGATATCGAAACAATGCCGCCGCGGGAGATCTCCCACGGCGGCATTTCTTATAATAAGAATTCTGTTTTGTGCCGGTGAACGACGGCGCTCGGCGGCCATACCCGCATGGCGGCCTTCCGCGCGGCACAGGGGAGGTTTCGGACGAACGAAAATACCCGGCCCGGAGCTCTTATTTTTTATAAGATCTAAGAAAAAGTGGTTTCCCGTTTCGTAAGGGGATGACATCGCCGGCCCGGCCCCGACACGGGCGGGGGATAAGGGTCGCCCGCTCGTTTGCGGGACCATTTTATGGGATCGGAGAAGCGGGGAGTTCCCCGGCGGTTTCTCATTCTAAAAAAGGCGCCTTCCAAACGGAAGGCGCCTTTTATCGGAAAAATTACTTCGGCAGATTGCCGCGGTCGGTGTAAGTGGTGTGGAAGAGCTTGTGGGCAAGTCCCTCGCCGGGCTTGACATTGATGTCCTTGTAGAATTCCTGAATCGCCGGGTTCTTGTGGCTCTGACGGATCGGGCACTGCTGGGCATCGATGATGTATGTCGCGGCGTTCCGCTTTTCGACCTTCGTCCAGTCGCGGTACGGGTTGCCGCCGCCGCCGATGCAGCCGCCCGGGCAGGCCATGATCTCGATGAAGTGGTAGTCGGCCTTGCCGGCTCTGACGAGATCCATGATTGCTCTGGCGTTTGCAAGGCCGGAGGTGATGCAGACCTTGACGTCGAGATCGCCGATCGTGATGGTGGCTTCTCTGGTGTCGCGGAAACCGCGGACCTGCTTGAAGTCGATGTCTTCGAGCACTTTGCCCGTAACGATCTCGTGAACCGTGCGGAGGGCGGCCTCCATGACGCCGCCGGAGGCACCGAAGATGACGCCGGCTCCGGAGCCGAGGCCGAACGGAGCGTCAAACGGCGTATCGGGCAGCTTGCTGAAGTCGATGTTGGCGGAACGGATCATCTGAGCAAGTTCCTGAACGGTGATCACGCAGTCGACATCCTGATAGCCGTTGCGTCCAAGTTCGGGGCGCTTGGCCTCGTACTTTTTCGCCGTGCACGGCATGACGGAGAGGGAGAAAACATCCTGCGGACGTTTATTGATTTTCTTCGAAAAATATTCCTTGATGACCGCGCCGAACATTCCCTGCGGGGATTTGGCGGTGGAGAGGTGCGGCAGCTGATCGGGGTACCAGGTCTCGCAGAACTTGACCCAGCCGGGCGAGCAGGAGGTGATCAGCGGCAGGCATCCGCCGTCCGTCAGACGGTGCAGGAACTCCGTGCCCTCTTCCATGATGGTGAGGTCGGCGGTGAAGTCGGTATCGAACACGTAGTCGATGCCCATCATCTTCATGGCGGTGACCAGACGTCCGGTGGAAATCGTGCCGGGCGCCTCGCCGAGCGCCTCGGCGATGTTGACGCGGACGGCCGGAGCGACCTGCGCAACCACGGTGAGATTCTTGTCGGCGATGGCTTTCCAGGCGTTGACGGTGTCGTCATGAATGGTCAGGGCGGCAACCGGGCAGGCCTGAACGCACTGACCGCAGGTGGTGCAGGCGGTCTCAATGAACGGTCTGTCATACTCGGTGGTGAGATAGGTTTCAAAGCCGCGGTTGGTCTTGGTCAGAATGTTGCAGCTCTGGAAATGCGTGCAGGCCCAGGCGCAGCGGTCGCAGACGATGCACTTGGCGGGGTCGCGGGTGATGGAAGGGCTGGAAAAATCCATGCCTTTTCCGCGCTCGTGATACGGATAACGAATATCGCGGGTGAAGCTCATATCCTCGACGATCTGCTGCAGTTCGCAGTTGTGATTGCGGATGCAGTGCAGGCAGTCGGCCGGATGGTGGGCAAGGATCAGCTCAAGGATGTTGTAGCGGGCCTTGCGGACGCGCTCGGAGTTGGTATGCACGACCATGCCGTCACTGACCGGAAAGGCGCAGGAGGGCTGCAGAAGGCGCTGGCCTTCGATTTCCACCACGCAGATGCGGCAGTTTCCCTTGATATCCTGATCGGGATGATAGCAGAGGCGCGGGATTTTGACGCCGGCTTTTTCGGCGGCTTTCAGGACGGTAGTCCCGTTTTCAACTTCAACGACAATTCCGTCGATGGTTACTTTCGCCATTAGTGGTTCCCCCTTTCGAGGAATTCATTGCGGAAATACTTGATCGCGGAGACCAGCGGGGTCGGGGAGGCCTGGCCAAGTCCGCAGAGAGAGGCGTCCATCATCGTGGAGGCAAGATCCTCGATGGTATCGAGGTCGGTTTCGGTGCCGGTGCCGTCCTTGAATTTGCGGACCAGCTCGAGCAGACGGAAGTTGCCTTCGCGGCAGGGCGTGCATTTGCCGCAGGATTCCTCTTCAAAGAACTCCATCAGGTTTTCGCAGAGATCCACGATATCCTGATCCTCGTCGATGAACATCAGGTCGCCGGCGCCGAAGTTGGCGCCCGCGGCGTTGCAGTCCTCGATGGACATTTTGGTATCAAGCTTATCGACGCCCACGATCGGGCCGGAAGCGCCGCCGCACT
>Ga0208826_1001600_pt1 | contig 18657 bp, 14 predicted proteins | sample AD_UKC115_MetaG_FD_184451 | JGI IMG/M metagenome (GOLD analysis project Ga0208826, IMG submission 184451) | Active sludge microbial communities of municipal wastewater-treating anaerobic digesters from Hong Kong - AD_UKC115_MetaG (SPAdes)... | ecosystem: Engineered > Bioreactor > Anaerobic >...
TTTCAAGACTAATTGAGGGGAATTATCCCAACTACGAGCAAGTTATACCATCTACCTTTAATACAACTGTTTGTATTAAAAGTGATGTTTTGGTAGATACCCTGGAAAGGGCCAGAACTATGCCCAGTGATGATAAGTTGAAGATTCAACACGTAATTTTCTCCCTCAATCAAGGCGAAGCCATCGTCAGCGCTTATTCGGAAATAATGGGGGGAATAGAAGAGGTTATTGATGACCTGCAGGTACAAGGAGATCCTGAAGTAAAGATTGCTTTTAATACCGGATATTTTCTGGACGTGGTTCGAATACTGGAAGCAGAAAGTGAAAACATTCAGATTCAATTATCCGGTTCACTGGGCCCTGCTTTAATAAAAGACCCGCAAAAAGAAGACTACCTGTACGTTCTGGTTCCGCTGCGTACAAGTAATTAACAGGAGTGAGTCTCCCGTTTGAAAATTGACTTTCTTAAAATCCAGAACTTTAGGAATATTGAATGGATAGAATTCAACCCGGCGCAAAACATCAATGTCTTACTGGGAGAAAATGCTCAGGGAAAGACTAATCTCCTGGAAGCAATTTATACCCTGAGTACATCTACATCCTTTCGCGGCACTTCCGACCAAAGCCTGGTCAGATCAAAGTGCGAAGAATTTTATTTAGCGGCCGGATACACTCGGGAAGAAAGAAGCTTTTCCACCCAACTGGTTTATGGTGCGAAAAAGAAAAATTTCAAGATAAACGGAAAGCGCGCCAACCACAACCACAGTGATCGTCTGCGCGTAGTCCTTTTTACTCCCGACGATTTATATTTAGTTAAAGGGAGTCCATCGCGCCGAAGAGCCTTTCTTGATTTTGTCTTGCGCCAGCTATCCAAGGAGTATCTTTATTACTCGGAAAATTATACTAAACTTTTAAAAAAGAGGAATTTTCTTCTTAAAAAGGAACAGACTAATAGTAAGTCATTCCAAGTTTTAGAAGAGCTATTCACAGAAAGTGCGGCGCGGGTTATTCTGGCCCGAATGAATTTCGTGCAAAACCTGGATGAAATTGCTGCACCTATTTTTGCAGCGATCAACCAGGGCAAAGAAGATCTCAAAATCAGGTACGCTCTTTCCTTTCCCATCGATAGTGGTAAAATTAATCTGGATAACATCCGCCTGGCGTTGGGAAAGCAAATAATGCAAAAAAAAGAGGAAGAAAAAAGACGCCAAAGTACTGTAGCCGGCCCTCACCTGGATGATCTGCATTTTTATTTGGGACAAAGTCCGGCGCGAATATATGCTTCGCAAGGGCAGCAAAGGACTATCGCCGTTACAGTAAAGCTAGCGGAAATTTTTTCGTTTTACAGAATAATGAATTTTTATCCCATTTTTCTTATGGATGAGGTATTGGCTGAACTCGATGAAGCCAGAAAAAAGGCACTCGTAGAAATCTTGGCCCGAGGCCCTTTTCAGACTTTTCTTACTACCATCATGCTGGGACCCTTGGAAAACTCGGGTGCCCTGGTTAATATAATGCGGGAAGGCCGTCTGATGCGAAAGGAGTAGGAATATGTACGTTCATCTTGGCAACAACGTAGTCATTTCCAGCAAGGAAATTATCGCCATTTTGAATATTGAAAAACCACTCCCGGTTGATACCAGAGACATTATTGAAATTGCCCGTATGGAAAGAACCCTGGTAAATGTGAGCGAGACAGGCAAAGAAAAAGCCTTGATAATCTGTGATGACAAAGTCTATTTGTCGCCTATATCTTCAAATACCTTACTCAAGCGTTCTTTTGCCGACTACAAGGAGGTCTAAATTTTGAGTAACGGCGATAACACCTATAATGCTTCCGATATACAGGTCCTGGAAGGACTGGAAGCAGTACGGAAAAGACCGGGTATGTACATTGGGTCTACCGGACCCCGGGGGCTGCATCACCTGGTTTTTGAAATTGTTGACAACAGCATCGATGAAGCCATCGCCGGATTTTGTGACCAGATAAATGTGGTTATCCACCCTGATAATTCGGTAAGTGAATTCGATAATGGCCGAGGTATCCCGGTAGACATTCATCCTCTAATGGGCAAACCCGCCCTGGAAGTGATTATGACCACCCTGCACTCAGGGGGAAAATTCGGCGGGAGTGGCTATAACATTTCCGGTGGTCTGCACGGAGTAGGGCTTTCAGTGGTTAGTGCCCTTTCCCGACGCCTGGATATTACCGTAAAAAGGGATGGAGAAATCTATCAGCAAAGCTATGAAAAAGGTGTTCCCACTGGCGAACTGCAGCGCTGTGGAAGAACCAAAGAAACGGGTACCTGTATCCGCTTTTTTCCGGATGAAGAAATCTTCGAGGAGATCGTTTTCGAACAGGAGATCATCACTCAGCGTCTGCGGGAACTGGCCTTTCTTAACCATAATCTACGTATTATTTTCCGCGACGAGAGAGAAGAGGAAATACAGGAGCAGGAGTTTTTCTATTCCGGGGGACTGCGCGATTTCGTCCGCTATGTCAACCGCAACAAAGATGTGGTAAACGATCCGCCCCTATATTTTGAAACCCGTAAAGAGGATGTCATCGTCCGCGTAGCCATGCAATATAACACGGGTTATAGTGAAAATATTTATTCATTTGCCAATAACATCCGTACCCAGGAGGGTGGTACCCATGAAATTGGCTTCAAGAATGGCCTGACCCGGGTGATCAATGAATACGCCAAAAAGAACAATATCCTAAAGGAGAACGAGGCAAATCTAAGTGGTGAAGATATTCGTGAAGGAATGGTCGGTATTGTCTCCGTACTGGTGAAAGACCCGCAGTTTGAAGGACAAACCAAGACCAAGCTTGGCAATACTTATATCCGAGGCATCGTCGAAGGGGCTGTTTACGAAAACGTTGAGGATTACCTGAATGAGAATCCCGCTATAGCTAAGAAAGTCCTGGAAAAAGCCATTTCTGCCCGTCGAGCCAGGGAAGCGGCCAAAAAAGCCCGGGAACTTACCCGGAGAAAAAACGCTCTGGAATCATCTACGCTGCCTGGAAAACTGGCGGATTGCAGCAACCGTAATCCGGCGGAATCAGAACTTTTCATTGTTGAAGGAGATTCTGCCGGTGGATCTGCCAAGCAGGGACGAGACAGAAACTATCAGGCCATCCTGCCGCTCAAGGGAAAGATCCTGAATGTGCAGAAGTCCAGGTTGGATCGAGTGCTGGCCAACGAGGAGATCAAGGCTTTGATTACCGCTATTGGTACAGGCATTGATGAAGATTTCAATATCAAGAAAGCGCGCTACCACCGGATATTTATCATGACGGATGCTGATGTGGATGGTTCCCATATCCGGGTTTTGCTCTTAACTTTCTTTTACCGCTATATGCGGCCCCTAATTGAAGAGGGATACATTTACATCGCCCAGCCACCGCTTTATGGTCTGAAGCGGGGCGAGGAGATCCACTATTTTCATGAAGAAGAAACCATGAACCAATTCCTGCGGGAATCTAAAAAGAAGTTGACCGTACAGCGCTATAAGGGTCTGGGAGAAATGGATGCGGAACAGCTCTGGGAAACCACTATGAACCCGGAAAACCGAATGATCCTGCAAGTCAACATTGAGGATGCCATTCGCGCCGATGAAATTTTTTCTGATCTGATGGGTGAAGCGGTGGAGCCTCGCCGGGAATTCATACAAAAGAATGCTCGCTATGTTACCAATCTCGATATATAAAAGAGGTGGATTAATTGTCAGAAGACAGTCTATTTGATCGAATTGTCCCGGTTGATATAGAGAAAGAAGTTAAAAAGTCGTTTCTGGAATACTCCATGAGTGTCATCGTGTCCCGGGCTATTCCTGACGTCCGCGATGGGTTGAAACCGGTACACCGGCGCATCCTATATGCTCTGCATGACCAGGGCATGACTCATGAAAAGCCCCATCGTAAATCCGCCAATATCGTGGGTATTGTAATGGCCCAGCTGCACCCCCACGGGGATGCAGCCATATATGACACCATGGTGAAAATGTCTCAGGATTTTTCTATGCGTTACCCACTGGTGGATGGACATGGCAACTTTGGATCGATTGATGGAGATTCAGCGGCAGCCATGCGTTATACGGAAAGCCGTATGTCCAAAATTGCCGGCGAACTTTTACGGGATATTGATAAAGAAACGGTTGACTGGCGTCCCAACTATGACGATACTCGGGAGGAACCGCAGGTTCTCCCGGCGCGGATTCCCAATCTGCTCATAAACGGATCTTCCGGGATTGCTGTGGGCATGGCCACCAACATTCCTCCCCATAACCTGGGGGAGGTTGTTGATGGGATAAAGCTTCTACTGGACCAACCGGAAGCAACTCTGGAAGAGATTATGGCAAAAATTCCTGGTCCGGACTTTCCTACCAGCGGCTTAATCATGGGTACGGCGGGGATTCGCCAGGCTTATGAAAATGGCCGGGGCAGTATCAAAATGCGCGCCCGTTATACCATCGAAGAAAACCGGGGCAGGAATGTCATTGTGGTTACTGAACTGCCTTATCAGGTTAACAAGGCCCGCCTGGTGGAGAAAATTGCTGAGCTGGCTCGGGAAAAGAAAATTGACGGGATTACTGACCTGCGGGATGAGTCCAACCGTAATGGCATTCGTATCGTTATCGATATCCGCCGGGACGCCAATGTAAATGTGATTGTTAACAAGCTTTTCAAACATACCCAGATGGAAGATACCTTCGGAGTAATCATGCTGGGATTGGTTCATGGCCAACCCCGGATTTTATCTCTCAAGCAGGTCATGGAGCAATATATTGAGCATCGGGAGGAAGTACTGACCCGACGTACCCGCTATGAATTACGTATCGCCCGGGAACGACTGCACATCGTGGAAGGCCTGCGCATTGCCATCGACAACCTGGACGAGATTATTACTCTCATCCGGGAAAGCAAAGATAGAGAACAGGCCCGTAATGGATTAATGGAGCGCTTCGGGCTCAGTGAAATCCAAGCCAATGCCATTCTGGATATGCGCCTGGCCCAACTAACCGGGCTGGAGAGAAGCAAACTGGAGAGTGAGTACCAGGAACTCCTCAGTCGCATCGCCGATTTTGAGGATATCCTGCAAAGGCCGGAGAGAATTCGCATGATGATCCGGGAAGATCTGGACGAGGTCCGCAGTAAATATGGGGACCCGCGCCGGACGGAAATCAGCCATGAAGACGTGGACTATAACGTGGAAGATTTTATTGATGATCATGAAGTCATGATTACTCTGAGTGACAAAGGCTATGTCAAGCGCCAGCCTTTGGATACCTACCGGGCGCAAAAGCGCGGAGGCAAAGGAGTCAGCTCCATTACTACGCGGGCAGAGGATGCGGCCAGCACCGTGACCGTGACCAGCGTGCTATCCAACATTCTCTTCTTTACCAATCAGGGAAGAGTGTTTTCTGCCAAAGCGTATCAGATTCCCGAATCTTCTCGTCAAGCCAAGGGATTGCCCGTCATTAACCTGTTGGAATTACGTCCTGGTGAACAGGTGACCACTCTGGTAGCGGCCCGGAATTTAACCTCCCGCAAACACCTGGTTATGGTCACCCGGGACGGGGTGATCAAAAAAGTGGCACTATCGGCCTTTGCCAACATTCGCCGCAGCGGGCTGATTGCTCTTAACCTGAGGGATGAGGACGCCTTGGTGGGGGTTCGTCGGGTCGAGCAAGGGGACAAAATTATGTTGGCCACCGCCCGGGGACAGTCCATAATGTTTGATGAAAAACAGGTTCGGCCTATGGGACGGACCGCTACCGGGGTCAAGGCCATTAACCTGTCTATGGGAGATTATGTTATCGGTATCGATAAATACCGTGACGGAGCTGATGTGTTACTGGTAACCGACCGGGGCTACGGGAAGCGAACTCCTACGTCAGAGTTCAAACTGCAAAACCGGGGTGGAAAAGGACTCAAGGCCATCGAGTTGTCCGCCAAAAACGGCAGCCTGATAGGTTTCAAGGTAGTCAACGAAGATGAAGAGCTGGTACTTCTCACCGGCGAAGGACAAGTGATCCGCTTACAGGTCGAGGACATTTCCTTGCAAAAGAGATACTCCCGGGGAGTTTTGCTGATGCGTCTGCCGGAAGATGACCGCATTGTAGGAGTGGCCCGGTTTAAGGTTGAAAGGGAAGATTAGGGGGAAGGAATACCATGCGCACACCGGTACCCCGCGTTGCTGCCGTGCACGACCTGTCCGGCTTTGGAAGAGCTTCACTTACCATGATAATGCCCATCCTCTCCACCATGGGCATACAGGTATGCCCTGTACCAACAGCCATTCTTTCCTCCCATACGGGTGGCTTTAAGGGATATAAATTCATTGATCTGACCGCTGATCTGGAGGAATACCTGGCTCACTGGCAGGAACTGGGGATTCATTTTGATGGTATTTATACCGGTTTCTTGGGATCCCCGCAGCAGGTTGAGATAATTTCCCGGTTTATTGACTCTGGCGCAAGCCATCATCCCCTGGTAGTTATTGACCCGGTACTGGGGGATAATGGTAAATTATACCAGACCATGGAGTGGGAAATGGTAGAGCAGATGAAAGGTTTTATCGGGCGGGCCGATGTAATCACTCCTAACTTCACCGAGGCCTGCTTTTTGCTGGATGAGGAGTACCAACCATGTATTGATGAGAAAAACATCAAAGATTGGCTGCGTCGCCTGGCGGATATGGGTCCGGAAACGGTCATCATTACCAGTGTGCCGGACTGCAAAACCAGCAAGATAACCAATGTTGTGGCCTATGATCGCCAGGATGAGCGATTCTGGAAAGTAAAATGTGAGTACATCCCCGCCTTTTTCCCCGGTACGGGTGACGGCTTTACCAGTGTCATCGTCGGCAGTATGCTAACCGGGGACAGCCTGCCGGTAGCCCTGGACCGGGCAGTTCATTTTATTACCCTCGCCATTCGTGCCAGTTACGGTTACAATTACCCCCAACGGGAAGGCGTATTGCTGGAGCGGGTTCTGGACAGCCTTAAAGCCCCCGTGGTGGTAAGCAGCTATGAGATCATGGAATAATTACTTCCGGGAAGTTGGAAAATAAACGAGACTAGAGGCCCCCAGTTCCCCGGAAGGATAAAACTAGCCCCGAACATATAGCGGAGGTGTTTTTTGTATGGAGGAGAAAGGTACCTTTCAGGTCAAATCCGGCCTGGCCCAGATGTTAAAAGGTGGCGTGATCATGGATGTGACCACACCGGAGCAGGCCAAAATTGCCGAAGCAGCAGGAGCGTGTGCGGTCATGGCCCTGGAACGGGTCCCGGCTGATATACGGGCCGCCGGGGGAGTAGCCCGGATGGCAGATCCCAGCATTATTACCCAAATCATGGCGGCCGTCAGCATACCGGTCATGGCCAAATGCCGGATCGGGCACTTTGTGGAAGCACAGATTCTGGAATCCCTGGGGGTGGACTATATTGATGAAAGTGAGGTCCTTACTCCAGCCGATGATAAATATCATGTAGATAAATCTCGATTTAAGGTTCCTTTTGTCTGTGGTGCCCGTAATTTGGGTGAGGCTCTGCGGCGCATCGGCGAAGGGGCGGCTATGATCCGCACCAAGGGAGAACCCGGAACCGGTAATGTCATTGAAGCGGTACGCCATATTCGCCAGGTAAATGATGAGATCCGCTGGGTAAGCAACCTGCCCGCCGATGAGCTTATGTCTGCTGCCAAGGAATTACAGGCTCCCTATGAACTGGTCTTACAGGTGGCGGAGAAGAAAAGACTCCCCGTGGTGAATTTCGCCGCCGGCGGGATTGCCACCCCGGCAGACGCGGCGCTGATGATGCAACTGGGCTGTGACGGGATTTTCGTGGGTTCAGGTGTTTTTAAATCCGGTGATCCCATGAAGAGAGCCCGGGCTATTGTTGCAGCTACGACCTATTACAACGATGCGGCCGTTTTAGCAGAAGTTTCCCGGGATCTGGGGGAGGCCATGGTAGGTATCGAAATTGCAACTATCCGCCCGGAGGAAAGGATGCAGGAGCGTGGCTGGTAAGCGAATCGGCATCCTGGCCTTGCAGGGGGCTTTTCTAGAGCATGAAAAGGCCCTGGAAAAGTGTGGGGCGGACAGTGTCCAGGTACGTACTCCGCAGGAGATTACCAGGATTGATGGCTTGATTATTCCTGGAGGGGAAAGTACTACTATCGGCAGGCTCATACAGGAATTCAAACTGGAAGAAACCCTTCTGGAGAAAGCCCGGGAAGGGATGCCGATGTGGGGGACTTGCGCCGGAATGATCCTGCTGGCCAGGGAAATAGCTGATTCCGATCAATTTCGCCTGGGCCTTATGGATATGCGCGTGAAACGTAATGCCTTCGGTCGTCAGGTGGACAGTTTCGAATCCGATCTGCAAGTGGAGGGAGTGGGAAACACCCGGGGAGTGTTCATCCGTGCCCCTTTTGCGGAAAAAGTATGGGGGGAAGCCCGTGTACTTGCAGAATACCAAGGGAAAGCGGTGGCTGTTCAGCAGGGCCCATTGTTAACCACAGCTTTTCACCCGGAATTGACAGAAGAGCTGGATATCCATCAGTATTTTCTTTCTTTAGTATAGAATCGACCTTGTCAAGAAAAACTTAATGCAATATAATAAATGCCATCCAACTGAAGATTTCTATGCGATGAAGGGGATTAGTAAGAACCGCGGTCTGGTTAAGAGAGCTGGTGGCAGGTGTAAACCAGTACGACCGGGTTTTGAATCCACCCTGGAAGCAGGCTGTGAAAGCAGATTCCGGTGGTAACGTTATAACCTCCAAGTGGGTGCCCAAAGCACCAACAAGGGTGGCAACGCGGGATAACCTCTCGTCCCTGAAAGGGCGAGGGGTTTTTTGTTTCGATGAAGATTCAAGGAGGTAATGAAAGAATGAGAGGAGATCAGTACTTGCTGCTTCCCGGTCCGACTCCTATCCCGGAACGTGTAGTGCGGGCCATGAGCAAACCTATGGTAAATCATCGGGGCCCAGAGTTTAAACAACTACTCCTGGAAGTAACCGAAGGGATAAAAAAGGTTTACCGGACCAAACAGCATGTGCTAATATATCCCGCCTCTGGAACCGGGGCACTGGAAGCGGCAGTGGTTAACTTTATTTCCCCGGGCGATCGGGTCCTGGCGATTTCTATCGGTGTTTTCGGGGACCGTTTTGCCAAAATAGCTGCCGAATTTGGAGCCCGCGTAGAAAAAGTTGATTTTCCCTGGGGACAGGCAGCGGACCCGGCGGTAATCCGGGGTATTATAGCTGCTGACCAGGATCGGGAAATCAAAGCGGTTCTACTGACCCATAATGAAACCTCCACCGGTGTCTATAACGATATAAAGGCTATTCGCGAGGCGCTGGGAGATCACCCTGCCCTGGTAATGGTTGATGCTGTCAGTGGTCTGGCTGTAGTGGATCTGCAAATGGACGAGTGGAAACTGGACGTGGTGGTGAGCGGGTCGCAGAAGGCCTTTATGATTCCGCCGGGACTAAGCTTTATGGCGTTTAGCGAGCGGGCTCTTCAGGTACACCAGCAGTGTAACAACACCCGTTTTTATTGGGATGTTTCCGCCGGGCTGAAGTATCTGGAAAAGGGACAAAACCCCTATACTCCAGCTATTTCCCTTTACTATGGCCTGCACGAATCACTGCAGATGATGATGGAGGAAGGACTGGACCAGATTTTAGAGCGGCATAGCAATTATCGGAACATGGTGCGGGCTGCAGTTCGAGCTATGGGGCTGGGATTACTGGCCGATGATGCCAACGCCTCAGCGGCCCTGACCTCGGTAGTGGCTCCGGAGTCTCTGGGAGCCAACAAGATTCGCAAGTATATGCAGGATGAATTCAATATTGTCTTGGCCGGAGGCCAGCAAAAATTGGATAATGTTATTTTCCGCATCGGGCATCTGGGGTATGTGAGAGAACTGGATCTATTGGCAGTTCTGGCCGCGCTGGAAATTGCCCTGGTTAAATTGGGACACCCGCTGGAGCTGGGGGCAGGGGTGCATGCAGCCCAGCAGTATATTGCCGCAACAAGGTAAAGTGGTGCCTATATTTTACCAAGGGTGTGGCTGAGTTTGGTGTTAACAGGAATGATCCGCCCGGCGGGTATTTAATCTAGTATCGAAAGGAGATGGAACTGTGGAAAAAAAGAGGGTTATAGTAACCGAGAGAATTGCTGAAGAAGGGCTGGCCCTGCTTCGTAAGGAACTGGATGTTGACTATAGAGACGGGATCTCCCGGGAGGAATTACTGGATATTATTGACCAGTATGATGCCCTGATAGTCCGCAGTGTAACCAAAGTAAACGAGGAATTAGTGAGCCGTGCCACGCGCTTGAAAGTGGTGGGAAGAGCGGGGAACGGTATAGATAACATCGATGTAGAGGCTTGTACCCGCTACGGAGTAGTGGTGGCCAATACCCCAGATAGCAACACCATTTCCGCCGCCGAACAGACCATCAGTCTCCTGCTCTCTTCAGCCCGATTTACTGCTGCTGCCAATGACTTCGTCAAATCGGGGAAATGGGACCGCAAACCCTTCCGGGGAGTGGAACTGTATGGCAAAACCGTGGGAATAGTGGGACTGGGCCGTATCGGGTCCATGGTGGCTACCCGGCTAAAATCCTTTAATATGAAGGTTATTGCCTATGACCCCTATATCAGCGATGATCGATTCGAGCGCTTTGGGGCACAGAAAAAAGATACTCTGGAAGAGCTGGTTAAAGAAGCGGATTTTATAACCGTCCATACCCCGCGTAATGAAGAGACCATGCACATGATAAATGAGAACATATTCCAATTGGCCAAAGACGGGGTCCGAGTGGTCAACTGTGCCCGGGGAGGAATTATCAAGGAAGCAGCCCTGGTTGAGGGGCTCACCAGCGGGAAAATAGCCAGTGCCGGACTGGACGTTTTTGAGAAAGAACCGGCCCCACCTGATAATCCCTTGTTCAAATTTGCCAACGTTGTCTGTACTCCCCACCTGGGGGCAGATACCTATGAGGCGCAAAAGCGGGTCGGGGAAAACATTGCCGAGCAAGTGATCCTGGCTCTTAAGGGAGACATTGTTCCCAACATGGTGAATCTGCCTAACCTGCTGAATGAGGAACTGGATTACCTGCGCCCTTATATATACCTGGCAGAGAAGATGGGGAATATATATTATCAACTGGAAAAGGCGCCGGTCAGCCGGGTGGAATTAACCTACAGCGGCCCCCTCACCATGAATGAGACCGAGATTTTAACGGTGGCCTTCATGAAGGGATTACTGGATCCGGTTATGGAAGGCCGGGTAAACTACGTCAATGCCAGGCTGGTAGCTGACGAAAGAGGCATCCGGGTTTTTGAGGCCAAGGAAGCGCAAAGCAGCAAACGCTATAAGAACCTCATTACCGCCCGGATATTTGATCATCAACACCAGCTGGAAGTGGTAGGAACCGTTTCCCGAGGACATGATCCCCTGCTGGTGGAAATCAACGGCTATGAAACCGAGACCGTTTTGGAAGGCTATGTACTGATTGTTAAAAATGAAGACCGGCCCCGGGTGATAGGCCCCTTTGCCACGGCACTGGGCGACCAGGGGGTGAACATTGCGTCCATGAAGGTAGCTCGTCAAAATAAGGGCGAAACCGCGATTATGCTTATCAATGTGGACAGCAAGGTGGAAGAAGCTGTTCTGGAGAAAATCGGGGGCATAGATGGGCTGGTGGAGCGGCCGCGTCTGTTGGCATTTTAACAATAGAATTGCCTGAAGAAGAAATAGTTCGTAGAAAGGAGGGCTACCATGCTCGATGCCAGGATGATACGAGCCAACCCGGACCAAGTTAACGAGCAGCTAAAAAAGCGCAACCTTTCCGGGGCACTGGACCAATTTCTTAACCTGGATGAAGAAAGGCGTTCCCTTCTGTCCCGCGTGGAAGAATTAAAGAACTTTCGCAACACCAGCTCCCAGCAGGTGGGAAAACTGAAAAAGGAAGGCCAGGACCCCGCCGAATTAATGGAAAAAGTCCGTCAGGTAGGCGGGGAAATCAAGCAACTGGACGAGCGGGTAAAAGAAATTGAAGACCAGATCGAACGAATACTGCTCAATATTCCCAATCTGCCCCATGAGAGCGTCCCGGTAGGAAAAGACGAAACGGATAATTTGGAAATACGCCGCTGGGGGGAGCCGCGCCAGTTTGAATTTGCCCCCCTGGCACATTGGGATATAGGACCGGCACTGGGTATCCTTGATTTCGAACGGGCTGCCAAGCTTTCCGGCGCGCGCTTTACGGTTTACCGCAACCAGGGTGCCTTATTGGAGCGTGCCGTTATCAATTTCTATCTGGATACCCACACCCGGAAGCACGGCTATGAGGAGATCCTGCCCCCGTTCATGGTTAGCGCTGATTGCATGCTGGGGACCGGCCAGCTGCCTAAGTTTGCCGAGGATATGTTCAAGGTGGAAGGGAGAGAGATGTACTTAATCCCCACCGCCGAAGTCCCCCTGACCAACCTCTTCCGCGAGGAAATCCTGGACGGTGCAGATTTGCCTGTATATGTGACCGCTTACACCCCTTGTTTTAGGGCGGAAGCCGGGTCGCACGGCCGCGACACCCGTGGAGTGATTCGCCAGCATCAGTTCAACAAAGTGGAACTGGTCAAAATATGTGAACCAGAGCATTCTTATGAGGAATTGGAGAAATTGACCGCTAACGCCGAGACCGTGCTGCAGAAGCTGGGCCTTCCCTATCGGGTGGTCCTTCTGTCTACCGGCGATATGGGGTTCTCCTCGGCCAAAACCTATGACATTGAAGTGTGGATGCCAGGATACCAGGACTACAAGGAGATTTCCTCCTGTTCCAATTGCGAGGACTTCCAGGCCCGGCGGGCCAATATCCGCTATCGCCCCGCGCCCAAGGAAAAACCTCGCTACGTGCATACACTTAATGGATCAGGTGTGGCCATCGGCCGTACAATAGCAGCGATACTGGAGAATTATCAACAGGAAGATGGATCAGTAATAGTACCCGAGGTTTTGCGTCCCTACATGGGGGGGATGGAAGTGATCAGAGCCCGTCAAGCCTGATTTTACCGGTGTTGACATCGCCTGATGGCTGTGTTATACTTTCTTTTGCATTGACGGGATTAGTGATCCTTCGAGCGTGGAGGGGTGTCCGAGCGGTTGAAGGAGGCGGTCTTGAAAACCGTTGAACCTTTGCGGGTTCCGTGGGTTCGAATCCCACCTCCTCCGCCATATTGAAAGGGCGGCACCGTCGGTTCATTTACGAGCCCGCTTGTGCAGGACAATATTGGAGAGATGGCCGAGTTGGCTGAAGGCGCTCGCCTGCTAAGCGAGTAAGCGGCTTAAAACTGCTTCGAGGGTTCGAATCCCTCTCTCTCCGCCATATAACGCGCGCCCGTAGCTCAGCTGGATAGAGTAACAGACTACGAATCTGGAGGTCGCAGGTTCGAATCCTGCCGGGCGCGCCATTTTAATGTCAACAAGCATTTTTAAAAATATATTGAGCGCCCGTAGCTCAGTTGGACAGAGCAACGGTTTCCTAAACCGTGGGCCAGGGGTTCGAGTCCCTTCGGGCGCACCATTTGGCGGTGAGTCCCGAACGTGAGGGATGAACAATACATGCAAATAGCGCTGCAGCTGGCCCGGGAAGCCTTCCGCGCGGGAGAGATTCCGGTTGGGGCAGTGGTGGTATTTGCCGAAGAGGTCATCGCCCAGGCTGCCAATGAGAAGGAAAGGCGCCAGGATGCGACGGCCCATGCTGAAATGCTGGCCCTGCAAAGGGCGGCGGAATATCTGGGAGGGTGGCGCCTGGATGGGGCCACTTTATATTGCACCCTGGAGCCCTGTCCCATGTGTGCGGGGGCCATGGTAAATTCCCGCTTGAGCCGCCTGGTATTTGGATGTTATGATGAAAAAGCGGGTTCAGCAGGATCAATACTCGATATCGTCCGTCATCCGGGACTAAACCACCAGCTTAAGGTGACGCCCGGGGTGCTGGAAGCGGAATGTAGTGAGCTTCTGAGTAGATTTTTTGAACAGATGAGGAGAGATGGCCGAGTTGGTCGAAGGCGCTCGACTCGAAATCGAGTAGGCGGCTAATCCCCGCCTCGTGAGTTCGAATCTCACTCTCTCCGCCAGTAAAAACGTATAATTGCATAGATTCTGGAGAGGTGGCTGAGTTTGGCTGAAGGCGCTCGATTGGAAATCGAGTAGACGGGCTCAAACCTGTCTCGAGGGTTCGAATCCCTCCCTCTCCGCCACTTATGAAATGACAAGGGGTTTCAGTCGTTGGACTGAAACCCCTTTTTGATATTCCTTTACAAAGGATAGGGTAAGAGTAGCCCTGAAGGAGCCGAAATAGGAGATAATAGCCGGGAATACACATAAAAACTCAATAATAGATAGAAAATACTTGGTAAAGTATAGATTCGAAATGTCTCGAGCAATGCTCGTATATCGATATTTAAAAGTCTACTGCAAATTCAGAAAGGTTACTCGGCTTTGCATCGAATAGGGTATTTGGTCCAAGATGTTCCAAATGTAGAGCTTTAGTGACAATATTTCCCGAAAGATAAAGGGGTTTCTATTTTAATGAAGAAGTGATTAAGAGAATAATACAATACTTAATTGGAGAAAGCTTCAGGTATTCTTAAAGATGAAAAAGTTCACGGCAAATTACTGCAAATCTAATTCCAATTTTATAATCACAAACTTGCCGGATAAACAGGTCGATACACCGTATACCAGCATCGTTAGGATTGTGCAAAACATCATTATGCGAGGAAATCCAACATTTGCATCAGTCTACTTACAACGAGAGCTAGGGTTGGAACGGGATTACATAGACAATTTGGATGAAGTAAAATTTATTTCAAATGAAAATCTCGATTGGGACCAAACGATTAAGGGTGATGAAAGTAATGATTATTATCCGGCAATCCAATTTTATGATGACCTAAATGAGATTTTAAAAGATGCTAGATTTATCAGGAATTTAACTATTGCAGAATGTCCTATCAAAGATATTGTCCCGGAGATAAATAATGCTTTTGCCAGGCAGCAAGTTGATTTTTATATACCTTTAGTTAAAACGGTTTTTGAAGTTGATGGGCATTATCATGAAAACCAACTAACACTTGACAGGAAAAGAGATAAAGCCTTTAAACGGTTTGGTGTAAAGGTAATTAGAATCAATACTAAAGATATTAGAAATAGAAATTACGAGCAGTTTAAAGGCCAATTTAGAGAAATATACCGACAAAACCTAGATATCATTAATAACTATCGCAAATTTTTGAACATGGATCTAAAGAAATATGATGTCCAAATCAAACTAACTTCCATTATAAGACTACAGGTTCTTATATTAGAACTGCTTGATAGAGGGGTAATCTCTTTTCAAAGCAGATACTGGGATTTTAATGTATTTACAAAAGATACGAGCCTTCTTCTTGAGTTGGCGTTAAAGGATTTGGAATTATGGATTGCTAATATAGCAGCTTTGTTTAATATGCGAATAAATATGCCACATATTAACATCAACGTTTTTGAAGACGAAGCGATGTTACCGCTTCGTCAAAATAACATAAATATCAAAATAGATATATTTAAAAGATGGGATGACTCAATCAAAGAAACCAATGTATATAATATCAGAACTGATTTTGATGATACTGGCGACTATTTTAATATCAAGGTAAAAGATCCAGTGGTGTATTCTATCAATTCTACTACACATCAAAAAAACTTAGAGTTTCTTCTGGAAAATATTTTTGGGTACACAAATTTTAACGATGGCCAACTTGATATAATCATAAACTGTTTAAATGGTGAAGACACGGTTGGTTTATTACCTACTGGTGGCGGTAAGTCACTTATTTATCAAATGTGCATAATGTTGCAACCAGCCATTAGTTTCGTTGTAGACCCCATCAAGTCATTAATGAAAGACCAATTTGACAATTTGATTTTTAAACATAAGATTACTCATATAAGTTACATTAACAGCGATTTATCAGCCAAAGAGTCGGATTATCGACTAAGAGGTTTTTCATCTGGCAAGTATTTTTTTATGATCATTTCACCCGAGCGCTTTCAGGGAAATAGATTTAGGGAAGAATTGTCGCTGATTGATACTTATTGTATACGGTATGAAATACAGAGTATCTGCCGATCTTTTCGATATAAATTATGTCATTAAGTTTCAGCAAATAAAGTTCATGGTGAAAACGAACCGCTATCTGCTTGTCAAAGCTAGTATAATTCGACGGCCGGACTATGGATAAGTGGCGCTTGCAGCAAAACCACTTGACGATAAAAATGTAACCATCCCGGTAACATGGCTTTAGATGGTGGGTTAGATGACCTTTTTAAAAGCTTGCGCGGGTTCCGACGGCCACGGATGGCCTGGTATCGCGAGCGCCAGGATGGTGCAGGAGCGATGGAATCCCTCCCTCTCCGCCACTTTATGAAATGATAAGGGGTTTCAGACTTTGGCCTGAAACCCCTTTTTGATATTTAACAAGAGTAGCTCGGAGTCGCCAAAGATATACATATTGCTGGGAATAGTTTATTCGGGGATGGTGTCTTCCCTAAGCTTGACCGTGCTTTTTCTTGCTAGCCTGGGCGTTGTTGGCTATAATAATATTAAATATTAAATTGGCCAGAGGTGGTTGTGTGAGATATATTTCCCGACATGCAGAAGCAACAGTAAATAAAGCGGCACAGATGTTTCCTGCGGTTTTAATTACTGGAGCAAGGCAGGTGGGCAAGACTACCTTGCTAAAACATATGAAAAGAGAAGTTCCCTATTTAACTCTTGATGACCCGATTTTACTCCAAAGTGCCATTGAGGAAGCGGGAAGCTTTTTCAAAATGACGCCACCGCCGCTAATTGTTGACGAAATACAGTATGCGCCGAACTTATTTAGTTATATTAAAATGAGCGCGGATGAGAGTGGTAAAAAGGGGCAGTTTTTTTTGACCGGATCACAACAGTTTAAAATGATGAAAAATATCAGCGAGAGTCTTGCTGGCAGGATTGGCATTATAAATCTGCTGGGGTTATCTCTGCGTGAAATTAATAATGATGCTTTCAATGAAGCTTTTATCCCATCATGTGAATATTTCCAAATAAGGAAAGCGTCAGTCAAGCCAACTGACTATAGAGAGATATGGGAAGTTATACATAAGGGCGCAATGCCTGCCATACATGCCGATAAGCTGGACTGGCAAATGTTTTATGCGGCCTACACCAAAACCTATATTGAGCGTGATGTAAGAGCGCTTGCCCAGGTAGGTGATGAACTGAAATTTATTAAGTTTATGACGGCTATGGCAAGCAGAACTTCGCAAATGTTAAATTTATCATCAGTAGCTAAAGAAATAGGTGTAAGCGTGCCCACCGCTGACAGATGGTTATCCATTTTGATTACATCAAACATTGTATATTTGCTGCAGCCTTATTTTAGCAACATCACCAAAAGGGTGGTAAAAACGCCCAAGCTATATTTTCTGGACACCGGGCTGGCAGCTTATCTTACCAGATGGAATACGCCTCAGGTGCTGGAGGCAGGGGCAATGGCAGGTGCATTTTTTGAGACTTTTGTAGTGGCTGAGGTGCTCAAAAGTTATTACAACGCCGGGATTTTAGAGCCAGCCCTTTATTATTATCGGGATAAAGACGCCCAAGAGATTGATCTTCTAATTGAACAAAATGGTGTCATATATCCTGTTGAGATCAAAAAGACAGCTAACCCAGGCCCGGCACATATAGAGAACTTCTCTGTGCTGGAAAAGCTCAAAGGTATAACGGTAGGAGAAGGCGGTGTTATTTGTTTATATGACAAACAGGTTCGTATTAACGATAAAAATGTAACCATCCCGGTGACATGGCTGTAGAATAGTGAGTTAGATTACCTTTTTAAAAGCTTGCGCGGGTTCCGACGGCCACGGATGGCCTGGTATTGCGAGCGCCGGGATGGCGCAGGAGAGATGGAATCCCTTCCTCTCTGCCACTTTTGAAATAGCAAAAGGGGTTTCGGACCGAACCCCTTTTACTGTTTTTTACAGGGCCGCCACAGCTTAAAGCGTGGCATGAAATATTGACAGAAAAATAACAGGTCAGTATAATAAATGCAATATTCAAAATGACGATGAAAGGGAATAGTAAGTTATCCTCGGGCTATAGAGAGCCGCTGTTTGGTGTAAGGCGGTCGAAGAGGTAAGCAGAACTCACCCTGGAGTTGCCGACCGAAATCATTTTGGAAAGTAGGCTCGGACGGAACTTCAACCGTTAAAATGAAGGGGATATCGGGTCTTAAGATCCGGCATCCTGATGAGTGAACGGTATTAGCCGTTAATTTGAGTGGTACCGCGGAGTTTAACCCTTCGTCTCAGAGTTCTGAGCGAAGGGTTTATTTTTTTACCGAGGGGTGGTGTAAAAGGTGTCGGGAGAACCGTCCCCTTGACACCCTTCTGGCAGCACCACGGGAGAATGGAGGAGTAATATGTTAGAACTACGCATCAACGGGTTTGGCGGGCAGGGTTCCGTTACCCTGGCTCACTTGCTGGCGCAGGCTGCTCTGGAAAACGGTGAACAGGGGCAGGCCTTACCTTTCTTCGGGGTGGAGCGCCGC
>Ga0208826_1001605_pt1 | contig 18621 bp, 13 predicted proteins | sample AD_UKC115_MetaG_FD_184451 | JGI IMG/M metagenome (GOLD analysis project Ga0208826, IMG submission 184451) | Active sludge microbial communities of municipal wastewater-treating anaerobic digesters from Hong Kong - AD_UKC115_MetaG (SPAdes)... | ecosystem: Engineered > Bioreactor > Anaerobic >...
CCTTTTTTCTTCTTCAAAATCATAAAAAACCGGCAAAAATTGCATAGCTCTGAATCCGTGGGGTGTAGTTCAACCTGGACTCCTCGCTGGGTCTTTCAGACCGCTCAGAGTCCTATTTATTGTAAGCCGTTTTTTATTTGTTCCTAATCTAAACATCCATTTTCCAATTTCAAAACTTTAGTATCCTTTTTCATTTGTCGTTTAGAATACCAGCTTGTCCCTGGACTACATTTTAATTTCTTTTTATTAGTCGCAGGCTCGTAATAAATAGCAGTTATCCAATTTGCAGAGCTTTCCCCACGTATTCTCCAAAGGCAAAATTCTGAGGCCACAGAAACTGTTTTAATAATTTTATGATTGCGAAAAATCTCTTCGTAATCATTTCCAGATTCAAGTTCTATTCCATTTCCTAAGAATAATGGTCCAACCTTTTGTTTAAACCAGTAAATCTCTCCGTTTATACTCAATTTTATAAAACTAAATCCATCCTTGTGTTTTAAATTCAGTAATTTCAAAGCATGAGAATAAATCATGGTATCTTTTGCTAATCGAATCTCTCTTTGGCTGTCAGTCAAAATCTGCTCTTTATAACCAAACTTTTTAATAATCAACGTATCAAAGTTTTGAAATCTACTCAAATCCACAATTCCAGATGTATCACTCACAAGAGTCGTATCAAGTCTCGGAATTACAATGTTGATATTCTTAATCCCAATTTCAGAATCTGTATGTTTAACAGTCAAAAAATCTGAAGTCTGAGCTTTTATCAGATTTACATTTAGTAGAATCAAAATTATCAATATAGTTTTCTGCATGTTATTGAGTCTTTTAAAATGGCTTACAACGGTGACAATATGGCCAGTAAGGGATGCGGGTGATTTCCAGTCAAGTTACACAAAAATTGGAGCGGGTTACAACCATTGAATAACCTACTGAACCGGCAATTTTTTATACCGCGTATTGCCAGTAGTTATTTTTTTAATTCATTTATTATTTGGGTTTCATATTCAGAATTAAAATTAACTTGCATTTTTTCCTCATATATCTTTATCAACAATTTTAATTTTTCCTTTTTTTCTGATTCTTTATATATATCCGCCAAGATTAAAAAAGCATTGGAATAGCCAGACATTACAACTCCAGAAATACGGGGTATATTTTTTTCTTTAATGGTCTTATAGTTTCCAAAATTATCAGCGAAAATTAGAGTCTCAAGTTTAGATTCGTCAACAGTATGATTGTTATTATTAGTTTTAATAGGTAATAGTTTAGAGACCAACCCGCAATTTTGAAAATAATTGTCTAATCCACCATAAAATGTTGGCGATGCAAAATTTGAAAAATAAATTGGTCGTTCAGCAAAATTATCCTCTACTATTTGTAAAAGAATTGCTCTTTGTGGGCTTAGATAGGTGCGTGCTTTGGCTATTTCTCCTTCAATTTTCGAATGCATTCGCTCAGAAAATAAATCAGGAAATACTTCCCAATTTAGTTGATAATCGTCAGACAATCCAAATTGCTTTTTATCTAATAGCGAAACTTGAATAGAAACAACCGTTGTGTCCCATTTAAATGGGTGTATATCCATTATTTGTTGGTCAGTAAGATTTATCTCCATTTTTCTAACACCATCTTTAAGACCATTTTTCAAGAACCGCACATACCATGGGCGGTCAATATTCCCGATTGGAATAACCGTAATATCTGTTCTGAAATTTTCACATAACTGTAGATAAGAACAAATATCAAAATCTGCATTTCCCCCTGCAAATAGTATAGCATTTAAATCACAGCTCGACAATAAGTTCTTTCCAAACTCTATCAACCAGTTTGGGTATGCACCTTTGTCATAAGCCCGTTGGTAAAAATAGTTAAGTTTATCAGCATCATAGTTTTGCATCGCAATAAAAGCATTGCCACTGCATTGAGCACCGTAAAAATATTTTGCATCGCCATAATTAGGGTCAAGTTCTAATGCTTTGTCTAAATATTTGAATATCTGTTCTGAGTATGAATTGTCGTAACCTTTCAAAGGACGACTGTCATAGGCTCTATAGTGATTAAACCATCCAAGATAATAATAAATTTCTGCATCATTAGGCGATTCAGAGAGCGCTTTCTTTAACAAGTCAATCGCTTCATTATAATGCTCCTTTTTAAACTCTTCCAATGCTTGTTCTTTCAAAGTCATTTCTTGAGGATAAGCAATTGTCACAAAAAGTAAAAAAAATAAAATTGTACTGCTTAGTTTCTTCATTTTTGCTGTTTTTATAATTACTGGCAACGGTCGTCAGTTGCTTACGCTGGGGAGTTAACCGCCAGCGGCATTATCCGCCGTTAAAAAGTTAGTTAAAGGTAATAAAAATTCTGCATCTGTATCATCAGCCCCAGTGAAAGCAACTGCGTGTTAGGTGCAGTATTTTATTCTATCGTCAAATAACTTTCATCAGGTTTCGTAGGTGAATATTTCGCTACAAAATTCCACATATTCAAATTATTATTTATGTATTTTATTTTATCATTATTTTTAATTTTCTGTTTAATAGTTTGTTGTCCTCTATATTCAATTTCATTGACTTTGTAGGCATATTCAATTTTATATCCTACTCTCATTGTCCTTGAGCCGAGTTTTCCCTGTGTTATGACATCAATTGGCTCGATAGAGAAAACTATTGCTGGTGTTTTCATTTTCAGACTCGAAGCATATATTTCTTCGTAAGAATAGTTGTCAATGATGAAATATGCAATAGTTCCAAGAACTGAAATTATCAATAAAGTATAGATGATATTCTTTAGTGTTAATATTTTCTTAGGTTCAGTTTTCTTTTTCGATTTCGTTTCTTTTTCTTTATAGTATGTCTTTCTAGAGTTTTTATTCATCATAAATCATATGGTATCTGATTTCTTCAATATTGCACCTAACGTTGGCGGTATGTGCTGTTGCGTTTTCAGGGCGCTTTGTTTTCTAGTTACCACTAGGCAACCAAGAGATAAAGCATTAGCAAACCCTCAACCAGCAATAGCATATACCGGTTGTTAGCGGGCGTAAATTATTGATAATCTATATTTAATGGTATAAAATATTTCTGTCTAATTGGTTTTCCATATAAATAAGCTGGTTTCCAATTGGGCATTTTAGTTATTATCTCAATCACTTTTTTATCCGTTCTTTCGCCAATTCCTCTTCGTATTATTGGATTTACAGCTTTCCCTGTTGAATCAATATCAAATTCAATGAATAGCTTGGTTTTTATCCCATCTGCCATTTCGGTTGAATCAACAGTTAGTCTTTCCAAAATAAACTTCAACAATTCTTGTTGTCCTCCATAATATTCCGCATCTGAAATCCAATTCTCTGTATGTTCTAAGCTATCTGATAACATTTTTGCTTTTACCAGGAAGTCCGAACCATATTTGGATTTAAGGTTAATTGTCATTATTGAATCATAACAGGCGTAATAATCAAAAGAATCAGTAAAATACCAATTTATATTATAGTATCTTTTTAAAACATAAAAATATGTGTTCTTTACTGGCAAAACCTCTGCTGAATGAAAGGAAAAATCCGATTTCTTAAAATCTCCTTTTGCACGTTCAATAGCTCTTTTACAATCAGTCTGTGCATTTGCATAACTGAAAGTCAAAAGCAAGATTAGAATTATCAATGTGGTTGTTTTCATTTTTTTATGCCCGCTAACGTTCCTGTGGTTGGAAATGTTGGGGAGTTAACCGCTGCTTTCGTATCCACCGTTAATGAACTTAGAGGAGAGCGAAAACCCTGCTGTTGCATCATCTGCCCCAATATTTTTAACCACATGTTGGTGGCTGGGCTTATTTCTTAATTGTTTCCTTTAATATTTTCACTATTTCTTTTAAGTCATTATAATATTGACCTATAGCTTTATAACTAATATTATCTTGCTGTCCATGTGCTATACTATTTCTATTTGAAATTATTGAATTTAATGATTCCATTTGTTGTTCGCTTACTTTTTCAGTAAATGAATAAGACCATTCATCGCTGAACTTATTAAGTAAACGTTGCATTTTCTCTTCTGATAGATTTGTAACAGATTTAAGGTCCTGTTGCAAATAATTTGAAACTGGTTTTGGTGAACTACCTTCTGAATAATTTGCAACTAAAACTTTTATCACATTCTCTAAGTAACCAGAAATTCTTACACAAAAATATTTAGAAAGATGTGCTTTAAGTTCATCATCTGGAACGTTTTGAATGTTTCGAAATAATTCATCAAGTTTTCTTTCCTGACTTTCTAATTGCAATCTCATATTGATTATGCTTTGTCGAATTGTGATATTGCTAATTCAATTCTTTCTTTCAGTTGCTTTTCATCAGATGTAGCGCTACTAGATTTTTCAATAAATTCAGGATTGTCAAGTAATTCAGTATATGCTTTAATAAATTTATCATTATCTATTGCACCTTTCTTTAACCTTTCTGCTAAACCAACCATACATGCTTCAAAAACTGCTGCATTTAAAGTTTTTCCAATCCTAAAAGATTTAGTTCCTATTGTGTCAGCAAATACGGTAACTGTTTCAGTAAATAGTTTTGTTAAATCTTCTTTACTGTACTTCTCAAAATTCCTATTTTTAGACATAAACTTGTTCATAAAAGCTTTGAGAGGTTTTGCGTAATCTTTCCTTTCATAGAAAAATGAAAAAAACCTTAGAATAAGTTCCTCTTCTTTCATTCTTTCATTTTCCTTTCCAAATACAATTCTCCATTTGGGTAATTGTTTTATTTCGGACATGAATTGGTTGAACTGACCATAATAGATGCATGCTCTTATTTCTTGTGATGTTAATGGTTTTCCACCAGTATTTAATCTTTCAAATATAAGATAGATACTACTTTCTTCATCGTCAGGCTGGTCTTGACGAACAATGGTTGCATGAATTATTGAATCATCAAGTCGGATTCTATCAGAAGCCTCAAGAGTTTTATATGTTTTCCCATTTAAATCTGATGCCAAACCAGTTAAAACAAATTCCTTTCCTTTAAATATTCCTTCATAAAAAGTTGACAAAGACATTAATCTTTGTTGTCCGTCAACAATTAATAATTTCCCTGTACTACTTTCTTTAGATAAGAAAATACCAGGAACAGGTAGTCCTAAAATTAATGATTCAATGAATTTACTAGCCTGAGCAATATTCCAAACAAAATTTCTTTGAAATGGAGGAACATAAATGACCTCGTCTTTAATTCGTTTTACAATACTGTCAACAGGATAATCAGCACCATAACTGGTTATTTCATATCTGTAACTTATTTCCTCGAATTCAAGGTCTTCTATTAATGTGTCTTCTGTTATCATATTGTTGCTTTGTTAAACTGTTTGTTTATTGTCATAGCCTTGCCACCAACGTTTTGCGTGTTGCCGCAGTTGGCGATTTCGGAGCACTTCACTGTCAACCTGCACAAAAGTTTAATAGGAGCACACAGCTTCAATTTTGCATGTCACCGCCAATTGAGGCAACACGCTGTTACCACCAGTGCTTCCTTGTCTGCCGTGGTTTGTCGGTCTATTTGTTGCTGTTATATTCATTGTCTTTTGTCGTGCGGTGGGGCATTTTTTAAAATTTCTTTTCTCTTGCGTTGGCTTTGCAAGCTCTTTGACAAAGCTTTGGTTGCAGTGTTGGCTTGTGCGGCTTTGGCAATGTGCTTGCAAAATGGGTGGATTAAGTCTGTATGCTTTTAAAGTATCCAAAATCTTCGTCCACCAAAACTCGCCTATCTAGGCCTAAATTCATTTCTTCGCAAGCAGTTTCTGCAACTAAAGAACAAGAAAAACAAGCCGATAAATTTAAGTCAAATATTCCTTGTCCTTCGGATTCCCAACATAGTGGATCAGAAGAACAATTAATTGACCTTTCCAATCCTTTTTTTATTATCTCTAGAATTTTTACGGGCTCTCCTTGTGAAACCAAACCACCCATACTACCTTCTGACCCTTCTGCTGTATAGATTAATACACCTGACATTTGCCTTGCAGGGTTAGTAGAAATGTATAGTCGTTCTTTTAAACTTGCTGTTGGATATCCACAAGAGAATTCTAACTCTCTCATCATCATATGTGAGAAGGAGTGAATTAAAAAGTGTTTGTATTTGTTGTTGTAAATTTTCATTTTGGAGCTAAGACCTTGACTATTTGAATCTGGAATTGCGTTAAAATATTTACCAAATCTTTTTTCTAATTCATTACGATTTTCTGAAATCCATTTATCTATCTGCTCGTTTGAAAATTCAAAAAATAGCCCTTCTCCTAAAGTTTCATTTGCAGGTAAAACAAATAAATTATTAGAATCTATTGAAAATATATTCTGACCTATTGAAGATTCTCGCACCTCACCATTTATAACAATTCTCTCTTTAGGTTTGACTCTTGTAAAATCCAATTGTACGTTAGTTACTTTTAATTCTTCTACCTGCTGAATTTTTTTAAAAAATTCAGATAACTCGCTAGTTAACAAAATGTCTTTAAATCGCAATCCTTTGTTCTCATCAATATTTGGTAATGATGAACGAGTTGAGAAACATCGGTATTCTTGCCACCTGTATTCTTCGTGCTGATCACTATTATCATTATCAGTTGCAGTATTTAAAAATTCTGATTCTAATTGACATTTAAATAAATATTCATTTTCAGGATTAATGTCATTATCAATTAAAAAGTCATTAAAATTAAATTTTGCATTCAAATATTCAGTTCGTGTTATTGCTGTTCGTTCAAAGTGTTTTGTGTATTTCTTTTCAAGAATTTCTATTGCTTCAATAAGTTCTTTTGATTTATTTTCTGCTATCTGGATAGGAATAAATAGACTTGAGAAGCCATTTGCATAGTATACATTATTTGCTGTTACCAATGCAATTCTCATTTTTTCACGACCATTTTTACTTTCGTTTCTAATAAAGCAATTTTCATAAGGAGTGATTGTGGGATTATCAATATCTAACTCCCAAGGTTTTTGACCAATACAATAAGGTTCTAAACTGTTTATACCTTCAAGATTAATTTTAGGTTTATCCTTGTCTGATCCAGAACCTAAACCACAATTACTACATTCAATAAAGATACTTGCATATCCCTCGGACTTTGTTTTACTTTCAGTCCATTTAAGTTTTGGGGTGCCACAACAAGGTCCAACTTTTTCGCTTGAGAGCAAATCTACTCCATTATCATTATCTTTTCTATTTCCTAGAATTTTTTGTGTTTTCCATCTTAAATAGTTTGGCCAAGGAATATCCGAAAGGTGACCATTTGGACAAATCAAAATTAAATTAGTTTGTTCAAGTGTTTTATATTCTCTAATTGTAATAGTATTTCCATCTTCATTTTTTGAAGATATTTCTCTTAAAAAATGACCTGCATCTCGGGGAGGAGCAAAATAATCTAATTTCAATGTTTGAGGATGTTTTGTGCATTCGCTTTTCCATAGATTATTCCACTCTTCAATCTTTTTTAAGTCGCCTTTGCTATTTTTAAACCACTTCGGGAAATGGGTGCCATTTATCATATAATGACTTGAAACTCCTTCAAATGGCTCTCCAGCTTTTTCTAGTGCTGCTCTTATTGGGTGATTTTTCCAATTAGGCGTATTGTAAGATTCATTCAAAGCCATATGAGGAATTCCAATTAAACACACTAGATTTTCAAGTTTTTTTTCGGATTTAATGAAATTTATGAATCTTTGATCATCAATAAATTTCATTCCTCTGTTTAATATTTCGGATTTACTCAAATCATAAACTATTTTATCGTCTGTATAGTTCCGTCTTAAATTTTCGATTTTGGAATTTGCCCATTTAATGAATCTCCATTTATTAATATCCGAAATTAAAACATAGTTGCCATGTTTGGTTGTAATAATGGAACCTACTCCAGAAGTAGAGGAGAGTAGTTTATATTTACCAACTCCTTGGTTGTATTGATTTTGTTTTAATACCTTCATTTTATTTTGAATTTATTTTTATTGCAGCTTCTGGTTCAATTACCCTCAAAGACATTGGAATTTGCCATTTTTCACTATGAATATTGCCTTCATATTCATCAATATCTACATAGAGTTGTTCTTGAGGCTGATTGGATTTTTGTGCTTTATTATTGAACACAAATTTTTTATTATCTGCCAAATTTTTGTCTGATTCTTCTTTCCATTCTAAAATTGCTTCATGAATCCACCTTTTAATATATTCTACATTTTCCGTTTTAAGAAGATTTCTAATAAATGTATCATAAGTTTTCATTCTTTCTTTGCGATTTTCAAAGTAGATTGTCAATTCAGAAATAATAGAAGATAGCTCTTTATCTGAAATGGTAGAAATATCACTTGCAGAATCACGCTCAGTAAATCTAGTCCTGTGGCGCAACATTGTTGCAAGGTATAACCCCATATATCTTTCCACCGCTTTTTGTGTAAATGGCGTTATTGAAATGGGTTCAACGTAGCTATACATCTTTTCGTGAAATTCAATGAATTTTTCATAGTGAGATATATCTCTGGCTCTAAATGGATGATGAACTGTTAATACAAGTCCATAATCATTTCTTGCAACACGACTACTTGCTTGTATATATTCAGCTGTATTTCTCGGCATAGAATTCATAATTATTGTGTTAAACCTTGAAACGTCAATCCCCACAGAAATCATATTAGTAGCAACAACAAATTCAGGTGGTATTTTTCCTCTTACTAATTCGCCTTTGTCAAGGTTTGCAAATCTTTTTCTCGCTTCCCATTTAGTTTCAACACTTTTTAGTTCATTCTTAACTTCTTCACCTGAAAGCCTTCCCGTTAACTCAGATTCTTGAATTGGACCATAGGTATAGAGTGAATGCATTAACTTTTGTGGTCTAATAACCCTTGAAAACACTCTTCTTAATTCCTTCAAAATATAAGTTTGAACTTGAGATTGAGTTTTTCCAACTTCTTTAAGACTGTTGAAATAAGATATTGTCGTGTGATAATAATCCATTGCATTTTCGAAGTCCTTGTAGTAAGACTCAAATTCAATTGGATGCTTATCTCCCAGCTCTTTTAACTCGAAAAGAGCTCTGTGGGTCATTATAATCGCAGCCAATCTCATCTGCATCCAAATTTGAGTTCTACCTGTTGGTAAAACACCGATGTATTTTCTTTTGGAGATGTATTCAGGAGTTTTATCATCGGGACTATTAAATCGTCTTTTATAAAATGCAAAGAAAGAATCATCACATTCAACCCCTGGCTTTGGGAAAAGATTTACTTTTCTGTCAAATAGCGCTGCGATTTGCAATTGAGTATTTCTTGTTGTAGCTGTTGAAGAAATTATTTTCGGTCTAGTTCCATCTTCTCTTGTGCATAGTTGATCAACGGCTGATTCAAACAAAGCAACAGCAGAACCAAGTGGACCGAGCAATAGATGCAACTCATCTTGAATAATTAAATCTGGGGGTAAATAACCGTCTTGAGGTTTGCCTGTTTCCCAATTTCCTCTTCCAAAAATCCTTCTTGAATCAGAATTTCTCCCATTGTTTTGACCATTTACTTTATGGGCTAATTGAGCAAACTTATCAACTGTCCCAAAAAGTAATGCTGGTGGATGTTGGTAAATGGTTTCATCTGATAGGCATACGGGAATAGGACCTTGATCTTGTCTTTTTCTAGAAATACGACCAAGACCGAAAGAAAATGAACACTTTTGATTAGTACATTTTAAATGCACTTTGTTTTGATTATAGACAGAAGAAGTTGTATCAGTATCTTCTTTTGTTTCTCCTATAATATCTGAATTACACCAAGGGCAATTAGAAAATGGAATTTTGTTCGCTGTTCCGTTATTTAGTTTTTCAAACTCTTCAATCAAAGAATCCTTTTCAATTCCATTTACTTTATTTGACGTTTTGTTAGGTAGGGAGTTATCACCAACCCATAAGCCAATAGTTATAGGCTCGTCTCCTAAGCTGTAGTTGTCCCACCTTCTAATTAACTCCAAAGCCATTATAACCAAAGCGGCTCTTTGGAATTGCTGCATTGTGAGTAGTCGTAGAGTGTAACGCATTATTGCAGCTGTACCACCACCTCTTTCTTTAAACTCTTTTCTGCGATTGATTATAGTGAGAGCAATCAAACCCAAATACGCTTCTGTTTTACCACCACCTGTAGGAAACCAAACTAAATCTACTAAGTTGTTTCTGTTGTCCCAATTTGTATCATCATCGGGTCTGAAAATGCCATCTAAGTTTAAAAGTATAAATGCAAGCTGAAAGGCTCTCCAACCCGCAGATTCTGTTTGTGAAAAAAGGTTATCTTCCGCTACATCTTTATAAAAAGAATAATTAAAATACTCAAATGATTCATCATTCAAAAATGAATTAACTTCATCGTTCTTCACTTTAACAGAATGCCACAACTGCATAAACATAGCAGCATTCATTAAACGAAATGAAAGTAATCTTTCCTTATTCCTATCACCTGAGAGAAAATTATTTATATTATGTTTCATTCTCAGATAATCTTCTGTGCATTTGTCAAGCTCTTGTTTTGCGATACCTGAATAAATTCCTAGATATTTTTCATTTTTCCTTTTAAGTTCAATCCATTTTCCATAAGAGTCCACAAAATCGTTTAAACCTTTAATGATTTCATCATCAGTTGCATCAGAAAAAACTGATAACCATTTAAACTCTTGTGATTTGGAATTTTCCAAAAACAAAGGAGAAACAAAACCTTCCTTATCATCATAAACGGCATCTCTACTTTTATCTCTAGGAATTGGATCTATATCCGGTGTTTCACAAGTAGGTAAATACTCTGTTTCAACCACAATTGATTCTCCTGTCTTACTCCATTTTACTGAACATCCGTGACCTATAGCGTAGTCTTTGAACTGGTTATAAATGAAAGCCGTTGTAGTGTCTTCAGAATACGTATTGTCCTTTTCTGGAAAGTATTCGTGGTTGTTATAGGGTACTATATATTCGGAGTCCACAGTAAGTTTTACTCCAAAAAATGATTTTTGATTTACTAACTCATTAAATGTTGAATAATATCTGTTATTATTTTGTTTAGCCTCATCAAATGCAATGCTGGTATTTACTAACTGTATTTTCAAAAATATCTTTCTGTCATCTTTTTTTCTAGAATCTCTGCTTAACTGAATGTTTACAGATAATGAAGCATAATCTTCTTTTTTATCATCTAAATCGAATCGGAAGATATCTCTTAAACTTGAAGTAGTAGTACCATCTTCAGAAGTTACTGTAACATTGACTTCTTCATTCGGTTTATTGTGTAAATAAGAAATTTTTCTTGTATCTTTTGGGAAGTTTATGTTTTCTAATTTTATGGTTCTCTCAACTGGTGTTGATTGCCATAAACCATATCCTCCAGAAAAGACATCTAACAAGTTTCTGAAATGATCTGTAATGTTCTCTGCTAGTTCTATTTTTTGCGTTACTTCATAAAGTTTCTTTCTGGTCTCATCACTTGTAATGCTATTTTTTAGCTCGTAATAAATAGATGATTTTAAATTACTTAAGTAACAAGAGGCTTTTGTTAGTTGCGGAATTGTTGAAATGGAATTAGCTAAATCAAAAAGAGTCTCAGCTATTTGCTTTTGGATTTGTCTAATTCTTGTTTTTATCTGAGTTATTTCTTCGGATGATAATTTAGATAATAAAAGAAAATGATTTTCATTGATTGCTCTTATTCTAAAATAATTTAGCTCATACTTGGTAATGAAATTTTGAATTTCTTCGTGATTCACTTCACAAAGTAGTCCATATTTATTGTTGAATTTGCCTTCTTTGTCTTGCTTTAGTTTCTGATAGTAGCGGAAATTAACCTTAAACTCAATCGTTTTTTTACTTAAAAAGCTTTCATCTAAACAACAAGTTAATCCCATTGTTTTTGGAAACATTTGATTTAATTCAATTGTTTCTGTTGCTTCTATATCTTCCGAACTATTATTTTGTGAATCTTGTTCTTCTGCATCATCCTTTTGGTCAGCTTGCTCGTTATTATCTAAAGTAATACCTTCTTTAAGAGTCCCACTATTATCTTCTGGGAATAAAATTCCGGTACTGTATATAGCGGCAGGCACAATGTCTAAGATTTCAGAAGTGTAATTTATCGGATCTTCCTCGGAGAGCTTCTTATTAGTAAGTTCTTCATCTTCTATATTAATAAATCGGTAACCATTTATTCCTGGCCCCAGAGTTTGTTCTCGAATAAATCGTTCTAAAGAATTTCTTTTTTCTAAAACTTTTTTATTCATTGCTGTTTTTTTGAATGGTTTCTAGTTCAATTAAATTTAGTTCCGGTATGATAAGTTCAACAAGTGCTACTAAATTATCCGCTAAAAAGTTTTCATCTATTCCTAGTTCGTCTAAAGGATGATTTTCTTTATAAAAAGCCAATCTATTATTAATAATATCTCTTGGATTCTTATCTCTATCAAAACAACCGTCATTGAATAAATCTTTTAATAGTAGATTCATTTGTCTTGTACTCTGACGACTAGTTTGTTTTGTTGAATTACGAATTCTTTGAATAATTATAAAATATGTTTTAGGTATGTTTAAATATTCGCATAATTCAATAAATACTTTTTTACTTAGAGGTGCTATTGATTCACTATCTGGATTAATCCAAGTATTTTTGAAATGAAATTGAGATACCATTTTTAGTCCCTTTGTTTCAAAATGTGCTTTTATTTCGTTGTATAGTTCTTCTTCTCCTTTTTGGTCAGCAAGTCTTTTTAATAGAATTTTCCATAGATAGCCCTCAGTATTTTCATCTAAATTAAATTGTTGACGGATAACTTTTAATTCTTCATCCTGTTGTTTCTTGTCAACTATTTTTTCATAAATATTAATGTTCTCTTGGATTTCATTAAGATTTTGTACAAATATTGGGTTGTCATCGATTTCAGCACTCAATAAGTAATCTATTTTTGCTACTTTAAGTGATACATTATTGTCTTCAGAAATAATAAATAAATCAGAACTATATGCAGTTTTTACTCTTATACCTTTTAATTTAACTCTATATGTTTCTCTTTGGTCAGAAATTGAATATTCGTTTTCTAAATTCCAGTCAATATTTAACTTTTGCTCAGGTTTTAATTTTAGTATTTTATTCTTGAGCTTATTCCATTCAAAATAGTTATCCCTTATTGGATGAGCTAAGAGTTTGTGATACTCGTTTAGCAGGTGGTATTTTGACCATTTATAAATATATCCAAAAAGAAAATTAGGTAATATTGCTTTAATCGGTGAGCCTAACCTGATTTCTAACAAATTTGGATAATAATAATTGGGATACTTGCCTTGATCTCGATAGGAGAGAATAAGGTAATCATTAGAATCTGTATCTGGAAAATCAGACCAAGTTTTAAATTGATTTGTGTTAGTTAATCCGAGACAATTTCTAATCTTTGTCAATAAATTCTGATTTCTCAAAATGGCCTCGTCCAAAATAATTGATGGAGTATTTAATTTTAATAATGAGTCAAATATCTTTGACTTAATGTCTAAATTAATTATTATATCAAGTGTGCTTGAAAGTAAATCTTTTAAATTCTCAATGTCATCTTCACTTAATTCAAGAATGGCCAATTTAGTAGCTGAAGATATAAGTTCAGAAGCCTCACTTTTAGAAAAAATATCACCTATAATATAATTCTTAATTTCATCTGTATAGCAAATCGAATATATATTCATCAACTTAATTGACCTCAATTCATATAATTCTCGAATGCTTGTCTCCAAAATGAAATTATCCCAAAATACAGATAATTCATCTCCTACAAATTCAATTGAAGGAGATAAATTTGCTTTTCTTTGGAGAAGAAAGTCTATTTCAGACTTGGCTATTGTGTAAGTATTATTTTTGGGAATTTTAAATCTTTCTCTGATTAATTCAACTTTACTTCTTGTATTATTTATGAATGAATTTTCTTTGCCAAAAGTAATTATCAAATACTTGGTGAATCTTGTGCCATAATCAGTATTCCATTTTTTTATTTCTTCAAATGAAAAATTGGTCATCAATCTTTTTCTCTCACAATCGAAAAGAATAATCGAATCCAATTCATCAATTATTTGATTGTTTATTTCATCAATTTCATTAAGTGTTCTTGTTGCATTTACAAGATTATAACTTTCTCGGTTGTTATCGATTGATTTAGTGTAAGGTCTAAATTCAAACTTCTGAGATAGTGAATAACAGAAGTTTTTTTGAAGGTTAAAAATTGATTTTGGCTTTAATGATGAATTTGTGTTTAACACTTTGTAAAACTGTAATAGGATTCTATTTTCTTTTTTCTCCTTAACCCAGTTTTTCCAAATTCTGTTGCCTCCATTTTTTCCACTCGCGCCCTCTGGGCACTTCATTGTTAGGCTTCTTAATTTCGATTCAATTTGCGATATGAAATCACTAACTAAAGGATTTGTGTCGTCATTTTTTTTATCATTAAAATGATAAAATTTGAATAATTTGATACTTAAATATTCGGCAATTAGTAACTTTTGAGTATCATCGAAATCATCCTCGAAATGTATGTGTAAAGCTGTCAAATCACTATTAGTTGATAAGATGCTAAGATTAAGTATTTTATCAAAATAGTGTATTATCTTAGTATACTTATCAGTTTTAGAATCATTTTGAATTTCCTCTAAAATGTTATTTAGCGAGCTAAGAGGTTCATTTGTAAATGAATTCAAATGAGGTATAATATGTTGCTTTATCAATTCCATTATTCAACAATATTAATTTCAACATTCAAAATAGCTCTTGTAATACCTACATATATTTCGTACTTATTAAGCTCACTTGGTTTAGAAATCACCAAGAAAACATTCTTCTTTTCAAGTCCCTTAAATTTTAAGATTGAAGTGTACCTTAACTTATTAGCTGTATCACCTACATTGCTTTCTGAAAGTTCCTCAACATCTTTTATAATTAATAATTCACGTAAATCTTCTCCTCCTTTATATTCACCTTTTAAGAAGGTAGACTCAATAAGTATAATACAGTCTTGGCCTTTTAATGAAGAATCTTTTTCTCTAATTGGTGTTAAAATGTTTTTGACAATATGATTCTTGACATCAATCAAAGTTTTATGCCGCCAAACTTGGATGTTTGAGAAATTTTCTTCAAAGTGTGTGAGATTTAATACTTCGGGATTTTCTAAAATTTCAGATGATAATCTCCTAATATCGGGATTTTGTGCACTTCTTTTAACTTCATTTAATTTATAATGACAATAATATTCAGTCATTAAATCCGCTATTTCGGCTATATTTCTTCCGCTTGCTATATAGCTTTGGTCAATATCGTATAGAATTAATGAGTTTCCATTAACTAATCCTTGTCCATTAAATCCGGAAAATTTATTGATAAACAAATCCAAACCTCTATCAAATATATCCTGCGCTTCGTCTATTACTATAAAATCATAAGGTACTAGTTTGTCATTCTTTTCGAGTTTTTGAATGGTTTCTTTTACTAACTCATAAAATTGATCTTCATTTAGTGAACTTAAAATTTCATAATCTAAAGATGGATTATGCTTTTGAATGAATCTAAAAAATGTAGTAACCTCTATATTGCTAAGTTGTCGATTATTTAAAATAGATTTGGTGAAATGCATTAAAAGATTGTTCCAACATAAATAAATCCCATTCTTGTTATGTTGTTTATCTATAAAAGCTTTTGCAATAGTTGTTTTACCGCTCCCCGGAGGTCCTTCAATCATTATCCTTGGATTTTTATATAATCCCTCTAGAATTTCAATGTTATGAATTCCAAGCCATTCTAAGGTGTTTATTGTATTCAAGGGGTTTCTATCTCCTATTATTGGACTAAGTATTTTTTTTATCGCAACATATTCTTTAGGAGTAATTTCTGTATAAGTCCGAAAATGCTTTTGGTGCTTGCTTTTGGAATATTCAAAAACACTTAACAAAAATTTTTCTATTGAACCTTCATATTCCTTAGCAAGAAAGGAAGTCCAGAGAAGTTTATTGTCAATTAATTTTGATTCAAATGGGTAATCAACGTGAGGAAAAGCTACAGCCTCGCAAAAAAAACATCTTTTTAAATTGTTAAGAATAATATCTTTTAATGTGTATTTGTATCCCTCGGCTTGTTTGAAAGGGTTTTGTTTAATGGGGGTGTCGAAATTTTTTCCGTAAAAAAAGGTATTGTCTTTCGTAGATATTGGACCTCCTTTAACCTCTAAGACAAGAATACCGTGTTTACAGAGGATAAGAAAATCTATTTGTGAGCTGGTCTTTTTATAGTAGTTAAAATTGTCTGAATGTTCAGGCAATTTCAAATCATGCCAAACATCCCATTCTATGCTGCTTTTGCTTAAATCATTCCATAGTTGCCTATAAATATCGATTTCACCATACAGAGGTGTCCCATCATCTTTAACAACAATGGTTTCTAATGCATCTATTGGATTATTTGGGTAAAATTTTACTGGCATACTAATTTTTCATTTGCGATTGTTGAAATTTTATTAATTGCATATAATGCAAAAAACTGCCTTACAGGAATTTTTTCTTTGTACTTAAACACCCTTAATTCCTTTTGATTTATATCTTTTCTCTCTATATTAAGTTTTTCGATTAACTCTTGAATAGTATCAACTAATTCTGTAGGTTCTGTAAGATTAGGAGTTGACTTTTGGAGTTCATAGAGTTTTTGAAGTTCTTGAGCATTTCCAATTTTTTTAGAAAAACCATTGTTGATATAGCTTAAAAATTCACTGCCCCCTCTAAAACTCAATATTAACTTTTCTATGTTCTTATAATAATTATCATCGATTTTTTGAATAGGAAAACCCTTTCCAGTGCCATATTGAATAGATGTAAACCATTTTCCTTCTGCCGATTTGCTATTTTTTTCAATATCATAATTTGTCAAGGTAACTGTTAAGTTGCCATCCTTAATAGCATGTCTTCTAAATCTGGATCCTTTGTTTTTTACAGGAGGCTTATCAAATACTTTTAACTTATAAGTATTAAGATTTATAATCCCTTCTATGTTTGGGTTGTTGTTTAATACTAATTTATCAGGTAAAGGGAGTTTTAGTGTCTCTAATACAATTTTTGCTAATGCCCTACTAACAGAACAACATACTGCATTACCGACTAATCGCCATTTATTATTTTCTGTACCTAAAAATTGATAAGTAATAGGGAAGCCCATTATAATTGCCGCCTCTCTTACTGTTGGTAGGCGGTATTCTCCATCTCCGATTCTATTAAGTTCGCTTTTGTAAATAATTGATTCTCTTGAATTCGCAATTTTTGTTGCTGTTATTGTTCTGCTCGGTTTATCTTCATTTTCAGGGAATGACATTTTTCCCATAAACGGATGATTGGTTTTCCAAAATCTTGAAAATTTCCATTCAACTTGATAAATACCTGTATCGTAAAAATGATCAGTTAATAGGGTTTGAGAAATTTGTATCGGATATTGTGGATCCAGAATGATTTTATCTGATTTATCTGAATACGGATTTGGAAACTGTTTTTTCATCATTCCAATTGTCATATAAGGAGCTTTGCCATTTTTAGCATCTTCATCATGAGTTGCTGGTGGCATAATTAACTTCCTTTTACTGATGATTTCTCCAGCAATTAATCTTTTTCTAGCTTGAAATGATCCATAATCTGCTGAATTAATAACTGCTGTATTGTCGTATAAATCAATAGCAGTATTAAAAGGGTTTATTCTATATTTATTCGCCCATTCTGTAAGATCAAGATCTTTAAATGTATAAGATGTTTGTAAATATCTTTTGGAATTAACTACATTTTCCATAAACCAAGCCTTAAGAATTGAATTGGGCTGATGTTTTTTTACTGCGACAATTCGCAAAAAGGTCTCTGTTAATTCAACTCCTAATGATTTATCTGCATTTCCTGATTTATTCGAACTTGAGAAACTAACACAGGGTGGACTACCAATTATGATTTCCGTATTTGGTAATTTTTCAATTTCATCAATTGAATGTTTAAAGTCTAAAATGTTTTTTACTTCACAGTTTAAACTAAAGTTATGGTTATAAGTGTCTACAGCAGGTCTCCAATGGTCAAATCCGTATACGATTTCGTACCCCATTTGTCTGAACCCCTCAGAGAATCCACCGGCCCCACAAAAGAAATCTATGACTCTTAGTTTACTCATTTATGATATTATTTTCATTTGTGGGTTGGAAAAAATAGCACTCTTTTGGTTTTGCGAAGCGTTGGCTTTTGTATCGGGCAAAACCAAATGTGTGCAATGCCGGTAGGCAAAAGAAATTTTAAAAAATGCGAAGGGTCGGTTTTTTCTTCCTTTTCTGTCACCTGTCCCAATAGCAAAATATGGTCAGCTTGAAAGTCTGTCCGCTTGGTCGATATGGTAAGTATGTCGAATCCGTTATTATTCATTGTCTTACTGTGTCGTCTGTCTTTTTAGCATTGGTGGTAACGGTTTTGTGTATGGCTCGTTGCGGATTAGACAGCGAGTTTTTTCGGTTAAGCAGTAAGGTTAGTAAAAAAGCAATAACTTTGAGTTATACACTTCAGCCGCAATGAGCTATACACGTTGTTA
>Ga0208826_1001607_pt1 | contig 18568 bp, 22 predicted proteins | sample AD_UKC115_MetaG_FD_184451 | JGI IMG/M metagenome (GOLD analysis project Ga0208826, IMG submission 184451) | Active sludge microbial communities of municipal wastewater-treating anaerobic digesters from Hong Kong - AD_UKC115_MetaG (SPAdes)... | ecosystem: Engineered > Bioreactor > Anaerobic >...
CGCGAACTCGGGTAGTACCTGCTGTTCGAGCCATGCTCGAAGGAGCTCGCCTTGGCGTGGATCCTTTCGCTCGATCGACAAGACGCCGAGTTGCAGTTCCAGAATCGTAATCGCGGACACAAACAGCTGGCTCGCGTCGACACTCCCCGCCCACGCCATCACGTTGGGATCCGCTTTGCCGCCCCGGATTTTGCGCAGCTCCGACACCACGTTGGTGTCGAGCAGGTACATCACGACAAATCCGCCGGTCGAATGGCGATCCTGACGGGCTCAGCCGCAAAGTCGGCGTCGTCGAGCACCGGCATCGACAGTGCGTCGGCAATGCTGCGCCGATGTTGTGTGAGTCGCTGATACTCCGAAATGCTCATCAGCACATGTGCGGGTCGACCGCGATCAGTGATGAATACCGTCGCGTCATTGGCGGCGCGCTTTGCCTCGCTAGCCGCGTGATTGAACTCACGACTCGAAATGGTCTTGATCGGCACGTTGGCAACCAGGGGGTAACGGTTAATGTAAGTATGTTACTACATTCAGATGGCGAGGCCGCTGCCGTCCTATGTCTCACGGGCGTGGCGCTACTGAGTGCATGGCCGACAACGGTTCAGGCCCAAGCAAACAGCTTTTGAGCGAGAAGCTTATTTGAATTGACTGCAAGGCACAATGGAAGCCAATATCGACTTACCAGAAAAACGCGCGCAAAGGCCTATTCCCAGAGGCTTCGCATTGCAAAGCTGTTAGAGCGGGAACTTTTCTTATGTTAAATAGCTATCTCCGACTTTGCTGCTCGGTTGCTTCGTCGCCGGGCACCCTCGTGGGCATCACCACAGTTAGACTAAAAAATCACCACACTTAGACCTTAACTGTGAATATTGCACCGTTTCGGCGCATTCGCCGACGCAACGCTTAACTTGGGTTCGAAGGCCTTTTGGTAGTAGTGGTCCGGCTTTTCAAGACGGCAGGGCAAGTGGAAACTCGCCTAGAAACTGACGCGGCGCACGTCGCGATAATCCTAAACCATATCCCAGATCTTTAACTGGTTAGGAGATTCGAGGCAACCGGCGCCATGCAGCATGGCGAACAAATCCTTCGCTCCCAGTGCTTAACCAAACAGCCTTGACTGGACGAAAACTTCGATCCGGCTGCTGAAACATTCACGCTCCAACTGCCATCAGCAGCCGCTTTGAGGCTGCTGGACCTGCGCTTACGTAGCGGAAAGAAGCCCGAGTACGTTGACGCACAGGCTACCCTCAGGTGGCAAGATCCATCACTACACACACTCGGTGCAGGGGCTGCGCTCGTAAGTCGCGACTACTTCTTGCAACGCATTCGCGATGCCGGACTGGAGCCGGTGTGGATCATCGCGGGGGAGAAGCATGTGTACGGAGGTCAGTTTCTGGGGAGCAGCGATACGGGCTATGGCGGGACCCTGTGACACACGACCGTGTTCACCCTCGATGGCGGGAACATACAGAAGGTCGGACTAAAGACCAACTTTCGGCGTCCGAGCCCCGAAAAGCTTGAAGCGCTGCGAGCGAGCAAATGACACGGCAAGACCAAGCGTCATCACCCATGTGTCGCGCGCACAATTGCTGGTGGCCAAGATCGCGCGTGACTGGCCATGACGCCAATTTGCCTTTCGTGCGACGCGATGACTCTTGACTAGCGCCGGCTCACGGCTTTTATCAATTTCCGGAAAACCAAACGGAGCGGTCGGACTGGATGTCAATCACCGACTGGAATCCAATCGATTTGTTAGAGTTCCAGCCACTTTGGTAAAGTCTCATCAATCCCTCCAGGTTGTCACGAACCTCTCCCGCCCAAAGCCGGTGCACATCGCCGGGATCGAGCGCGCGGCATTCGACGCAGAGATCTCACGCTTAATTCGTCCGAACGAGTGGGGAGGCGTCGAGTACGTCTCGGCTGTGTGCAACGAAGCCGGAGAGATCTACCGGGTGATCACCGTTGAAGGTCTCGGCGATTACGTCCATCTTGCTGAAGGCTTGAAACGACTCGGGCTGGTCGATCGTCTCGCGATGCGAGTTGTTCCTGGCGGAAAGTACGATGCGATATTTGCCTTAGACGGAGAAAATGTGAGTGCCGTTCCTCCAGGCGAGCGCTAGTTTCGTCTTGCTCGACTACTGGTGAGCGCACCGCATACAGGGCCATGGAAAGCACACGTTCAGCTTTTTGATTCACAGGGCAAATAAGCGTAGTACGACTCGAACACCTTGGTGGTTGGATTGAGCTCGAACCGTTGATAGCAGTGGAGCTGCCAAAACAGCTGCCATTGCGGATCCTGTGGATTCCGTTTGTCGACTGTGAGGCCAATCTCGATCGCATCTTCAGCGCAGATCATTTGCCCGTGCGACAGCCAACGAGTCGGATCCAGCAGAGAGGCTGCAATACTCGAAAAAGATATCGTTGATCCAGGTGGCGGCGAACGAAGCATTCCCTGCATGAGTAACTCTTCTGCGATGGTGCGGGCACGTCGCAAGACAGTTTCGAAATGCTTGACTTTGGCAGGGTCCAACTTCTTGAGCATCACCATCGCGACCGGATCATCGGGGTTCTTTCGCAAAGCGTCGCTGTGCTCACGAAACGCCTCCAGGTAGCTGTGAATTGGCATCGTGACCAAGTTCCCACTGGGGTCGATCATCGTAACCTGAGGATCGATCGGTCCTAGCTCGGAGCTGTCGCTCATCACAACGACGTCAGCGCCAATCGCAATCAACGTCCCTGCGCTCTTCGCGTAATCCGGAACGATGACGCGCAATTTTGCATTGCCTACTCTGTTGCGGACCATGCTGATGAGTTTCTCAGCGGCATCAATATCGCCGCCCGGTGTTTGGAGCAACAGGTCGATTGGGTGATCTGCCGGAATATTGTGGAGCAAGTCACCGAAGAACATTGCGTCATCGCGGGTAATCTCTGCGGCGTGACCAGCGAGATAGCAGATCAGCTTGTGACCTGTCAGTTTTTCGATCTCACGGATTAGATCCTGTCGCTTGTACCGAAGCGCGTGCATCGCCTGAAATGCTGGCGTCTTGCTGAACCTGCTAGCAGGGGCTACGCCCAAGCCGTTTGCGGTTTCCATCGCTTGCGTCGGCTCGCTTCGCACCTTGGCCGCTTCGTCGCCGTCTCTGGCTTCAGAATCGCTCATCGCTTCTTTCCTTACGTCCAAATTATTTTTCCGTTTCGCACGATGTAGTGGCAGCGCCTGTCCCCCCGCCATGCGTCAACGCTTGGCCACAACGAAATCCTGTCAGTACCGGTGACGCGCCAGTGAGGTCGATTGTTGGGGTCGAGCGTCACCATGATGCGGTGGTCGTCTCCGCAAGGACAGTTAAAGGCGAGCCACTTTGGCTTTTCATGGGTACCTACCAATACCGCTAGTCGGGGCGGTAGCTTGTCCGGAATCTCGTCGGCCGCTTCGACCAATAGGCCGATGCGCCATCGCCGCCACGGAAGCCATTCTTTCCAGGAGAATTTCATTGGGGCCATGCCATGTCCAAGAACGGTTCTGTCACCCCTCGACCAATGATTCCGGTTTCGAAGTGGCAGTAGTGACGCAAACGCGGTGAGGCCACATTTGTGGAAATCTCTCGATCGTGACAGCGCAGGAGCACTTCGCTCGGGCGAGGCTCCGGACCATACCCTATCAGCCGCTCCAAGAGCTCACTGACCGCGGTTGCCGCGACGAGAGTCGTAAAGGTAACAACCGCCGGCTCGATTCGCCCGAGTGCCGGCGCGTACCCCTCGTCCTCAAGCCGTCGCCGCTCCTCAGGCGTCATAAGTTCCGCTGCCGCCCGAGACACATCAATGCGATCACGGCAAAGCAAGCAGGCCTGCCCCGGCACTAAGGTGGTCACCCTTGCATGAATTCCCGTAAGCTGCCCCGATCCGTTGCTTGACAAAAGCACGCCGCAGTCGATGACGGGGATGAGCAAATAGGTTGGTATGCGCGAGAGAATGAGGCGCCCGGCGTTGTCGTCGCTGCAGCCAAAAACGACATCACACCGGAGCAGCCGACGTGCGGCAGGGTTGATCGTCAGCATACTTGCGACGCGTTCGCACTGACTGTCTGGAGCCACTGCCGTCAAGTGGTCAGCAATTACATCGACCTTGCGACGCCCCACATCATTGGCCACCGATCCGATGACGCGCGTGAGATTCGACTGAGACAGCGTATCCGGGTCCAACAGCACAAATTTGCGCACCCCGAGTCTTACTAATTGCTCGGCAACGGCTGAGCCCGTCCCGCCGCACCCGACGATGCCAACAGTCAGATTTGACAAGGTGGACTGTATTGCGGGTCCAAATGCACGGATGTTTCTGTCAAACATCTCGAGTGATCCACCCTCTGCGTCCGACAGATTCGAGATCAAGCTAAATCGGTCCCCGACCGCCCAGATGCGGTCGATCGGTCGCACATCTTGCCCTTCCGAGTCAATGTGCCCGGTGAAGCAAAAGCCGAGTTCGGTGGGACTAAGGATCAGCGCCCCGTAGTAGTTACTGCCCGTTCGAAGGCGGAAGGTTTCTGCAAGCTGCGAGTCCACGACTTCATCGTGCGTGCTGGGTTGCGGGCTGGATCCGACGCCTGGATGTGTGTGCATCCAGATGGCCATTGCGCCTAACGCCTCTGCGCGAGCAAGTGCCGGAACGTACCCGCCTGAATCGATGGTGAGTCCATAGGCCTCGCGACGTGCATATGCGGCATCAGCTACCGGGTGATATTCTCGAGCGAGAAGTCGAATCTGCTCGTCGTCGACGATTACAACTGTGGCCAGCAAGACACCGGCTGTTTCCAGCGGATGGTCTATCGCGTCAGTCAGTTCGCGCATGACCGACTGGGGAACGACAAGTGTGACGGTCACGTCACTGCCTCCATAGCGGTCGCGCGTTTCAGCTCGCGCGCGATCATCGCCAGATAGGTCTGGAGGTCATCCGTCCCGGAGCGCCATTGCCCCTGCGTGAGGTGCCGTGACCATCGTTGCCAACTGCGGCCGAGGTGGTTTTCCACGTGCTCAGTGCAAGGAATCGGCTGGCCGTCATTGCGCGTGACGGCAGGACTGAACCACCACATGTCCGGAGGGACGTCCGGAAAACCGGGGCTGAGGCGAATCAGCAAATCGGCCTGTGTGACGTTGCACCCTGGTGGCAATGCGTAGCCGGGAAAGACAACACAAGTCATGTTTGCCTCGTCCGTCACCGTGTACGGGAGGCCACGCGCATCAAGAAATTCCCGATCAGGCTGTGGCAACGCCATTGCTGTCTCCTCAGGAGCCGAGGCCAGACTGACCGGGGTTGATCTGCGCAGGAGCCGTGAAAAAACGGATACCGTTGTGTAGTGTCACCGGTTGACCGTCGGATATTTTCTCGTCCGTCCCGCCAGGTACCACTTGGAACAGATCTCGATCCATCCCAATCGGCCCCTGCGGTGGCGGCGGAACGGCGCGCAACTGCGAGCCAGTCATGACTGACGCCGTCACCTCGTAGTGCACACGGTCAATCTGGATGCGGATGTCGTGCTTGTTTCCTTGCGCTACGGCCTTCAAATCTTCGGTAGTCATGATTCTTCCTCTTGACGTAATGGTTGCATGATACCACGCTACCATACCACTTGACAACCAAGGTGGCGCAAATGAGAATTGTCCGCATGAAAAGCCCCAAAGCAATGACTATTCGGCTGTCGGAAGAGCAGGCAGAAGCGCTGGAAACAGTTGCTAACGTCGAAAACCGCCCGGTCTCGGAAATCATCCGAGCGGCGATTGCGACGCACGTCGAGCAACGCAAGCAAGATCCGGCGTTCCAATCGAGCTTGCGCGATCGCATCACGCGTGCTCAGCGGCTTCTGCAGAAGTAAGTCCATCAGCCGCGCGTTGGTCGCGGCTTAACAGCCAGCAACCTCGGTTAGATATGGCCACCAAGAAACCAAATCCAGAACGCGTACAACTTTCCACGGCGCAGCTTCGTCTAGCCAAGAAGGTAACGCTCGGTAAGAGCTTTGTGCTGCTGAAGATCGGCGGAGACAGCGACTCAGCCGTGCCCGCCGCTCAAGCTGCTCCGGCGCTTGTCAACAAGGCGGCGGTCGCACTCAGGTCGCCCGGCATTGCGCGAACGCGCATATTCGGCAGTGCGGCGAAGCTGCAGAAGAAGGTCTTCGCGTACTCCGCGCATCCAGTCGACGCAAGCATGTTGATTCGCGAAGCCGAAGACGGAACACAGGAAGTCGGAAAGATCGGCGCGGACGGTCGGTTTCGCGTCTCGCGGAAGGGCGAGTGAAACGCCAAGCAGAGCCGCGCCTAGATGTCCTGCTGAGGGGGGCAGTGGCGGCGGCCGGACGACCCGCCGCCTTTGTACTCGCGGGGCACAACGGTTCGGGGAAATCTACCCTTTGGTATGACAGGCTCGTCGATAGTCTGCGAATGCCGCTGATCAACGCAGATCGGCTAACAACATCCATCCTGCCCGAGAGAGGAAAAGACGGCCTCCCCACGTGGGCTCAGCGTCTGCGCGACGAAGACCAGCGATGGCACGAACTATCTCAGCAAGGCGTAAAGGCCTTCAAACGGCTAGTGATGGACAAGCAGATTCCATTCGCGTTTGAGACGGTCTTCTCGCACTGGCGCAAGCGAGATGACGGCACCGTCGAATCCAAAGCCGACGACATTCTTGAACTACAAGAGGCAGGCTATTTCGTAGTGCTCCTGTTTGTGGGCCTGACCTCTGCCGGACTCTCGACCGCGCGCGTTCAAACCCGCCGCTCACAGGGCGGGCATGCCGTTCCGGTAAAGAAGCTGATCAAGAGATTCCCGCGCACACAGAAAGCGATTCGGCACGCGGCGCCGCTTGCTGACATGGCCATTTTCTTCGACAACAGTCGTGGGTACGAAGAGGCCTTCACTCTTGTGAGGGTGCAGCAAAAAAACTCCGTCCTTTTCGATTGCCGCAGTCCGGGCAGCGGGGCTTCTGATGACCTTAAGCGAGTTGCGCTGAGGTGGCTGCCAAAAGTGTGCGGAGACTTGCCCCTGCCTGCATAAACCTGAGCCGCGCCTGCAGTGGGGGCGCAACCGCCTCGTGGAGTTTGTTCCCCCCATGGTTTGCCGCGCTGGACCGATACCTTTAGCCTCTAGCGACACAGCCCCGACCTAGACGCACAGATCGGCGACCTTGCGAACCGCATCACGTTGCGCACTGCGCGATTACACCCGGATCGGCAAGCCGGTCGCCTACGTTTGGCGCACGCTTAACACGTGCCGGGCCACAGAGAACTCGCTGCAGCTCGGCCTACCGACGTGTTGGTTGAGTGATTGGCTGAGCGCGATCCGCCGAAAGGCACGTCTCGCGCTCACCCGGTGCACCCACGTTGTTGAAATCTCTATTCCCCTAGAAGTGATGTTTCAATAGGTTGTTCACCCGGAAGATTCTGGGAGACTGGAGTTACCACGCTTCAGAACTCTCAAAGGAAATCAACCAGGTGAACAGCCATAAGAATGCCAGATTGACCTTGGAAGGACGCAAGTTGCTGATCGAACGCGTTGCTGTCATGGGGCTGATTGCGGCGGCCGAGGCCGCCGGAATCAGCCGTCAGACGGCGCGCAAGTGGCTGGGCATGTTGAACGGGTTATCCACAGCGGTCGTGGATAAGGTCGGGCCGTCGTCCTGACCTGTACGGCAATTTGCCGTATAATGCTGACAGGAACACAGAATCATGCCTGCCGCCATCCCTAGCGCCCGTCTCGAAGCTCGCATCAGTACCGATCTGCATGCGATGCTCAAACGTGCCGCGGAACTTCAGGGGCGCACGATGACCGATTTCGTGGTGTCGGCCGTGCGGGACGCCGCGCAGCGCGCGATCGAGCAAGCCGACGTGGTGCGCTTGTCGCTGGCCGATCAGGACTGCTTCGCGCAGGCTCTGCTACGGCCGGCCGAGCCGACCGCGGCTTTGCAACGAGCCTTCGCACGCCGTAGCACGCTCTTGCGCAGTGAATGAGCCCTGCACCGTTTCGGGTTGCGCCGCTTGATGCTGCGCATGACCGCACTGCGTTCCGCAGTGATTCGGAGCCGCTGAATCGCTACCTGCGGGAGCAAGTCACGCAGGACATTCGCCGCCGCGTGGCTGCCTGCTTTGTGGCGCTGTCCGACGAGCGCATTGCGGGTTACTACACCCTGGCATCGGCGAGTGTGCTGCTCGCCGATCTCCCGGTCAGCACCGGCAAAAAGCTTCCCCGCTACCCGACCGTGCCCGCCGTTCGAATGGGGCGTCTGGCAGTCGACCAGGCATTCAAAGGGCAAGGTCTGGGTGGTGCGCTTCTGGCCGACGCGCTTCACCGCGCCGCGCGTGCCGAGATTGCCGCGTTTGCCCTAATGGTGGATGCCAAGGATGAGGCGGCAGCGAGCTTCTATCGGCATCATGGGTTCATTGCCTTGCCGGATTCGGCGCTCACCCTGTTCCTGCCGCTGGCGACGGTCCGCCGATCTTGAGACTCGCGGTCGGACGCCCCTTGCAGCGGGAACGGTTTTCAGATCATCCTCGGCGAGATCGACGCGACGCCGCAGGATGGTTTCAGCGCGGCGTCTGGTTTAGGATCGACCGCCTGCGCCCAGAAGGCGCTCGACGCGCTCACGCGCCGGTCGGCCAAGTGCGTCCCGCCAATGCTCCACCAAGTGCACGTTGACCGTGGCGTTCCACACTGGGTCGAAGTTGACCCGCCGTCGGCGTACGAAGTCCGCCCGAAGTAGATTGGCGGCGCGATCACTCAACAGCGTCTGGTGCGGCCACGCCAGCAGTTCTCGAGCAGTCAGCGGTCCGTAGCGACTGTCCAGTGGTCGCCGCAGGAAAGCCACCGCAAACGCCGGGAGCACCATCGCATGCCGCGGCGACACGGCGCTGCCCTCCGTGATCGGTGAGACATGGTGGCGGGCGACCGTTCGGGAGGAGCCCATGAAGGCGAGTGCTGCGAGTGTGGGAATTTTGCGACCGCGGGCAACGCGGTGCAACGGGCGTTGGGAATTGTCCTTCACGCTAATTTAGCGTAGGGTGCCCGCTACTCGTCGATGAGCGTCAGGCACGCCCCGCGTCGGGCACGAAAGGCCGGCAAGGTGACGGTGGTGCTGCCATCGCGCCAGTCATGCGCCGGGAACGCCTCGTACAGACGGCGCGCGCTGCCCGGATCGACCTGTCGACTGAAGCGTTTCCAGAAGAACTGCACTGCTGGTACCCGCCAGGCGTCCTCATTCGCCCAGTGCGAGCGCTGCCACGCCGGCGCCCCCTGCGGATAGCGATCAGCGCGCGCCGCACACTGCTCCGAGGCTGTCCAGAATGCAGACGCAAAGTCACGAAAGAACGTGCCCGCCCGCTTGCTCAACGGCCGGAGGGCCGGGTTGCGCTCGGCGGCGCCCTGCGCAAAGCGCGCGAGGGCCAGCTTGTAGCCCCACGGCAGGGTCGTGTTGATCTCCTGCAGCGGCAACAACACCGCGGGCCACTCGTCGACCGTCTGCCAGTGGGTCTCGGTGTGCATGCTCTGCAGCGTCCAGAGTCGCTGCCAGGCCTCCGCCGGCAACCCGCCAACGATCTTGTCGGACGCGAGCGCCCGCGCGGTCATCTGGCCGAGCGCGGCGGCGCCCATCGCAGCCTTGGCGTCGTTGGCCTGGCGTGAGATGCAGGCGAGGTTGCGCAGCCGGTAGCCGACGGCGTTGTCGACGCGGTCGATGGAGCAATCGCTCCCCTCGCCTGTTCCCTGGGTCAGGGGCACGCGGGTGATGGGGCAATACGGGGCCATCTGTATCAGCCATTGCAGCTGCAGGGGCGTCACCGCTGGGTCGAAATGGATGCGACGGGCGGCCGCGCTGTGCCGCAGCTGGATCCACTTGCGCGTTGCGTAGTCGGCTTCCTGGCGTGTGCGGCTACCCCCCAGCCCCGCCGCGTAGCCGTTGCGGAATTCGCGCAGCGCGTCGCCAAACGGCGCGACGCCAAAGCGCGCCGCGTCCCACCCTGCCTCGAAGGCCGCGCGCCTCGCTTGCTCAACGCTCAGCAGATCAACGCAGCGCAGCACCTCGCCTGTGCCTGGCATGCTCGCACGCGGCCGGGCAGTGCGATCCCCTGGCATCGCCACAGGAAGGGGCGCGTGGCGCGCAGTGCGGTGCGTGGCGATTGCGGTCATCGGAAGTCCTGGGCACACGGTCTCAAGGTGCCGGACCAGACTAAGTGCGTTCAGCGTGCCACGACCCACGATAAGCTCGGTGTCTACGCCGTCATTTAGACGGTGGCACGAGGGGAGCGCCCGCTTTCCTCGGTCGTTACGGCCAAGCCCGCCCACGGCCGCCACATCGTGGCGGTTGCTCAGATCGCAGAAGACATCGATGGCGAGCGCATGCTCGGCCCCATCTCGCAGTCCGTCGGGACCGACGATTGAGCAGGCGCATCGCATCGCGCGGGATTGAGCGCCGCCTCCGAGGGCGACGCGCGCTACGAACCTGTTCCGGGGCGCGAACCCTCGACGTTCTCGGCACACGAACGCAGCGTACGGGGGAAATCGCTGTACGCTTCGACCGTGTTGCAAGCAGGTGACAACGGAGTAACGAATGCGTTTGACCCGCGACGGCGAGCCACCCACCGGAGCGTTCGCGGCCGTCCAGCGATGGGCACGTGTTGGCGGCTTGGTGGCGCCTGGCAATGGTGCGATGGCAGCGTGGCGCTCGGCCTCCCCGGCTCACCGCGCGGCAAGCCTGCTGCACCGATCACTGACGCTTGCGTGGGTGCGAGGGCGTGTGAACTGCTGCAGGCAGCGGTCGTTCAACCTGAATTAAGAACGTCGGATAAAACTGGCAACCGAGCCCGAGACTATGTGGAGCAGTGAATCGATCATCGAACTACGCATTGATGCGCTCGACGATCACGCCTATGGCTGGGACGCGGGCTTCCTCGAACGCCCCGGCGATAGCGTGAGTAACGGGGTGGGACTGAAGGGCTACGCGGAGTGCATCGCGGGCGCCGCCCAAGATCTGCCGGACAACTCGCTCGTCGAAATCCGCATCGATGGCATCTGTGCTGGCACCTGGCGCGTACACACGCTGCAAAAAAACGCGCCGCTCGTCGCCGAAGAGGTCAAGGCGCGCCTGCAGGGGCTCGTGACAGGCTGAGTCACCGGTCGCGAGGTGCGACCGCGGTCGTGCGGGGACACGTTGGGGGTGGTTGCTCGTTTGGGGGAGCCCGTGCGTTGGGTGCGATTTAGCCCGCTTTGATCCCCGCGGTGGGAGGGGGGGCGCCCGGCGATGACGCCAAAGAAGCCATCGCCAATCAATGCTTGGGCGGCCTCTTCAATACGTCGCGTTCCGTCGGTCAGGACTCCCTGCCCCGAGCCTGGGCAGCCCAAGACAAGGCCTTCCGGTTGTCGTGAATGTTGCATAGTTCAAGAGCTATGAATAGATGCGTGAAACACCCGCTATTCACACTGAGCCGCACAACCCGACCTACCACCTCCTCCTAACTCCACAGGCATTGCTGCCGGGCTACGTAGCTGTTTCCAGGAAGTCGCCGTCTCGACTGACAGGGTGCCGGTATGGACGGGCCTGTGTGAATAGCGGATATTTGGCTGTTGTCCTTGCGATTAACTTTCGTCGATTGCACGATGACCCGCGCGCTGCGACGAGGATGGCGCGCCGGAAATGCTTCGGTGCTGCGGCGTTTTGGGGTCGCTTTTGCGGTGTTTTTTGGGGTCCCCTTGTTTTTAGTGCGATTTAGGACGCTTTCGACCCCACGGCTGGATGCGGGTTCGCGGGGTGGTGACGCCTAAAAGTCATTGCAAATCAATGATTTGCTGACCCCCTATTTTCTCAGCAGACCGGGGCTGCCGCGATCGGGACTGCTCGCGGCGGCAGGATTCTGGCGCGGGTCGGCGCGTGTGTAGCCGCGATAATGCATGTTACCGCGTTTAGAAGCGGTAATAAAGCTTTGCATTACGTTGTCTGGCGTTAGACACTTGCGTTAGTCAACGTATCGAGATCCATCTCATGCCCCGCCCTGCACTCGCCAGCGAAGCAGACATCAAGCAAGCCATCGGTGCACTCTGTGCCGAGTCCTCCCTGCCCGCGCGTGCCGTGGCGCCAGTGGCGTTTCGCCGCGTGGTGTCGGTGCGCAAGGTGCGCGAGCGTCTCGGCGGTGGCAATCCGGCGACCATCGGACGCGTGATCAACGCGGTCGAACAGGAGATCACCGCTGGCGCAGCGCCCACGATAGCGCTCCCGGCGCTGCCCCCGGATGTTGCTGCGCTGATGGAAAGCCTGTGGCGCGCCGCCGTTGATGTGCAGCTTCTCGACGTTGAGCGCTTGCGCGAAGACGCGCGCTCGCGGGCTGAACGGGCGAGCGCCCAGGTCACCGAGGCTGCGCTGCGTGCCGACATGCTGCAGGTTGAACTCACCGAGTTGCGGGCGGCGCTGCGGACGCGTGACGAGCGAGTGGCGCAGTTGAGCGCTGAGCTCGCCGCCGAACGCACACAGGGTCAGGCGCTCAGTGAGTCGCTGCGGGTCGCCCAGCAAAATGCCCTGCAGTGGCACACGGAGCGCCAGGCGATCGAGGCCCGCGGCGCGGCAGCCGTGGCCGCGGCGCTGGAACGCTATGACGGCTTGTCCCAGCGCCTGCTGGAGGAAACCGCGCAGCAGCGGCAAACGGCGCAGGCCGAAGTCGCCCGAATGAGCAGTCAGCTCAAGTTCGCGGAGAAGCGTCAGGCTTCGCTCGACGCACGGATCGAACAGCTCGCCACCGAACTCCAGGCGGCGCACGCGCAGACCCAAGCGGCCGTCGCAGACACTCAGGCGCTGCGCTACGCCAACGCGACCTTGCAAACCGAAATCGACTCCCTGCGTCGGCTGGCCGACCGTGAGCTACGGGGTGGCCGCAGTGGTCTGCCGCGCGCGCGGAAGCGTCCCGCGCTGCAACCGCGCAGAGCACGCACGGCGCGCCAGCCGTGACGAGCGACATGGCGTTCGACGAACCAGGCGCCTGGATCGATCACGGCGTCACCCCGCCCCAGCGCCTACCCGCTGCGCCGGAGGATCAGGCCCGTTATCTGGCCACGGCGCTTGGCCATCCGGTCTACGAGCGCTGGACCTGGGCACGGCTGCTGCAGGCGTATTCAGCGCTGGCCGATGCCCGACGCGCCAAACCCGCGGTGTGTCAGATCCTGCTTGGAGCCAGCGAGGCGGTCGAATTCTGGCAACGGGGGCGGGTGCGCATGAGCGCGGGGGTGGCCGCGCCGCCGATCGACCTCATCCTCGCCCAGGTGCGCCACGTGCACGCCAGGCGCTTCCGGCAAACGACCACGGACCTGTCCGTCGGTGCATCCCGGGGATCAACCAGCCTATTGACCCCGCCGATCCCTTCAGAGGTTCTGCTCGACCCCTCGACGTGGTTCACGCAACCGGTTGATCGATGGCTCCAGCGCCGGGGAAGATTTGCCAATCCCGATCGCGAGACCAATGCGCTGGGTGCCGCGGATGACCTTGCCGCCGTCGCGGCGTTTTTGCGCGAACGGGCATCACGCTCGCGGCACACCTGGCGCGCCTACGTCGCCGAGCTGTCGCGACTGATCGCGTGGTGCCAGCAAGGCGCACGCGGACCGCTCTCTGAGCTGAGCCGACAGGACTTGCTGGTGTTTAGGGACGATCAGCGGCGCGCCAGCCCCGCCGTGGATGAGGTCGCAACGAGTGCGATGCCGGCGCGTTCGGCGAGCGCGCAGGCGCGAACGATGGCGGTGGTGGCGAGCCTGTATCGCTTTTGGCATCGGGCGGGCTACCTGAGTGTCAACCCCGCGGCAGAGCTCGGGGCCGCACGACGTGCACGCCAGGGGTTCTCTGCGCGGCGGCTGGTGTCCGCCACGCTCCTTGAGCGCTGTGATGACGCGGTACGGAGCGCTGTTTTACAGCGCCCACCGGTCGCGGCGATCGACGACAGCGAGGCGGTGCGCGCATGGCGACGCTTGACCATTTGGTCTCTCTATCGCGTGACCGGGGCACGCCTGTCGGAATTGGCCTGGCGCGAGGACACCGCGACGCCCAAGGTCGCGGTGGACGAGGCCGGGCACTGGACGCTACGGGTGTTGGGCAAAGGCCATCGCGAACGATCCATTCCGTTGCCGGATTGGTGCGCGGCGGTACTTCAAGGCTACCGTGAAGTGCGGGGACTGCCGCCACGGCCAACGCCGTTCGAACATGTTGCACTCATTCATGGCGAGAAGCGCGCGGCACTGGGCACCGCCGGACTCTACGATGAAGTGAAGGCGGTGCTTTCGGACGTGGCGTCCCGAATCGAGTCCGAGGATGCGACCGCGGCCGCCGTGCTGCGCAGCGTGTCGCCGCATTGGCTGCGCCATGCCTTCGCGCGCACGCTGGTGGTTGAGCACGCCGTACCACTCCCGGCCGTGCAAATGCTGATGGGGCATGCCTCGGTGCAGACGACGGCGGAGTACGCGCGCGCCGATGTGTCGAAGTTGCGTGAGTTTGTGGAGCGGGGGTTTGCGCGGGGGGCGACGCCGTAGCGCTCTGCAATGCTGCCGGGCTGGCCGTGGCCTTGAAACTTGCAGAATCGCCAAACTGTGAGGGGTTACGCGCCCTCGACCCCTGAAAAAGTACGCCGCAACTTAGCTAGTAACTCTTGGACTTCTTGGCGAGAAGCGCCAATTCGCGTGTCGAACTCTTGAACGTCGATCCCATGGCAAATTTCGTTCAACGCATTATTGATGATGCGTAGCTCGCGCTCACTCAGTTCATGAGCGACGCGACCGGAATGTAGGCTAGCTTGCATCACTGTAGATTGTCGAAATATGCTTTGCCGGAGGACGGTTGAAATGCAGTCCCCCCGTCGGCGGCCTTCGGATTTCTGATAACGACAGTACCGGATGCGTCGTGCCAGACGGCGGATCGGCCATTGCTGAGAGATTTTGTTGCGGTCGGGTTATTCATCACATGCTCGATATGTTTCTCGAACTGTGAACGAGAACTAATGCCGAGTGCCTTGAACTCACCTTGCTGAACTACATGCTTAGCGAACGCGTGGCCACTAGCGATTTCTGACGCGACTAATTCGCTGTGTAGTAACTTCCCGGCCATTGAGCTAGCAGCTGCGCCACTGGCTACGCCCGAAGTAGGCCCTCCTGTTGCAAGCCCTTCAACTAACTCTATTGCATGCAAAGTGGCCGGGTGCGATGCTGCACGTTGTACGAGCGTCATGGCTTCGGCAACACCACGCTGCGCGTATGGGGCCATACGCATGCCGAAGTTGGCAATCGCCGGAGTCGCTGCACCCACGGCGGCAAAAATCAGCAGCGGGTGCCGCCCGTCCGGATCAACGTACTTGTACGGGTTGTTATTCCCGTAGGCGTAGCGGTTGAAACTGTGAATGTTGTTCGGTTCGACCGGGGCCGGGTCAACCTGAATGAAACGAGCGGATGCGACCGTCGAGCTGGTGAGCAGCGCGACGGCGAGCAGGAATTGGGTGAAGAGCCGGGCAATCATTGGGTTCCCTTATTGCTTCTAGGTTGGGCCGCTTTCAGCGCGGCACCGTCCAGCCGTTTTATCAGTTCTTCGCTCGGTTGTGTCCATCCCAGCGCTTCGGCTTTGCTGTACCAGGACAGGTTGGCATCACGTAGCCGGAAAAGTTCGCCTCGCAGCTCAGCGGGCACCTCGTCCGGGCGTTGCCAACGTGCGAATTTCTCAGACAATTCCATGGTGTAGGCGTTGCCCTTGGCGAGCATCAAATTCGAGTCCCGCGCGTCGTACTGCATGAGCAGATCGAGCAGCGGATGCAAGCGCCGATAGTCGCGCTGCCGGGTGAGGTGTTCGACGTAGGTGCTAACGATTTGAACGGCCGCCTCGCGCTTTGTCAGTGGGCGCAGAAATAGCCCATTCTTCACGGCTGCCGGGGCAATTTCGTTAGTTCGTATGTACCACTCGTCCGGTGCAGGTTGTGCCCGGTCGGTGGTCTCGATGTTCAGATAGCCGCCGTCGCGGGTCCGGTACTTCACGAAGAGATGTTGCGGCGCGCGGGCCAGTGTCACCGGCAGGCCAAGTCGCTGGCCGACGATGACGAAGAGCACCGGCATCGAAACACAGTTGCCGCGCCGGGTGGCCAGATACTTGGTCAATAGCTTATTGCTCAGGTCGCGGCCCAGCGGATCGCCGTCGAGGTCGTAGCGGTAGACCTGGCCCCCGTTCCACGGGCCGGGATCGTAGAGAAAGGCGCTCAGGGCTTCGAGCTTTTGCATGTCGGTGGCTTTGGCCTGAACCAAGGCGAGCACGCGCCTTGTGATGTCGTCCACCTTGGCGCGGATAACCTTCTCGTCGGTGGCCGGATCAATCATCCGGTCAATAGCCAGCTTGACCCGTAGCAGATCAATCGACGCTTCCGGGGCCAGTAGCAACTGGCGGATCGTGGCCAGCTCTGCCGCTGGTGGAGCCGCCGTGCGTTGCCCCGCGGCGGCGCCCCCGACCGACCCCGCGAGTCCGCCAAACATCATCACAAAGGTCACCATCAGCAACCGCCGCGCAAGCGAAGGCAGTTCAATGCGGCGCATATCAATGCTGGCGCCGAATGGCAGCAGCAGTGCTCGGGGGCGGCAGCCGCAGACTCGGCAAAATGCGCTCCGCATAGCGCTCCACTGGAAACTCAAATGTCCCGCGGAAGTTGACGCCTTCGACGTTGGTGGGGGCGACGCGCCGCAGATCATCGGCCGCGGGGCGCACGCCGCCCGTGCTCATGCGTTCATACGCCTGTTGCATGTGCTCGGCGTTCCAAGCCATCACGACGTTGCACATCAGACTCAATGATGAGGACACCGCGTGCAGGCTGTCGTCGTGCCGCGCCAGGTCATGCGGCACCTGACCATCGTGAATGGCACGCTGCAGCGCGTGGATGGCTTCCCCGCGGTTGAGCGCATGGCGCAGTTCGCCGCGGAACGACGAATTGAGGAAGAAATCCATCTGGTAGAGCGTGCACAGCAGCTGCCCGAGCCGCACCCCGCCTTCATAGACCGCCTGCCCCCGAGCATCACTGCCAAACCGATCCAGCGCCTGGACGGCGGAGCATTGGCCGGTTCGGATCGATGCGGCGACCCGAACCAGCTCATCGTAGACGGCCCTGATCGCGTCAAGCTCGACATCGGCGGCCATCACGCTACCGAGCCCCGAAGGCACGTTGAATCCTTTTGGGACGCTGAGCTGGCGCCGCCCGAAGTCTGCCAGCCAGGGACACAGATCAAAGCGCAGCAGTTTGGCCTGTGCCATCGCGAAGTGGGTGTAGCCGTGGGTGTCGACCGCGAGCTGTCCGATATCGTCGACGACGCTCTGCCGAATCACCCCTTCCAGTGCGGCCCCGGCCTGGCGGCGATTGAGCACGATCGGCTGATCATAGAAGATCCCCCAGCGGTCGAGCACATGCGTGTACACGCCGACGGAGGCGGTCTTGCGCCGGGGATCGGCGCGGGCCTGCCAGATTGCCCGAGGCGTCTCCAGGCTCATCATGTCCGCCGACGCAAGCTCACCGCGCCCCCAAAACTGTGCGATCTCGAATCGGTGCAAATACTCGTACGCGGCGTCGCTGGCAAGTCGCAGCCTGCGATCATCGGACAAGCGCCTCGCCATCTGGCGGACGGCTTCGGCGCTCAGCGCGGGGATCATGCGCGCTACCTGTGCCGACGACATCGCGGTGCTCAGCGCCAACACCCCCGCGTAGGTCAGCAGCAGTTCACCCTGACTGTGCGGCTCACGGCCGAGGAGCAGCCAGCTGAAGCGCACTCGGGCATCGATGTGCAGCATCATCTCGGCAATCTGACCCTGACTGCGCCCGGCGTAGAGTGCGCGCCGCAGGGCGAGCACCGTGGACGCTTCGCCGTCAGCGCTCGGTCGGTCAAAGTGCATCCCCTCGTCATCGACGCGGAGGCGACCGTCGGCGACCGCTGCGGCAAATTCGTCGGCACGGCGTCGTAACTGTTCCTGGAGCGGCGCAAGAAACTCGTCGGCCCGCTCTGGTAATTTCAGGTGCCCATAGTGAAGGTGACGGCGGGCACGCCATTCGGGTGCCGGGACCAACAATGAGGAATGACCCCGAAACGCGAAGCTATGCTCAAGGAATACTGAGCCGTTGCGCAATGCAGCGCGAAGCTTCAGTAGCGTTGCCCATTCAAATGCGGCCAGCGCCTTCGCCCGATCGTTGGTCTGTAGCGCGTCACACCAGCGCCGGCCAAAGTCCAGCGTCGTTTCCATCGGCAACTCACGGCAGCGTGCGGCGTAGAGGCTGCGCAGCACAGCGAGCGCCGAGACGACCAGATGGTCGCCGTCGGCAGCCAGCGGTAGTTGCACGATGCTGGCGAGCACGCTGCGGGCCTGATGCGGATGCTCGATGAGCCATGCGCGGCCGAGCGCTGCACGACTGAGTTTGACGTCTGAAAGGGGGTCTCCTCGTTTTCAGTGCAATAAGTGACGGTACGCAAAGCTAGCACTGGCGCGGGGGTGGTCTGGGTAGACCGTTGATTTCATTGACTTTCCTGTTCGCTTTGTAAACGGGTATGGTGGCCTC
>Ga0208826_1001609_pt1 | contig 18562 bp, 14 predicted proteins | sample AD_UKC115_MetaG_FD_184451 | JGI IMG/M metagenome (GOLD analysis project Ga0208826, IMG submission 184451) | Active sludge microbial communities of municipal wastewater-treating anaerobic digesters from Hong Kong - AD_UKC115_MetaG (SPAdes)... | ecosystem: Engineered > Bioreactor > Anaerobic >...
TTAAAAACTAATGGAGAGTTTTCAAGAATTATTATACGTAGAGTAGTTTTGGATGTAATTTAATGGTAAACAGCGCGTGATTGAAAGTTGGTTCTTACTTATAAAAAAAAATGATGCTTCAGCTGTGTCTTTTTCTATATTTTGTTGCAAAGTGATTTACACTAATATATTATGTAAATTGTATATATTCTCGTACAATTTATTATTGTACTGGAACCATAATGCTTTATGACATAATAATTTTTTTAAGGAGTGGTTAAATGGGCAAAAATTCAACGGCAGTAAAAATCCCAAATCGTCTGTTACCTTTGATTGCAGGTATCATGATTCAGATGTGCTGCGGAACAGCTTATATCTGGGGTGTATTTCAATCTTTTCTAATTAAAACAGATGATACTCCCAATGCACTTTTCACCTGGTCACCAACATACGGAACACTAGCATATGCTCTACTTTTAAGTGTACTCACTGTAGGTAGTGTTATTGGCGGAATAAGTCAGCAATCAGGTAAAGTTCAGCCAAAAGCAATTATTGTTATTGGTGGATTGGTTATGGGATGCGGATTTCTACTTGCTCAATTTACAACTAATGACACTCCCTGGCTACTTTGGCTCTCATATGGTATACTAGGTGGGTTAGGAATGGGTATGGTTTATACAACTACGATTGCAGTTTGCCAGAAATGGTTCCCGGATCATAGAGGTTTGGTAACCGGGATTATTGTTTCTGCACTTGGTGCAGGTACGGTTATATTTACAAAAATATCAGAAATTGTAATTCCAAGCATTGGAGTGTTACAAACTTTTACGCTTCTGGGTGTGGTATTCATAGTAGTATGTTCCTTAGGATCCTTTTTTATTAAGAATCCACCCGAAGGCTTTAAACCAGCTGGTTGGAGCCCTCCAGCTCCTAAAAACGGAATAGTCAACCAGAATTTTTTACCTAGTGAAGCATTAAAAACACCGCAGATTTATCTAGTAGCTGCTGCTCTTATGTTTTCTTCAGCTGCAGGCTCTATGGTAATTCCCATGGCAAAAGTATTCGGTCTCTCAAATGGTTTGTCAGCATCCGTTGCTGCAACCGGTGTTTTGATTATAGGGGCTTGCAACTCTTTAGGAAGGCTTGTATGGGGATTTGTATCAGATAAATTGGGTAGAAAAAACACTCTCATAGTTCTGCTTCTAATAGCGGCAGCTTCCATTATAGTTCTATCCTTTGTACCAAAAGAGGCTATTCTCATTGTGTTTGCTGTGGTTGGTTTCTCCTATGGCGGCTTCCTTGGTGTATTTCCGTCTATCACAGCAGACTTTTTTGGAACTAAATATGTTGCAACCATATATGGAATGGTGCTCCTTGGATTTGGAACGGGTGCAGTTGCATCAGCATTCATCGTAGGTGAACTTAGCAAAACAAAGGCTTTCTCGACAGCATTTACAATTGCGGCAATTGCGGCAGGTATTGCCTTTGTTATAGTCTTATCACTTAAAGCACCTAAAGAAAAAGTACAGTAAGATTAATATTTCAGATAAAGGTCTGGCTTCGATATTCTATCGCAGTCAGACCTTTATCATTGAAAACTGTCCCTTATTTCGGTTATAGTTACTTCTCACTATCAATATCCATAATGTCAAACTGCATTAGTGCCTCATAACAGAATTAATTTCTAGAGCATGCGAGGCACAAACAGGTGAAGTGCTTTTTAACATTATGAAAAACTAGAAATTTGTAATATTAAACTGCACTAACATCAGATTCTATGGCAGTATTAGCTTTATTCTTATAAGTTATAAACTTTGAAAAAACATAACTAATAATGGATGAAAACAGTACTGTCTTAACAATCCAGTTGGCAAATAATAATATAAGCACACTTAAAGCCCCATAAAATCCACCTTCCTGCTTTGACAGGTATGAGTTTATAATGAACAAAACGCTCTGTAATAAAATAACCACAATATCAAACAATAAAAACCTTAAAACAATACTCCAGAATGATGCATCTGCCGCACGCTTCCCCCTTGCGAAAAACTTTTTATCGGAATTTAATGCTGCGGGATACCAAAATAGCATATAAATCTTAAAAAACATAATGCTGAAAAACATTATACATACCGTTATAAAATCCAAAATCATTGATACAACCATAAGTTCCGGCTTGTCTGTAATAGCAGCGTTAGTAATAACAATTGAAGGAACGGACACCACCAGCATGAACACTACAAATAACAGTGAAAACAAAATAACAGCAAAGGTTATTCGCGAAATTTTAACAAAATGCTTCCGCACTCCTTTTCCAAAACTCCCCTTCAACCTCTTTGAATCTATAAACGAGCTATTTAATACATTCAGATAGCCGGATAAAAACAAACCTGCTATCAAGGACACTGCTATTAATCCTATCAAAACAAAAATTATATTTGCAGGCTTTATAATTGTGACATTACTTAACACAAGCTGTATAAAATGCATAACACTGTCAAAGATATTACCTGTCTTTAAAACGGTTACTACATTAGCCAAAGGCATTATAAAGTTGTATTCTATAAAACAATATATAAATGTTATTAACCCGAAAAAAAACAATAATTCAGGCCTTTTCTTAATGGGCTTATAAAAATAGCCTATACCTTTCATATTTTAACCCTCTTTCATTATAAGACGCTTTCTTATATTTTAAATATAGTTTTTATTATTATCTCAACATAAACCCTGATGCCCTGTAACAAAATTTATTTCTAGTTTACTTCCTTCATACTTAGAGATATTCTCTTGCGAGGCACATCAACATCCAGAATTCTTACTTTCACAATATCGCCAACAGCTACCACCTCCATTGGACTTTTCACATATCTGTCACAAAGTTCGGATATATGGACAAGACCATCCTGATGCACTCCTATGTCTACAAATGCACCAAAGTCAGCAACATTCCTTACGGTACCTGTCAGCACCATACCGGGTCTTAAGTCTTCAATATCAAGAACATCTGTAAGGAGTACAGGTTTTGGCAACTCATCTCTTGGATCCCGTCCAGGCTTTAAAAGTTCATTTATAATATCCCTTAGTGTTGGTATTCCAACACCTATTTGTGAAGCTATATCCCCTGCACCTTTCTTATCAACTTCCTGCTTCAGCTTTTCAAGCTTTCTCTGCTTTACATCCTCCATACTATAGCCCAAAATCTCAAGAAGCTTACTTGCTGCCGTGTAAGATTCGGGATGCACCGATGTACTGTCCAAAACATTAGCACCGTCGGGAATTCTCAAGAACCCCGCGCACTGTTCAAATGCCTTTTCCCCAAGCTTTTTAACTTTTTTAAGTTCTTCACGCCGGTTAAATTTACCGTTTGCTTCCCTGTATTCTACAATATTGCGGGCAATTGCAGAGTTTATACCGGAAATATAGGATAACAAAGATGGCGATGCTGTATTAAGATCAACCCCGACACTGTTAACGCAATCTTCAACGACACCACCTAAGGATTCGCCTAATCTTTTCTGATTCATATCGTGTTGATATTGGCCTACTCCAATAGCCTTTGGGTCAATCTTTACCAATTCGGCAAGCGGATCCTGAAGTCTCCTGGCTATAGACACAGCACTCCTTAATGCAACATCAAAATCAGGAAACTCCTCGGCAGCCAGCTTTGAAGCTGAGTATACCGATGCTCCTGCCTCACTCACTACCATATAGTAAAGCTTTCTATCCAGTTCTTTTATCAGATCGGCAACAAAAATTTCCGACTCCTTTGATGCGGTACCGTTCCCTATGGAAATGATATCAACATTGTGTTTTTCAATCAGATATTTCATAACCTTTTTTGCTTCTTCAACCTTATTTTGAGGAGGTGTAGGATAAATAACCGTGGTCTCCAAAACCTTTCCTGTATCATCAACTACTCCAATCTTGCAACCTGTCCTGTAGGCTGGGTCTAACCCTAAAACCACTCTGCCCTTAACCGGTGGTTGGAGCAACAAGTTTTTCAGATTAGCAGCGAACACCTTCATCGCCTGTTCCTGTGCATTCTCTGTCAGTTCATTCCTGACCTCCCTCTCTACAGAAGGGAATATCAGCCTTTCATAGGAATCATCAATTGCCCTTTCAACATACTCCGAGGTTATCGAACGGGGCTTTTTTATGCAATTGGTCTTTAGATGGCTTGTGACCCTTTCGGCAGGAACATCAATTTTAATCTGTAAAAACTCTTCCTTTTCTCCTCTGTTTATTGCAAGAATCCTATGGTTGGCAATTTTGGCAACAGGCTCGGAAAAATCATAATACATCCGGTATACCGAATCTTCCTCTTTCTTCGACTTTGATACAATGGTTCCAAGCTTGTAGAACATTTCTCTTATTGCCTTTCTGAACTCTGCGTTATCGGAAACGTCCTCCGCAATTATATCCATTGCACCGTTTAATGCTTCCTCTTCCGAATTAACTGCTTTGTCAGGATCTATAAACGGTGCGACGATTTCTTCGATACTTCCATTCACAATATCCTGGGAAAACAAAATTTTAGCCAGAGGTTCAAGTCCCTTTTCCTTCGCAATTGTAGCACGGGTTCTCCTCTTTGGCCTGAACGGTCTGTAAATATCCTCAATTTCCTGCAGTGCAACAGCTTTCTTAAGGCTTGCAGCAATCTCATCGGTAAGCTTCCCCTGCTCGTCAATCAGCCTTAATACTTCTTCCCTTCTGGCCTCAAGATTTCTCAAATATATTAATCTGTCATAAAGTTCCCTCAATACCTGATCATTAAGCTCGCCCGTCATCTCTTTCCTATACCTTGCAATAAAAGGGATTGTATTGCCATCATCAATCAGCTTTACTGTATTTTGCACCTGAAACGGCTTTAAATTAAACTCGCTTGTAAGTTTTGCATTAATATCCAGCATCTAATCCTCCAAATATTTAACAGGTTAGTAACATCTACCTTTATTAACATACAATTCCTGATATAACTTCAATTATTCCGTCAGATTTAATAAATCCAAACACTTAATTATATAGTTAAATCTTTAATATAATCAAGCCCTGATTATAATAATGTTTTTAGGGTAAATATAATAAATGATAATAGTTTATCCTTGGGAATGGTGAAAGTAATATTTCACTCATACCTTAATTGTTTTTGGGAGTGATGTGCATGGGAGCATTGAAGAAAGAAAAAATTTTAATATTGGATACAGACAAACTTTTAATCTACGAACTTGCAGGAAGGCTTGGAAACGTGGGTTTCGACGTATTGGCAGCAAATGATGCCGAAACAGCATTGAAACTTATTGAAATAGTAATTCCATCAGTTATACTGCTAGACTTGTCAATGAAGACTCCCGACGGGAAAGAATTTCTGGTGCTGCTAAAGTCAAAGAATACTTTGACCGATGTACCGATAATTATATTATCCCAGGACACCGATACGTCTTCACAAGTTTATGGCTTTCTCCAAGGTGCAAATGACTATATCGGCAAGCCCTTTCAGTTTCAGGAAGTACTTGCCCGCATAAATAATCAGATAAAAATTCATAATGTACAAAAAAATCTTGAGAAAAAAAACAGGGAATTGGTTAATAGAAATATCATACTCGAACAAATGGCCGTTACCGATTCACTTACCGAACTCTATAACAAGGGATATATACTCAAAAGGCTGGATAGTGAACTGACACGTACTGTAAGATATAACGAGTCAATCTCTGTTATTATGATTGACATTGACTATTTTAAGAAAATAAATGACTCCTTTGGACATATAGCCGGTGATAATATTTTAAAGAAATTGGCTGAAAAGTTGACTGAATCGGTCAGGGATGTTGACATCGTCGCACGGTATGGTGGAGAAGAATTCCTTGTTGTATGTCCTAACACATCGATTGGCGGGGCTTCAATACTTGCAGAGAGGATACGGGAAAATGTACAAAACACAGTATTCCAAGCAGGAAGCTCAGATATAAGAATAACGGTCAGCTTGGGTTTAGCTAGTTTATCACCTTCATCCCACATCAGCAGTGACTTCAATTTTGAACAATTACTCAAAGAAGCTGATTCCGCTCTCTATAAGGCCAAATCTGCCGGACGCAACAGAGTAGCCATGTACACAAATGAACTCGGTGCTATTTGCATTGAAGATACCCCAAATCCCAAACATACTTACACAAATCCCATTGATGCAAAAGACACTTTCACACATTGATGAGCTGGCGCGGATAGACTATCCGCGCACTTTTCCAAATAATTCTTCAAAGCAGGTCATTTATAGACCACCAACACACATTGCTTGCAAACAAGCTATATTTCTTCTATACGTATTTCTTCAATCAGCTTATATACTTCGTCCTTCTTTACCCTTCCGATTTCTGCGTATTGAGCATTATTTACACCACATGCAGCACCAAGCTTTAGTGCCTCCTTCACCCCCAGGCCTTTTGACAATGCTGCGGCAAAACCTGCAACCATTGAATCTCCACAACCAATAGTATTCGAAACTTCGATATGAGGCACTTGTGCCCTATAGCATTTTTCTTTCGTAACCAATATTGCGCCCTTTTCTCCCAGCGAAGCTAAAACAATCTCCACACCCTCTCTTTGGACACTCCTGCATGCCTCCAGCACATCGGGTATCTCCTTGAGTTCTCTATTGACAAGGCTACTAAGCTCCCTCAAATTGGGCTTTATCATATACGGTTTAGCCTCTATACCTTTTTTTAAAACTTCCCCACTCGAATCCAAAATAACTTTTATGTCATACTTTTTTGCCTTGGTAATAAGCACCTTATATATCTCATTTCCAACACCTGTCGGAAGTCCTCCCGAACAGACAATAAGCCCAGACTTTTTTAGCGCTTGGTCATAAACAGAAATAAACCTTTGCAATGCTTCTTCCGTTATCAATGGCCCAGTCTCTAACACTTCGGTCTCTGTTCCTTGTACTCTGTCAATTATGTTGTTGTTTGTCCTGGACTCTCCGTCCACTTCGATAAAATCAGTCTTTGCGCCAAGCATTTCCAGTTGTCCAACCAGCCAATCCCCGGTATGTCCACCTTTAAACCCTAGGGATAAAACATCCCCACCCAATGTAGTAATAACACGTGAAACATTTATGCCCTTGCCGCCTGCCGACCGGATTGTTTCCTTCACCCTGAACATACTTCCGGCCTCAAAATTGTCCACAAAATAGATCTTATCCACAGCCGGGTTTAAAACAATTGTTGTAATCATCATCTTCTCCCATTGAATATAGCAGCAGTAACTGCAATCAAATTTGTATATCAATACCTTACTTGATTATAACACATTCCATTTTATTGCTGACCATATTTTTTCCATGAATTCAGCAGCTTCGTACAGACTATTTATGTATAAACATAGCAAAACCTCCATCGGCAGAAAATAAAACCTATGGAGGCAAGACACAAAAATCAACTTATGATACATGTACGTTGTGTGAAGAAAAATATGCACCCTGAACTTATATGTCAAAATCCGTTTACTGCTTAAGTGATAATTTCATGTAAGTTTCACTATCCACTTCCTCTATTTCTCCCTTTAATATGCTGAAAATAAACTCCTTATCAAGGCCTGTTGCTACTGCGTACTCATCGAAGTTCATTCTTCCGCTGGCTCTCCTGATTGTTTCTATCAACTTATCTGCGTTCTTCATTCTTGTTGATTCGGTTCCTTCAATCAAATTTGTTACCTCCTTGACGTAATCAACTGGGATCATTTCCATATATTTATAATACCTCAAAATGCCCCTCATTTATCCATCTAATATTTTCAAATTCCTTTATCTTGTTCGATAGATTAAGCAACGCATTATCCTTGTTCTTTGCCTCAATCATAACATCAAAATCCACACCCGTTTTTTTGGCTGTTTTCAAAAACTTCTCAAATTCACCCGGTTCAATATCGTCTGCATGGCTCCTGAATTCTTTTATGGTCTTAGGGCTCGAAAAGTGGATTTTAGGAGGAAAATATTCGCCTGCCCATGTTTTAAATATATCACGGAGCATGTCTTCCAAAGGTTCTCCGTTGTTCACACAGTTGTGGTGGTGTACATCTAGAACCATTGGCACTTTCAAGTCCCTGCATATTTCCAGAACATCCCTCGCAGTATATGCCTTATCATCATTTTCCAGTATCAGTCTTCTTCTTATTCTGTCGGGTAGCTTTTCAAAGCATTCCTTAAACCTTTCTATGGATAATTCCTTATTCTTGTACACCCCGCCAATGTGCATAACCAGCTTGTATTTATAATCATCAAGCCCCATAGCTTCATATAGTTTCACATGATAATCCAGATCTCTTAGCGAGCTCTCAAAAACCTTCTCCGACGAAGAGTTTATAAGTGTGTAATGGTCAGGGTGCGCACTAACTCGAAAATCATTTTCCTTTACGAATTGACCGATTTGAATAAACTCTTCCCTGAAATCGTCTGTATAATTCCAGTCCTCAATCAAGGGGTGAGTTGCTAATGGTACCAACTTGGAGGTAAACCTGTAGACACTTATATTCAAAGCCTTATTATAACGGAGTATCCTCAGGGTATTATTCAGGTTGACCTTTGTTATTTTTTTCAGCCTGTGCAACCTGACCTCCGTATCCGGCAGACCTGAAAAAGTTTTAACAGTTACAGTCCCGGATGGTGAACAGTTCTCCAAATTAAGGGTCATTGCAACATAGCCTAGTCTCACATTCATATCTCCAATACTCCATTGCATGTTTTATAAACGCAATGTTATTGTATCCATATAAAAATAAAATATAAATGTTTCATTACCAGGTTTCTATGGTTTTGTTACGTACATCACAAAACCATAAGATTAAGCCCGAATACCCTTCTATCCTTAAAAGCTACGAATCCAAAGTTTTGAACGCCTTTATCACAAACATATATGAATCCTCTTTGTAAGGTGAGTATAAAAAATCACCATAAGTCTCATATCTATTAAACCCTGCTTTTTCAAACAGTTTTATAAGATCAGCACTCATTATAGGAAAAAGCTCCACGGTGTTTTTTAGTGTCCTTGTAATATTCCCATCCTTAACAACTAACGTCGTGTTGAAATCTATTGAGTTCTTTTCAGGTTTGTAGTCATATTCCCTTATAAACTCTACTCCAACTTCCCGGTTTATTATCGGTGGAAGCTCCTTTAAACCAAGTCTTATAATTCTATCATAGTTCATTATCTGAACAATAAGAACACCACCGGGCTCTGTAAGTTCATACATCTGGCCTAAAGCATTCTCTATTTCTTCAAGATTGCCTAAGTGTACAATAGAATTACCTATGCAGAATAAAACCTTGTACTTTCCCTCAAGTTTTTCTTCCAATTCAGTCATGCTACAGACAAACGTCTCTATGTCAACCTTCTCATCATCAGCTTTTTCCTTGACTTTTCTAATCATTTCATCTTCAAGGTCAACTGAAGTTATTTTATATCCCTTCTTTGCCAATTTAACAGAATAGGTTCCAGAACCACAGGCAATATCCAGGATATCGGCACCCGTTCCTCCTGCAGCATCCTCTATAAACTTAATCTGTTCTTCCCCTGCCGGGAATATTTCATCATAGTATTTGCTTATCTCATTGTAAAAACTCATTTGTGTACCTCTATCCATTCAATTTTTTATATTGTGACACAAAATCCTTTTCTAAAACTATATTTCGGATATCGGAAATACTTCTTCCTTTCTTGATAAAGTCGCTTAGAATACTGCCTGCCGACGTATCTCCCAAAAGAATCATGCCTTTAATTATATTGTCTTTTAAGACCACTTTCCTATATGTATGTGAATCCTTGTCGCTGTAGACAAGAGACTCATACTCTTCTTCAACGGGATTTATCATACCCATCGAGAGAAAAGCTATATCTCTTAATCTTACTGCATTGCTTAGACCTGCATCCCGTGAAAATTGCTGTGTCTCACCGGACATATTTGATGCGGCACACTTTCCTTGAGCTAGAGCGTTTGGCCAAATATAGCTAGATACAGTACCTGAATTGCCACCACTCTCAAGCTCTGCCACATCCCCTGCCGCATAAATATCCTTTATATTTGTCTCCATGTAATCGTTTACAAGAATACCCCTGTTTGTTTTAATTCCGGTTCCCTCCACAACTCCAAGGTTGGGTCTTGTCCCTATGGAAATAACCAGCATGTCCAACCCTATCTTCTCTCCACTAGATAATTCCACATTGAAACCATTATCACTGTTTACCTTTTGGACACTACTTCCAAGTATAAGATTTATACCCTCTTTTCTAAGCATTTCCACAAGCATTTCCGCAGAAGCAGCATCCAACTGCTGAGGCAGAATCCTGGTTTCTCTTTCCACCACAACAACTGTCATTCCAAGCCTTTTAAGTGCAAATGCGATCTCAATCCCCGACAGTCCCGCACCTACAATAACCGCCTTTTTACCTTCCGAGGCATTTTTAATAATATCATCAGCATCTTTTATCGAATTTAATGTAAAATACTTATTTTCTTTTAGACCTTCGATATTTGGAATTACAGGCCTTCCTCCAACGGCTATGAGCAGCTTATCATAGCCAATATCTTCACCATTTACAAGCGTGATCAGTTTGTTCTCACTGTTAATAATTTCCATATTACTATTGAATAAAAGTTTGATTCTGTTTTGATTGTAATAATTCATATCCCTCAAAATAAGCTTTTCTCTTGAAATCTTACCCCCTATATAATCGGGAAGCATAAACTTTGTATAGACCGGGGTATCTTCAACACTTATAACTGTAATATCACAACTATCACTTATCTGCCTCAACTTTTCTGCTGCGGATATACTTGCTGCTCCGTTGCCAAGAATTACATATTTCAACAGTCATCACCCTTTTCATTTTATAGTGGAAGAACTTTATCCAGTTTCTATGGAATAATAGCAATAGCTTCAATCTCAACAGTCACATCTTTTGGCAGTCTTGCAACTTCCACACAGGATCTGGCAGGATATGGTTCAACAAAATATTGTCCATAGACTTTATTGACCAGCGCGAAATCATTCATATCCTTAATATAAACGGTTGTCTTCACTACATTTTCAAATCCGGTACCTGCTTGTGTTAAAATAGCCTTAAGGTTTTCAAGCACCTGCCTGGTTTGATTTTCAATACCACCGCTAACTACTTCACCAGTAACAGGATCAACAGGTATCTGTCCCGAAGTAAACAGCATGTTTTGAGTTCTGATTGCCTGTGAATATGGTCCGATAGATTTCGGAGCATTACTTGCAGAAATAACTTCTACGGTCATATTATATTCCTCCTCAGTTATGTATTTATATCGAATATATCCCCAACTATTTTAACATATAAAATTATTTATTTCGCATAACTACAATTTATCGGCTACGCAATTCGTTTATCAAATCAATTCTTCCCTGTAATTCTTATAGATTGACAAGGATATCCTTCCAACAGGAATCCACACTTATTGTCACCGCACAGAGAATCTAAAGTTATATATTTTTCTGCTCCAATAAATATACTCTCAGGAGAATAAATCTCCAAGGAATCATTCCATTTGGTATATGGTCTATTGTTTATAAAACGAAACCCTATGCTTTTTTGTACCAAATTTCCATCGATATATAGCGAAGGATTTGGAAATTGCCTGTAATAATTGATTATTTCCTTAGAGAGCTGGCCAATCAACTCATTTGCTTCAGCTTCGTTTATTTGTTTTCGATTTTTACCTTCAACAACAATTGTCAGAGCTATTGGATCTCTGTCTGGGAAATAAATCAATGCCATATCTCCTGCCAAACGGCTCAATGACCCGATCTTATTGGCTATCACAACATCCTTCGGGGCATTTCGGGGTATACGATCTTTATTATCCGTATTTTTCATAAATTCAATCCCCATAGTTGCAAGGCTATCATCTGCCACAACCCTATTTTCCAGTAGTACAAGCATCCGGGTAAGATCGGCAGCTGTAGTATAATTGCTGGGAACAGCACTGTTTGCATCGTAAAACTTCTTATAAATTTTGGTATCCTTTAGCTCATACTTTTGGCAAAAAGAGTCAATCTTATTGCTGCCTAATGCATCGAAAATTATATTTGCACCCACATTATCGCTCAAGCTGATCATTCTGGAAAGAATATCTCTATATGTATATTTGGTTCCGTTGGCCTGATATTGCAGATTCCCTGTACCAGTCACTTTGGCACCGCCTACATATTTATCACTTTTCTTAAGTGTATAAGTACTGTTCAGATCAAATTTACCGTTTTTTACTTCCTCCAGGAAACACAAAAGATTCACAACCTTTGTGAGACTAGCGGCATAAAAATGTTCCTGATCATTATAATTTACACTTTTGTCTGTTTCAAAATCATAAACACTGATTCTTATTATATCAGATTTATTTTTTACTATATTATTTATAATCGATAATAAATCCTTTTGAGTGTTGGTATTATTGACCAGATTTAGTTCCGGTTCTTTTATAAGCATTTCTTCAAATTTGGAAAGTGCTACCTTTACTTCCTCTTCAACCAGAGGCTTAAACGGCTCAAAATCACCCTTTTCAACCTTCAACAAATTAAGGTAAACCGCCAGCTGGGTATGGTAGTATGATTCTTTTGGAATAGTCTTATAATCCGGAAAAAAGTATACCTGGGCAGAAGGAATTTTATTTCCATAATAAGCCATAATGTGATTAACCAACTCATAAGCAGCCTTCCACCTTGGTAAAGCTTCCGTATTATGCTCGTTCAGAATATCCATCTTAACAAAGTTAAAATATATATCTGTAAATTCTTTATCTTCATAATCTTCAATTGAGGTCTCTTCATCGGTTATAAGTATGATACCCTTCTTATAAGAAACTTTTTTGCCGACCATTTCATTTATACTCCGCAAGGGAACATACAACCGATCCCGTATTATCCTAGACGGCACATCAAGAAGGATTTCCGTGCCGTTAACTGTAATCACACTACTGTCAGGTTTTATACATATAGTTTTATCATCATTTACAATAGTTGATATCCGTGAATCGGAATCCCATCCAACCTCATATCCGAACTTTTCTGAAAAAAATCTTATAGGTACCAATGTGCGGTCATTTATGAGTACCGGCTCCACCTGAGTATTTTTACTATCCAGCAAATCAAAATGTCCGTTAACACTGGCATATGGGTTATTAATCATAAATAAAACGCTATTATACTCAGGCGTTTTTATATCACTTGAAACCGACTTTTCCGAGGATAAATCAGTAACAAAGCAAGCGTTTACTAGTAATACTATTATAATTGCAATTACCTTTTTCATTATTCTTCCCTTTTCCAAAAACTATTTTACCAAAAAATTGCCGATAATACATCTCATTCTACCTCCTAACACAGCAATATAATTATCTCCAAAGCTGCCCGGATATAAAACTGTTTAAATTTTCCAAGCCCAAAAACAATACTTTTATCTCGCATGGGTTCAATATCGGTTCTATCAGTAATTTCTTATTTAAAATATATCATATTATTCGAATAAAATTAACCATAACTTTCAAAAAAAAACAGGATATCGCCGTAAAATGCGTTACCCTGTTCTTACAATTATTTTTTTAGAATAGGCTAAAAATCATTTTTTTCAGCCCATTCGGCAGCATTTTTCAATGCTTGCTGATGTTTTGAGTCAACTTTGTTTGTTCCATGTGTTCTGCTGTTTAAGAAATGAACATCAAATACACCGCTCATATTATTTCCTTTAACAGCATCCAGATTGTCACCACCGCCATATCCGCCACTTCTGCTTTTAACGTATGTATTAGCCGGTGACCCTTCTACTCCTGCATGTGGCATTCCTGCCATGGAAGCTGCCAAAGCACGACCGTTTACTGTTATCATAATAGGTCTTCTTTCCCAGCTCCAATCACCACCGTAAATACTTTTCATTATTTTTGTGTCCTCTGCTGTAAGTGTTTCACAGTCTGCATGGTTGTGACCATAAGTCCTTTTTATTTTAAAAGTGCGCCCAGTTCGGATATCGTAAATTTCAGCGATATCTCCTATTCCAAAAATATTTTCCGCTCCGCCAAACCACGAAACGAGATAACCACCAGTTCTGTCAACACTACCTCTTGATGCAGTTGTTTCTTTTGCAGAAGCCGTAGAAGTTCCGGTTCCTCCCAATAACTTGCTTATTTTAGTCAAAGTTGCCGTCCCAGCTATTCCATCCTGAGTAAGATCGTACTTTTTTTGAAGTTTTTTTACTGCTGTCTTGGTAAGACTCCCAAAATAGCCTGTGGGATTAACACTAAGATAACCAAGTTTTTTTAAATCCGTTTGCAGTTGTGTCACTCTGCTACCACTCATGCCCTCTTTTAAAGATTCTGTACTGCTTGAAGATCTTGAAGTGGTAGTTGTCTTTGCATCCAGTAGCTTTTTGATTAAAGAAAAAGTCTTGCTACCTGCTATTCCGTCACCATCTAAGCCATTGCTGTCCTGAAGCCTTTCAACCGCTGATTTGGTTAAACTTCCATAATAGCCTGTAGGACTAACTTTAAGGTAACCTAGCGTTCTCAAGTCCTTCTGTAGTGATGTTACATCGCTTCCTTCCATACCTTCCTTTAGCACTCTAGATGCGGCAAAAGTCTGAATAGAACAAATCGAAAACAAGTTAACAAAACAAAACACAAATACAGCTAATAACACTGCCTTTTTCTTTAGCATCCAATCCCCCCTCTAGCTTACGAGGTTAGTTGACGGGTTAGGTGGAAGAGACCCCCTCCCGGCCAGGCCGGAATTAACCCCAAGAATATATCCCCCGTTTCTCTAATTTTTTATATAGAGAATTAAGCAACATAATTGCATCATTTTATGCATGAATAATAAATGCAAAAATAATACCTTAAGTTATTAACTTTTGTACATATAATTAGTGATTCAAGTGTGCGCCTTCCCTTGCCCTTATATTTTATACAAATATTTCTGATATGTAAACACTTTGCATAAAATTGCCCCAATTTAATATATAAATCGTAATTTGCCTAAAATAAGCCTTATACTTTTTAATTTTTCCATAATTATAAAGGATTTTTTTATTATTTATTGAATATAAATATTGAATATAAATGTAATACCGTTCAGGCAAGGTAAAAATGTATATAGGGACAAAATATATTAGTGTATTTATGACGAAAACATAAGATATCTATATTTCCCAATATACTTTTGTTTAGCTTTTCTGAAAACAGTTAATGTAATTAAGGTATGACTAAAATATAAGTTCCTACTCTGGATAACGAAAAACTTGATTTAATAGTGTTTTCAAAATATGAGAATAGGAAGTTATTTTTTCGTTATCCCTTAGTGATCAAACTTTTTGAAAAATAAAGTTATATACCATGATAAGAATTGTGAAAGGATGGTCCTTAAATGAAAGCAATTATAATGGCTGGTGGTGAAGGATCAAGATTACGCCCTCTTACATGTGACATGCCCAAACCCATGGTACCTGTAATGAATATACCAATAATGGAGCACATAGTCAATTTGCTTAAATCCCACGATATCACTGAAATAGGCGTTACGTTAATGTATTTACCACAAAAAATCAAAGACTATTTTGGAAATGGCTCTCACTTCGGGGTTGATATTCATTATTTCACAGAAGATACTCCCCTTGGAACTGCGGGCAGCGTAAAAAATGCAGATGAGTTTCTCGATGAAACATTTATCGTAATAAGCGGAGACTCACTGACAGACATGGATATAACCAAGGCTGTTGAGTTTCATAAAGCTAAAAAATCAAAGGCTACTCTGGTTTTAACACGAGTGGATGTGCCTTTAGAATACGGTGTTGTAATTACAGATAAAAAGGGTGCAATAACCGGCTTCTTGGAAAAGCCTAGTTGGAGCGAAGTTTTCAGCGACACTGTCAACACTGGTACTTACATTCTAGAGCCGGAAGTACTGGAATATATGACAAAAGGCCAAAAAACAGACTTCAGTCAGGATCTGTTTCCTCTGCTGCTTGAAAAAAAGGAGCCTATGTTCGGATATGTCATGTCAGATTACTGGTGTGACATAGGTGATCTTCATGCTTATCTTCAAGCCCATTATGACGCACTTGAAGGTAAAGTTAAATTAAACATGAATCTAACTGAACTCAAAGATGGAGTGTGGGTGGGTACAGGTTCAATTATTGACCCCAATGCAGTTATAAATGCTCCATGCGTTATAGGTGACAATTGTCGAGTTGGAAGTGGTGCAGTAATCGACAGCTTCAGTGTTTTAGGAAACAACAATGTGATCGAAGATGAAACAAGCATGAAAAGAAGTGTTCTATGGAACGGAAACTATATAGAATACGGTTCTGAGATAAGAGGCGCTATTCTTTGTAATAAAGTAAATCTTAAACATTATGTACGGATATTTGAAAATGCAGTTGTTGGGGATAACTGTGTTATAAATGAGCGTGCTATTTTAAAACCTAATATAAAAATATGGCCGCAAAAGACTGTAGATCCCTTAGCTATCGTTGACAGAAATATCATCTGGGGCTCAAGGCATTCTAAAACAATTTTTGGTGAAAACGGACTTTCGGGCATAATTAATGTTGATATTTCACCTGAGTTTGCAACCCGTTTGGGTGCCGCATATGGTTCCATATTCAAAAAGGGTTCAAAGGTTATTGTCAGCTCTACCACATCCAACTCAGCAAGAATGTTCAAGCATGCTTTTATTTCGGGTATGCTGTCGGTTGGCGTGGAAGTATTTAATATGAGCAGTCTTCTAACACCGATTTCACGTCACGCAATCAGCTTCCTCTCCGTTGAAGGCGGAATACATATAAAACTGAGCGATGATAATCCAAACAAATTGAGAGTGGACTTTATGGATGCAAAGGGCGCCAGTATCAGCAGAGTAATGGAGAGGAAAATTGAAAATTCTTTCTTCCGTGAAGATTTCAAACGCTGTTCCGGCGAAGAAATAAGCAGGCTCAACAATATAACCGACTTTAAGAATTACTATGTGCGCTCCATATTGAACGAAATTGACACCGATGCCATAAGGAACTATTCACCAAAGATTTGTATCGTGTCTCCTTCCGACTTTGTAATATCCATAGTAGTTCCTATGCTCACTGACCTTGGATGTAAGGTTGCAAGTTTTTCATCAGCTAATTTGAATGAGATTGATGCAATTGTTGATGAGATAAAAAGCAATAACGCGAATTTTGCCGCTTTTATAGACAGCAACGGCGAAACCTTGGTTCTTATTGACAAAAATGGCAACACCGTAAAGGATGACATGTTCATTTCCCTGACCTCTCTGATCTCTTTTAAGACCAATCCGGGGTCAAAGGTTGTTGTCCCCATAACTGCTCCGTCAATAATTGAAACTATCGCTGAAAAATATGATGGTAAAGTAGTACGTACCAAAACCTCACCCCAGGCAGTCATGGAACAAATGCTCAATTATAATCTGTTTAAAAACAGGGAAAATATGAATCAGTTTCTTTTGAATTTTGACGCCCTTGCAGGACTTATCAAAATTCTCGAGTTTTTCTGTGTAAAAAATACAACCTTAACGGAAACGCTCAAAGAAATACCTGATTTCTACATAAGTAAAAAGAAAATATTCTGTCCATGGGAATTAAAAGGACGAGTTATGAGAACGCTAATTACCGAAAAGAATGGTGAAAAGGTTGAATTGCTAGATGGCGTAAAATTTATATTTGAGAACGGCTGGGCTCTTGTCCTTCCTGACGCTGACCTTCCACTTTGCAGAGTGTATTCCGAAGGGGATACTCCGAATGTAGCTGAGGTAATCTCGGAAAAATATATAGATAAGATTAAGACGATTATTAATTTTTAGAAAAACAGGCTCTTTAGAAAGCAAAGAGCCAGATTTGGCAAGGGAGTAATATGCAAACATTTACTATAGCAGAAGATAGTGCAAATAAACGTATTGACAAAGTTTTAAAGGACAAATACCCAAATATGCCTCAAAGCTTTATGTATAAGGCCTTCAGAAAAAAAGACATAAAGGTGAACGGTATACGTGTCAAAGAGGATTATACTGTTCAATTCGGGGATAAAATAAAAGTATATATAATTGACGAAATACTGAATGGAAAAAATATATCTGAACCTTCGGATTTTTCAAAGGCTTTCACAATAATATATGAAGATAAAAACCTGATGATAGTCAATAAGAATCAGGGTATACCTGTCCATCCCGACAAAGACCAGTCTGAAAATACCTTGATTGACCTTGTTACAGCATACATCCGGGGTAATGAAACTCAAGGCAGATCATCCGTTTCCACGCCCGCTCTCTGTCATAGATTGGATCGTAATACGGGCGGTCTTGTAATTATTGCCAAGAACAATGCCGCACTGAAAGTTATGCTTGAAAAAATCAAAAACAAGGAAGTAAAAAAGTATTATCAATGTGTGGTTAAAGGCAAATTGGAAAAACCCCAAGGAATTCTAAAGGCCTATCTCGAGAAAGATGAGAGAAAAAGCCGGGTCTATATAAATGACTATAAAACAAGAAATTCTCTGGAAATCATCACAAAGTTCA
>Ga0208826_1001610_pt1 | contig 18559 bp, 17 predicted proteins | sample AD_UKC115_MetaG_FD_184451 | JGI IMG/M metagenome (GOLD analysis project Ga0208826, IMG submission 184451) | Active sludge microbial communities of municipal wastewater-treating anaerobic digesters from Hong Kong - AD_UKC115_MetaG (SPAdes)... | ecosystem: Engineered > Bioreactor > Anaerobic >...
TCTGCGATTCGTGGCGTCAAACCGTGGTCGGTTTCATCCATTGGTGCCAGTTATCGATGCATTTGGCCGCGAAGGCAGGATTTGGTCAGCATAGCGTGTTGGCGCCGATTCAAAATTGACCAGACGTGCCGATTGAATTTTGACCAGGGGCTTGCACCGGGTTTTTGATGCCCGGCTGTGGATAACTATACGGTCAAAGCTGTTTCTTGAATCTCCTTTTCGCTCGGACGTGGATTGCCGCCAGCAAGCCGTGAAGGGCGTAGCCCGTAGCGGCTTGCTGGCGGCGGCGGCTTTCAGAATGGCTCTGGCTCAGATGCCTCTGCTGCTTGCACCCTGGCTTTTGCCTGCTCGCGTGCCTTGCCCTTTGCCTTGACCTGGCTGGAGCTGTGGCGGAACCGGTAGGACTCGTTGCCCGTCTCCACGATGTGGCAGTGGTGCGTCAGCCGGTCCAGCAGCGCGGTGGTCATCTTCGCGTCGCCGAACACGCTGGACCACTCGGCAAACGCCAGGTTGGTCGTGATCATCACGCTGGTGTGCTCGTACAGCCGGCTGAGCAGGTGGAACAGCAGCGCCCCACCGGCCTGGCTGAATGGCAAATAGCCCAGCTCATCGAGGATGAGCAAGTCCACGTGCAGCAGGCTGGCCGCGATACGCCCCGCGCGCCCTTGCGCTTTCTCCTGCTCCAGCGCGTTGACCAGATCGACCGTTGAGAAGAAGCGCACCCGCTTGCCGTGCTGGGTGATGGCGGCAATGCCCAGCGCGCTGGCCAGGTGCGTCTTGCCCGTTCCGGGCCCACCGATCAGCACCACGTTGTGGGCGTCATCGGTGAACGCCAGGCTGGCCAGCTGACTGACCAACGGTCGCTCCACCGCCGAGGCGTCGAAGTCAAAGCCGGCCAGATCCCGGTGCATGGGGAAGCGCGCCGCTTTCATCTGGTACGACACCGAGCGCATCGCCCGGTCCACCCCCTCGGCCTGCAACAGGTGCTCCAGCAGCCAGCGCGCGCTCTGCAGCGCCGCTGTCTCCCCTTGCCCCAGCAGGTCACCCCAGGCACTGGCCATGCCGTACAGCCGCAGGCCCTTGAGTTCGAGCAGCACATCAGTGGACATAGCCGCCCTCCCGCGTCTGGGCGCCACGCAGCCGGTCGTAGCGGTGGGTGTCGGCGCGAGGTGCCTCGCGCAGCGCCAAGGCCGTGTCCGCCGGCGGCGGGCGCTGTGGATCGCTCAGGCGCGCCAGCACGTTGCGCACATGCTCCACGCTGATGTGACCGCTGGGTGTGGCGTGCTCAAGGACCAGTTCCACCGCCACCAGCAGCGCGTCCAGCCCCGCCGTGGGCACCAGCGCCAGCACCTCCGAGAGCACCCGGTCGCCGCCCTCGTGACGCATGAGGGCGTGGCGCAGTTGCGCCAGCGGCCGGGGCAGGTCGGCAAACGGGGCGCCGTTCCTCAGCGCCCCGGGCTTGCGCTGCACCAGCTCGATGTAGTGCTGCCAGTCGAACACCGTCTGCCCCCGGTTCAATACCCGCTCGTGGCTGGCCACCAGTGCGTCAGCGGCCACCACATCCACCCGGGTGGGGTACAGCCGCGTGCTCACCATGTGGCCGGCCCACTCGCAGGGCACCGAGTAGCGGTTGCGCGCCACCGTCACCAGGCAGGTCCTGCTCACCCGCGCGGGGCGCTCCACGTAGCCGTCAAACGGCGCTGGCATGCCCATGAGATGCTCGCGTTCGGCTTGCAACACATCGGCGATGCTCAGTTCCCGATGTTCGGGGTGGGGCGTGTCCGCCCACACCGCCTTGCAACGCTCGGCCAGCCACGCGTTGAGTTCGGCAAAGCTCGTGAACTTGCGCTCGCGCGCCTCCAGCCATACCCGCCGCCGGCTGTCCTGCACGTTCTTCTCCACCACGCCCTTCTCCCAGCCCGAGGCCACGTTGCAGAAGTCCGCATCGAACAGGTAGTGGCTGCACATCGCAGCAAACCGGGCATTGACCACCCGGCCCTTGCCCTTCTTGACCTTGTCCACCGCCGTCTTCATGTTGTCGTAGATGCCCCGGCGGGCAACGCCGCCCAGCGCTGCAAACGAGCGGGTGTGAGCATCGAACAGCATCTCGTGCCCCTGGCTGGGGTACGCCACCAGCCAGAACGCGCGCGACGCGCACAGCTTCAGGTGCGCCACCTGCGCCTGGTGGTACACCCCGCCCACCACGATGCCTTCTTCGCTCCAGTCAAACTGGAACGCCTCGCCCAACTCGAAGCTCAATGGCACAAACGCCTTCGTGGTGTCCTTGCCCGAGTCCTGCCGCCACGCCCGGATGAAGTCCGTCACCGCGCTGTAGCCGCCCCGGTAGCCCTGGGCCTGGATCTGCACAAACAGCGCGCGTGCCGTGCGCCGCTGATCCCGCGCCCGGTGCGCATCCGTCTTGAGCGCCGCCACCAGCGTCGCTTCGAACGCTGACAGCTTGCCCTCTTTGGCTGGGCGTTCATACCGCGGCTCAACCGCCGCCGGCGCCTTCAGCCACTTCTTGACGGTGTTCCTCGACAAACCCGTCTTCCTCGCGATCTCGCTCACCGAGACCCCGTCGCGCATCTTCATGCGCCTGACCTTGCCAATCATGTCCATGGTGATCACCTCTTTTGCTCCTGCCGAAAAATTCAGCAGTCGCGTGATACACCCTGGTCAATTTTGGATCGGCATCCCCGCCTTCAGATGGTCAGTTTTCGGTCGGCGTCAACACTTCGGCGTCTATGCGCAGCGCGTGTGCTGCGATGCGGCCAGCCACATCGGCCTCGTAGGCGGCACAGACTTCGCCGCCCCGGCCGTCCGCCCGGACCGCGCCATCTGCCAGCCAGATCACGCGTTCGAAATGGCGAACGTGGTCCAACAGGTGGGTGGAAACAATGATCTGCTGGCTGGCCTGGCGGATCTCGTGGTCCAGCAGGGCCTGGCCTGGCAGGTCCAGGCTGGCAAAGGGCTCGTCGAGCAACAGCAGGCGGGGCGCGGCGATGGTGAGGGCCAGCCAGCACACGTGTTGCCGCTGCCCCTGGCTCAGGCTGGTGATGGCACGCTCGGCCCAGTGGCCCAGGCCACGCGCCTGCAGCCATTCGCGGGCGCGTTCACGCGCCACGCGCCGGCTCAGGCCGCTGACCTCCAGGCCCAAAGCCAGCTCCTCTTCCACCGTGGGAAAGATGATTTGCTCGTCCGGGTTCTGAAACACCATGCCCACCGAAGGCTGGGCACGTTGCGGCGTGCTGATGTCGTGACCGTGGAGCCAGACCGTCCCCTGGCTGGGCGTCTCCAGGCCACACAACAGGCGGAACAGGCTGCTCTTGCCGGCCCCGTTGTCGCCGATGAGGCCAATGCGTGTTTCGGTGAGTTCGAGCGAGAGCCCTTCAAACACCGTGTGGCGGCCACGCACCAACGTGACGTCCTTCAAACCAACAGATCGATCACCGACCATGAGCTACGATTCCAAAGAGCGAGAGAGGCTGTGTGTGTCCCCTCGGTCCAATTGGAGCGCAGAGCGACGTCGGCGCAAAGTGTAGTGCCGCTTCTCAGGCTGTTTAAGAAGCGACGCGTCGGCACAATTGCGGACACCGATCACTGCGCGTTCCTCACGCTGGAGCAGTTGATGTCATACGGATTGACCCGATAAGTTGGGCTGTAGGGGTGCCCGGGGCAAGAGCCAAGTCGCACAACGGGCTCCAAATACAAGTGACATCGCTCAGCTTACGCAACGTCCGTTGATTCAGCGCCTCGCCGCGCAGACATGTGATGGCGGATTTCACCCACAACACCACGTCGAAACAGCAACACGCAAACGATGAACAAAATGCCGCTCGCCACAGTGATGGGAAATTCTGTTTCGCTGAGAAAGTGTTCAAGCGCGACGATCATGCCAGCGCCAACAACAGGCCCAAACAGGGTACCAAGCCCTCCCAGAAGCGTCATCAGCACAACTTCACCCGACATCTGCCACGCCACGTCGGTCAAGCTGGCAAGCTGAAACACGAGGGCCTTTGTGCCACCGGCCAATCCGGCCAGTGCTGCGGAGACCACGAACGCCAACAGTTTGTACTGCGCAGTGCGGTATCCCAATGAAATGGCACGCGGTTCGTTCTCACGGATCGCCTTCAGCACCTGTCCAAAGGGAGAGTGGACAGTGCGCCAAATGACAATAAAGCCAAACAGAAAGATTGACAAAACAAAAAAATACATCGACAGCGGGTTGTTGAGATCGATCAGGCCGAGCAGCATTCCACGCGGAACCGCCTGCACGCCATCTTCGCCGCCCGTGAAAGGCATCTGGACTGCAAGAAACGCAATCATCTGCGCCAACGCCAGCGTGATCATCGCGAAGTAAATGCCCTGTCGGCGAATGGCAAGCGAGCCCATCAAAAATCCAAGCGCTGCGGCAAACAACGTACCTGCAACAAGCGCCAGTTCTGGCGGCCAACCCCATACCTTGGCTGCGTGCGCGGTGACGTATGCAGCCCCACCAAAAAACGCGGCGTGACCGAAGCTCAGCAAACCTGCATAACCAATCAAGAGATTGAATGCGCAAGCGAACAATGCGAAGCACAACAACTTCATCAAAAAGATGGGGTACAGCACAAAGGGCGCGACGAGCGCCAGCGCAAGCCCTGTAATCATCAGCAATGGCATCACAAGTCTTGACTTCGGCGCAGTGGAAGCCTGCTGACCGGCCTGGGTTGAAAGCATGGGAGATTTGATTGCAGTCATGTTCAGTGCTCCTGTCCGAAGAGTCCTGCCGGCTTGACCAGCAGAACAATGGCCATAGCGACGAATATGACAATATTGGAGGCTTCTGGATAGAACACCTTCGTGACGCCTTCGAGCAAACCAAGGCTCACGCCGGTGATCACCGAACCAAGGATTGATCCCATGCCGCCGATCACCACGACAGCAAAAACGGTGATGATCAGGTTCGATCCCATCGTGGCATTGACCTGGTAAATCGGTGCTGCCAGCACACCTGCCAGACCAGCCAATGCCACCCCAAGCGCAAACGTCGCGGTGATCATTACGGGCACATTGATGCCGAAGTTCTCCACCAATGTGGGGTTCTCAGTCGCAGCACGCAGATAGGCACCCATCCTTGTGCGTTCGATGGCAAACCATGTGCCAATGCACAAGGTCAGCGATGCAATGACTACCCAGGCACGGTAGTTCGGCAAGTACATGAAGCCGAGGTCTTGACCGCCTCGCAGAAGCTCTGGGACCGGGTAGGGATTGCCACTTGACCCGAATTTGTACACGAATGAGCCCTCAAGAATCAGAGCAAAACCAAGTGTCAACAACAACCCATAGAGGTGATCCACTTGGTACAGCCTGCGCAGCAGCGTCCTCTCCAGTACCGCGCCAAGCAGGCCTATGGCAAGCGGCGCCAGGAACAACGCCCACCAGTACCCTACATCGGCCTGTTGCAGCAGCAGCCATGCGACAAAAGCGCCCAGCATGTAGAACGCGCCGTGCGCGAAGTTGATCACGTTCAGCAAGCCGAAGATGATGGCCAGACCCAGGCTGAGAATGGCATAAAAAGACCCGTTGATCAGGCCGACAAGAACTTGACCGAACAGTTCTTGGGGCGAGATTCCTATTGATTCAAACATCCCGGCTCCTAAATCTCGGTTGCGATTTCGCAGGTATGGTCATGTCAAACACCCAGGTAGCCATGAAGCTTCCCCATGTTCTGGCTCAGTTCGTCATTGGCTATACGGTCGACGATTCGCCCTTCCTCCATGACGTAGTGGCAATCGGCAATCGTTGAGGCAAAGCGAAAATTCTGTTCCACCAGCAATATCGTGAAACCCAGCTGTTTCAGAGCGACGATCGCTTTGCCAATCTGCTGGATGAGCGTGGGAGCAAGGCCTTCCGTGGGTTCATCGAGCAAGATGAGGTTGGCACCCGTCCGAAGAATGCGCGCGATCGCGAGCATCTGTTGCTCGCCACCAGAGAGTCGGGTGCCCCTGGTCGAGTCACGCCCTTTCAGATTGGGAAAAAGTTCGTAGATCTGCGCAATCGTCATACCCCCCGGCCTGACCACCGGCGGAAGCATCAAATTCTCCATGACAGTCAACGATGAAAATATCCCTCGCTCTTCGGGGACGTAGCCGATACCCAGCCGCGGTATCTCGTGCCTTGGAAGGCGTATGAGTTCCTGGCCGCTGGAGGACACGGAACCGGTGCGTTTAGGCACGACACCCATGATCGCCCGCATGGTCGTTGTCTTGCCTGCCCCATTGCGCCCCAGCAGCGTAACGACCTGTCCCTGTTCGACTTGGAAAGACACGCCATGCAGAACGTGCGACTCGCCATAATGTGCGTGCAGGTCACGGACCTGGAGCATCGGACGTGTGCTGGTTGCTTCAGCCATTGGTGCTCCCCATGTATGCTTCTCTCACCTCAGGATTGCTGGACACTGTCGCGTAATTGCCTTCTGCCAACAATTCCCCGCGTCGAAGCACAGTGATGGTGTCGGAGAGGTCTGCCACGACCGAGAGGTTGTGTTCAACCATGAGCACTGTTCGGTTCTTGGCCACTTGTTTGATGAGCCGCGCTGTCCGATCAATGTCTTCGTGCCCCATGCCAGCCAAGGGTTCGTCGAGCAACAGCATGGCAGGATCAAGTGCCAATGTTGTCGCAATTTCGAGGGCACGCTTGCGGCCATAGGGAAGATCGGCAGCTCTGCGCTGCGACAAATCGAGAAGATTGACTGCATCTAGCAGTTCGTACCCCTGCGCATCGAGCTGCTTTAGACTGTGGTCGGAACGCCAGAACTGAAAACTTGTCCCAAGTCGACGTTGAAGCGCAACACGAACGTTCTCCAGGACGGTGAGATCGGGAAAAACTGCTGAGATCTGAAATGACCGCACCATGCCCATCCGAGCAACGTCGGCTGGTTTCGCCGCTGTGATGTCACGACCCTCATAAAGGATCTGCCCCTTTGTCGGTGGCAAAAACTTGGTCAGCAAATTGAAAACTGTGCTCTTGCCCGCACCGTTTGGCCCGATCAGAGCATGGATGGTGCCTCGACGGATTTTCAGGTCGAGGCCCTTGACGGCCACGAACCCCCTGAACTCCTTTGTCAGACCATGGGCTTCAAGGATAAAAGCGGACTTCTGGCCGCCAGTGTCGTTGGTGTTTGTCATGGCGTCAGAATTTGTCTCGACGCACGACCACGCCCGCAGCCTCTCGATCCCAGGTGTCAGCGGTGACGCCCTCTTTTCGCAGAATGTGCTTCTGTACTTTTTGAGTGGCAGTTTTAGGCAGGTCGTCGACGATGCGGACATAGCGAGGCAGCATAAAATGCGGCATCCTCGGACGGAGAAACTCAAGCAACTCGTCTGGAGCGATCACCGCCCCGGGAACAGGCGCGATGACACACAACACTTCGTCCTCGGTGAGGATGCTGGGGACCGGAACGACAGCAACTTCGCGCACCAATGGATGAACGGCGATCTCCGCCTCCACTTCGAACGAAGAGATGTTTTCACCGCGACGGCGAATCGAATCTTTCATTCGATCGGAAAAAAAGTAGGTGCCGTCTTCATCCATCGTGAAGCCATCACCCGTATGGAACCAGCCATTGCGCCACGCGCTTGCGGTGGCATCCGGGTTTTTGAAGTAGCCACTGTTCATTGCCCATGGTGCGTCAGTGCGTACGAGCAGTTCACCGACAGTACCTTGTGGCACGTCGCAGTCATTGGCATCGACGAGACGAACCTCGACACCCTTTCGCGGCTTACCGCACGAACCGACCTTGGTCGGATTCAATTCCGAAACCAACGGAGTCGATATTTCGGTCATGTTGTAGAGCGTGTAGACCTCTACGCCAAAACGCTCGCTGAACGTCGGTCCGTCCTCGGACAGCGGAACTATGATAACTTTTCGCAGCGGATGGGACCGGTCCTCCGGAGACGGCGCGCGCTTGGCAATGAAAGTCGCCATGACGCCGAGAAGCAGGACTACAGTGGATTCAGTTTCCACCACACTCGGCCAGAAAGTGTCTGTGGAGAACGCAGAAACCAGCGCAATCGAGCCTCCACGGCTGAGCATCCCCATCACCGGAATCGTGCCGGCGACGTGAAAAAGCGGAAGATTGCAAAGATAGCGATCCTCGCTGGACAGCATATAAAAGCCCTCTGCACCTGACATCGCGTGCAAATGCGCGTAGGACGACATGACGCCCTTGGATGGGCCGGTGGTACCTGACGTGTAGATGATGGACTGCAGGTCCCAGGGTGCGATGGGCTTTGTCACCGGCTTCAGATCGGCAGCGTGCCCCGACAGTGCCCCTGCGCCCACAACGTTTAGTTCAGCACCATCGACACCTGAGATTCGTGGCAGTTCGGCGGCGCGCTGCTCCAGCACGACGACCGTCTTGACATTAGAGGTATGGACGTCGGCGAGTCTTCCGACAAGATCTGCGTGAGCAACGATGATTTCTGCGCCGGCGTTTTGCAGCACATGCTGAAGCAACTGGCCGCGGTATGCGGTGTTGATCGGCACGTAAGTGGCTCCAAGCCAGTTGATGCCGAACCAAACCCTCAAACAATCCAAACTGTTTGGCAACCAAACAACAACGGTGTCTCCTTGTTTCACACCCAGCGCCTGCAAACCCGCGGCGGTGGACTCAGCCAACGCGCGCATCTCCGCATAGGTTACCGCCTCGGTTTTTGAAAGCTTGACGAAAATCTTTTCCGGTTGGGTAAAAGCCCATTTTTCCAACGTGGAGCGCAAGACGCAGTCTGCTGCGTCTGGCACACCTTCACTTGCTCGGTCGATCATGTTTGTCTCCTGACCCCCATGTAAAGGGATGGCTATTCCGCGAAGCTGCAAATTGAGCAGATTAGGGCATCACGCCGTAGCGTGGCACCGGCACGGGCGCCGACGCTCTGCGACTGCGTGCCAGTTCGAATGCCTGCATCACGCGCGCACGCGTCTCACGCGGACGGATGACGTCATGAACGGTGAAACGCGCAGCTGCATTGAACGGGTCGGTACCGTCCTTGAAGCGTTCCTCAATTTCGATCCGCTTGGCTTCTGGATCTACCGCGCGTTCAATCTCCTCCTTGAAGGCAGCTGCAACACCGCCCGCCACAGGCATAGATGCGAAGTCGGCCGTTGGCCATGCGGCAACCAAAGTTTGCTCCCCTCCCCAGCCACCCATCGCGCACGCGCCAAAGCCAAAGGCTTTGCGCATCACGATCGTGACCTTCGGCACATCGGCCCAGGCCATGGCGTAAACAACCGCAAGCCCTTCACGCAAAGTGCCTTCCTTTTCGGCCTGAGGGCCGGTCATGACGCCCGGCACGTCCTGCAGAAAAAGCAGCGGCACATGGTAGGCCGAGCACAGGTCGATGAATCGACGCGCCTTTCGCGCACCCGCAGCGGTGATGGCACCTGCCCCCACCATCGACTGATTGGCCACAACGCCGACGGGATGTCCATCAATCCGCGCCAGACCGACAACAAGCGCGCGGCCCCAATCCGGCTTGATCTCGAAGAAGCTGCCTTCATCGACGAGACCGCGAATCACCTTTTTGACGTCGAAGGGGCGCTTCGGCTCATCGGGCATGACTGTTTCGAGATCGATGGCCTCAGGCGCTCTGGGCTCTGCGCGCGGAGGATAGGACCAGGCGTTGGTCGGCAGGTATGACAGGAAAGTACGCGCCAGTTCAAGCGCCTCCTCGTCAGTTTTAGCGACACGGTCCACGATGCCCGATTGTTTGGAGTGGATCTCACTCCCGCCCAGGTCCTCTTTGCTCACTTCCAATCCGGTGGCTGCCTTGACAACCGGCGGGCCGCCTGCAGCCATCATTCCAGTGCCTTCGCGCATGACGATGAATTCTGTAGCGGATCCCACCAGGGCGGCGTCGCCTGCGCACGGACCCAGCACCAACGAAACCTGGGGCGCCGTACCAGACAGGCGCGCAATTTCCAGGAAATGGGTCACATCCGGCAAGCCGTCGTTGAGCAACTCCTGCCCGCGTGCACCGGCGCCATCGACCATCCATATCACCGGGACCCGTTCGCGACGCGCCATTTGCACGAGGTGAAGCTTCTTACGTGCATTGATCACACCGTGCGATCCCCCCTTCACAGTGAAATCGTCGCCGATGACGGCTGCGAACCGTCCACCGATTTTCCCGAAGCCGGCTACCACGCCGTCTGCCGGCGTGACCTCATGCGTTTGCTGCGCGTCGTGGGAGACATGCGAACATAACTGCCCGTATTCTTGAAACGACGCCGGATCCATCAGCCTTGTGATGCGATCACGCACTGTCATCTTGCCAAGGTCGTGTTGCCGCTTGATGCGTGCCTCACCGCCCATTGACACGCCGCGAGCACGCCGCTCTTCGAGTTTTTCGAGACCTGCTGCCAGTTTCAATTTGACCGTCCTATGTTGAGCACCGAAGCATGCCTCGGGGTTTTAGAATCATCTCACACAACACGCCCCAAGGCATGTAAATCATTCTTTGATGTAGCTTAATATACCGCTGAGTAGAAACAAGTGTCAACAGAGTACTATCCCTTAGCCGACGGATGCATCAGCGCTTACACGCTTGCCGTCGTCGAGGTACAGTGCCACCACAGAGGCGAAAGATTAGTCATGACAGAGCTGACCAACGAAGCACTAGACCCGCAGGTCAACTCGATGAGAAATGAACTGCACGACTACAAGCGCAACCGCATACTCGATGTAGCGAGCCAGCTGTTCTACGACGCGGGCTACAGCAAAACAAGCATCGACGCCATTGCAGAACAGCTGCATGTCACCAAGCCCTTTATCTACTACCACTTCGACAGCAAAGCGGACATCCTCGCGGGCGTCTGTGGCCGAACGACGGCTTTTGTCGCGGAGCTCGCGGAGACAGCTGCCAGGTCAGAAGGACAGCCAAAGCAGCGTCTGCGGGAGCTGGTGCACAACATGACCTTGCGGGTCATTGAAGGGAGGATCTACCTGGCTGTCTATTTTCGGGAGGAGAAGCACCTACCTGAAAAAGCACGGTCCGAGCTGGCCAGCTATCGACGCAGATTTGATCGCGCCATGCGCGCATTGCTTCAACAGGGCGTTGAGGCCAAAGAATTCAAATTGAGCAACATTGCTGTGGCCGAGCAGGCAATCACAGGCATGACCACATGGCTCTTCAATTGGTATCGGCCTGAGCGACCACTCAGCGCAGAAGACATCGCGAAAGACATGGCTCAGCTCACCTTGTCCATGGTGGCTGGCCAATCCAACTAGGTGGCCATGGGCGCCCGTGGGCGCCCAGGCGATCACTTCTTCTCAACAAATGGGCATTCGCTTTCCGCCAAGGGCGTGAAAGCGTCTTCGCCCTTGATCGTGGCGACTTTCTTGTAGTAGTCCCAGGGATATTTGGATTCCGAAGGGTTCTTGACTTCGTACAAGGCCAGGTCGTGAACAAAACGACCGTCTGCGCGGATCACGCCCTGCTGTCCAAAATACTTCATGGGCGTTGCCTTCATGGTCTTCATCACTTCATCCGAGTTGTCGGTCTTGGCGATTTCGATCGAACGCAGGTAGTGAGTCACTGTGGCGTAAGTGGTCGCCTGCTCGCGCGTTGGCATCTTCTTGAACTTCTCAAAGAAGCGCCTGGAGAACTTCCGGCTCTCGTCGTTCATGTCCCAATAGAAACCCTCGGTCAACTGCAGACCGTGGGCGTTGGCCAGACCCAGGGCATGGATGTCCGATATGAAAAGAATCAGCCCGACCAACTTCTGATCCCCGCCCTTGGTCAGTCCGAACTCCACGGCCTGCCGAATGGAGTTGACGGTGTCATTGCCGGCGTTGGCCAGCCCGATGGCCTTGGCTTTCGACGCTTTGGCGCGCAGCAAAAATGAGGAGAAGTCAGCGTTGTTCTGCGGAATGCGAACCGATCCCAACACCTTGCCGCCGTTGGCACCAATGACCTTGGTGCTTTCAGCCTCCATGGCATGACCGAACACATAGTCAGCCGTCAGGAAATACCAGGAATCTGCGCCGGCCTTGGTCACGGCCTTCACCGTACCGACAGAGAGTGCCGTTGTGTCATCAGCCGTCTGAATGCTGTAGGGGGAGCAGTTCTTCCCAGAAAGCGTGGCTGCGGCAGCACCAGAAATTAGAAAAATCTTCTTTTGATTTTTTGCGAGTTCCTGAACGGCCAATGCCACGGAAGACGTCGGAACATCCGCTACCGCGTCAACCATCTGTTCGTCGAACCACTTGCGAACAATGGCGGAACCAACATCCGGCTTGTTCTGGTGATCGCCCGAGATGATCTCGATGGGCGCCCCCCCCACCTTGCCACCAAAGTCTTCCGCGGCCATCTGTGCCGCCAACACGGACCCGGGGCCGGCCAAGTCGATGTAAGGGCCGGACGCGTCGTTCAAGACGCCTATCTTCACCTTTCCGTCTGAAATTTTGACAGGCACAGTTTGAGCATGACCCAGGCCAAGCCCGGTACCACATAGCCCCACGCATGTCATCAGTTGAATCAGTGCACTCTTTTTCATGTCTCGCTCCTGGTTGTAAAAATGGCGATCTTCCAATCGCCGGTGAAAGATCTAGAGGTTGTATTCCAGTGCTGCGCCGCGCAATGATGCGACGGTAGCCAGGGAGGACTGCAGTGCAGTGCGTTGGTGATAGAGCCGCATACCGCGCGCGCCTCCGAGTTCTTCGCCCCCGCCAGCACGCCCTGGTCCGCCATGCATACATTGCGGCATAACGATGCTGTGATCCGTATGGGTGTTCGCCACGGTGTCATCGACCAACATCACCCGACCGTGCAGAGAGCCCAGTACCTGGGCGGATTTCAGTGCCAGCGGCGCATCGTTGGTGAACATCGAGCAGACAAGAGAGCCGCCACCCAGTCGTGCCAGTGCAATTGCTTCGTCACCACTTTCGTAGGGAAGAATGGTCGAACATGGACCGAATGCTTCCAACTCGTGAACCAGCCCAGCGTCGCCCGTATCACATTGCAGCAGGTGTGCCGGGATGAAACTGGAAACCTCTGGATCCGCATCCACTGGAACTGGATCGCCGCGGTAGACCACCTTCGCCGCCATGCACAGTCTGTCGATGGACGCTTGCACTGCTCGCTGCTGCTGTTTTGTCACCACGGGTCCCAGGCCGACGCCAGCACGGCGTGGGTTGCCCATGACCACCGTCTCGAGCTTGGCCGTGATAGCTTCGGCCACCGACATGGTCATATGCTTGGGCACCAACAAGCGACGAGCCGTTGTGCACTTTTGACCTGCTTTCAACAGAATCTCGCGCGACATCTCGTTGACGTACACACTGAACAGCGGCGAGTTAACGTCAATGTCAGGCCCGAGGATGCTAGCGTTGAGGCTGTCAGCTTCAACGTTGAAGCGCGGATTCTGGTCCTGAATGCGTTCCTGCGACCGCAAGTTGCGCGCGGTCTGCGCTGAGCCGGTAAACGCCACGACATCTTCCCGACCGACCGCTGCCAGCAAGCCTTCGCCACTGCCCATCAGCAAGGAAACTGCACCTGCAGGCAGCAGACCCGCTACCTCACGCAACATCTCCCAAGCCAGCATGCTGGTAGAGACGGCCGGCTTCGTGACGACTGGCACGCCTGACAATAACGCTACAGCCGCTTTCCCCCACATGCCCCAGGCGGGAAAATTGAAAGCATTGATGTGAATCGCGACCCCATTGACGGGCGTCCAGAAATGTGCGGACTGGAAGCTGGGATCGCGGGTCAACTGGTCGCCACCGGCTTCGACCATGAACCTTGCATCGCCCAGCTTCTCGCCCAACGATGCGTAGTAGCGCAGTGTTTGCACAGCCCCCTCAATATCCATGGCCGCGTCGATGTGCGTACTTCCGGAGTTCGCCAACGCCGTGCGGTACCAAACGTCCCGCGCAGCGCCAAGACGCGCGGCGATCGCACCGAGAAGGCGTCCACGGGTCGCAAAGCTCATCTCTCTCAGCGCGGGGCCGCCAACATCGCGTGCGTAGCAAAGCGCGGCATCCAGGTCTAGACCATCGGCGGACACTCGCGCAATCTCCACACCTGTGCATGGGTCGCTCAGCACGGAACCGGTGCCTTCCCCTGTCAACCAATGGCCCCCCAGGTAGCTTGGCAAAAACATGTTCATATGTCCTCCGTGTGAAGGACCACACGCCCCGCAACTTTGCCGCTTCTCAGATCTTCAAGCGCCTCGCGCACCTGAGCCATAGGTCGCCCTGCCACGACGATACCGGGGATTTTCCCATCGCGTCCAAGCTCAGCCAGTTCGCGCAGTTCGTCCAGCGTGCCGACATAGGAGCCGCGGATGTTGATCGAGCGCAGCGGCAGCAAAGGCAGCGACAACTCAACGGAGCCACCAAACAGTCCGACCACGATCAGGGTTCCGCCCTTGCGTAACATGGCCATGGCAAACTCGGCCGTGCTGGCTGCCCCGACAAAGTCAATGACCGCCGCAAATCCGCCGCCGGTAGACTTGAGCAACGCCCGTTTAACCTCCGGATCATTCGGATCCACAGTTCGCACCGCACCAGCAGCCAGCGCGGCTTCGCGCTTTGCCGGATCGATGTCGGCAACGATCGGTCCGATCCCGTGCAGAGCAGTACAGAGCCGGATCGCCGATTGGCCAACGCCACCCGCACCAATGATGAGGATGGGATCGGTGGGCGTCACTGGCCCGGCCTTTTGCAGTGCGCTGAAAGCCGTCAAGCCTGAACAAGCGTAGGTGCATGCAACGTCGACCGGAACGTTGCCAAAGTCCACCAGGTAGCGGGGATGTGGAACGACAACATGGTCGCTGAAACCGCCATCCACCGACGTGCCAATGGAGCGCGGCTGCGCACAGAGGTGCTCCTGGCCCGCCTTGCAAAGCGAGCACTGCCCGCAGCCGATCCACGGATAGATGACCCAACGCGAGCCAATGGCGAGATCGCCGGCGTCGGCACCCATGGCCACGACTTCACCCACGATTTCGTGACCCAGCGTCCGTGGCAGCAGGATCCCCCTGCTCAGATCCATCTGCTTGCCGCCCCCAAGGTCGAAGTGTCCATCCCATATGTGCAGATCGCTGTGACACACGCCGCAGGCAACGACGCGAAGCAGAACTTCAGTGGCTTTGGGAACAGGGGTGGGTTCGTCGACTTCTTCGAGCGGCGACCCGAAACGGGTCACCTTATAGCTCTTCATCATGTCGAAACGGTGGGTGCAGGTGGGTTGCATAGCTCTCCTTGAGTTGAAGTTCACTTGCGGCTCGACGCTAGTCGCGGCGAATCAGTGCGATCACGTGGTTCTGCGGGATGACCTGCCCCTTGCTCACAAAGAGTTCAACGATCTCCCCTGAACAGGGGGCGACCTCTGGCATCTCCATCTTCATAGCCTCGACAAAAACGATGGGGTCGCCCTCCTCTACGCGGGCCCCCTTTTTGCAGATGACTTCGATGACCGTGCCGGAAATGCCGGCACACAGCTCTACGTTGCTCAATGGGTGACCTCTTTCTTTGGTTGAGAAGGCTCAAACGGAGCCAAACAGGCGTTGCGTAAGGTTCGCATACTTGCTAGTATATTCACACGTCATCAAGATTTCAACCTCTAACCATAGGTACAAACCAGACATGCGACGAATCCTGATTGCAAACCGCGGCGAAATCGCTTGCCGTGTCATGCGCACATGTGAGCGCCTGGGGATCGAGACGGTGGCGATCTACTCGCCGGCAGACGCTGAGGCGTTGCACACGTCCATGGCGCACTCAGCCATCGCGCTGGCAGACGATGCGCCACGAGCGGGCTACGCAAACGTTGATGTGGTGATCGAGGCCGCCCGCCGCGCTGGCGCCAATGCCATCCACCCCGGATACGGTTTCCTGTCTGAAAACTCGGCATTCGCCAGGGGCGTTGAGGCAGCAGGCATGACCTGGATCGGTCCAAGGCCCGAGACCATCGATGACATGGGGAACAAGAATCGCGCACGCGACCTGGCTGAAGGCGCCGGCGTGCCGGTGCTGCCCGGTTCGGCTCCGATCAAGGCAGGAGACGACTCGTACCACACGCGTGCGCAGACCATCGGCTATCCGGTGCTGGTCAAGGCGGCTGCGGGTGGTGGGGGCATCGGGATGAAACGTGTGGACGCGCCGTCCGCGTTGGCGGCGACCGTGGACAACGTACAGACACACGCTGCACGGCTGTACGGAGACGCATCGGTATTCATCGAAAAATTGGTCGCCCGAGCACGTCACGTTGAAATACAGGTATTCGGCTTCGGCGACGGCGAGGCCATCCATCTGTACGAGCGCGAATGCTCGATACAGCGTAGGTATCAAAAGGTGATGGAAGAAAGCTCTGGCCCCAACCTCGATGCCAGACAGCTGCAGAGGATGCGCGACGCAGCAGTCGCACTGGCGAGGAAAGAACGTTACGCAGGGCCAGGCACTGTGGAGTTTCTCTACGACGACGAAACAGGGGCCTTCTACTTCCTGGAGATGAACACACGCATACAGGTGGAGCACCCTGTCACAGAAATGGTCACCGGCATCGACCTGATCGAGCAACAGATCAGACTGGCCCGCGGTGAAGCTTTGTCCGATTTGCGAAAAGGCCCCCCCGAGCGCAAAGGCCATGCGATTGAAGCTCGGCTGTATGCCGAAGACCCCAGACGCTCCTACATGCCCAGCCCAGGCACTCTGACGGAGCTGGTCCTTCCCACCGCATCTGAGTCCGTCCGTGTCGACACGGGGGTACGTCAGGGCGACACGGTATCGCCGTTCTACGATCCAATGATCGCAAAAATCATAGGTCACGGAAGCACACGCCCAGAGGCCATCAGTGCGCTGGCAGAGGGCCTGGCACAGGTTCATGTCGCTGGACTGAAATGCAATATCGAATTGCTGCGCGCCCTGCTTGCGAACGACGCATTCACGGCTGGTCGCATCCACACCGGATTTCTCCAGGAGCATGCAAAGTCGCTTTTGCCAGCATGAAACCGATACAAGAATCCCAGCCGGGAGGCCGCTGATGGAGAAAGCCTACATCGTCGGAGTCGGGGGCACCCGGTTCGGACGCCACGACGGACACACAGCGCTTGACCTGATGGCATCTGCCGCAGAAAGCGCGTTGGCAGATGCGTCGATGGGTCGAAGCGAAATTGACGGCGTTCTGTGCGGCTACGCAACAACGTTGCCCCACTTGATGCTTTCCACGCTCTTCTGCGAAAGGTTCAGCCTGCAGCCTGTGTATGCCCATGCGATCCAACTCGGTGGTGCGACGGGCGCTGCCATGCTGATGCTCGCTGCCGATCTCGTTCGCTCGGGACGATGCCGGAACGTCCTCGTCGTTGCCGGGGAAAATCGATTGAGCGGTCAATCTCGAGACAGCTCAATCCAGACACTTGCCCAAGTCGGGGATCAAGACCATGAAGTGCCCAATGGCGCGTCGGTCCCGGCCTACTATGCGCTGATGGCCTCTCGCTACATGTACGAGAGCGGTACAAGCGAAGAAGACCTGGCAACCCTTGCAGTCCTGATGCGACAGAACGCGTCGCGACACCCGGACGCACACCTGCAATTGCCTATCACGCAAGAGGAAGTGCTCGCGTCCAAGCCTATTTGCGCTCCGCTGAAGATGCTCGATTGTTGTCCGATCTCTGATGGAGGGATGGCTCTGGTTGTGTCAAGTCGTCCCGGCAGCGGTCCACGAATAATGATTCGGGGCGCCGGTCAAGCACACTTGCATCAACATCTCACGGCAATGGAAACCGTCATGGCGTGCGGCGCGTCCCAGTCAGCGAACCGTGCGCTCAGCGAGGCGGGACTGGGCATCGAAGACATCGACTACCTTGCCATCTACGATTCATTCACGATCACGCTGGCCATGCTGCTCGAGGAAATCGGATTTGCGCCAAGAGGGGGTGCAGCACAAAGGGTACGCAATGGCGACTTCGCAAGCGATGGGGCACTGCCGCTCAACACGCACGGAGGATTGCTGTCATTCGGTCATTGTGGGGTGGCTGGCGGCATGGGGCATATCGTCGAAACCTACAGGCAGCTTTCGCAACGCGCCGGTGAACGGCAAATTGCACCGAAATCCCATGCACTGCTTCATGCGGATGGGGGGGTCATGTCCTCACATGTGAGTGTCGTGCTGTCCCGCTCGGATTGACACAAGGGTGAAAACATCGACACCTTCAAATGATGCAAGCAAATAGGCAATGATTGACTACCAAAAACTCAAGAACTGGTCATTCCCTGAGGTCGAGCACAGCTATACGCATGACGACACCATGCGCTATGCACTCGCCCTGGGGATCGGCACAGATCCGACCGATGAAAGCCAACTGCAGTTCGTCAACGACGGAGCACCTGGAACACCGCTGGCCCTGCCGAGCATGGCGGTCATCCTTGGATTCCCTGGCTCCTGGATGCAGGGGGTCTCCTCGTTTTCAGTGCAATAAGTGACGGTACGAAAAGCTAGCACTGGCGCGGAGGTGGTGTTGGTAGATCGTTGATTTCATTGACTTTCCTGTTCACTTTCAAATCTGCGATTCGTGGCGT
>Ga0208826_1001612_pt1 | contig 18548 bp, 18 predicted proteins | sample AD_UKC115_MetaG_FD_184451 | JGI IMG/M metagenome (GOLD analysis project Ga0208826, IMG submission 184451) | Active sludge microbial communities of municipal wastewater-treating anaerobic digesters from Hong Kong - AD_UKC115_MetaG (SPAdes)... | ecosystem: Engineered > Bioreactor > Anaerobic >...
CCGCCACGGCACGGCACGGCACGGCACGGCACGGCACGGCACGGCACGGCACGGCACGGCACGGCACGGCACGGCACGGCACGGCACGGCACGACGACATCATCAGGAGTTCTCGGATGTTGTGCCGGAGTCCGGTCCGTTGCCGGGCGACAGATCTGATGATTATCGGCGTAGCCAGGACTTGCCGACTTGGCCAATCCCATCATGCTCAACCGGATGCCAGAGTTTGGGTTATTCGTGCGCCACGTCAGCAACCGTTGTATTCGGGTGGACGGGGTAGAGAGCTGCCCATTGCCTGATCGTGGGTGTCAACCGGCGGGGGTAGTGCCGTTGCCGGGTGATGCGCGGCATCCGTTGTTGCGCTTGCGCTTCGTATAGCGCGACGGCGCATTCGGCGGTTCCGACGGCGATGTTCACGCCGTCTACGATGAGCCGCGACAGGTCCACTTCGCCGTCGGGCATGTAGTCCAGTGGCCACTTGAGGCCGTGCATTATGGCTGAGCTGTGTCGGTAGAACGACACGGCCGCATCTTCGAAACCGTGGGGCGAATTTCCGTATGGCCCACCATCTTTGGCGGCGTGGACGGGCGGATTCTGGTCGATCCATCGTGCGGCCGACTGGACGACCTTCTCGTTGCTGAGCACTTTGATCTTGGGTGTCTGGTTTTCGGCCTTGCGCAACGCGTCGACTCGCTTGTCGAACAGTCGAAGGTGCTCCAAGAAATCCTGGTACTGCTGACTCTGCATCCGATCGGGATCGGATTCGAGAAACTTCCTATGCGCTGTATGACCGCTGCGTTGAGCATTGAGCTCCGAGGTATTGAATCGGACGCTCGCGCTTCGGCGCAGCTCGCGATCCGTGCTTGAAAGCAGCCAGATGGTGATCGCCGACGACTCGAGTGCCGTGCGACATAGCGACACCAGCGAGGCTCCGTGGCTGTTATGGGATTTCGGGCGCCAGGCGATCAACTCGTGTACGGAGACCAGGCAGTCGATCGCATTCATGATGGGGAACCGAGCCGTGATGCTGACTTGGTCGCCGCCCAATTCGGGTACGAACCCTGCATCGTCGCCGGCCAGGTTGCTGGCGGGATCTACAGGTACCGGCTTGAGTCCCCACGTTCCCAGCTCGTTGCCGCGTGTCGCTTTCGCGTTGGTGCGCTGCATGATCTCCAGTGTCTGGACTCGCTGGATCAGAAGGTCGAACACCTTGGCCGGATTCATTCCGACGAGACGTGGGTCCATGAAGCTCCCTTTCGCATCGCTTCACTCGCGCTGGCCGTTCGACGACAGTAGGCGACCCATCCGACACGTCCAGGCATCGCAGATGCTCTCGATGAGTCGAGAGCATCTGGTGTCGGCGCCGTCGCGGCGCTTGTGGGCCGAAACCAACCAGATGTGAGGAAGCGCCGGTGCAAAACCTGCAGTGCGCCTCAGGCGTCGGCGTCGCCGCGCACGTGGGCGGCGCTGGGGAAGTGGTTGTGGGATAGTCCCCATGCTCGCCACCAGCCGTCGGGGCAGCGGACCATCGTCAGGACGTGGATGTCGTTGAGGGGCATCTCGGCGAATGCCCGCATGGTGTGCTCGGCGTTGGGCATGAACTTCACGTAGGCGATGTTGTCGTCGTCGGGGCAGGGTTCGACGAATTGCATGAGCCCGGAGTTCGACAGAGCGTCTTCGGCTGCCGCATAGTCGCCCCACGCCGGCGGGTGGTAGGTCAAGGAATGCAGAGCGGTGATCAGTTCGGCCCTGTCCAGCAGCGCCATCCACCACAGGCATGCTGCTCCCAATGGGTCGTATGGCTGCGGGTCGTGGTCCGGGAAAAACGCTTGGCGGGCAGCCTCAGCCGTGACGATCTCCAGCGGCGCCGGGCCATCGGTGGGCAGGGAAGCCAGGTCAGCTGCCGCGGCCAGTGCGGCGAAGCCGGGAACGGTGACCGCCAGTGAACGGTAGAACTCGGTGAAGCTGAATTGCGGTCGGGTGTACTCAGCGCGCTGCTGCCGCAGGCATTGCAGCGTCAGAGCGGGGGAGAGGTCCAGTTGATCTTGGAGGAAGTCGTCGGGGTGGACGGCTTCGATGTCGTAGGGCGCCAAGGCCTCGGGTGGGAAGTCGCGAAGGTTGGCGGTCACGATGAGGGCGGCGTTTCCGCGGACGGCGGCTGCGGCGACGTGGCGGTCTTTGGGGTCGGTGGTCATCGCGTCGATGAGGTCGTCGTAGCCGGTCACCGCGGCGTTGGGGAACGCCGAACGCATGTGGTGCAGCCGTCTTGTCGCCTTCTCGGCCGGGACGCCGAATGTGGTGATGAGGTTGCGGTGGACTTCGTCGAGGATCACCTCGGACCACAGTGGTTCGTAGAGTTCGGCGTCGGCGAGTCGCAGCAGTAGGTCGGCGAGTGGGTAGGGCAGCAGGACGCACGCATCGAGGACGACGCGGATTCTCGACACCGCTCAGCGTGTCCCGGTGAATCCGTTGACAGTGCGGTAGCCGTCGTCGTCGGCTGCCTCGGTGGTCATCGCCGTCAGTTCGTCGCGGCGGTGCTCGCGCAATGTGCGTTGGTAGTCGAGCAGGTGCTGGAGTTGGATCCGACGGTGCCGGCCGGGTTGAGTGAACGGGATTGCGCCGGATTCGAGCAGTTTGACCACGGTGGGTCGGGAGATGCCCAGCAGGTTGGCGGCTTCCTGGGTGGAGAGCAGGGTGCGCAGGGCTTCCAGTGTGACGGCCTGGCCGGCGGTGAGCGCGGCGACTGCTTGGGTGAGGACGGTGCGCAGTTCGGCGGTCAGCGCGAAGCTGTGACCGGACTGGTCGGTCAAGGAAAGCTGGTGGCCGCTGGTGAGTGCGGTCGCCAGGTCACCGAGGTCGGATTCCGCGCCGGGTGGTGGCAGCACGGTGTGGTCGGTGAGGACGGTCATGCGCCCATCATAAATCGAAAAAAACGAAAATGGCAGACCTGGGCGGAGTGCGTTCGCGGACCTCGTCGAGTTCGATGATGGCCAGATTGGCTGACATTAGCCATGCGCTGCGGCCGCGCTGGCACGTTCGTCTGGCAGTACAAGAGGTTGCTGGCGATCAGACGATTTGTTGAAGGGATCGACCAGGCGGTCGCCGCACGTCTGTGGTACGCATCGGACGGCCGCGGTGTCGAGCGGAGGCGTTTTGGGATTGCGGCACGGCTGTCTCAACGAGCTCCTTGGCATCTCATCGGTTTCACGTGTTGCGTCGTCAGCCATGAAGTTTGCTGGATGGATCGTCGAACATGGCAAAATCCCGCTCTTCCGTGTCCCCCGAGTGTCCCTAGACGTGCCGCTACAGCGAGTCGCAGCTGAGACGCCGGGAGACGGCAAACGGCCGCTGACGTGCACGGATGAGACTCATCGGGACGCCGTTGAACGTGAACCCCTAGCTTTACACACCAGCGGTCGCAAGTTCGATCCTTGTCGCGCCCACAGATTTCTGTGCTGTTCAGGGCTTTTTCCAGGTTTGCTGGAGGAGCGCCTTTGCGTCGCCATGACCCAAGAGTGTCCCGAGACGTGCCGCTACAGGGAATAACGGCTGAGACGCTGGAAGACGGCCCATAGCCGCTGACGTGCACGGATGAGACTCATCGGGACACCGTGCAACGGGTCAGCGCTGAAACTGGACACTAGCGGTCGGGGGTTCGGTGTTCGCCGCGCCAACACTGTTTGTGCAGGTCAACCGGCGGTCGCGGGTCGGTTCCGGTCGTTTGGCCTTGGACTCAGTGTCCCAAGAATGTCCCATAGCGGTTTGTGCATACTTCCCGGGTGGCCGGAATTGAGTTTGCTGAACAACGATTCGTTGTCTCTCTTCGCGCACGTTTCCAGCTACAACGGCCCTACGCCAACCGGAGGCGGATACGCTGGGTCCTGCCGGGTGGATTGTCCCGGACCGGTCGGGTGGTTACCGTTTCCGAGTGGGATCTAGTGACCGCCTGAACGTTTCGCCGGAGTTGCTGTCGGGGGCGTGTGAGTCGCTGTCGGGTGCGGCTCGGCATCTGCTCGACGAAGTTAAGTCGCTGGACGGCGACGTGCCCGGGATGCTCGCCGGCTGGCAGGGCAGCGCCGGAGGCGCCTACGGGCAGGCTTGGACGCAGTGGTTGCAGGGCGCCCGCGAGGTCGAGTGTGCATTGACGACCATGGCCAGATTGCTGGGCGAGGCGGCCACGGGGTATGCGCACGGTGAACAGCAGTCGGCCGAGGGCCTCGGAGGGCTGGGCCGTGTCTGAGTTCAGTGTCGACCTCGACGCGCTGTCCAAGTCGTTGGAGCGGATGGATAACTTCCAGCGGTTGTCCAAGGCGCTGCTGGACGAGATCGACAACACGGTCAAGAATCTGCACGTGTCATGGCAGGGTGAGGCCGCCGCGGCGCATGCGCAGGCGCACCAGAAGTGGACGCACGGCGCCGAGCAGATGGCACTGGCGCTGACGGTGCTGCATCGCAGCGGCAAGGGCGCACATCGCAACTACACGCACGCCGCGGAGAACAACCGGGCGATGTGGTCATAGCTGTGAGGCGGTTGTGGCTCCGATAATCGTTGACCCCCAGGCAGTTTCGGGTGCGGGGACGTCGATGAATGCGGTCGGTGAGGGTGTGGCCGCGGCGATGTCGACTTTGACCGGGGGCTTCAATGCCAACACCGGCTATGACGCGGCCGGCATCGTCTTCGGACGGCAATACGTGTCTGCCGGTGCATCCTTGCTGAAGGCGATCACAGCCGGGGTGAATGCGTGCCGCAACAACGGATACGGGCTGCAGACCAGTGCCGTGAATTACTCGCGGGCAGAGGCGGCGTCGGACCTCAGCGGCCGTGCGCAGGTACTGGGTTCGCCGCCGTGTCCGGCGCCGGTGGCGGTGCCGGGTTCGCCGAGCAGTTCAGGAGCATCGGTGCCGCCGCCGCTGTTGTGGTCGGTGGTGGCGCAGTTCGTCGGCTCGCCGTGGCCCGACGGCAACCCGGCGGAGATGCGGGCCGCTGCGGCGGCGTGGCGGGCGATGGCGGTGCCGCTGTATCAGGTCAGCGGCGATGCGGCAGGTGCGTACAACACGATCGCTGCCCAGCGCATCGCCGAGGGCCGGTTGATGACGGCCGACATCCGCGACATCGGCTCGAACCTCGCCGGTGTGGCGTCGTCCTGCCAGCAACTTGCCGCCACCCTGGAGCAGTACGCAGGGCAGGTGGAAAAGACGCAGCAGGCGATCCGTCAGCTGTGCGATCAGGTGGGATCGATCGGCGGAATCGTCGGGACGTTCTTCGAATTCCTGCACGGTCACGGCGAGGACGAACTGCACAAGATCGCCGACGAGATCGAGACGGTGCTGACGTACCTGGGCACTGAGGCCGACGCGGCATTGGCGTTGCTGGAATCCGCGAAGTCCAGTGTCGACAGCTGGGTGCTGGGGCTGGAGAAGTCGGCCGATCGCACCTTCGTGGAGTTCTTCGGTGACCAGGTGGGCGGCGCGCTGGCGACGCACTTCAATGCGGTGGCCGACAGCGCAGAAGGCGTATTCCGTTGGGGCGCAGGCATGGCCGAGGGCGTGATCGCCCTGGATCCGACCCGGTTCGCGTCCAGCCCGGACGTCGCGGGACGGGCCTGGGAGGGCGTGGCGAAGTTCGCACAGTTGGTGACCAATCCGGCCGCGGCGATCGCCAGCGACCCACAGGGCAGCCTCGACACCGTCAAAGGCCTTGTCCATGCCGACGACTGGAGCAAGGACCGGCCGATGCTCGGCGCGTCGCAGAATCTGCTCGATATCGCGAGTGTGGTGATTCCCGGTGTGGGCGAGGCCGGTGCGGCCGGTGATGCGGCATCCGCGGTGGGCCGGGTAGCGCGCACCAGCGAAGAACCCGCCGGAGCCGCCGGTACCATTGGCAAGGTCGGTGAATTCGGGCGCAGTACAGCAGCTTTGGGTGGTGTCACCAAGGATGTCGCCGGGCTCACCGAAAAACTGGGCGCCATCGCTGACAAGCCCTCTGCTCCGCCGGCCGGTGGGCGTCCGGCGTCGCTGACCGACCCGGTGGATGCTGGGCCCAGGGCGCCAGTGGCCAAGCAACCTGACCCCGAATCGGCACCGGCGGTGGGGCGTCCCGACGAACCCGCGGGTGGCGATGTTGCCGCCGGTGTTTCGGACCACCCGACGGCACAGGTCGGTGGTGAACGCGTGCCAGGTGGATCGGATCCAACAACGCACACGCCGGCGCCCGCGGTGGCCGCTGGCGCTGGTGAGGGTGCGCCGAGATTGCCTCCCGTCACAACCACAGGAACCGACACGGCCGCCCCGCTGAGCGCGGCGGAGAGAGCCCCCGCGGTCGCTGGCGGGTCCGGGGAGGCGTTGAAACCCGTTGGCGGTCTTGCGCCTTCCGCCTCGGACCGACTCACCGGACTCGGCAACAGCTCGAAGTTTCCTGCTGCCGACGACCATGCATCGTTGGCGACGGACATAGGTACCCACGCGAGTGTGGGTGACGGAGTCGAGCGTGGTGTGCCCCTCGGAGCGGGCCACCGGGACGACTACGGCGGCGGTGATCCGCCCCCCGGGTCGGGTGATCACAGCAGCGGGGGCGATCATCGGGATCCGTTGCACTCCAGTGAACCTGCAGGCGAGGGCTGGACGTATCAAGACGACTACGATCCGGTCGATGCCGCGTATGGAAGTCCCCTCGACGAGCATTGGGACTTTCCGGAGAACGGTGTTGACGCTGATCGAATCAATCCGAAAGTCGCTGAGCTCATCTCAGATCCGTCTGCTCCGTTCGGGCGTGCGGCAGATGGCCGCGCATTTACCGCGGCCGAGTACGCGGAGAGATTCAACAAGCTGGGACCCGATGGCCAACATTGGGTCAACTTTCCGAACAATGCTGGAGCGGTACACGGCACTATCGTCAAGTTCGACGACTTGCAGGCGTTCCAATCGAATTTCGGCCTCAGGTTGGACCGAATCGGTGACGAGAACGGGAAGTATCTTGCAGTCATGTCGGACGGACACCCGGCGGCGTGGGAAGGGCGGGCTCTACACGTCGAATCCCTCGAAAAGGGTTACTACACCTACACCATCGATCATTTGCCACCTGGTTGGAAGATCGAGGCATCGGAGGTCGCGCCCGGCCTGGGCCAGCCCGGGGGGTCGATCCAGATCCGATTCTTCGACGACGGAGATGAGGTCGTGTCGATCGACCAGCTCACGGATGAATTAGGGGTTCTCAAATGAGGAATGAAATCGGATTGACCGTGCGGGTTGGACTGTGGGCGGAGCAGGCGGGCTATTCCGTCACCGAAAGGTCGTCGGAAGATGGACGTGCCGTCTTGTGGAGCTCAGGTGGGGAGATCCGTTACTTCATCGGCAGGGATGCCGAAGACTGGATCGTGGTCACAAGCTCCGAACGCATGGGGGAGGAGCAGCTTGAGTTGGCGTCCCGCCTCCCGGGCTTGGTCGAGCGCAAGTTGATCGCCACGTTCGGCCGTTTGGTCAGATCGCACAGCGGCCTAGAGCGGCTATCCCGCTCACTCTCCGCTGACGATCTGGCGGCCGGTTACTCGATTGGTGTCCAGTCCTTTCGGGGGAAGGTCCGACGAACACTCATCGATCCCGAAGGGGGTGTGATTGCTGTGGTGAGTGGTGGCGAACTGGTGGGCACGGTGAATGCGGTCGAGCTCTCGGTCTTCGCGTCGAGCACTGTGGATGAGATCTCTCGCTCACTGATGGACCCTTCCGGCAAGCCGCTGTTTTCCGTGCGGCGGGGATAGATGCCGGCCATCCATCTGCATTGCACCGTCGGGATTGCACGGTCTTGGGAACAGCTGATAGGCCTTACGGCCAGATGGAAGGCCCGTCGAGCAACAACTTGCGACCAATCCCGACGGAGAACCTGGCGATGCACTTCCTGCGGCCGGTGCGCCCGGGTCGGCTTGTCGGCAAAGGCCGGGTGCTCACCCGGGATGGCGATCTGGCCCATCTCGAGGGTTCGTTGTTCGACGCGGAGTTACAACTCGTCGCAACCGCCACGGCGATCGCCCGTGTCATTCCCCTCGATGCGGCCCGCGACGCCGGGTAGCTCATGATTGCACGCCGGCCGCAGACTCAACGGTGCACTTCTCATCGTGCAAGGTGACCGGCCGCTCGCCCCGGATGCGACGTCATGGGTGACGAAATCCTCGATCAGCTCGACCACTTCGGCGGGACGTTCGGCCGGCGGAAAGTGTCCGACTCCGGTGAGCACCTCGAGCCGGATGTCGGGCCTCAATTCCTTTGTGGCGTAGGCGTGCTCGATGGGAATGATGGCGTCCTGGTCACCCCAGATCAACATGACGGGGACGTCGATCTTGTCGCGCAGACGGCTCAGGGCGTTGACGGCCTGCCCTCGGTAGTCGATGACTGACCGCAGTGTGCGCTGGAAGGCCGCCCGCGTCGGCGCGTCGGCGAATGAGCTGTAGGACGTCCAGATCTGCTCGCCGCGGGGTGACTCGATCCCCGCCCTGTGGAGCCAGGACCGAAACCGGTTGCCTGCGGCGAGTACGGCTTTGGGCGCGATGATCGGCATGATCAGTTCAGCGCCGGGCGCCGACAGCAACCGCAATGTCAGGCCCACGTCGGGTCCCAGGCCGCCGCTGTCGATCAGGATCAGCCCCCTGCAGTACTCGGGGTGTTGGTAGCTGAACTGCATCGCGATGCCGCCGCCCAGCGAGTGCCCGACAAGCGTTACGCGGGCGATACCCAGTGCGTCGAGCAGGTCCCGCAACAGTACCGCGAACGCACCCAGCGAGTAGTCGCTGCGCGGTTTGTCCGAGCCACCGTGACCGAGAAGATCGGGTGCTACCACCCGGAAGTTGCGCGACAGCGGGCGGACCACCGAGCGCCACGTCTCCGAACTCCCCGCCATGCCGTGCAGCAGCAGGAGCACCTCGCCCTGGCCTTCGTCGACGTAGGCAAGTCGCTCACCGTACAGCTCGAGGTATTTCAACTCAGCCATGATCGTCTCCTTCGATTCGGGCAAGCTCGCGCAGGCGTCAACGGGACGCGGTCAAGACCCCGTTGGGCAGCGAGAGCCGGATGATCTTCATCCATGCCGACGCGACCTGTTTGGGCAGCGGTCCCGTGGTGTAGGACAGTCCATATCGCTCGAAGACCTCCTCTACCTTGGGTGCGATCTCGTGGTAGCGATTGCTCGGCAGATCCGGGAAGAGGTGATGTTCGATCTGGTACGACAGGTTGCCGGTCATGAAGTGCATGGCGGGGCTCCCGGAGATGTTGGCCGACCCCAGCATCTGACGCAGGTACCACTGGCCCCGGGTTTCGCCCTCGATCGAGTCCTTGGCGAAGGTCTGCACGCCCTCGGGGAAGTGTCCGCACATGATGACCGAGTGGGTCCACAGGTTGCGGACGAGGTTGGCGGTCAGGTTGGCGGTCAGCGTCGTCAGGGCCGACGGCCCGGAAAGCAGTGGGTGCAGCACGTAGTCGCGGGTGGCGTGCCGGGCGATCTTGGCGAGCACTCTCTTACCGCGGCGGAAGAAGTCGTCCTTGTCGACACGACCCTTCAGATACTTGCCGATCTCCAGGTCGTAGAAGGCGATTCCGTACTGGAACATGCAGGCGTTCACCGCATTCGACAGCGGCTGCACCAAGAACAACGGCTTCCAGCGCTGCTCGTCGTCGACGCGCATGATGCCGTAGCCCAGGTCATTGTCCCGGCCCCGGACGTTGGTGTAGGTGTGATGCAGCTCGTTGTGGGAGTGCTTCCACATGTCGGCGGGCGAGACGTTGTCCCACTCCCAGGTGGTGGAGTGGATCTTGGGGTCACGCATCCAGTCCCACTGGCCGTGCATCACGTTGTGCCCGATCTCCATGTTCTCGATGATCTTGGAGAGCGACAGCCCGACGGTGCCGACCAGCCATGCCGGAGGAAACAGCGAGAACAGCAGAACCGCGCGGCTGCCGAGCTCGAGTTTGCGTTGCGCGTCAATGACATTGCGGATGTAGGCGGCGTCCGATTCCCCTCGGCTACCGATGACCTGGTCGCGGATGGCGTCCAGTTCGGCACCGAGGTTCTCGATGTCGGCAGCAGTCAGGTGGGTCGCCGGGTCGACGGATGCGTCGACGGGGGCTTCGTGAAGGGCGGTCATGTCGGTGTTCCTCTCGTTACGGTTCAGAGTTCGATTTCGCAGACGCCGGCGGCAGCGGAGATGCAGGTCTGAACGACCACTCCGTCGCCGTCCGTCGCGGTGGTGATCTCGCCAGTCCGCAGGTCTCGCACGGCTCCTTGCCGCAGAGGCGCCACGCAGCCGAAGCAGATCCCCATCCGGCAACCCGAGGGCATGAGCACGCCGGCCGACTCGCCGGTGTCGAGGAGGCTCTGCGCGCCGTCGTTCTCGACGGTGCGTCCCGTGACGGAGAACGTCACGCTGCCGCCGTCGCCGATCGCGCTGATGTTGGGCCGGAAGCGTTCGGTGTTGAGCTGGTGGGCGATACCGGCTGCTGCCCAATGGTTTTCGATCGCATCCAGCAGGGCGGCAGGCCCGCACGCCCAGGTGTGGTACTGGGCGAGTCCGCCGACCAGATCGTCGAGGGTATCGATAGCGAGCATGCCGTCGGCGTCGGTGTGGATCTCCACGAGCCGGATTCGGTTCTGGTTGGCGAGCATTCGCAGTTCGCCGCCGAAGATCACGTCGGCCGCGGTGGGCGCGGAATGCACGACAACGATATCGGAGGGAGCGTCGGCCGGCAGGCTGCGCAGCATGCCCATGACCGGCGTGATACCGCTGCCGGCCGTGATGAACAGGACCTTGGCCGGTGCGGGGGTGTCCATGACGAACTCACCGGCCGCCTGGTCCAACTGCACGACGGTGCCGACGGTTGCGCGACGCACCAGGTAGTTGCTCACCAGGCCGTCGGGGATCGCCTTGACGGTGATGGTGATGCAGCCGTCGGGGCGGTCGGCGGCCGAGGTCAATGAGTACGCCCGCCACCGGCGCACCCCGTCCACGTCGACACCGATGCGGATGTACTGACCCGGAACGTGGGTGCGCCATCCCCGGCCGGGCCTGATCACGAGGGTGGCGGCATCGCGGGTCTCCGGGCGGATGCCGACGATTCGCCCACGCAGGTTGATGCCGGAGCGCAGCGGGTCGATCACGTCGAGGTAGTCGGCGGGGACCAACGGGGTGGTCATCCGCTCGGCCAACTTCAGCACCCGGCCGAGCAGGGTCGCGCCGGGATTGCGTGTGGCGGTCGTGGTCATACTGCCAGCTTTCCTTGCGAACAGGGATAATCTCTTGACCATCAGGTGTGGATTTCAGGCGAGTAGTTGTTCGGAAGGAACAAAATGTCCGGTCCAACGGCGCGGCTCACCGGGTTGGCATTGGCACCGCAGGTGACCGCCGCACTGGAGGCCGTGCTGCCGCGGATGGCCGAACACACGGTGGCCGCCGTGATCGCCGAGGTGCCCGCCTACACCGATGCCTTCAGCGGGCGGATGGGCCAGAACGTGGAGAACGCGGTCCGGGCCGCGCTCGGGGCATTCCTGCGGCTGGCCACCCGTTCGGAGGAGTCAGATCCCGCTCCGCCGCTGTCGGCCGCCCTCGACGCCGCCTACGACCTCGGTCGCGGTGAGGCACGTGGCGGGCGCTCCATCGACGTGTTGTTGTCGGCCTATCGAGTCGGCGCGAGGGTGGCCTGGCGCGAGTTGTCGGAGACCGGGGTGGCGGCCGGGCTGGCGGCCGGGGCGATCGCCGAATTCGCCGAGTTGGTGTTCGCCTTCATCGACGAATTGTCGGCGTCCAGTGTGTCGGGCCATGCCGATGAGTTGGCAACCGCGGGCCGGGTCCGCCAGCGCTATCTCGATCTGCTCACTGCGCAGCTTCTCGCCGGCGAGTCGCCGGAAGTGTTGCGCGCCAGCGCGGAGTTGGCGAACTGGTCTGTCCCGCAGACACTTACGGCAGTATTGCTGCCAGCCACTCAAACCCGTGGCGTCGCCACGCTGGTGAGTGCAGAAGTCCTGCAGGCCGCCGACGAGCTGCCGGGTCTAGAGCCGTCGGAGTCCTGGGCGGTGGCCCTGGTTCCCGACATGGACGGTGCACGTCGCCCGCTGCTGCTTTCGGCGCTCGATGGCCGCGCAGCCGTGGTCGGCCCCGCTCGGTCATGGGAATTGGCTCGTTCGTCCTACCGCAGGGCCGTCCGCGGCCGCCGCCTGGCCACCGACGCGGACACCGTCGTCGACACCGACGAGCATCTGGTCGAGATCGTGCTCGGCACCGATCCGGAGGCGGCCGACGATCTGCGCCGCCGTGCCCTCGCCCCGCTACAGGGCTTGCGGCCCGCCACCGCCGACCGGCTCACCGAGACACTGCGCTCGTGGCTGCTGCACCAGGGACACCGTGCCGCCATCGCCGCCGACCTCATCGTCCACGCCCAGACCGTGCGCTACCGGATCGGCCAATTGCGCGACCTGTACGGCGAACGCCTCGATGACCCGCAGACGATCCTGGAACTCACTGTGGCGCTCGGGTTGACGCCGCAACAGAGGCTCGGCGTCGCCCCGGACGAGGACTGACAATGCTCAGTATCGGGTCGGTTCGAGTCCTAGAGGTGCATTGAAGTTGTCTCTCGCACAACGCATTTGGTGCCGCTATACACGGTGGGCATGCACTTCTGGCAGTGGATGCACCGCCCCTTGTTGGCCGTTTCATCCCGAAAACTGCTGATTAGAAACGGATCTCGCAACAGTGCCCGCGCCATGGCGACGTAGTTGAAGCCCTCGGCGAGGGCGGATTCGACCGTATCGAGTCGGTTGATACCGCCGAGCAGCATCAACGGCATGGACAGGGCCTCGCGGAACTGCCGGGCGAGGGGCAGGAAAAAGGCCTCTTCGAAGGGATATGTGCGGAACATGCGCCGACCCACGATGCGCAATCCGAGCCCGACCGGACGTGGCTGGGATGCGATGAACTCGTCGAGCGGAACGTTGCCTCGGAAGTAGTACATCGGATTGAGCAGCGAACTCCCGCCGGTCAGCTGGAGAGCGTGAAGGTATCCGTCGGCCTCCAGCAGTTGCGCGGTCGGCAGACTGTCGGTCAGCCAAAAACCCCTGCGTACTCCGTCGTCCATGTTGAACTTGGCCGTAACTGCCACGGAATCGCCGACATTGAGTCTGACGCGTTCGGCGACGCGACGCGCGAGTTCGGCGCGACGAGCCGTCGTGCCGCCATAGCGATCGGAACGCTTGTTGAGATTGGGACTGAAGAACGAACTGAGTAGATAGCCATGGCCCATGTGGATCTCGATCGCGTCGAAACCGGCCTCGACTGCTGCGGTTGCGGCGTTGCCGAAGTCGTCGACGACAGCGTCGAGTTGTTCCGGGGTGGCCGCTTTGACCAGGCCCATTGCCGGGGCACTCAGGCGCGTCGACGGTGCGAGGGTGGGCGTTCTGTTCGACAGCGTGTTGGCGACCAGGCCCGCGTGTCCGATTTGTGCGCACACCATTGCACCCGCCGCGTGCACTGAATCGGTGAGGCGGCGAATGTCGCGGGCGCGCTCCGCGTCGAGGACGATTGTGTCGCGGTGGACTCGACCACCGGGGGAGACCGCGCAGTAGGCCACGGTTGTCATCGCAGCCCCACCGCGGGCGACTTCGGTATGGAAGTCGATCAGTGCGTCGCTGACCTGGCCGCGAGGCATGACACCCTCGAAGGTCGCCGCTTTGATGAAGCGATTCTTCAATGTCAGCGGACCCAAGCGGATCGAAGTAAAGGCCTGTTTCGATACCATTGGTATCGTAACTTACCACAGCCGCACAGAAGGAGGAAGAAATTGCGTATCGCGGTCACTGGTGGAACGGGGTACCTCGGCGCGCACACGGTGCGCGCGCTACTCGCTGGCGGGCACCATGTGCGCCTGCTCGTGCCGCCCGCAGAAGCGGGCGCTGCTGTGGTCGCCCGTCTGCACGCAACCGGCAACCTCACGGTGATCACCGGCGACGTGCGGCAGTCATCCACGATCGAGCAACTGCTGACCGGTGTCGATGCGGTGCTGCACGCCGCCGGTGTGGTCGGTACCGACGAACGGCACGCGCAATTGATGTGGGACATCAACGCCCACGCCACCGAGGCGATCCTGACCCGCGCCGTGGACCTGCAGCTGGATCCCGTGGTATCGGTGAGCAGCTACAGCGCCTTGTTCCCGCCGCCGGACGGAGTCATCTCGGCCGACTCACCCACGGCGAGCGGGCGCAGCAGCTACGCCAAGACGAAAGGCTACGCCGACCGCGTCGCGCGCCGTCTGCAGGACGCCGGCGCGCCGATTGTGGTGACGTATCCGTCGAGCGTTGTCGGGCCGGCGTTTCACACGGCACCTGGCGTCACGGAGCGGGGTTGGGCTCCGATTGTGCGTTGGCGGATTGCGCCGACAGTCCGCGGCGGTATGCAGATGATCGATGTGCGCGACGTCGCGGAGGTGCATCTCCGGGTCATGCAGTCCGGCCGCGGGCCCCGGCGGTATGTCTGCGGCGGCCAACTGGCGACCTTCGATGAGATGATCGATGCGCTCGAGTGCGGGCTCGGACGGCGGATTCACCGGGTTCCCTTGTCGCCGTATTTGCTACGGGGGCTAGGCCGAGTCTCTGATGTGGTTGGCCGTTACGTGCCGCTGGGCGATGGTCTGAGCTACGAAGCGGCGTTGTTGCTCACCGCAGCCACACCGACCGATGACAGCGCCACGTTGCAGGACCTCGGGATGAGCTGGCGCAGCCCCGGAGCGGCCATCGTAGAGTCATTCGCGGGAGACAGAACCGACCGCGGCGGTGAGCAACTCGGCGATCCGGTTGCGTAGCTCTTCCGAATCATCTTCAACCGCAACGCTAGTCATGAACAATGCGGCGCCCGCCGCCATCGCCAACACGGCTCGGGCATCCGTGTCCGCCCGCCGCCGCTGCGCGGGAGTCCGCGCTTCGAGGTGGCTGGCGAACAGTTGCACCGCGGGGCCGCTGAAGTTGGTCCACATCGCTTTGCGTAGGTCGTCGTTTTCCCGCAGTGCCAGCAGCAGTCCGGGCACAGCGGCGCGCACGTCCGGCCGCGCGAACAGCTCATGGCTTCCCCGCACAACCCATTCGATCCACCCGTCGAGATCCGTACCGGAAAACGGCGACAGGTCGGGCGTTTCGCCGAGAATGGCGTGTAGTACGAGTTCAGCCTTGGAAGCCCAGCGACGATTCAAGCTCGACCGGCCGACGCCGGCGCGCGCGGCAACCAACCGCACACTGAGTTCATCCCAGCCGACCTCGAGCAGAAGTTGACGCGTCACCAACAACACGCGCTCATCGATCGAGGTGTCACGTGGCCTACCGCCCGAGCTGGCTTGGCGATCCTCGTCGGTCATGGCACAGATTCAACCGCACAGCTGTTCGCTCACGCGCGCAGCCATCCCATTGCCCGCCACAAATCGGCACCTTTGGCGGTGTGGGCCGGGGTCCTGCGTGACGAAGTCGCCGTGCGTGCCCGCTCCGGCGTTGTTGACCAGCGTGTGGACCGCGAGCCCATCGGTGGCGATCCGCTGGGCCAATGCTGCACCGTCGCCGACGTCGGATAGATCATGTTCTTGGACAACGACATTCACCCCGTTGCAATGGCTCTCATCTTCGAGAGCCAGGTGCGGGGCACACAGGGCATCGAACATCCGTCCATCCGCAACGCGGGCCACTTCCTGCAGGAGGATGCCGGTGAGGATTTGGCGAACGCCGTCGTCGGGTTCCTGGCCGACTGACGCTTTTCCGCGATGTCGCGGTCGGTGAGCCGGGCGAGGGGAGCGAGCGAGATCCGGTTCGCGGCGGCTTGCCAGCGGACCATGCAGTGGCCTAATTTATTACGTGACTGATGTATCAGTCATTTAGGTGCGGAAGCTGGTGCCCCCCTCCGGCTTCCGCACCTTTCCCCTGCTGATCGGCGCTGGTTCGCTGCGGACCCGCAGACGGAGGAATTGACGTGGAGCGCCAGGCCCAGATTGCGGGGAACGCCAGTTCGTCCACGGACGCTACTGTTACGGAGTGGCCCCCAGTTCTTCGGATGACGTAGGTGCGCCAAAGCGTGGGCGCGGGCGACCGGTGAAACTGGGACTGCGTGAGGCCAGGCGAAAGGCCATCGTGAAGGCCGCATACGAGGTGATCACCGAACGCGGCTATGACAACACCGCGATGTCGGATGTGACGCACCGGGCGGGTGTCGCACAGGGCACGCTGTATAGGTACGTGCGTAGCAAGCGTGAGCTCGTGGACCACGTGTTCGACTATGCCGTCGGCCGCGCCGTGCGCGCATTCGACGTGCGCAAGATTGCCGAGGTGAACCCGGCTGGATACGGCGACTCGATCCAATTGGCCCGGTTGTTCGGTGAGCGCCTGTTCGCTCTGGTCGACGACGACCCCGGCGTTGTTCGCATGATCATCGTGGAGGCTAGTGCGATTGATCCGGAGTTGCGTTACCGCGTGATGGGTCTGGTGTCGACGATGCATGCCAGGCTGGCGGAGGTCTTCCAGCAGGCGTATCCCGACAAGCGGGCCGATGGCGACCGGCGTACCTGGGATCTACTGGGGCGCATGGTGATGGGCTTGGCCGCTCCCGGTCTGCTGATGTCGATGGACCGTCCCGCGTCCCGGGATCTCCGCGCGCAGTACCTGGACACGGTTACCGACATTGCCGAACGAGGGCTGATGGTTGGCGGGGCCCCCGGTGCGCAGGGGTCCGGCAGCTGACGAATCGGCCTGCCGGTCCTCGCCGAGGTTACGGCGTTGCGGCTCACCGCGGTAGCGTGCCGGCCGGCCCCCGATGCCACAGGCTCGCCACACCAGCAATGCGACCGGGTTCATCAACCCGACTTGTTCGCAGAGCATCCTGGTGTCGCCGTACATGTCTCGCAGTCGGCGTCGCGACGATGGGTCACTGAAGAAAGCTTCTCTTCGAACGGAGCGTGGAATCTCGAACTCTGCGAAGAATGTTCGTGGTGGAACCAGCAATGCGTTGCACAACAGCCGGGTGATCAGCGGCACGTAGAGCGAGAGCAGGAACCGGTTGGGTCGTGGCATGCCGCGGACGTTTCTGGACAGATACGCATGTGCGAACGCGATGTGGCGTGCCTCCTCCGCTAGATGGATCGCCACCACCTGCTCCACCATCGGGTGTATCGGATCATCTGTTCTCAACAAGTCGGCCTGCGTGCGGTCGAAGGGAACCTCACCGGCCAACACGCCGAAGAAGAACGCGTTCGGTGCGAGTGTCGCCGAATGCGGGAGCGCCGACGAGAGCAGGCGCAACCAGAGCCGTACGCCGTGCGCATCGACACCGGTGCGATCGATCAGCTCCTGAAACATCATCATGTGGTTGCACTCCTCGACGGATTCGTGCACGCAGTAACGAAATTCGGGTGATCCGTTGGGCAGTCGGAAGCTGTAGTGCATCAAGCCACGGACCAGGATGCTCTCGAACTGCGCAGCCACCTTGGCGATATTGGCCTGCCGGGCCAATCCGATGGCGATCTGCCTGCTCGATGACTGACCCTGATACCACCGGTGGCTGCCGAGTAGATCGGACTTCGACAGGACCCAGCGGGGGTCGTCGCGCCGTACGATGAATTCGGTTGCTCCCCAATTGATGTCGGCATATGCATCGAAGTGGCGGCGCACCGACCCCTCGCTCAGGATCGACAGTGCGGCACGGTATTGCGGGTCGTCGACAGCCTCGCTGTCCCTACGGCGTCGATGCGATTGTCGCCTCATCACCAGCGCCGAGATGGCGCCGGTGATGACGAGCGCCGTTGCCCAGCAGACTGCAGTCAACGGCGGATCCCCATGGAATCGGCTTCGGGCCCGCTGCCGACCGTGTCAATCCTGCGATCGCGCACGGCCGTCTCAGGGTCGGCAGTAGGAATTGCCGTTCGACGGTGCCTTGGTGATATCGGAATCCGGCGTGACCGGCTGGCACAGCTTACCGGTACGCATATTCTCCTTCACCCAACGCGTTTCGTCGTTGGCAACGCGCACGCAGGTGTCGTAGTCGCTCCCGCTCTGACCCACGGCAGCCACGCATTGGGCCGACATATTCGCGAATAATGCGTTGTTGCACAGGTCGACTCCGGGACCTGGGTCGGTGATGTCGAGGCACATCTGTTGGCTGCGGCAGGCGCCGGTGAAATCGACCGATCGCCCGTTGTCGATGCTCACTCCGCTCGGGCCGCCCTGACATACCCCAGAGTGGCGTTGTGCGTAGAGCGCTGGATCGACGCCTTCGGGGCGGAATCGCCCATCGGTGTCCGAGACATAATCGCCGGTCTTTATCGCAATCTGCGGTGCCGTCGCGCCCGGCGGAACACCGGCCCAGTCTTGCGAGAGCGCGCCGACGGTTGGAATGTTCGAGGCACGGTAAGCGACCATCACATCGACCGGAAAGGCGAGGATATTGGCAGGCCCGAGGTCGATCGAAATGTTCGTCTGATTCGGGAAGCCGCCGGCCAGGGTGGGAGTTACCGCGATTCCGACCCCATTCGAATCATGGGCGACCGGGACCGAG
>Ga0208826_1001614_pt1 | contig 18518 bp, 15 predicted proteins | sample AD_UKC115_MetaG_FD_184451 | JGI IMG/M metagenome (GOLD analysis project Ga0208826, IMG submission 184451) | Active sludge microbial communities of municipal wastewater-treating anaerobic digesters from Hong Kong - AD_UKC115_MetaG (SPAdes)... | ecosystem: Engineered > Bioreactor > Anaerobic >...
GCACCTCGCGCTTCTTCCCCGAAGCCGACGACAACAAGCACATGCGCGACAGCTACGCCGACGCGAACATCAAAGCGAATGAATTTCTCTATCGCCGCGTCGACATCGCCGACATCGTCGATGCGCACCTTCTGGCGGTCGAGCGCGCGGCGGCCATCGGTTTTGGCCGCTACATCGTCAGCGCGACGACGCCGTTTTCCCGCGACGATCTTGCCGCATTGCGCCGCAATGCGCCGGCGGTGCTGCAAAGGCTGCTGCCTGCTTACGCCAAAGAATATGCGCGTCGCGGCTGGCGCATGTTCGACTCGATCGACCGCGTTTACGTCAACGATCTCGCACGGCACGAACTGGGATGGAAACCGCGCTACGACTTCGGCTACGTGCTCGAACGTCTGGGCACCGACGAAGATTTTTGCAGCCCGCTGGCACAAGCAATCGGCGCGAAGGGGTATCACGAGGAAGTGTTCGAGGAAGGCCCCTTCCCGGTCGATTGAAATGCGGGAGCATCACCACTGCCTCAGGACCCAGGCGCGGATCGCGTGTATTCCTCGACAACGCCGCCAATCCACGTGGCCGCTACCTGAAGATCCTCATCCAACGCAACAAAATCCGCAGCATAGCCCGGCGCGATGCGTCCATGCGTGGCGCCAAAACCGATGAATTCCGCGGGGTACGTCGAAGCCATGCGCACCGCTTCGTCCAGCGGCACGCCCAGCCAGGCGACGGTGTTGCGCACCGCCTGCGCCATATCGAGCACCGAGCCTGCGAGCGTGCCATCGGGCACGGTGAGCAAGCCGTCGCGTGCCGTCGCTATTTGGCCGTTTATGCGGAAAGACGGTGAATCGGAGCCCACCGGCGGCATCGCGTCGGTGACCAGGACGATTTTTCCGCGCCGCTTTGCGTCGAGTGCGATGCGCAACGAGGCCGGGTGCACGTGATGGCCGTCGACGATCACGCCGCACCAGCTTTCGGCATCGTCGAGCGCGGCGCCGACGACTCCGGGTTCGCGACCATTGAGCGGCGTCATCGCGTTATACAGATGAGTGAAGCCGCGCACGCCGAGATCGAGCGCGGCACGCATTTGATCGTAGCTGGCCGCCGTATGGCCTGCCGCAACGACGATGCCGCGCGCGATGAAGTCGCGTATCGTCGCGCTCGGGACACAATCCGGCGCAAGCGTCAGCAAGGTCTTTCCATGGTGTAGCGATGCAGCCATGGCAACCTCGCCCGCATCCGGCACGCGAAACTTGCCTGCGTCGTGCACGCCCTTGCGCGCCGCAGCGAGATAGGGGCCTTCGAGGTGGATGCCGAGAATGCCGGGCACGCCTTGCGCGATCGCCTCGTCGACCGCCACGATCGCACGCCGCATGATATCGGCATCGTCGCTGATCAACGTCGGCAGCATGCCGGTCGTGCCGAAGCGTCGATGCGCCTGCGCGATGCGGCGTACGGCACCGACAGTCGGCTCATCGTTGAACAGCACGCCGCCGCCACCGTTGACTTGGGTATCGATGAAGCCGGGGACGAGTTTCGCACCCCGCAGATCGCGCACATTGGCGCTGCGCGCGCGCGCGTCGACGTCGGCCACCACATCGACGATGCGTCCATCGTCCAGCAATACCGCAAGGCCTTTGCGGAAACCTTGTTCGATCAATACCTCGGCATTGACCAGCGCCGTCGTGACCATCAGACCGTCCTCGTCACCTTGTTGAGATGCGGCGGCACGTCGGGGTTGCGCCCGCGCGCGAGAGCGAGCGCGTTGGCCGCCTTGTAAAAGCCTTGCACCGCAATCAGCGGAGCGCAGATCGGATGCGCTGCTGGCGCGACCGGCAGACGATGTGCCTGAGCCGCGTCGGACGATGCCACCCATACTTTGGCGCCACGTTTGGCGAATTCCGCAGCGACGTCTTGCGTGCCAGTGAGCGATTCGTCCTGTTGGGTCAGAAACAGAACCGGAAAATCGCGCCCGATAATCGCCATCGGTCCGTGTTTCACTTCAGCCGAGCTGAACGCCTCGGCATGCAGACCGCAGGTTTCCTTGAGCTTGAGCGCTGCTTCCTGCGCCGCCCCCAAGCCGAGGCCGCGGCCGACGACGAACAGGTTTTTCGCATCGACCAATCCCGCGACGAACGACGGCCAATCCATCGCCCAGGTTTCGCGCATCGCCGCGGGCGTGGCTTGCAGGGCTGCGAACAAGGCATCGTCGCCCTTCCAGCGCGCGGCGATGTGAACCAGCGCGGACAGCGCGCAAAGATAGCTCTTCGTCGCCGCAACGCTGAGTTCGGGGCCGGCGCACAATGGCACAACGGAATCGGCAACGGACGCAAGCGGCGAATCCTCGACGTTGACGAGCGCCACGACATGGGCGCCTGCGCGTTTCGCGCCTTCGGCGGCGCGCACCAGATCGGGGCTGCCGCCGGATTGCGAAATCGCGATATAGAGCGCACCGTCGAGCTGTTGCTTCGCCTGATAGATCGAACTGATCGATGGCGAGGCCGAGGCCGTCATCAAGCCGATTTGCGTCTCGAACACGTATTTACCGAACGTCGCCGCATGATCGGAGCTTCCGCGCGCGCAGGTAACGATGAAACGCGGCGGTGCGGCCTGCAGTTTACCGACAAGCCGGGTCACGATGCCGTCGTTGGAGGCAAGCTGGCGCGCGATCGCATCGGCCGCCTCGCCGGCCTCGCGGAACATTTTTGTCTGATCCGGTTGCCGGGCGGCGTTGACATCGTTGCCATCGAATTTCGTCATGATTGGATCGTCGCAAAGTTAAATGAAGAGGCTTATTCGCCGTGCAGTTCGGCGACGAAGTCGTACGCGTCGCCGCGATACAGCGATTGAGTGAATTCGACGACACGCCCGTCGTCGAGAAAAGCGCGGCGTTCAATCGCAAGCGCCGCGCATCCGCTCGGACAATCGAGCATCGCGGCATCGGTCGCATCGAGCGCAACCGCACGCAAGCGCTGCAGCGCCCGCGTCGGGCGGCAGCCGATGCGTTCGAGTTCATCGTAAAGCGAGAGTTTGACTGCATCCGGGTCGGCGATGATCGTTGCCGGCACCACGGTCGACTCGATCGCCAGCGGTTTTTCGTCGGCGAAGCGCAGACGGCGCAGGCGGATGACTTCGGCGCCCGGCGAAAGATTGAGCGCCATCGCCTCCTCCGGCGTGACTTCGCCCACGCCGCGTTCGAGAAACTGCACGCGCGGCTGGAGCCCGCGCGCACGCAAATCGTCAGTGAATCCGGTCAGACGCGAAAACGATTTGACGATCCGCTCGGCAACGAAGGTCCCCGCACCGTGGCGCTGAGTCAGCAACCCATCCTCGACCAGTCCGCCGATGGCCTTGCGTACGGTCACTCGCGACAAGGCGAGTTTTTTCGCCAGATCGCGTTCGCTCGGCAACGTTTGGCCCGGCGGAAGACTGCCCGACTCGATGGTGCTCTGAATCGCGCGGCGCAAACGCAAGTAGGCCAGCGAGCGCTGCGCCCCACCGGCATGATCGAGCTTGCGGTATTCGCCATACAATGTCGTTCGCATTTGCAAATGCTACCAGTAAGATACCAATTACTCAATTCATCACTGAATATTTCCTACTTCCCCCCAATCCAGCCGGTGATTCACAAGAGATTGCGCTATCTGGTATGAAACTGGTATCATTCTGAGCTACGCAAAACAACTCTCGTCGTTCCTCGAATGGAGCACGCCATGGCAGAAATGAAACCGGTCGATGCTTTCGACCTCGTCATCTTCGGCGGCACGGGCGATCTCGCCATGCGCAAGCTTCTGCCCGCACTCTATCGACGCTTTGCCGACGGCCAGATCCCCGCCGACAGTCGTATCGTCGGCGTCGCTCGCCCCCACGGCGACGACGAAAGCTATCGCGCCAGCGTGCGCGAAGCGCTCGCCCAATTCGTGAAAGGCGCCGACACGAGCACGATCGAGCGATTCCTTTCGCTGGTGAGCTACTTCGGCCTCGATGCGACACAAGAGCTCGGCTGGAACGAATTCGCTGCCGAATTGAAGTCGCGCCCGTCCCGTATCCGCGTGTTCTATCTGTCGACGAGCCCGAGTCTGTTCGTGGCCATCTGCGAACGCCTGCGCGCCCATGAACTCAATCGCGATGGCGCACGCGTGGTCATCGAAAAGCCGATCGGCAACGATCTGGCCAGCGCGACGACGATCAACAACGATGTCGCCACGGCCTTCGATGAACATCATGTGTTCCGCATCGATCACTACCTCGGCAAGGAGACGGTGCAGAATCTGCTCGCCTTGCGTTTCGGCAACGTCTTGTTCGAGCCGTTGTGGAATGCGCAACGCATCGATCACGTGCAGATCACGGTTGCCGAAACCGTCGGCCTGGAAAAACGCGGCGCGTACTACGACAATGCCGGCGCATTGCGCGACATGGTGCAAAATCATTTGCTGCAATTGCTGTGCATGGTGGCGATGGAAGCGCCAGCCTCGCTCGACGCGGATGCGGTACGCGACGAAAAACTCAAGGTCTTGCGCTCGCTCAAACCGATCGACGCAAACAACGTCGGCATCACCACCGTGCGCGGTCAATACCGCTCCGGCGCCAGCAACGCGGGGGCCGTGCCCAGCTACATCGAGGACCTCGGCAAACCCGGCTCGACGACGGAGACCTTCGTGGCGATCAAGGCCGAAGTCGACAATTGGCGTTGGGCGGGCGTACCGTTTTATTTGCGCACCGGCAAGCGCTTGCCGGCGCGCGTATCGGAAATCGTGATCCAGTTTCGCTCGATCCCGCATTCGATTTTCGCCACCAGTGCCGGGCCGATCGCGCCGAACCGGCTGGTATTGCGATTGCAGCCCGACGAAGGCGTGAAGCTCTGGCTGATGATCAAATCGCCCGGCCCCGGCGGCCTGCGCCTGCAGGAAGTGCCGCTCGACATGAGCTTTGCCGAAGCGTTTGGCGTGTCTCAACCCGATGCTTACGAACGCCTTCTGCTCGACGTCGTGCGCGGCAACCTGACGCTGTTCATGCGTCGCGACGAGGTCGATGCTGCGTGGCGCTGGATCGATCCGATTCTCGCTGCGTGGAAGTCCGGCTCCGAGATGCCAAAGCCTTATACCGCCGGCACATGGGGGCCCAGCGCCTCGGTCGCGTTGATCGAACGCGATGGCCGCACTTGGCACGATTCCGACAGCACCGACCCATGAGTGCGCTCGAATTTCACCGCTTCGCCGACGGCCTCCAACTCGCAGATGCCCTTGCCTGCGCCGTCGCCGCCGATCTTGCGCGCGGCACCGCAGCACGCGGTCATGCCTTGCTCGCCGTATCCGGCGGCAGGACACCTCAGCGCTTTCTGCAAGCCCTGTCGCAGCAAAAGCTGGACTGGGCCAAAATCGTCGTCACACTGGTGGACGAACGCTGCGTGGCCGCGAGCGATGCCCGCTCCAACGAAGCCTTCGTGCGCGCGAACCTGCTGCAAGGCGCTGCACAGGCAGCCCGCTTCGTGCCGCTCAATCCCGACAGCGCCGCGACACCCGAAATCGGTGCGTATGCCGCCAATGCGCAGGTGGCGATGCTCGATCTGCCATTCGATGCGCTCGTGCTCGGTATGGGCGAGGACGGTCATACGGCTTCGTTTTTCCCCGGCGGCGACAACCTCGACAAAGCGACGGACACGGAAACCGACGCACTGGTCGTGTCGATGCGCGCATCGGGAGCCGAGGTGCCGCGTCTTACCTTGACCTTGCCGTCGATTCTCGACAGCCGCGCGCTCTATCTGCATATCGAAGGCGACCGCAAACGCGAAGTGCTCGACGCCGCACGTTATGTCGCCCCCGGAAATCGTTCCTACCCGATCAGTGCCGTGTTGCGCAATGCGCGTGCGCCGATCGATGTGTACTGGTGCCCCTGAACGTCGAGACACTGCCATGCCCCTGAATGCCGACATCGCCAAAGTCACCGCACGTATCGTCGAGCGCAGCCGCGCCACCCGCGAAGCCTATCTCGACAAGATCGAGCGCGCGCGAGGCCATGGCCCGCATCGCAAGCGACTGTCCTGCGGCAATCTCGCTCACGCCTTCGCCGCGTGCGGCAGCGAAGACAAGGCCGCGATTCGCGCCGACGTGCGCGCCAACATCGGCATCGTCAGCGCATACAACGACATGCTCTCGGCGCACCAGCCTTACGAGCGGTATCCCGAGTTGATTCGCCGCGCGGCACGCGCCGCCGGCGCGACCGCCCAAGTCGCCGGCGGCGTACCGGCCATGTGCGACGGCGTCACTCAAGGCCGTGCCGGCATGGAGTTGAGCCTGTTTTCGCGCGACGTGATCGCCCTCTCCACGGCGGTCGCGCTATCGCACGACATGTTCGATGCGACGCTTTGCCTTGGCATTTGCGACAAGATCGTGCCGGGGATGATGATCGGTGCGCTGACGTTCGGCCACCTGCCGACTCTCTTCGTGCCATCGGGGCCGATGCCGACCGGCATTTCCAACGACGAAAAATCGAAAGTCCGCCAGTTGTTCGCCGAAGGCAAGGCGAGCCGCGAAGAATTGCTGGATGCCGAAGCCGCCGCCTATCACGCGCCGGGCACCTGCACGTTTTACGGCACCGCCAATTCGAACCAGATGCTGATGGAGATGATGGGCCTGCATCTGCCGGGCGCAAGCTTCGTCGCGCCGAACTCCGCGTTGCGCGATGCGCTGACCGTGGCCGCCGTCGAGCGCGCCGCCGCAATCACGGCGCTGGGCGATGCGTACACGCCCATCGGCCGCGTCGTCGATGAACGCGCGATCGTCAACGGCATTGTCGGCCTGCACGCCACCGGCGGCTCCACCAATCTGCTGTTGCACGTCGTCGCGATCGCGCGCGCCGCCGGCATCCTCGTCACTCTCGACGATTTCGACGCCATCGCCAGCATCGTCCCGCTGCTCGCCCGCGTTTACCCGAACGGCAAAGCCGACGTGAATCAGTTCCACGCCGCTGGCGGATTGAATTTTCTCATCGCACAACTGCTCGATGCCGGGCTTGCACATGCTGATACGACGACAGTCAACGGCACCGGCCTCGACGGCTACCGCAAGCATGCGTTGCTCGATGCAGATAAAAAACTGGGGTACGTCCCTGTCGCGGCGGCAAGCCACGACGATACTGTGCTGCGCACGGCGGCGAATCCGTTCCGCCCCGATGGCGGCCTGAAAGCGTTGAGCGGCAACCTCGGTCGTGCCGTCATCAAGATTTCCGCCGTCGCCCCCGAGCGTGCGGTGATTGAGGCGCCGGCAATCGTGTTCGAAGAACAGGACGACGTGAAGGCCGCATTCGAGCGCGGCGATCTCGATCGAGACTTCGTCGCCGTCGTGCGCTTCCAGGGTCCGCGCGCGAACGGCATGCCCGAATTACACAAACTGACGCCCCTGCTCGGCGTGTTGCAAGATCGCGGCCACAAAGTGGCCCTGGTTACCGACGGCCGCATGTCGGGCGCATCTGGGAAAGTACCTGCCGCAATCCATCTCACGCCCGAAGCGGCGGCCAGCGGCGCCATCGCGAAAATTCGCGACGGCGATATCGTGCGCCTCGATGCAAATGCGGGCACGCTCGACGTGAAGGCGGACGCGGTCGAGTTCGCTGCACGCGAGCCGGGAACGAACCATCGCAGCGCGACGCATGGATCGGGCATGGGACGCGAATTGTTTGCGCTGTTCCGCAACAACGTCGGCGCGGCAGATGCCGGCGCCTGCGTGTTTTTCTGACCCATTCCTTCATTCCTGCATTCGCGGGTACGGCCAACCGGCATACCCCAGCGAAATACACCGGAGCTATTCGATGACCTCTGCGATCGATAAAAAGCAATCTGACGTCGAAGCCACTCTGCGTGCGGCGCCGGTCGTTGCCGTGGTTGTGATCGACGATCTCGCTGCCGCCGTACCGATGGCCAAGGCGCTCGTTGCGGGCGGCATTCCCGCAATCGAAATCACCTTGCGCACGCCGGTCGCGCTCGATGCGATCCGCGCAATCGCAAGTGAAGTCGAAGGCGCAGTGGTTGGTTCGGGCACCGTGCTGACTCCGAGCGATCTGAAGGCCTCGGAACGCGCTGGCGCGCGCTTCGCCGTGTCGCCTGGCGCGACTCGCAATTTGCTCGATGCGGCCGAAGCGAGCGTACTGCCGTGGCTGCCTGCCGCGGCCACGGCAAGCGAAGCCATGCACTTGCTCGAGCGCGGCTATCGCTTTCTGAAATTCTTTCCTGCCGTCGCCGCAGGGGGTATCGATTTGCTCAAGGCTTGGGCTTCCCCGCTGCCGAACATCCGCTTCTGCCCTACCGGCGGCATTCGTGAAAATACCGCACCAGGTTTTCTGGCGAGCCCCAATGTCGTCTGCGTTGGCGGAACCTGGTTGACGCCGGTCGATGCAATCAAGGCCGGCGACTGGAAGCGTGTCGAGACGTTGGCACGAACGGCGGCGGCACTGAAGCCGGCGACTTGATCATCGCCAATTCCCCGTTTTCTCACCGTGTCGCATTGCGCCCAGGCCGCACCGGGCCGGTCGAGCCACGAATCACCAAGGTCGGACTGAAGCCCACATTTTCATTGCTGTATGGGACATCGCGCACGGAATGCTCGAGCTCGGCAATCAACCGTTCCGTGGCGCGACGCGCAATATCGCCCGTCGCCTGCTTTGCCGTGGTCAGTGCCGGCCAGCACTGGCGCGAGAACGGGCTGTCCTCGAAACCGGCGATCGACAGATCATAAGGCACGCTCAAGTTGGCCGCCTTCGCCGCCGCGAGTACGCCGGCGGCGATTTCGTCGTTCGACCCGAAGATCGCCGTTGGCGGGTTGGCCAAATCCAACAGCTTGCGTGCGCCGCGGAAGCCATCGTCGAACGAATAGTCGCCTTCGACGATAAGCGCCTTGTCGATGGCGATACCGTAATGCTTGAGTGCGTCTTCGTAACCCTTGAAGCGCTCCGGGCTCGAACGATGCGCCTTGCCGCCCCAAAGAAATCCGATGCGGTGGTGTCCCAATTGAATCAAGTGCTCGGTAACCGCATAGGCGGCATCGCGATCGTCGACGAAAACGCAAGGGAACCCGTCGCGCGGGTCTTCTGCCGCCGAGAGAATGCGCACGAACTTGATCTTGTTCGCCGCAAGATACCGAATCAATTCCATGCGCTCCGACATCGGTGGCGCCAGCACGAGACCGGCAAGACGCGAACGCTGCACGAGATCGCGCAACTCTTCGGCCAGACCGGAGAAATTCGAATCGCAAGGATGGATGTTGAGATCAAACCCGGCCTCGCGGCACACCGACAACACGCCGTTCTGCATCGCAATGACGTAGTACGCATTCGGATTGTCGTAGACCATGCCAATGGTGTACGACTTCGCGCTGCGCAAACTGCGCGCGGACTGGTCGGGCTGATAGTTCAACTCGGCGATCGCGACTTCGACTCGCTTGCGCGTGGTTTCGAGCACTGCGGGCTCGCGATTGACGACGCGCGAAACGGTTTTCAACGACACCTTCGCGCGCTTGGCGACATCTTTGATCGTAACGCTGCGTTTGTGTGTCGTCGTAGTTGTCTTCATCTTTTTCAACGGCATGTTCCCCCGCCACATTGTCTCCCGAATAACGTCGCGCTGCCAATCGCAGTTCGCAGTCGGATTCGACATCGGAAAAAATTGCCGCCGTTCAACGCATTCGTTTCTCGCACCCGCATGGAAGCGGATGGCGAAACTCGATCAATACGATTCCACAACGGCTTTCCGCATAACGTTGTCATATCGAAATTAACCTTTTTCCCGCATTGCACAAAGCTTTTACGTCAATTCTTCGCGGGGGAAACATTTTTTTGACATTGTGTTGACAACGTTGTCACATTGCCGGACACTCCGATCCACGCAATCGATCCGATGCCGAAGGCAACGATTGGCGAGACTGAAATTCCGATCCGAAGTACATCGATTTCGAGCACGGAGTGTTGCAACCAATGCACGGCGCAAGTCCGCAACTCATCGATTCGTCATCACAACGCACCCATACGGTGTCTGCGACAGACGATGCGTTTCTTGCCGCCGACGTTGGCGGCACCCATGCGCGCATCGGCCTGGTACGACGAATCGATGGCGGCAATGGTGGCGGGCGCATCCGTATCACGCAGTACCGGAAATTCGCCTGTGCCGACTATGCAAACCTTCACGACATCCTGCGCGAATTCGCCCAAACCCAGGATGGGCCAGCCGCCAAGGCGGCCTGCATCGCATGTGCGGGATTGCAGTTGGGCGACCACCTGGTCAATGCCAACTTGCCATGGCGCGTATCGCTCCCCCATCTGCGCAAAGAACTCGGCTTCGAGCGGATTTCGCTCGTCAACGATTTCAAAGCCATCGCCTATGCGGCGCACTTCCATTCCGTTACCCAATCGACCCACCTCTCCGGCAACGATGCAATAGACGCAAGCCAACCACGGCTTGTCATCGGCCCGGGTACGGGATTGGGCGCCGCCGCGCTGATTCCTGGAAACGACAGACCTTACATTCTGGCCACGGAAGGTGGACACGCCGCGCTCGCTCCGCACTCCGAACTGGAGGTCGAGATTCTGCGCCACCTCGGGGCAGGCACGAAGCATGTCCCCAATGAACGAGTTTTTTCCGGCCCCGGATTGCTTGCCTTGTATCAAACGCTTTGCACGTTACGTGCAGCGCCAGATCCGCTCCACTCGCCCACTCAAATCTCCGCTGCCGCTTTGGCGGGAAACGATGCGCTGGCCGCCGAGACCGTCGCTCTATTCTGCGGCTGGTTCGGCAGCCTGATCGGGGATCTCGTCATGATGCTAGGTGCCTATGGCGGGGTGTATCTCGCCGGCGGCGTACTGCCGCAAATCGCCTCGCTTCTGAAGGCCAGCAATTTCGCCGCACGCATGCGCGACAAAGGCCCCATGCGTGAGGCAATCGAACGGGTGCCGGTGTACTTGATCGATCACGGCCAACTCGGTGTCGCCGGTGCGGCGCACTGGTTTCTCGACCACGAACACGGCGACGGAAGCAACTGAATCCAATTCGTTCGCCGGAACGAGGAAAGGAAAAAGGAAAGTGGAAACGTGCGGGATGCACACTAAAAAAACAAAAGCAAAAACGAAGAAGTGGAAAAGAGCTGGAGATGCGGCTTGGGCCAAATCTTCCTGACTGTTCACCATCATTGAGAGGGCAACGATGAAATATTCCAAAACCATGCTCGCGGCGAGCATCGCCGCCAGTCTGTACTGCAGCGCGGCGATCCATGCCGCCGATTCAGTAACGACCGATCCACAGCAGACTGCCGTGGATGCAAAAAAAGATGCGAAACGCGCCCCTGAGGAACTCGGCACAGTGATCGTGACCGGCATCCGCAAGAGTGAAGCCGAAGCGATCGCGCTGAAGAAAGACGCCGATACGCATGTCGAAGTCGTCACCGCCGAAGATATCGGCAAACTGCCGGCCAAGAATGTCGCCGATACACTCGCGCGTCTGCCCGGCATCAACATCGCCGACGCGGCGGGCGCGGAAGGCGGTTTCGATGAGGCGGATCGCGTTTCAATGCGTGGCACCGCACCCGCACTGACGCTGACCACATTGAATGGCCACGCGGTTGCTACGGGCGACTGGTTCGTGCTCGCCTCGGGCAGCAGTCGCAGCGTCAGCTACAGCCTGCTTCCGTCCGAAATCGTCAGCGAAGTCGTCGTCCACAAAACTCCCGAAGCCAAGTTGATGGAAGGCGGTGCCGCGGGTACCGTCGACATCGTCACGCGCAAGCCACTCGATTTTTCCAAGCCGCTCAATGCGGCCGTGTCGCTGGGCGGCGTCTACTCCGATCTGCCCGGCAAGACCAAGCCGCAGTTCGACGGCCTGGTCTCGTGGAAAAATGCCGACAGCACCTTCGGCGTACTGGCGCAAGCCTTCTACGAAGTCCGCGCGCTGCAACGCAACGGTCAGGAAATGCTCGGCTATTCGCAGATCTCGGCAACCTCGGCGGTCGCGAAATTGCATCCCGATCTCGCCGGCGTGTTCTATCCGAACCTGCCTGGCGCTGCACTGTTCACGCAGGAACGTACCCGCAAGGGTGGTATCGTCGATATCGAATGGAAGCCAACTGACTCGCTCACCTTCGATCTCAATGCGTTCTACTCGCACATCAACGAGACGAACTACAACCGAAACTTCATGCTGTGGAACGGCGGCAACGGCATCCTTGGCTCCAACAATGCCGCCGCCGCGGCCGCCCTGCAAAACTATACCGTCAAGAACAACATCCTGACCTCCGCTCAATTTGCGTCAGTCGCCCCAGGCGGCGCAAACGCGGATTACGGCATCTACGACATGATCTCGCGCCCGGACGAAGCGCAATCGAGTCGCTACGTGTCGCTCGATGGCAAATGGCGCGCCTCCGATCGCCTCGACGTCAAGTTCCAGGTTGGCAGCACGCATGGTTACGGCAAAACGCCGGTACAAGACGTGTTCGAGACCGTGGTTGGCCAGAACGCCGGCTCGTCCTGGGCGATGGGCGGTTACGGCTCACCGATCGGTTGGAGTCTGGGTGGACCGAACAGCAGCCCCGCCAACTCCGCCATGGTGCCCGGCGACGGCTGGATCTTCGGCAAAGTCAACGACACCACCTACGACAAGGAAGACTGGGGCAACATCGACGCGTCACTGGCCTTCGACAACTCGGTGCTCAGCTCACTCGATTTCGGCGCACGTTACTCGAACCATTCGCGCTACAACCCGAATTCGATCAGCCAGGGGCCGAACTGGGCCAATTGGCCGGGAACGCTTGCTTCGTATCCGTCGACGTATCAGTCCTATCCGTCCAATTTTGGCAGCAGTCTCGGTGTGCCGATGATGCCGAACGCGTTGTGGTACTACACGCCTGCTCAACTCGCCGCGATCGACAAAGTCATGGCGAATCGCGACCCGGCGCGCTTCTATCCACTCGATTCTGGCGGTCGCATCGGCGAAAAGAACACCGCGCTGTACGTGCAAGCAAACTTCACGGGCGATCGCTGGAGCGGCAATGTCGGCCTGCGCTGGGTGAATACGGATCAATCCATCACCTACACCGCCACCAGCCCGATCGAGTCGAGCTATCAGCTGATTCCGAACAATCCGTGGGGCGTGTTTTATTGGAACACATATGCCAGCAGCTACTCGAAAATCCTGCCGAGCGCGAACCTGAAGTTCAACATCAACGACGAAGTCGTCGCCCGCTTCGCTGCGTCGCAGACGTTGACGCGTCAGGAATACGCTTCTCTCGCCACTCCGACGAGTTTGACGGATCCGCGCGTGGCCACTGCCATCGGTTCCGGCACCGGCGGCAACCCATACCTGAGGCCGATGCTCTCGACCAACTTCGATGCATCGCTGGAATGGTACTTTTCCGAGCGCGGCCTGCTGTCAGCCAGCATATTCGCCATGGATCTGAGCAACTATTCCGACTGGGGGACGAAGACCGGGCAATACACCAACCTGTTTCTTTCATCCACCCCCGGAAGCAACGTCATCACACCGGTGCAGAGCAACTACATCGTGTCGATTCCGATCAACGTACGCGGCACCGTTCGCGGCGTGGAGTTGAACTACATCCAGCCGATCGGCGAGCACTTTGGCGCGCAGGCGACCTACACCTACAGCAATAGCCACGAATCGGGTGGAACGTTGCTCGGTGGCGCACTGGGTACCGGCCAGCAAGGTGCGGCGGCGGGCGATCGGCCTCTGCTCGGCAACTCGAAGAACACGGTCGGCCTTTCCGGCTATTTCGAAAATCAGCAGTTCAATGCACGCATCAGCTATACCTATCGTTCGTCGTTCTACGATGGTTTCCTCAACGAGTACGGCTATCTCGAACCCTATTATCAGGCGGGTGCGGGCTACCTCTCTGCCTCGGCGGGCTATACGTTCAACGATTGGGCAAGCGTGTCGTTCGATGCCATGAACCTCAACAATCCGAAGCTCAAGTACTACACCGAAGGCCATTCGGCAGGACTCAATTATGGCAAGGCGCCAGAGGCGTTCTACGTGAACGGTCGTCAGTTCTATGTGACGCTGCGTTTGAAGTTCTGAGTCGGGCAAAACGAGCCTGCCGTCAACACAACGCAGGCTCCACTATTTTCAAGGCGTTCTCCAGCCGTTACGGGTCTCGCGAAAATCGAGACCCGTTTTTTTTTCGCCGGATTCGGAGCAATGCCACGCACAAAACAGGAAACCCGCTCATTGCGCACTCAAACCGCGCCGCCATTGCGATTTGCGCATGCCCGTTCGAGTGCACATGCAATTTGCTCGAACTCTTCATCACCGAGCCAAAGGCTGTTGGAAACGGTGAGCGTGCGCGCGGCGAACTCGCGGGCATTCGGCAGCGGCAGCGCTGATACGATATCACGCAAATAGGCGTAGTCCGGCAACGCGTGGATGAACAAACGGCTGACGCCAAGGTGCGATGCCCACAACTCGGACAATGCCGCGTCACGCGCCGCCCGGGTTGGCATGCATATGAGAAAAAACGGCCACGTGCCGCGTACACGATCGCGATCCTGAAAAACCGTGATCGCCGCGATACTTCCAAGTCGCGAGCGGCGGCGCACGGCTTGCTTGTCAAGTTTTTCCTGAAAATCGTGAAGTCGCACAAACGCACGCGCACCGACGCCGTCGCGCCAATCGCCCATGCGATGCAGCGGAATCGACAAGGAGAAATCATCGCCGACAGCGGCGATAGCGTCGCCCGAGCGCAACGCGTTCCGACGCGGCAACCCATACGCCAAGGTCAAACCGAGCGGGCGATAAATTGCGTGGTAACCGATCAATTGCGCACTGCGCGCGATTTCCAAAGCGGCATCGTATCGAGCGATTTCCTCGCCGCATCGGCGCAAATCCTCGCGCAGCCCCGCCTCACCCGCGATCAGCAGGCCGCCTTCGTAGGTGGTCAGACCCTTGCCCACTGCGAGCGAAAAAAACCCGATATTGCCTTTCGTTCCGATCGACGCATCATCGGCGAATCGGGCGCCTAGCGCCTGCGCCGCATCTTCAATGACCCACGCACCGACACGATGCGCGCAAGCCAGTGCGGTATCGACATCGGCAACGCGCCCACCGAGATGCGTCGGCACGATGGCGAGCGTGTTGTCGTCGCACAGTGCGGCGAGTGTCGCGGGGTCCATGTCGATGCCGTTCACGACAAGATCGCAAGGGCGCAACGTCAATCCGCAGTGGGCCACCGCGATCGCCACGAGCGGGCAGGTATAGGCGGGCACGATCACGTCGGTGCGTGCGCTGCGTCGCTTCAACGCAGTCAGCGCGACGACCAATGCCGCTGTGCCGGAACACGTGACCTGCACCTCCTCGACACCAAGAAATTCTGCAGCCCGCGCAGCAAGCGACGGCCCTCGCCATGGCAACAGATCGCGCCAGCGCGGCGGCAACCCGGCCGTCGGCGGCACTTCATGGAATGCCTCAAGCCGCATCGTGCCCTTCATCGGGCGGATCGAATGCGAGACAGACGATGCCGGCGAGGATGACGGCGCACCCCACCAACTGCAACGCCGTAAGCCGTTCGCCGAACAACAGAAAGGACGCGCCGAGCACGAACACGATTTCCAGATGCGAGGCGGCAAACGCAGGTCCCACCGGCGCGTGCTTGAGCAAGGTCATCCAGGTGAAAAACGAGCCGATATAACCGGCAATGGCGACATACATCCACGGCGCGCTGACCATGCGCAGAAACCAATCGAATTCCGGCACGAATGGCCCCGCGTGGTTGGCATTGAACTTGAAACAAATCTGGGTCGTCGTGTCGAAGATCATCAACACGAGAAAGCCGATGAGGTAGAAGCGGCGCATCAACCTGCTCCTACAATGGCGACGCCGATGGCGATCAATGTGGCGCCCACCACACGCGGCGGCGTGAGTTTTTCCGCGAACAGGAATCGCCCCGCGATCATGATGGCGACGATGTCGATCGAGCCAAGCAACACGCCCTGTGACAAGGGAACCAGCGACAGAAACCCCTGCCAAACGACGAACTCGGCAATGAAGGCGACGACGCCAATCCATATCCAGGGGCGACCCGCCATCGCTTGCCAACGCGCGAATTCGCTGGCTGCCTCGGGCTGCATCGCTGCCGCCTTGAACGCAAGGTGCCCTCCCGTATCGAGAGAAATATTGAGCAACCAGAAGGCAAAGACGAGCAGCGACATGGGCAAGGCCGACGAAGGAATGCCGGATTATCGCAGAGCGGAATGGGTGGCGTCAGGCAGGCGCATGCACAGCCGAATCGGATTCAAGTCGCAAGTGTCGATCCCGCCCCCATCGTCTGCGGCTCGAACGCATGCAAATCGACATGACTGACTGGAATCGGCTTGAGTGTCTTTTCGTCGAAAGCGACTTCCTGCAATTTCCAGCCGTCGATGCTGCGCACCGCCGCCCAGAAGCGACGGAACGCGCCCCACTGCATCGCGATCACGCCACGACCATTGTCCGCATCGACGGTCGGATCGCCCACCCCGGTCGGGCGCGGCGGTTCGCCGTACAGCGCTGTACCGAACAAGCCGTCCCACACCGACATGACCTGACCGAAATTGCAGTTGTGCAAACTCGGGCGCGATGGATCCACGCGCATATGGTGCAGGCGATGAAATTTCGGGTCGACGAAAAGACGCTCAAAGATGCGACCGAACCCGAGCCGCGTATTCGTGTGCGAAAAATTTTGCACCAATTCGCTGACCAGTTCGAGCAGCGCGAACTGCGCCGCATCGACGCCCATCAACAGGCCCGCCGAGGCGAGCACGAACGATTGCAACATGCCGTCGACATAACTGCCCCGATCGTTGCTCCAACAACTCATCTGGCGCTGGCTGTGATGCATGCTGTGCAGCGCCCACCACCACGGAATCGCGTGCTGCGCGCGGTGCATCCAGTAATACGTCAGATCGTAGACGATATAGTAGAGAAAGAACGCGAAGTACGGATGTTGAGCGAGGCCGGGAATCAGGCCGACGAGGCCGCTGCTCGGTTGCGCCGTCGCACCGATGTCTCCGCCACCACCGAAAAAATTGGCGAACGGCGTCATGACGAGAAACGCGAATAGCGGATTCAACCCAAGCACCATCAGCAGCGTGAAGGTGCGATCGATTCCGGTCAATTTTCGATCGACCCATACTTCCGCCGGCGCAAGCGATTCCAGCGGACGAAACAGACAGGAAATGACCAACAGTTGCAGCGCGGCGATCCATGTCGCCGTAGCGATGTCATTCGGGTCGCCCGCCAAACTGCCGAGATGCAGAAACGTCAGCACGGGCGACACGAAGTGCGTGGCCAACCACGCCACGGCGTCGAACCAGAATTGTGCGATTGCCTCGAACATGCCGCACCGGAAATCTCAAAAATCGATTTGTCGATCGTGCCGCGCGCCGCCCGAAAGGATCGCGAACGGCGCAGCACATCGGGCCGTTCTGATACTCCGCCTTCGCTCGCCTTTCAGTCGAACTTTCCCAGGAAATCGGCCTTGCCGACCTCCACCCCGTTGTGGCGAAGGATCGCGTACAGCGCGGTCACATGAAAATAGAAATTCGGCAGCACGTAATCGAGCAGGTACGGCAACCCTTTCATGCGCAGTTCGCCGACGCGACGCGGCACGACGATATCTCGCGTCTCGGCACCGACGAATTTGTCGGCGGGAACGCTGTTGACGAACTCCAGCGTCTTGTTGATTCGCGCGATCAGTTCCGACACCGTGGCCTCGGTGTCTGGAAACGATGGCGCCTCGGTGCCGCTGAGTCGGGCCACGCCCCCCTTGATCATGTCGGAGGCGATCTGAATCTGTTTGGTCAACGGAAACATGTCGGGCGCAAGCCTTGAATTGAGCAGCACGCCGACATCGATTTTCTTCGCTGCCGAAAACGTTTCGGCTTTCTGCAACAACACGATGGCGTTGGCGAACATGCGGTTGGCTGTGGGAACGAGAACATCGTGAATGGAAAGGGACATGTTGTACGATCCTGATGAACGAAAGCGGGGCATGCGCATTCTCTCACGCACGCGTGAATTTCCTCAAAACAACGATTCCGGCATCGCCGCCGAATCATTCGAAAGCGCGCACGGGATACTAGTGCGCACTGTTGGCATACAACTTCACCACCTCATAGAGAAATTTACGCCCATCCAGTAACGATTTCACGCGAATGCGTTCATTGAGGCCGTGCGCGCGACTGCCTTCGGCATCGTGGAACATGCCCGACAACCCATAGGTCGGCACGCCGACGGCATTGAGGAAGCGACCATCCGTTGCGCCGGTCGACATCGTCGGCACGATCGCAACGCCAGGCCACATCGATTCGGCCACCTTACGCACCGGCTCCATGATTTTTTCGCCCAGGGGCGGTGGCGCCGATTGCATTCCCGGCTCACCCGTTGGCTCAATCTTGATCATGGGGTCGTCCATGACGCTCGCCAACATCTTCTGCACTTCCTCGACGGGCACACCCGGAAGAATGCGGCAATTCACGTTCGCACCGACATGCTGCGGTAG